>OIER01000046.1_pt1 | contig 152900 bp, 135 predicted proteins | sample 1581801 | NCBI WGS metagenome assembly OIER01 (sample SAMN03281006, study PRJEB24777) | human gut metagenome | isolation source: fecal sample PR165 from 1 month old male Malay infant, vaginally delivered... | reverse complement strand
TCCTGTGCCACCGCTCATCTCCCTGTTCGCAACCGTCCTGCCCGCCAGCGCCAGCCAATATAGCACCACTGCGAACCAAATACGAAACCAAAAGAAAATATAACGCGCATCAACGCGCCCGGCAAGCTACTACTCAGGCCTTCAGACCACCCTATCTGACATTTACGGACGTGCGGCCGACGACAAGCTTGCGCTTGCTCCTTCCCGCTGAGGTTCCTCTGCTTCTTTCGTATCGGCCAGCGCAAGCAGGCGAACCTGCAATGCCGCCGACTGCAACAGTTCAAACGCCTTGTAGCGATGCCGGTGCAGGGTTTCGATTGCACCGTCCACCGGCTGGAATATTCTGGAAAGGCGCGACATCCCCTTCATCGCCTCGGCCAGGGATGGGTGGTATCCCGCCGCTGTCGCCCCGAGCATGGCTGCCCCCAGCAATACCGGTTCCGGCGTGTCGGCGATGGCGACCGGCAGGTTGGTCGTGTCCGCCAAAAGCTGCCGCACCAGGTTACTTTGGGCAGCTCCGCCACTGGCAACAATCATGTCGAGGTGGATACCGTCCTGCTCCAGCCTGTCCAAAAGCTGTTTGAGGCCGTAGCCGATGCCGCACAGGCCGGCAATGTAGAGCGAAACCAGATCTGCAACATCCGTTCCAAGCCCAAGACCGGCAATGACCGCCCGCGCATCGGGGTCAGCATGCGGCGAGCGGTTGCCGAGGAATTCCGGAACGACATGCACCGATTTTGCCAGCTCCGCCGCATGCGACAGATCAGGGCAGAGCGCAATGGCGCAACGGTCAAGCCAGGCAACAAGGGATAGGTTTTCAACCTTGGCCTTGGCACTGGCCTCGGCATGGGCGGGGTGCATGGTGACGAGATGATCGATTGCCGCGCCGGCTGCCGACTGGCCGCCTTCGGTCAACCAGAGGCCCGGAATCATCGCGGAATAATACGGTCCCCAGACCCCGTCGACAAAGACGGGACGATCGCTGGATGCCATGGAACAGGCCGATGTCCCGAAGATGTAAGCGATGCGGTTTCGTGCATCGGAATGCCCTGCGGCATCGGCAGCGCCCAGCGTTCCGACACCGCCGGCATGGGCGTCGATCAGGGCAGCACCGACAGCCGTGCCCGGCATCAGCCCAAGATCGGCCGCGGCCTGTTGCGTCAGCCCCTCGGCCAGAGGGGTGCCGGGATCGACGATGTCGGTGCCGATGCGGGAAAAGCCTTCCGCAGCGAGTTCCCCAAGTCCGATATCCTGAAAATACCGCGCATCCCAGCGCTTCTCATGCGCAAGATAGGTCCATTTGCAGGTCACCGTGCATACCGAGCGGCTAAGCGAGCCAGTCGCGCGCCATGTCAGATAGTCGGCCAGATCGAAGAAGTGACCGGCCGCGGCAAACTGGTCCGGCAGGTTGCGCTTCAGCCAGAGAAGCTTCGGCGTTTCCATCTCCGGCGAAATCCGGCCGCCCACATAGCGCAGCACCTCGTGCTTGCCCGCATTGATCTCGGCTGCCTCGCCGGATGCGCGGTGATCCATCCACACGATGATGTTGCGGGCGGGATCCCCGGAAGGACCAACCGCGAGCGGTGCTCCGTCAGCGCCGACCACAACCAGCGAACAGGTTGCGTCAAAGCCGATCCCGGCGATTGCCGAAGCCGAAATCTTTGCCGATGCGACGGCCTCCCGTGTGCTGCCGCACACGGCCTGCCAGATTTGCTCGCTCGACTGCTCGACGATGCCGCCCGTTGCATGCCAGATCGAAATCGGCCGTTTGGCCGATGCCACAAGGCTGCCATTGCCGTCAAAGATACCGGCACGCGCACTGCCGGTGCCGACATCGATCCCGAGAAAATACTGTGTCATGCCTAGAGGTCCGTGCTGTGTGGAAGGATAACGATATCGCGGATCGTGACGTTACGCGGCCTGGACAACATGAACAATACGGCTTCCGCCACCTCGTTCGCCTCCATCAATCCGCCTGAAGCGATGGCTTCATCCAGCTTCTCCTGCGGCCAATCGCTGATCAGCGCCGTGACGACCGGGCCCGGCGCGACCGCACCCACACGAATGCCGTGCTTTATCACCTGCCGCCTGACCGTATGAACGAATGCCTGCACCGCGTGTTTGGACGCCGTGTAGATCGGCTCCCACACCACCGGAACCAGACCTGCGATGGAACTGGTCATGATGATATCGCCGGTCTTCCTCTCCACCATGTGAGGGAGCACCGCCTGAACCGACCGGAATGCCGCATTGATGTTGAGGTTCAGCATCCGGTCCCAGGCATCGGGATCACCATCCGCCACCTCTCCGCCGATATAGGAACCGGCATTGGCGTGGAAAATATCGAGCCTGCCAAAGCGCTCGAGAATGTTCGGCATCATCGTCGCGACACTGGCGGGATTGGTCAGGTCGACAACCAGAGGGTAAGCCTGCGGTCCCAGTTCGGAGCACACGCTTGTCAGGGCACCTTCGGCCCTGTCGATGAGGGCAACGCTGACGCCCTCCCGCAGCAATGTTCTGGCGCATTCAAGGCCGATTCCCGATGCGGCGCCGGTGATCGCCGCAACCTTTCCGGACAAATCCTGTTTCATATCATTCCTCACTTTGGGGTTTGTGTCAGGCGCGCCCATGCGACACTCTTGATCGGCGGGCGAGTGAATCCACGATGACGGCGATGGCGAGAACGGCACCCGTGATCATGTAGCGAAGCGACGACGACAGATCGAGCAGGGTCAGGCCATTGGCAATCGACTGAATGACGATGATGCCAAGCAGGGCCGAATAGGCATTGCCCCGGCCGCCGAAGAGGCTGGTTCCGCCGATGACCGCTGCCGCGATGGCGTTGAGATTGACGTCGCCGGTACCGGCCTGCTGGCTCGCCGATGCGAGGCGGGCCGCCGAAAGCACCCCGCCGAACGCGGCAAACATCGAGCACAGCACGAAGGCGCTCATGTAGATGAACCGCACATTGATGCCGGCACGGCGGGCGGCTTCCCGATTGCCGCCGACAGCAGTCATGGACCGTCCCCAGCGGGTTCGGGTCAATGCGTAGCTCATGGCCACCACCAGGCCCACGAACAGACCGAACATCCAGGGAATGCCGCGGCCCTGATTGAGATAGAACACAACCAGTTCCAGAGCCGTTGTCATGACCACAGCGCGGAAAACAATGCCGCTGACCGAAGGCGCGGACAGATGTGCCGCGCGCCGGTGCGCGATGGTACGCAGGCCCGAAACCAGCAGAACGATCCCCGGTATGACCGCAAGCGTGTACGAAACGGGACGCGGCATGACCAGCAGCTGGCCGAAATCGACGATTGCCGAACCATAGGGCAGATTGATCGAGCCTGTCGCTCCCAGCACGTAGAGCTGCATTCCCAGCACGGCCAGCAACCCGGCAAGCGTCGAGATGAAGCTCGGCATCCCCAGGCGGTTGAACAGCAAGGCGTAGAGACAGCCGAACAGTCCGCCGACGGCGACAGCCGCGACGATCGCAAGGGCAATCGGCCAGCCCTGGTTGACCCAGAGCGTCCCCACCAGCGCCGAGGCGAAGCCGCTGATCGAGCCGACGGAAAGGTCGATCTCCCCGACCATGAGAACACAGACGATCCCCAGGGATATGACCCCGACCGTCGAGGCATCGAACAGCAGGTTGACGAGATTGTTGCTCGACAGGAAGATGGGATTGAGGCTGGCGAAGACGGTCCAGATGATGATCAGGCCGGCCACGACCGGCAGCGATCCGAGATCGCCGGATTTCACGCGGTCGAAAAAGGCGCGGACTGCGTCGCTCACGCCGGCTTCATGTTTTACCCGCACATCGCTGCGATCCAGCAACATGGCGGCTTGCTTGCCGTCCTTGGTCATGGGTGTCCCTCCTGATTGCTGTTGACCGGCACCTGCAGCCGGCGCGCCCGGCGGGACACCGAATTGTCTGCGGCGCCCGTGATGGCCCCGACCAGTTCGTGGTTCGACGCGTCGGGATAGAATATACCGTTGTTGCGCCCGAGCCTGAGGACCACGATGCGGTCGGCGACGGCGCGCACATCTTCCATGTTGTGGCTGATCATCACCACGCCGAGGCCACGATCGCGGACCCGTTCGATCAGGTTGAGCACCTCGGCGGTCTGGGCCACGCCGAGCGCTGCCGTTGGCTCGTCAAGCAGGATGAGCTTGGGCTCGAGCAGAAGTGAGCGCGCAATTGCGACGGTCTGGCGCTGCCCGCCCGATAGCGATGCAATCGGAATGCGCACGCTTGGAATGCGTGCTGCAAGCTCATTCAAAAGCGTCCAGGCGCGCACTTCCATCGACGTCTCGTCGAGTTTCAACGGGCTGAGTTCCCGGCCCAGGAAGATATTGGCAACGACATCCAGGTTTTCGCAGAGCGCGAGATCCTGGAATACGGTGGCTATGCCCAGATCGAGCGCCGTGCTCGGATTGGCCAGCGTCACAGTATTGCCGCTGAAGGTGATCGTGCCGGAGCTTGGCTGGTGCACGCCAGCCAGGATTTTCACCAGGGTTGATTTACCGGCACCGTTGTCGCCGACGAGGGCCACGACTTCGCCCGCATGCACGTCCAGATCAATGTCCGTCAGTGCCGACACGGCGCCAAAATTCTTGGATACACCACGCAGGCTGAGCACAGGCTCGCCTGAAGGAATCGTTTCATCGGAAATATCAGTCATTGCTACCTGCCTTTCGGTATACCAGGGCGGAGTGAAACGATGAGCTTCCGACCGCGTGCGGCCGGAAAGCGTCTTTCACGCATTCGTCAATTGATGCCGAGCTTCCTGCAGCCCTCCGCATAGCGGCCGGTGCAAAGCTCTTCCGCCTTGATGATCTTCTTGTCGATAATCTCGGCCTTCAGATTCTCCGCCGTGACGACCGCCGGCGTGAACAGTTGGGACGGCGTATCGTACAGGGTCATTTCGGCCTTCGGCGTCTCGCCAGACAGCAGCTGGACGGCAACCTTGGCGGCAGCTGCCGCAACGATCTCGCTCGGCTTCGAGATGGTATTGTACTGGTCGCCCGCAATGATCAGCTGCAACGCCGCAATCGTCGCGTCATTGCCGGTAATGGGCGGAAGCGGATCGACACCCGCCGCCTTGAAGGCGGCAATAGCCCCGCCGCCCGTACCGTCATTGGCGGCTACAACACCCAGGATCTTGCTGCCGAAACGGGTGATCTGGCCGCTGGCCCATTGCTGTGCCTTTGGCGGCGCCCATTCCGGCGTGTCATACTCGGCAAGGATCGGATAGCCGCTGTGGTCGAGACCCGCATGAATGCCCTTCTTGATGAGACCGGCTGCAGCATCGGTCGGCGAACCATTGATCTGCAAGACGCCGCCCTCGCCTGCCGGCACATTCGACGCCTTCAGGTGCTGTACCAGCGAATCCGCAATCGCCTTGCCGATCCCTTCATTGTTGAAGGAGACATAAAAATCAGCCGGAGTGGATGGGATCGGGCGATCGTAGGCGATGACCTTGACACCCTGGCTTTGCGCCAGCTTCACCAGCGAGGCCGCTGCCGTCGAGTCGACCGGGTCAAGCACGATTGCCTTGGCACCCTGCGCTATGACCGAGTTGAACTGCTGCTGCTGGCGGGACACGTCGGCATCGGCATTCTGGTAAATCACCTTGCAGCCGGGACAGAGCTTCTTCATCTCGGCTGCAAATCCCGGATAGTCGTGCTGCTCGTAGCGTGTGGATGCCTGATCCGGCATCAGGAACGCAATGGTCGCATCCGTTAGCTTGGCGGATTGTGCGAATGCGGACGTTCCGCCGAGCAGGCAAAATGCGAGCGCCGCGGCGCCGGTCTTCGTCGATGCAAATGATGTCACTGGAATTTCTCCCTTCCAAATGATGATGGTTTCGATGAATCCCGCGCTCGTTGAACGCCGGGACATGCTGTTTGAAGGACAAGGAAGGTCGTTCGAACCACGGGCATGGTTCGTTGCGCCTTGCTGTCAATGTTTGTTTTCCCGGTCCTTCCCGCTCAGGCGGCTTCTGACGCTCTTATATTTTTGGACAATAATGTTCGGAATCTTGTGGGTGCCATACCCTTCTGTTCCAGAAAGCGACGATTGAAATTCGAGATATTATTGAACCCTGACGTAAAACAGATATCGGTAATCGACATATCGGGTTTGCTCATCAGCAGGTGGCAGGCAAAATTGATCCGCAACCGGTTGACATACTGGACAAGCGCCATCCCGGTGTGGCGCCGGAAACTGCGGGAAAACGAACTCGGGTTCTGGCCGATCAGATCGGCAAGATCACCTTCGACGAAACGTCCGGTCAGGTTGGCATTGATATAGGCCAGAACCTTGTTCATCCCGCTCGACATGAATCCGGAAGGGTCGGGATGATACCGCGCACTCGCGAGTTCCCTGGTGCCCGAAGCGCTGCTCATATGATTGAGAATACCCATGAACAGCTGAATGCGGTCGATCCCTCTCGCATCGACAAGCTCTCCCAGCAAGGGACCGACCAATTCCGCTGTCCGGGGGGAGAACAATGCGCCCCGGCGGCTCATCTCCAGCATCTCCTTGCACGCGTACAGCTCGGGAAATGCCTCGTTTGCGGTTGAAAAGAACGACTCGGAGAATTGCAGCACCCGGCATCGCAGGGGCAAACTCGTTCCCGGCGGCACGTCACTGACCCAATTATGCGGCAGGTTCGGCCCCGTCAGCACGAGATTGCCGGGCTCGAAATCACCAATGAAATCGCCGACAAAATACTGGCCTGTCGTGACAACGACATGATGGATCTCGTATTCCGGATGGAAATGCCAACGGACTGTGCGATAGGGATAGCCGTGCTCCCAGGCTTTGAACGATTCGGCAATGCCGACGGCAACAACTTCCAAATCCGGCTTCATTCGGCGCTCCTCCCGCACTAGCCGGTGTCAATCCGGCTTGGGCAGCCTCCTCCCAGAGGCCATAGTCTCGTTATGGCCTTATAGTAAGCGCCGATAGTGCCGATAGCTACTACGCCACCAACACCAGATTGATACTTTTTTTGCATTATTTGGCCCTGAACAGGTTAATTCTCACTGCCGCGGCCATACTGCGTTCTCCAGACGAATATGGTCCGCGCTCCGCGACAGCAGGGCTATTCCACCCCGCGAAGAATGAGATCAGCTGCCTTTTCCGCAATCATGATGACAGGCGAATTGGTATTGCCGGAGACGATGTTTGGCATGATGGACGCATCGACGACGCGCAGTCCCGCGATGCCATGCACCCGCAGGGCATGATCGACAACGGACCGGTCGTCGCTGCCCATCCTGCAGGTCCCGACAGGATGAAAAATCGTGGTTGCGATATCCCCGGCGCGCTGGATCAATTCGTCGTCGCTCTGGTACTGCGTGCCGGGAAGCATTTCCGACGGACGATACTTTTTCAAGGTTTGCGTCGCCATGAGATTACGTGCGTGGCGGATCGACCGGGCCGCCAGCAGCCTGTCGCCTGGCGTTGACAGGTAGTTTGGCCGGATTTCCGGTTGCCGGCTGGCATCCGGTCCGGTGACATGGACGCTGCCACGGCTTTCCGGGCGCAGATTGCAGACGGACACGGTCACGGCGGGATAGCGGTGCAGCGGTTCGCCGAGGCGATCCGTGCTGAGCGGCTGGACGTGGTATTCCAGATCGGGTGTCAGCAGCGCGGGGTCGCTTTTGGCAAAAATGCCAAGCTGGCTCGGTGCCATCGACAATGGCCCTGAACGGCGCAACGCGTATTCCAGTCCCATCCCGGCCCGCGACAAGAGGTTGTGGTAAAGCTGGTTCAGCGTTTTCGCCCCTTCGATGCGGAAAACCGTGCGGATCTGCAGATGATCCTGCAGGTTCTCGCCGACGCCGCGCAGGTCATGAAACGATTCAATACCCGCCTGCTTCAGGAGATGAGAGTCTCCAATACCCGACAGTTCAAGGATTTTCGGCGAGTTGATCGCGCCCGCCGACAGGATGATTTCGCGAGCGGCAGCCTTGCAAAGCTGGCCGTTTCGCTCAAAGCGGATGGCTGTTGCGCGCTTGCCGTCAAACTCCAGCCTTTGCACCTCCGCGCCGGTCAATACCCGAAGATTGGACCGCTTCAAGACAGGACGCAGAAACGCCTTCGTGGTGTTCCAGCGAACGCCGCCGCGCTGATTGACCTCGAAATAGCCGGAACCCTCATTGTCACCGCCCTTGAAATCATCGGTCTTGCCAATGCCAAGCTCTTCGGCCGCATCGCGGAACGCATCGAGGATGGGCCAGGACAGGCGTTGCCGTTCGACGCGCCATTCGCCGCCCGCCCCATGCAGCGGCGAATTTCCACGGTAATTGTCTTCCGATTTGAGGAAATAGGGCAGGACATCGTCCCAGCCCCAGCCGGCGTTCCCGGCCTGCCGCCAGCCATCATAGTCGGCGGCCTGCCCCCGCATGTAGATCATGCCGTTGATCGACGAACAGCCGCCCAGCACCTTGCCGCGCGGATAGGGAAGCGAGCGGCCGTTCAGCCCTGCCTCCGCAGCGGTTTTCATCATCCAGTCCGTGCGCGGATTGCCCATGCAATAGAGATAGCCGATGGGCACGTGAATCCAGTGATAGCGGTCGCTGCCGCCCGCTTCGAGCAGGAGGACGCGGTTTTTCGGATCGGCTGACAGGCGGTTCGCCAGCACGCAGCCGGCCGATCCGGCCCCCACGATGATAAAATCATAGGCGCCTTCATCTATTGGCGATGCATTGCTCACGCTGCAGCCTCCGCCATCACGGCGTCACGCGCGGCCATACGCTTCCAGACCGGCGCCATGGCATCGGCGATATCCCGATAGAGCTGATAGCGCCTGGCATAATGGCCAGCCCTTGTAGCATCCGGCCGGTAGGACCGCTCCGTTACGACCATGGCCGCGGCACCGGCATCGAAATCGGGGAAAATGCCGACCGCTGTACCCGCGGCGATTGCTGCGCCGAGCGCCCCGGTCTGGCTCGACCGCGCCACTGTCACCGGAACCCCCAGGACATCGGCAAAAATCTGCGGCCAGATCAGGCTGCGCGAACCGCCGCCGGACAGCACCGCCTCGTCAAAATTGGCGCCTGCGTCCCGCAATGTTTCGATGTGCTGGCGATGGCCAAAGGCCACGCCTTCCAGCAAGGCCCGGATCAGATGGCCTTTCGTATGCCAGCCCGCGACGCCATAAAAACCTGCCCGGGCATTGCCGTCCTGCTGCGCGCCGTAGAGGAACGGGTGATAGATCGGATCGTCAGTGGCCGGTTCCACCGCCGCCGCCAGTTCACAGCAGCGATCGAATGGCGAGCCTCCATCCGGCTGTTCGCCGTGGAAGAACTCACGCACCAGCCATTCAAGGTTGGCGGCCGACGTCGCACTCGATTCAATCGCCATGTAACGCTCGCGATCGAAGGTCGACGACATGAAGAACGGTTTTTTGAGGCGGGGCGCGTCAACGACGACCTGATTGATGCTCCAGGTACCGGCGATGATCGACGCTGCACCCGTGCGGGTTACGCCCGAGCCGATTGCCGAGGCAATCACGTCGAACAGACCGCCAATGACCGGCGTGCCGGCGGCAAGACCGGTCTGGTCGGCGGCGGCCTGCGTGACCGTTCCGGCGATATCGGCACTTTCAATGAGCGGCGGCAGCAGGTCCATGCAATCGCCGAGCCCGAAGGCGGTCATCAGCTCGCGGTCATACCGCCGCTGCGCGACGTCGAGCAGCCCGCAACCTGCCATGTCGGACACCTCGCTCACGCGCTTTCCCGTCAGGCGGTTGACGATGAAATCCTTGCACAGGAACACCGTGCCGATCCGCACGAATGTTTCCGGCCGATGGCGTTTGATCCAGGCAAGCAGTGTCGGGGTCTGTGACGGCCAGGGCCGCTGCAGGCCGATCGGATAGGTGCGGTCGCCGACACCTTCCGCCTGCCATTCCTCAACCAGGTCAGCCGCCCGTGTGTCCAGGGACTGGATTGCCAGCAAAGGATTGCCCTGACGGTCAAGGGTATAAAGACCGTTGCCATGCCCGGCGCAGCCGATGGCAGCAATCTGCTCCGGGCCTATTCCGGCGTCGGCGATGCAGCGTTGAATGACCCGGCGCGCATTGGCCCAAAGCTCGTCCAGCCCGCGCTCCACGTGCCCCGGATGCGGCATGCTGCTGTGCCCCTCCTCGGCAGCCGCCGCAATCTCATTGCCTTGCCGGTCGAAGATGATGGCCTTGATGATGGTGTTGCCGGCATCAAGACCCAAAAGATACTCTCCCATACTGAACCCCTCCTCAGGTTCTTGTTTTCATTCTCAGCCCTGCTGGTAGAGCGCGTAGGCATCCTCGCCGCTGGCATTGTCATGAATAATGGCCATCAGCCCGCGCACCACCGCGCTGGGATTGGCATGCTGATAGATGTTCCGGCCATAGACCATGCCCACGGCCCCCTGCCGCATCAGGGCCGCCGATTTCTCGAAGACGATGCGCAGATCCTCCTTGCCGCCGCCCCGCACAAGAACAGGACACCGCGCCGCCTCCACCACGCGATGAAAATCCTCCGCCGCCGTCGTCGGGTCCGCCTTGATGATATCAGCGCCCATTTCGCGGGCAAGGCGGGTGAGCGTGACAATCTTGTCGGCATCGCCATCCACCATATAGCCGCCGCGTTCCGTGACCGGTTGCATGACAAGCGGCTCGATCATCAGGGGCATGCCGTATTTGTCGCAGTCGGCGCGGACCCGTGCGATATTCTGCACGCACTGACGGAACAGATCCGGCTCGTCGGGCAACATGAAAAGATTGACGACGACGCAGGCCGCATCCATCTGGATTGCGCCGATCAGCGGCTCGGCCTCGTTCTGCAGCACCGCCCACATGTCGCGATGGCGGATGGCATTGTACGGATTGCCCATGTCGATGCGCATGACCAGCGCCGGTTTGTCCTTGCCGGCGACATCCTGCAAAAGGTCGGCCTGACCGTAATTCATCTGGATGGCATCCGGACCTGCCGCCACCAGCGCGCGGACGACACCCGCCATGTCCTCAAGACCATTCAGGAATGACGGCTCATTGCACACGCCGTGATCGATCGCCACGTCGAGACAGCGCCCCGCGCCGAACAGCCGGTTCATCCGGACCTTAAGATTGTTGCGCATATCGTACTCCTTGTTCATTGCGTGCGGTGAGTGTGCCGAGGCCAACGCCGTGGCGCTCGACAAGAAGGGTGAGGAAGCGGTCAAGCTCTGCTTTCCGGCGGGCGGGCGACCAGCCCTTTTCGCGTGCGAGCACATCGAGCACCGCTTCCGTCATGTCGAGGGATAGCTGGCCGCTGATGGCGAGCGTGGTGCGCCGCAACAGTAGATCGTCAAGATGTTCGACCGCTTCGTTGCGGATGAGGAACGCGATTTCCCGGCTCGAATATCCGGCATTTGCCATGGCGGTGTCCGGGCCGGCCGCGATAAAACGTGCAATCGCTTCGGCATCAGTACCGTATCGCTCAAAGAGCTCTGCAATCCGTTTTGGAGCAACGCTTGTTTCGGCGCAAATCCGCGAAATCCATTGGCCGATGTCCTCCGGAAATGCCCGTCCGCCGCCTATAGGACGGGCTGTCGTTGTTACGTCCCGTGCCCGGTGCAGGCGTTCCAGCGTCATGTCGGCGGCAAGCTCACCGAAGGAGCGGAATGTCGTCCATTTGCCGCCGATCATGCACAGCACCGGCGGCACGCCATCGGATGGTTCGATGATCGTGCAGTAGTGATCGCGCGGGATGCGGCCGGTAAAATCATCCTTGCTGGCCGGGAGGGGACGCACGCCGGAGAACTGGAAGACAATGTCTTCCGGCCGGATGCGGATGCCGGGCAGGACAAAGGCCAGCGACTGCAGGATATAATCCCGCTCGTCCGGTTCGCACCGAACGCTCTCGGGATCGTCAACGCGGATATCGGTCGAGCCGACGAGAACCTTGCCGAGATAGGGAAAGAGGATGCAGATGCGCCCGTCCTCGTTCTCGTAATAGATCATATGGTCATCGAGGGCTCCGGCGAGGTCCGCATTGTCGATGATGAGATGCGATCCTTTCGTGCCGCCCATCAGCGGCACCGGCCGCTTTTCCTGCGAAAACAGACCGGCGTTGGCGATATCGATCCACCCGCCTGTCGCATTGATGATGAAGGCGGGCTCGACTGGCGTGGCCGCACCGGTGACGTGATCGTGGACGACGAAGCCGTCAGCAGACCGCCGCAGTTCGGCGTAATTCAGGGCGCAGGCGTGATCGCCCGCCGCAAGGCCATCTCTCAGCACCTCCATGCCGAGGCGTTCGGGATGCTTGACCCAGGCATCGTGATAGGTCGCGGAGCTTTTGACGGCGGGATTGAGCGCCGGCCATTTGGCCAGTGTCGCCTGCCGCCCGCGGAAGCGGTGACGCGGCATCAGAGCCCGCTTGCGGGTCAGGAAGTCATAAATGCTCAAGCCCGCCTTGACCGCAACCGCACCGCGCCGGCTTGGCCTGCGGCTCAGCCCCAGAAACCGCACGATGCCATTGGCAAGACCGGAGAAAATATCGAAGACCGGGACGGTCGTGGGCAGCGGCGCAACAAGATGCGGCGCGTTTTTCAACAGGCGGTCGCGTTCGGCCAGCGATTCCCGCACCAGGCTGAATTCACCGTTTTCAAGATAACGCAGGCCGCCATGCACCATGCGCGACAGGGCAGCGCTGGCACCGGAACAGTAGTCATGCTTCTCGACGAGCAGTACATTGACGCCCTGCAGCGCCAGCTCGCGGAAGACGCTGATACCGTTGATACCGCCGCCGACGACGCACACGTCCACCTTCGGACTTCGACGAAGTCCGTCAAATATCTCTTCACGGTTCATGATGCAGCCTGTTACCTCATGTCTGCCAGTTGCACTGCGATGGCCGCGTCAATGGCCGAGAGGTCGTCTGTGCCGAGCCGGATGGTTCCCGCCCGCGCATTGTCGAGCGCCTGATCGGGGTTGCGCGCCCCGCACAGCGCAAAGGTGATGCCCGGCTGCGCCAGCGTCCACGCAATGACGATCTGGGCGATGCTGGCTGCGTGTTTGTCAGCGACAGGCCGAATGGCATCGGCAAACTGTTTTGCTTTCAGGCGGTTGCCCACGGAAAAGCGCGGATTGTCCTTGCGCTGGTCATCGCCGGAGAAGACACGCCCGGGATCAACAGTCCCGGACAGCAAACCCAGCGCCAGCGACGAATAACTCAGCAATGAAACGTTATCTTTGCGCGTTACCGGCAGCAATTCGGCCTCAAGCTCCCGGTCGATCATGCTGAACCGTTCCTGGATCGCATCCAGCGCGCCGGTGGCGATATAGGCATTCAGCTCGGCCAGATTGACATTGCTCGCACCGATGGCGCGGATCTTGCCAGCCCCGCGCAAATCCTCCATGGCCCGCACCGTCTCCTCAATCGGCGTCGTCGGGTCCTGCCAATGGGTGATGTAGAGATCGATGTAATCGGTGCCGAGACGCCGCAGGCTTTCCTCAACCTCGTGAACAATGGCATCGCGCCCGAGATAGCGGTGCACCGGCTTGCCATCCTGATCGAAAAAGTGCGTGCCTTTGGTTGTGTGCCAGACAAGACCGCATTTCGTGGCAATGACGGCCTTGTCACGGCGCCCCTTGAGAGCCTTGCCGACGATTTCCTCCGAACGCCCAAGCCCGTAAGCGGGAGCCGTGTCGATAAGACTGACACCGGCGTCCAGCGATGCCTGGATGGCGGCAATCGATTCCTGCTCGTCGGTGCCGCCCCACATCCAGCCGCCGATGGCCCAGGTCCCCAGCCCCACGGCCGACGCCTGCACGCCGGATTTGCCGATTGCCCGCGTCAATTGCTCGTTGCTCATGCCTGTTCTCCTTCAGCGGCAATGTCCAGAATGCGCTGTCCCGTCGCCTCGTCCGTCACCAGCGTGTCCAGATGATTGCCGCGCATGATGCTGAGGATCGGCCGCGCCTTGTTCGGTCCGCTGGCAACCCCGATCTTGGTCGGAATGGAGGCGAACTCCTGCAGCGTCAGCGAGACCAGCGAACCGTTCAGGCTGTAATCGCAGACCTGTCCGCGCTCATCGAGCAAGTGGGCCAGCAGTTCGCAGCGCGCGCCGGAACGCTCGATCGCCTCGAGATCCGTGCTCGATGATGGATGCAGGTCGTAATAACTCGAGTCATCCGTGAGGATCGAGCCGATACCGACGACGGCGATTTTGGCCTCGCGCGCCCGTTTGAAGACATCGGCGACCGAGCGCATGTTGATCAGCATGGCGCGCTCGGAAGGGCTATCGGCAAACAGCGGCGCGTGAATCTGGTAGGCGCGCCCGCCGAGCCTGTCGGCCATCAGGGTCGAGACATGGTTGACATCGGTATAGTGCTTGCCCTGGACGCAGCCGGTGGCCGGGATCACCTCGACATCGAAACGGCGCGGCGCCTGCAATCCGGCAACCACGGCGCTGACACCCTTGCCGCCGGTAATGCAGATCGTATCGCCATCGGTGATCTCCTCGATCAGCAATCGCGCCGCAGCCTCGCCGACCGCCTGAAGCGCCGTCTGCGGATTGTCGGACACCGTCGGCACGACAATGGCACGGCTGATACCGCCCAGCGCCAGCAGCTGTTCCTCCATATCGACCAGCGGCTCGACCGGCGATTTGATCTTGATCTCGACGAGGCCAAGCTGGCGGCCGCGCTTGATGAGGCGGTTGACCGTCGGCTGCGAAAGCCCAAGCTGGTCGGCAATCTGCGCTTGGGTCAACCCCTCGAGAAAGTGCAGGACCAGCGCCTGGTGCATCTGCCGCGCGATAACGATTTCCTCGCGCGGCGCCGCGTGTTTCGGATTGAGTTTGATAATCGCCATGGTCAGGAGGCCTTCCGCTTGTGCAGGAAATGGTCGATGGAGACGGCCGTCAGAAGAATGCACCCCTTTATCATGTCCTGCCAGTAGACGGAGACATCGAGCAGCACCAGCGAGCTGGTGACGAGCGACAGCAGCGCTATGCCAAGGATGGCGCCAAGGATCGTGCCGGACCCGCCATTGAGCGAGGCACCGCCGATAACCGCAGCCGCAATGATGTTGAGCTCCATGCCGACGCCGAAGGTCGGTGTCGCCGCGCCAAAGCGCGACATGTAGATCACCCCGGCGAACCCCGCGAGCGTCGAGCAGAGAACCGTCACCCAGAATTTGACCTGCTTCGTGCGGATGCCTGAATAAAGCGCCGCCTTTTCATTGCTGCCGGTATAGAAAACCTTGCGCAGGGCGGTGGCGCGCCGCAGCAGGAAATCGAACAGCATGACCACCGCGAAGAAGATGAGGATGACGTAGGGTACCCCGTAAAACGAGCCCTGCCCGACCGCCTTGAATGCGGGCGGCAGGGTGAAAAGCGAAAGCGGCGTTCCCTTGGTGATGATCAGGCACAGGCCGCGCACGATCACCATGCCGGCCAGCGAGGTGATGAAGTGGTTGAGCCCCACCACCGTAACGAAGAACCCCATGACACAGCCGATAAGCCCGCTGGCCAGAATGCCGATGAGCGAGGCCGTCCACGGGTCGAGCCCGGCCAGGAACAGCGTGCCGGAAAGCACCATGGCAAAGCAGACAACCGAACCGACGGCGAGATCGATGCCGCCGACGATCAAAAGGATCGTCATGCCGACAACGACAATGCCTTCCACGGAAAAGCTCATCAGCATGGCGCGGAAGTTGCCAAGCGTCAGAAAATGCGGCGAGACAAAACTCATCGCGATGCAGAGCGCGAGAATGATGGCGATGAGACCGGCTTCGCGCATCGAGCCCAATTTCTTCCAGGATGAAACCTGCACCGTTTTTGCCGTCATCGTCTCGACCGCCATTCGTGTATCTCCCAATCGCTTTTCAGGCTGCATGTTCTGGTGCATGCGTCGCTGTATGTTTCAGTCCGGATGCGAGCCGGATAATCGCTTCTTCGCTCATTTCATCGCTGCCGAGTTCACCGGCCACCGTTCCCTCGCGGATGACAAGCACCCGGTCACACAGGCCCAATAGCTCCGGAAGCTCCGAGGAAATGACAACAATGCCGATCCCGGAGCGGGCGAGTTCGCGCAGAAGCTGATGAATCTCGGATTTCGCGCCCACATCGATGCCGCGCGTCGGCTCGTCCATCAGGATAACCTTGGGTTGGACAGCCAGTTGCTTGGCGATGGCCACCTTCTGCTGGTTGCCGCCGCTGAGCGATGACACCGGCATGTCGACATGGTTCATCCGCACGCCGAGCCGGCGCGCAAAGTCGCGGGCGAGCTGGCCTTCGGCCTTGGCATCGATCAAACCGAGATGACCGGTGACTGCCTTCAGATTGAGGACAGAGATGTTCTGGGCAATCGACAGGTCCAGGAAAACGCCCGAGCCCTTGCGGTCTTCGGAGAGATAGACAATGCCGGCCCGGACCGCATCGGCATAGGTTCGAATGGTCTGAGACGTGCCGTGCAGGGAAACCTCACCCTCGACAGCCGCACGCAAACCGCAGATGCCCTCGGCAATCTCGGTGCGCCCGGACCCGATAAGCCCGCCAATCCCGAGGATTTCGCCGCGCTTCAGATCAAACGACACGCGGCTGAAACGGCCCCCGTCGCCAAGCGCGCGAACCGACAAGATTGTCTCGCCCGAGCGCTCGGTTTCGATCTGCTTGGGCGGATAGAGCTGTGTGATCTCGCGTCCCACCATGCGCCGCACCACGTCATCGGGGGTGACATCGGCAATATCTTCGGTGGAGACATAGCGGCCGTCGCGCAGCACGGTGACCCGGTCGCACAGGCTGAAAATCTCCGCCATCCGGTGGCTGATATAGATAATGGAAATGCCATGCGCCTTCAGTTCCCGGATGATGCCGAAGAGTATCCGCGTTTCCGCTTCCGTCAGCGCCGCCGTCGGTTCGTCGAAAATCAGCACCCGGCAGTCGAGCGTGAGCGCCTTGGCAATCTCCACCAGCTGCTGGCTGGAAATCGCCAGGTCGCCGACCCTTTGCCGGACGTCAATGGGCGCCAAGCGGTCCATGACCGCCTGCGCGTCGCGTTCCAGCCTGCGGTAATTCATCAGAAACGACCGGCGACGGCTTGTCGTCGCCATGAAAATGTTTTCGGCGACGCTGGCGTCGGGACAGAGTGCGATTTCCTGATGCACCAGTCCGATGCCCAATGACTGCGCAACCGATGGCGATCCGATCTTCTGCGGTTTGCCATCGAGCAGAATCTCACCGTCATCGGGCTGAAGGACGCCGGCAAGAATGTTCATGAGCGTGGATTTTCCGGCACCGTTCTCACCGCAAAGCGCATGGACCTCGCCGCGCGCCAGAGTGAAGTCGACGCCCGTCAGCGCTTTCACCGCACCGAAATGCTTGGTGATACCGCGGATACTCAAGACCGGTTCCGATGCCATCGCGCCTTCCTCCCTCCCGTTCGCCGAGGCTATCCGGACCTTGCGGGCCCGGATAGCCGTCTGCGAAGACTACTCGTCGATGCCTTTGGTGCCGCGACGCTTGAGGTACTTGTCCCAGAAGAAGTCATCCGCATTGTCCGCTGTTACAATGGACAGGCCATTGTCGACGAACGGGATGCTCATCGGGTTGGACCCGGCGCGCTTGGCATCGTTCATGGGATCGATCAGTTCCGGATGCTTGGCGAACCAGAGCAGCATGAAACCCATATAGCCCTGCATGCCCTGATTGGGATTGATCGAGCCGAAGACCTGACCGGCCTTGATCATATCAAGGATATTGGCATTGACGTCGGCACACATGACGAGAATCTTGCCGCCGCTTTCCTTGTTGGCCTGCGCGGCGCCAATCGCCGAGTTGGCTTCCGGCATGAAGACGGCCGCCAGATTGGGATTGGCCTGGGCGATGCTCATCAGGCCCTGATACGCCTTTGTCGGGTCCTGGTTCGACGCCGCCCTGCCGACCAGCTTCATATCCGGCCACTTTTCCTTCATCCGGTCGATAAAGGCCGTGACGCGGCGGTCATGATTGTCCTGGCCCGGATTTTCCAGAACGGCATATTCGCCCTTGCCGCCCAGCTTCGTGGCGATGGCGTCGGCTGCGTAAATGCCTTCACGCTTGTTATCCGAGGTGATGAATGAAATCCGCTTGGACAGCGGCGAGTCGGCCGCGAAGGTGACGACCGCCGTGCCCTGGTCGACCGCCCGGTTGATCGGTTCGATGAAGGGATCGGAATTCATCGGATGCACCAGAATACCGGCAGGGTTCTGCGCCAGCGCCTGATCGAAACTCGCTATCTGCTTGTTGACGTCATATTCCGGCGTGCCGGTATAGGCTGTCTCGCAGCCCAGTTGCTTGCCCGCCTGCTTGAACATTTCATAGACGGGAAACCAGTATTCAACGCCCGAAACCATGACGTTCATGACGTATTTTTCACCCGGCTTGCAGCGAAACGGATTTTCCGTTTCCGCGTTCGCCGATGATGCAAAGAGTGTGGTCGCAAGGACCGCCATGGCGGTCGTGCCCAGAAAAGTGCGCAAGTGTCCTCCTCGAGGCCGAAGCCCCTCCCATTGGTGTGTGGCGCCTTGAATGGCGGCCGCTGTTCCTTATGAAGACCAGCAATCCTCCTCGAGTGCTGGCAGGGATAACTAAGCGTATGACAAAGCGACTGTCAATATAATTCATAACGTGAATTATAATTCATGTAATCCAGGATTTGCCCGGTCAGACGCGAATATGCCCGCGCCAGATAGCCCGCTGGAATGGCGCCTCCGGTTGGTGACGATTGCCACCTGGCCGCGCGGGCGAAAACAGCACCCGCCATGAAACGTTTCATCCATCTCGCGCCGAATTGACCTTTTCTCAACCTATACACGGCAAGTGAAGGCAGTGACAAAATGTGACCGGCAAGCGCTTGCCACATTCTGTCTTCGCTGATCTGATATGCTCATCATCTGCCGCGGCCAGGTTTGATGCACAAACACCAAGAGGGCCACATGGACTACAGCATATTGTTGACCGGTGTTGTTCGTATCCTTGGTCTGACGGCGCTTGTCATCCTCAGCTATTCCATCGTCATCCGCACCTTTTCCAAAGGGTGGAAAAAGGGCGCGGCTGTCGGCCTTCTTCTTGCGCTCGGCGGAATCTTGTCGATGAATGATCCGGTTGTCATCGCACCGGGGGTCATCTTTGATGGACGCACAGCATTGCTTGCCATCGCATACCCCTATGGCGGGCCTGTCGGCACAATCGTTGCCGCCCTGCTCATGGCGGGATACCGAATCTGGCTCGGCGGCGTGGGGGTGGTACCGGGACTGATTTCGATTGTCCTGATTTGCGCCATAGGGTGCGGGGTCGCGCTTATCCCCGTGCGCAAGCTTCCGATCGGGTTTATCCGTTCCGTTGTGACAGGCATGCTCGCCTCATTGTCGCTCGTCTCGATCAGCCTGTTGCCGCACGACATCATTGCAACGATCGTCGGGTTTCCCCTCTTTGCCGTCGTCATCGCCAATATTGTGAATGTCGTGATTCTCTCGGATTTTCTCGAGCGGGAAAAGTCGCGCCTGCGGATCATGCGGGCTCTGGAGCACGAAGCCTGGGTGGACCCGCTGACAAAGCTGCAGAACCGGCGCGCTTTCGATCGCGCGGCGCTTCGGGCCATGAATGACAACAAGTCCAAGGCAGCCCATTGTTCCCTGGTCATGATCGACATCGATCATTTCAAGGCCATCAACGACCGGTGGGGTCACGATACGGGTGACATGGTGCTGGCGGATGTCGCGGCCATCATCCGCAGGAATGTTCGCATCACCGACGTTGTTGTCCGTTACGGCGGCGAGGAAATCGTCCTGCTGCTGACGAATACACCGCAGAATGTAGCCAATGAACTCGCCGAGCGGGTGCGCAGCGAGATCGAGCTTGCGCGCTTTTCCACGGACCTTGAGAACGTAACCGTCACGGTCAGTGCGGGCGTTGCCAGTCTCAACGGGCAGCACACCAGCATGGAAGCATTGCTGAAAGCGGCAGACAGGGCGCTCTATCGCGCGAAAACCAGCGGACGCAATCGGGTGGAAGTCGCCTGAACAATTTTTGACATTGCGTCGTCCTTTCTGCTCATATGGCTGCAAATCAGGTTTCGATCCCAACGGCATACTTGAAGCACCAGCGCTGGAGCAACCATGGACGTGGATTTCGACGACGCATCAAAGAGAGAAGCCAAACCACAGCTGGCACCGGCCAACGGCAGCAAGTCTTCAGCACTCGGTACATTGAGCAATCTTCTGGGCCGTGCTGGCATTCGCGTCAACGGCGACGCCCCCTGGGACATCCAGATCAAGGATCCGAGAGCCGCAACCCGCATCCTGGGGCAAGGCAGTCTGGGCCTCGGCGAAAGCTACATGGACGGATGGTGGGACTGTGCGGCGCTGGATCAGTTCTTTGACCGCATATTTCGCGCCAATCTGACCGAACATGTGACGGCCAAGGACGTGTTGCAAACACTGCGGGCGCGATTGCTCAACTTGCAGAACAGCAGGCGCTCCTGGCAGGTCGGCAAAGAGCACTACGACGCCGGTAATGACCTGTTTTCCGCGATGCTTGACCGCCGCATGACCTATTCCTGCGGATACTGGAAAGACGCCAGAAATCTCGACGACGCCCAGAGTGCAAAGCTCGATCTCGTTTGCCGCAAGCTCGGTCTTCAACCGGGCATGCGCCTTCTGGATGTCGGCTGCGGCTGGGGCAGCCTGATGCAGTTTGCCGCCGAGAACTATGGCGTCTCCTGTGTGGGCTTGACCATTTCCAGAGAACAGGCGGAATTCGCGCAACAGACATTGAAGGGCCTGCCCGTCGAATTCCGCCTCGCGGATTACCGATCGTTCAATGTCGAGGGACTTGAGAAATTCGACCGGATTGCCTCGATCGGCATGTTTGAGCATGTCGGGCACAAGAACTACGCCGCTTTCTTTGACGCTTGCAGGCGCAGCCTGTCGGATGACGGATTGTTCCTGCTGCATACGATCGGGCGGAAACGCACCCGGAACATGATCGATCCGTGGTTTGACCGGTATATCTTCCCCAACGGCGAACTGCCGTCCCTGGCTGAGATTTCCACCAGCGTGGATGGCCGCTTCGTCATCGAGGACGTGCACAATTTCGGTGCCGACTACGACAGGACACTGCTGGCATGGCATGCGCGGTTCGAAGCCGCATGGCCGCAATTTGCTTCCAAATATGGCGAGCGTTTCTATCGCATGTGGCGCTACTATCTGTTGTGCATGGCCGGATGCTTTCGGGCGCGCCAGATCCAGCTTTGGCAGACGGTCCTCTCGCCCCAGGGTGTTGCCGGAGGATATCAGCGGCATTCCTGAACGAGAGCAAGGCCCGTGCGGCAGATCAGCCGCCCGTATTCGGCTTATCCTCAATAGGTGACGGTCACCGTAATCGTATCGGTGTAGGTGCCGGGCGCTGGCGTTGTCTGGACGGGAACCCGCCCGTAGACCGTGTAGGATTGCGCCGCGCCGCTACCCGAGGCTGAAACCGTATCAGTACCGATGGTCTGCCCCCACACGTTGGTTCTGTTGGTATCGGAATAGAGGGTATAGTTCACCAGCGCGCCGCCGGGCGCGGTCATCTTGCGCGAAGCAACCGTGGCACCGGTGCCGACCCCCACGTCAAGGCCGATGTTGTACGGCGTCGTGTTGGTGCACTGCACGGAAAGCGTGGTGGACACATCGTCATTTGCCGCGATCACACCCACGGCGGTGAAGGTGAGCATCGCGGTGCTCACCAGGACACAGGATGCCTGAATAGCGATCTGGACTGTAAAGGTACCGGTGGCCGTGGCGGCCAATGCCGGACTGGAAAGGCCAAGCAAAGCGGCCAGCCCGACTGTCGTGAAACTGCGTACCGAATATCCGAAACTCATTCATCCCCCCTCAAGGGTTGCTTGCCGCTGACAAGCACCTCCGATTCTCTACAAAGGACTCAGTAGTTATTCACTGCATAATACTTAATTCTTATATATTTAAAAGAACTTATCGAATGGCTACTATTCACCCTCAACGAGGCAAGATTTAATCACGTATCATTGGTAAATGAATTTACGTTAAGTATCTGGTTGCGGAATATTAACGCATCAGCCCTGTCATTCATCTATCCGATACATGGCTTTCCATGCAACATGCCGGCGCAATTGAAGGTGAACAGGTGGAACACTTCAAATGAGCGCTCCACGAGCCACGATGCCAGGGCGGCTTGCAAGATTGGCTGCTACCACTTCACGGTCAGGCCAATATTCCCCTCGAAGGCGCGCTTCCGCTCGCCGCTCACGTCAAAGGTGTAGTCCGCGGTGGCGAAAGCACTCACATTCTTGGTGAAGTTATGGACGATACCACCGCCCAATTCGAGTGACGTGCTTTCCGCCTGGGTCGTGATCGGATCGGTGCCGAACAGCACCGTATCGGTGGCCTTGAAATTGTGCCAGAGATTGGCCTTGAGGTAGGGCTGGAACAATCCGCGCGCGGTCTGGTAATTGCCTTGCAGCCTCGCACCGATGCGACCTGTGACGGCATCGTTGCTGTCGAACGAAACACCGGAGAACGCATCCTGCTGATTGTCGAGCCAGGCCCGCTGCCAGATGAGCTGCGCCTGCGGTTCAAGCAGCCAGTTGTCGGTCAGTGCGAAGGGATAGCCGCCTTCGAGCGACACGGTAATGCCGCTGCCGTCATTGTCTATGCCGGCTCCACTCACCGAGCGCGCACTGCCGCCATACCAGGTCCCCATCACAATACCATCCAGATACCAGCCGGAGGGGCCAATATGCGTCCAGTAACCGCCGACACTTGTCGCGTCGACCTTGATCTTGCCCGTACTCAAATTGTTCCAGCCAAGGGCCTGACCTTTGACATCGGAATTCATGCCGGCATAACCGAAGAAGATACCCGCAATATCCCGATGCCCGCCTTCACTCTGCCGGCGCAGGATATCGATACCCGTCTGGAATCCCCAAATTGATCCGTCAATCGAGGGTGATGCCGTGCCTGCCCAGCCCTGCTCGATGCTTTGACCGAAAACGCGTCCCCAGGCCGCCGACAGGTCGCTGCCCGGCGTGAGAACACTTTGCTCGCCGCGGCGCTCGTGGAACGTGCCCAGCGTTGCCAGCGTTGCCAGCCTGGCGGCCGGCGGAAGTGCGGAATAGGTCGCGACTTCCGGACGAAGCAGCGGCACGACGCTCACGGACACCCCGCCCCGCTCCTCAACGACCGGGGTAACCGGCGTTGCACCGGGTTCCGGCGGTTGTCCGCCCGGAACGGGCGGCTGTACAACGTTTGGCGTTGCCGGATCGGTTGGCGCAATGACAGGTCCGGTCGGCGTCGGATTGTCCGGCGTCGGCGTGGGGGTGACATATTCCGAGCGCAAGTACCAATTCTGGGTCGTGTTCGCGCTGACGCCCCCCTTGAACAGAAAATACTCGTAAGCCCCGGCTGCTGCGCGACCGCTCAGATAAAATGCACTCCCGGCCGTTGTGGCACCATTCACGGCATCGATCACTTTGATACCGTCAATCACCGTCGCAGCACCGGTCCCTCCGACATTGGTAACGGCAATGCCTGTTGTACCGGTCGCCGTTCCACCGGATAGAACGAGTTTATCCGATGCGGAGGAGTCATCGCCAAGAACGGTGTTCAGGAGAAGAGAGCCATTGTTGCCGACATAGTTGCCCACGATGGTCAGCCGGTCTCCCGCAGCACCCGAACCATTGGTCAAATCGATGACACCCGCATTGGTGACAGTGATTGCCGGTCCGCCGGCATATGGCGTGATCGATGGATTGAAGCCACCTCCGGCAAGCAGTTTCGCCCCCGACGATACGGTTACATTGCCGGTCAGGTCCTTTTGCAGAGTGAAGTTGCCTGTCTGGATGAAACTGTCGTGAAAATCTCCGGTTCCCGCCCATGTCCAGTCAGTACCCTTCATGTACATCGTCTGGAAATTGGTAAAGGCGTTGTCGATCAGCCCCGACCCCTGAAGGGTCAGCTGATTGCTGCCGCCCCCGCCATTGGCGGTTCCAATGATTTTTTAGCCTGTCTGCAGCGTGAAGTCGATATTGCCGGTGCCGCCGCTCAGGGCGAAACCATTGCCGCCGCTCAGCAATCCGGCATTCGTGATCTTGGTCGCGCCGTTGAGCGTGCGGATCGCGGGGCCCTGATCGCTGATGATTTGACCGCCAGCCAAATTCTCGATTGTCGCGTTGAAGCTCGACCCCAGCGTGTTCGAAAACACGCCGTCCGAAGGCAAGCCACCGGATGCCGCGCCACCCTGCGCGTGAATCACACCGCTGTTGGTGAGACGGGCATTGGTGCCCTGCATGTAAACCGTTGGGGCACTGTTGCCGGTTGTCGTCAATGTACCGGTATTGATGACGGTTCCGTTTTGCCCGAGAATGGAGGCTGCACGCGCATTGCTTCCGTTGGTTGTAACCGTTCCATTGTTGATAAGGGTATTGTTCGGTGATCCGCCGCCGCTCTGCCCCCAACTGGCCGTCATGCCGTAAGCGTTGGGTCCCGTTGTCGTGATCGTGCCATTGTTTGTGAGCGTATTGCCGGAGCCGTCTGCGGCCATGCCGTCATTGTATTGGTTGGTCGTGCTGATCGAACCGTTGTTGGTCAGGCTGTTGTTGCTTCCGGTGCCGACCAGACCTGCACCGCGATTGAGTCCCGTGCTGCCCGATCCCGTCAGTGATATCGCGCCGTTGTTCACGACAGTGCTGCCATCGACGACACTGACACCGGAGTTCTCGGTGGGGCTGCGGACAATATTCAACTGGGCACCACTGCCAATGTTGACCTTGACGCCGGAGCTTCCCGCTACCGCATGCACGCCCGCCGTCGCGGGATTGGGTGCCGAGGTATCGCAGGTGACCGTCTGGCCCGATACCGGCGCAAGGCTGCTGCATGCAGCCCAACCTATGGACGGACTGGCAATTGAGATGAGTGCGGTTGTGGTAAAAAGAGACAGAAATCGCGTGTGCAACACGGAAAAACGCATGGTGGCTCCCCCAGCATTCCGGTGCGAACACGCACCCAAGCAGCACAAAATGCATATTTTGTTGAAATGAGGCTAGTCAGTTCAGAGTATTTCCCTGCTTAATCCACACAGAATAAACATCGAGTGGCAAAAATAACACAATTAAGCACCGCTACTTTCAAAGAGTGTGGACTAAACGCGCGATGCCTTCTGTTGCGCGTTTATTCACTACAAGCAGGTACCCAGAAAAGGTTAACGCCGGCCTCGGAAATACACGCTTTCCAAAGGCAACCCCATGAGAATCATTGGTGCATGGGAATCAATTCTGTCGCAGTCGTCAGGCTGCCTTATGCTCAACCTCGACCGTCACATGCGACAGATCATGAATGTGGGACAGCTTTGCCCGATAGGATGATGGTGCTTTCGGATGATCGCTCACCAGCGAAACAATGGCGCCGTGATGACCCGGGCCCAGCTGCCAGACATGCAGATCCGTGATCACATCCCCTTCCCGTTCGATGGCCGAACGGATTTCTTCCGGCAGATCCTCGCTTGACGGAACATAGTCCAGCAACACGCCCCCGGCACGCCGGATGAGCCCAAACGACCAATTGGCGATGACCAGCGCACCAATGATGCCGATTGCCGGATCGAGCCAAAGCCATCCATACAGACGAGCGGTTACAAGAGCACCGATAGCCAGCACCGAAGTCAGTGCGTCAGCGAGCACGTGGATATAGGCCGCTTGAAGGTTATTGTCGTGCGCATGAGCATGAGCATGATCGTGATGATGATCATGGTCTCCATGATGCGAATGATCATCGCGCAGGAGCCAGGCGGAAAGCAGATTGACCGCAAGACCAACCACGGCAATCGATATTGCCTGGGGAAAATTGATCGGAACGGGATTTGCCAGCCTGACAAAGCTCTCCCAGGCAATCAGCAGTGCAATCAGAGCCAGAACAACCGCACTGGCAAAGGCCGCCAGATCACCGAATTTTCCGGTTCCGAACGTGAAACGCGAATTGTGCGCGTGCTTTCGCGCATAGAGATAGGCCAAGGCTGCTATCAGCATTGCCGCCGCGTGGGTTGACATGTGCCAGCCATCCGCCACCAGCGCCATTGAACCGTAGACGGTTCCGGCGGCAATTTCAGCAATCATCATGACGGTGGTCAAGGCGATAACCATCCATGTGCGCCGTTCGTTGCGCGCGTGGTTCTGGCCAAGGAATATATGGTCGTGCGAACCGGTATTCGACCGTGCCGCGTGGTGATTTTTCATTTGAGATACTTCCTTACGACATCGATGAGTTCCGCAGCGCCTTGGGCCCGTTCGACATCGGGGTCCTTGTCCGGATCGACCACATGCATGCGAATGTGATCTTCGATCAGCTCGACAACCAGGCCGTTTACAGCGCCACGGACGGATGCGACGAGATTGAGGATTTCACCGCAGGCAACTTCCGCCTCCAGCGCGCGCTCCACTGCCTCCATCTGCCCTTTCAGGCGGCGGACGCGGGCAAGGAGCTTGGCTTTCTCTTTGGTTGTGTGTGACATAATATACCCCCCTACCCTATATTATGGAAAGATGCAACATATTCTGCCCGCCCCTTGATAGGAGGCGCTGACGATCAAACGAGGGAAAGCAGATCAGATCGCGTAGGTCGCGCCGGCTATGATTGTGCCGATGACTCCCAGAAGAATGGACGCATACCAGGGCCAGCGGCGGCCGCCGGTGATAATGGCAATGGTCGCGACCGCGATCGCTATGTGCAGGAACGTCGCTGCGATTGTCAGGTGATGGTGCCGCCCTTCGTGGACGAGGCCTTCCTGCAATGCATCCTCCGATTTGACCTCGAAATCCCGCGCCGCTTTCTGGATCTCCTGGCTTTCCGCTTCATTGCGCTGTGACTGGGATGCAAAGTCGGCCGCCTTTGGTCCGCCTTGCGCCGCAGCAATATCGTACATGTTTTTCTTGAGGCTCTTGGCCTGGAAGAAATTCCAGTTATCCGTTGCCTTGTTCTGGAAGAGCACGGCCTGGGTCTTGGCCGCGGTGGCCCCGCCGCTCTCGATTGTTTCCAGACTGCCGACGCCCGCAGCGACGACTGCAAGAACCGCAATCGTTACCGCAACAATGGCGAGAAAGGCATTCTCGCTGTGCAGGGCGTGCTGGGCATGTTCCGTGTGTTCAAATGCTTCAGACGAGATTTCTTCCATCGAGATTCTCCCATTATCCTGATGCCATGGGATCGCTCGCAGTGTGTTCGAATTGTGATGAATGCGAACCGTGCATGCATCCCCTGTCCGGCGCCCCATGCCGTATGGAACTTATACCTCATTGCTGATCGATACGAGCGGAGAAACCTTGCAACGCGACTGACGACCATTAACCATTTGTTTAACATTTGATTGATTGAGGCAGCCGTTTTGGCGTTAACTCCTTGTTAAGAGTTTGTTGGGGTAGCGGCAATGTTGCGTGTGTTGAGCGTTGCGATCTGTGTGTTTCTGGGTCTTTCATCGCTGACGCATGCGGGTTCCTCGAATCCGTCCACCGCGGCCACGGCACGCTCCGTGTCCTTCGAGCGCCGCGCGGCCCTGTTCGGCGCGATCCCCGGCAGCACGAAGCCCTTGGCGGCAAGCGCTGCAGCCACCGGCGGCAAGACGAGCATTCCCTATGGCTGGGTGGATTTTTGCGGCCGGCGTCCCGCGGAGTGCAATGTCTCGCCGCTGCCGGCATCTGATGTCAAACTCACGGCCGAGACATGGAATTATCTTGAACGCATCAACCGCGAGGTGAATGCCTCCATCGAACCGATGAGCAATCTTGAGCATTGGGGCACGATGATGGATCACTGGGATTACCCGGTCGACGGCAAGGGTGACTGCAAGATTTATGCTCTCTACAAGCGCAAGCTTCTGCTCGATGCCGGATTTCCGCGGCAGGCGCTGCTCATGACCATCGTGCGCGATTTGAACGACGAAGGTCACACGATCCTGACGGTAAAGACCGACCGCGGCGATTTCGTCCTCGACAACCTGGCTGACCAGGTCCGGCCATGGGACGTCACCGGCTATAATTTCCTCAAGCGTCAGTCGCAGCAAAATCCCAACATCTGGGTATCCATCAATCTGCGTGGAGACGCATCAAGAGCCTCCACCGCAAACCTTCAGGCACGAAACTGATCTGACGCCGATCACTGCCCGTTCGATTGAAGAATGCCCTCGAGGTCATCGAGCTTTTCATTGATCAGCCAGCCATAATAGTTTTCGACCGGATATTTGCGGTTGCTGCCGCTTGCGATTGCCTGCCGCAACTCGGCGGCCCGGCGCCGTGGCTGCCCGACATTGTACAGGGTCGCCGTGATGCCGGGATTCTTCGAAATGTCGAAACCCTGCGCCGCATAGGCGTCGATGGCATCGCGCACGATTGCCGCGATGTAGACGACGCTGCGGTCGGGATCCATGACATCGCGATAAACCGCCTGAGGCTGATCGGGGGAAAGCTTTGGAAGTTTGCTGACCTGCGAGACAAGGTCCGTCACCTCCAGGGCCGCCAGCGGGCTTATCTGACCGAGGCCAAACGTCTGACCGCCGTAGAACGGCTGGAAAAACGCCCGCTGAAGTGAAATGGGTTCATAGGCCACGTCATCGACGGTCTTGCCGCGAAACCGGTCGTCCCAGACCTGATCGCGGCAATTCCACAGCTCGGCGCTGGCTGTCAGCGCGGCGCAGGCGGCAAATTCCGGCCTTTTGACAAAAGCCTGGATCGTGACGCCCTTGTACCGGAAGGAGAAGTCCGCATTGGCATAGGCCAGCGCCTTGACATAATAGGTCTGCACCTTGCCGACGGCACTGACATTGTAGGTATGCTCCCCGACCAGCGCACCGACGATGTGAATGGGATCGATGTGATAGGCGCGGGCAGCATCCTTGATCTGCGCAACCAGCTTTGTCTCGCGCGTGAGCAGCGCAATGATCTGCTTGTATTTTTCGTCATATGTCGTGTTGAACGCTTTTGCCCGGTCCGCCGATGTCTTGGGGATGGGTGGCTGCGTCTCGGAACGGTTGCCCGGCGGCACCAGCACCTCATTGGCAGCATCGGCCGGTTGCCCAAGGAAACTACCGATGCCAATGCCGATGACCAGCATTGCGGCCAAGCGAGATACCGCGGGAAAGCTCATAAAGTACGTCTCCATTCTTGACCGAAAGCATAGGGGAAGCATGCGCTCGAAATATACAGGTAGGAATGTCACGCAGGTATGATTGTGGTAAAGATTGGGTCGGCACCTGCGGCTCTTTTCCACACCTGGCGCTCTTATCATGAATCCCTGCGCTGGCGAGATGCAAGAATCATGTTTGTCCATAAAAAGACCAGGCACATTGGTAAATTCCTGCACCCGTAGTATATCCTACGCGCATGCGCATACTCCTCGTTGAAGACAATCGTGATTTGGCATCCTGGCTCGATAAGGCGCTGCGGCAGGCCCATTATGCCGTCGATACCGTCTATAACGGCGAGGATGCCGACCATGCACTGCGGGTCGCCGATTATGCCCTTGTCATTCTCGATCTGTCCCTGCCCAAAATGGACGGAATGACCGTGCTGCGACGCCTGCGCAAGAGCGGCAGTACCGTTCCGGTCATCATACTGACCGCGAATGCAAGCCTTGGCGGCCGGGTTGCGGGGCTCGACGAAGGCGCCGACGACTATCTGGCCAAACCATTCGAGATCGCCGAACTGGAGGCGCGGATCCGGGCGCAGCTCCGCCGCGGGCATAACCGGGCTAATCCCGAGATCGAGCTGGGTGAATTGCTGTTCGACGGCAGGACGCGGCAGTTCTTTCTGTCCGGCAAGCTCATGTCGCTGACACCGCGCGAGCATGCGGTGCTGGAGCACCTGATCTTCAAGGCGGGGACGACGGTCAGCAAAACTGTCCTGTGCGAAAGTGTCTTCGGTTTCAATGATTTGGCCGATGCAAATGCCATAGAGATTTATGTTCACAGGGTACGCAAGAAGCTGGAAGGCAGTTCGGTGAAAATCGCGACATTGCGCGGCATGGGCTATCTTTTGCGCCATGGCGAGTGACGGCAAGCCCCAGACGCAGTCGAAATTCCGCCGTTTGTGGAAACGGCTGAGCGAGAGCCTGCGGGTCCAGCTTCTGCTCTGGATCGTTCTTCCGCTGATCGGTGTGATCTGCGTCAATCTCGTCATCAGCTTTCAATCTGCCGAGGCCACCGCAGATCTGGTCAGCGATCAGCTGCTGCTGGCGTCCGCCCGGGTGATTGCCGAAGCCGTGACGGTGGACACCAACGGGACAGTTGCCGTGGATATTCCGCCCGCTGCGCTTGAGATGTTCGATATCGGCCATGGCGACCGGGTTTTTTACCGGGTGCTGACAGCATGGGGAACCCTGGTCTCCGGCTTCGACAACCTGCCCGAACCCAAGAAGGAACAGGTGGGCGAAGATGCGGTTTTCAGAGACTCTCCGGTACGCGTGCTGACATTGAACCACCCGGTGATCGGCCTGGCGCGGGATGCCGAAGTGTCCGTGTCGGTCGCGGTGACGCTGAATGGCGAACGGGCAATGCGGCAAAGACTCTGGCTGTCGGATTTCACCAAACAGGTGCTTCTGGTTCTCGTCGCCGGTTTTGTCGCCATTGTCGGGCTGCAGCGCGGGCTCACCCCGGTCCTGCGCCTGCGCGATGCGGTGCGCGAACAGGGACGGGAGCGGCTTGATCCGTTTTCCCCCGAAACCGTGCAGACCGAACTGCGTCCCCTGGTCCACGCCCTCAACGATTATATGGAGCGCGTACAAAGCCAGATGGCGGCACAGAGGCGGTTCGTCTCCAACGCGGCGCACCAGTTGCGCACCCCCCTGACCCTGGTCGCGACCCAGGCAAGCTTTGCCGCGCGGGAACAGGACAACGACCGCCGCAACGAGGCCTTGCAGGCTCTCCGGTCCAGCACGAAGCAGCTCGCCCGCCTCGCCAGTCAGTTGCTGACATTGTCGCGCGCCGAACCGGGCAGCCGCAGGCCGCGGCGCGACAGGGTTGATATGACCGCGGCAACACGGCAGGTCCTCGACACCTATGCCGAAACGGCCTTGCGCCGCCAGATCGACCTCGGTTTCGAGGCAAGCGAACCGGCTTTCGTCGAAGGCGACGGCCCGATGCTGTCCGAGATGATCGTCAATCTCATCGACAATGCCCTGCGCTACACGCCGGTTGGCGGCACCGTTACGGTTTCCGTTTCCAAAGGTGATGAATGGGTGCAGCTTCGTGTCGAAGACAACGGGCCGGGTATACCCGACGATGAAAGAGCGAAGGTTTTCGAGCGGTTCTACCGCATCATGGACGTGCAGCCCGAGGGTAGCGGGCTGGGCCTTGCCATCGTCAAGGAAGTCGTCGACGGCGCTGACGGTACGGTGAGTTTGGGCACATCCCCGAGCGGAGGATTGACTGTGGACATCAAGCTGCCAACAATAAAACAGGACCGGAGCGAGCCGGTCCTGTCTTGATCGCTGGCATGCTGAATTACTGCATGTCGGTGTGCTGTTGCGGGCGCCACTTTGCCAACCGGGTTTCGATCATGGTCATGATCATTTCCGCCAGCAGCGTCACAAGCATCACCAGGATGATGGCGGCATACATGCCGGCCGCATCGAATGTGCCTTTGGCAATCGAGATCAACTGACCGATGCCAAAGCGTGCGCCGACAAATTCACCAACGATCGCGCCGATGATGGCAAAGCCGAAGCTGACGTGCAGGCTGGCGAAAATCCAGCTCATCGCCGATGGTACGATCACCGTGCGCGTCACCTGCCAGTTGGACGCCCCGAGAATACGGGCATTGGCAATCATGTTGCGGTCGGCTTCGCGCACGCCCTGAAACGCGTTGGCGAACACCACGAAGAACACCATGATGAAGGCCAGCGCGACTTTGGATGCCAGTCCCAGCCCCATGATCATGATGAAGATCGGGGCAAGAACGACGCGCGGGATCGAGTTGATCGCCTTGATATAAACCGAGAAAATGTCGGAGAGGAACTGGTTGCGGCCAAGGCCGATGCCAACCAGCACGCCGGCAATGGAGCCTGCAAAAAAGCCGATCAATGCTTCTTCCATGGTGACCCACAGATTGAACCAGAGCGACCCTTCGGCGGTGCCCTCCGTGATCCATTCATACAGGCGCATGACAATGCCGCTTGGGCTGGAATAGAAAAACGGATCAATCCAAAGTCTGTTGGCTGCAAGTTCCCAGGCGCCGAGAATGCCGACCAGGATGACAAGCCGCCAGAACAGGACAGCGTGTTTGCGGCGTCGAATTGCCTTGAGAGCCGCGGCCTCTATTTCTGCATCCGAGGTTCCGGCGCGGAAAATCGGAGCGATATTTTCCAATGGGGTATCGGTCATGATGAAATTCCTCCGGTTCAGGCTGCCTGACTGGCGCGGCGATAGCTCATTTCCACTTCATCGCGCAGATCTTCCCAGATCGTGCGGCAATATTCGATGAAACGGGGCTCGTAGCGAATGTCAGCAACCACGCGCGGACGCGGGAGATTGATGGGATAGACGGATTTCACCGTTGCGGGTCCGGCAGTCAGCACATAGACCTTGTCCGCGAGGGCAACGGCCTCCTCAAGGTCGTGCGTCACAAAGATGACCGAGGCCTTGCGTTCCGCCCACAGGCGCAACAGCTCTTCATGCATCACGGTCCGGGTCTGCACGTCCAGCGCCGAGAACGGCTCGTCCATCAACAGAATTTCAGGTTCATTGATGAAAGTCTGGGCCAGGGACACGCGTTTGCGCATGCCGCCCGAAAGCTGGTGCGGATAGTGCTGCTCGAAGCGGGACAGCCCGACACGGGCGAGCCAGTCCCTGGCGCTACGGGTGGCTTCCGCATGGGATTTTCCCCGGAAGAGCGGGCCCGCCATGACATTGTCAATGACATTGCGCCACGGGAACAGCGCGTCGGTCTGAAACACGAAGCCGACTCTCGGATCGATACCATTGACCGGGCCGCCCATGAGGCGCACTTCGCCGGCGCTTGGCCGGGCAAGTCCGGTGACGAGATTGAGTGTTGTGGACTTGCCGCAACCTGTCGGTCCGACAACGGCGACGAACTCGCCGGGTTCGACCACCATGTTGAAATCGCGCAAGGCAGTCAGCGACTTGCCGGTCGGTGAAACGAAGCGACGGCTGACATTGATCAATTCAATGGCAGGGGTCTGGGATGCATTGTCTTTCATGGCAAATACCTGGGGCGTGCTGAATAACGGGCGTGCACGCAATGCCCGATACCAAGGGATCGCTTCCAGCCGCTGGCGGCCGGAAGCGATAGGCTCGGAAAGGTTATTTGGCAGCTTTCACGAATTCAGACGTGAAGGTCTTGGAAAGATCGATCTGCTTGCCTTTGACGTTCTTGGAAAAGCTCGACAGAACGTTCAGTACGGTCTGCGGACCGTCCGCTGGCATCACGCCGTCTGCGGTGAACATGCCCTTGCCGTCGGCAAGCGCCTTTACATAGCCTTCCTTGTCGCCGACGTAGAAATCCTTCGGCATCTTGTCGGCAATGTCATCCGCACTGTGGGTGTTGATGTACTTCAAGGTCTTGACGAAGGCATTGGCCAGCTTCTGCGTCGTTTCCTTGTGTGCATCGACCCACGATGTTTCCATATAGAGCGATGCGGCGGGATAGGTTCCGCCGAGAGCGGCCCGCGTGCTTTCAATCGTGCGCATGTCGATCAGGACGCTTGCTTCCTTGGTCTTGAGCATGCGCGAGATTGTCGGCTCGGTTGTCATGCCGGCCTGGATCTTGTCTTGCTGCATGGCGGCAATGAATGTCGCTCCGGCACCGACAGGCACGGATGTAAACTCTCCGGGCTGCAAGCCGCTCTTGAAAGCCAGATACTGCGTGAGGAAATTGGTGGAGGAGCCAAGCCCGGTGACGCCGAGGCTCATGCCCTTGAAGTCAGCCGCAGACTTGATCTCGGGGTGTTTCGTCGAAACCAGTTCGACTTCGCCCGGTGCCTGGCTGAACTGAACGATCGATTCAACAAGCTTGCCCTTGGCCTGCAGGTCGATGCAGTGATCGTAGAAACCGACAACGCCCTGGACGGCGCCTGCCAGCAGCTGGTTTTCGGCATCGACACCGGCCGGTTCGTTGAGCAATTCAACATCCAGGCCTTCGTCCTTGAAATAGCCGAGCGCTTCGGCAAGCTTTGCAGGCAAATAAATGTGCTTTTCATAGCCGCCCACCATGATGGTGATCTTGTCATCGGCATGAGCGGCGGATCCGGCACCGAATGTGCTGGCGGCCATCAAAACGGCAAAAGAAGCCGTGTGAAAAAAAGAGCGTGAAAGTGCCATTGTTCCGTCCTCGATTTGTTTCCCGCACCCTCAATTCTTTGTCACACCGTGGGTGTGTTCTTATGGATGCAGGGGTACTATAGACGACGCAACCTTTCAGTTAGCTTTCAGCGGCGAAAAGCCGTTTTTCTGTTCTGCGATGCCCCTGTGGAACGGCGAAATTCTAGGCCGACAATGCCAGAATGGTGGTTGGTTGCGGCAGCGGCACTTCTGCTGCAATACCGTCTTCAATCCTGCTGATCTGGCCGCTGATCATGATCTGGTCCAGCGGGGCGGGCCTGCCCAGATAAAAGCCTTGCGCCGCATCGCACCCCTCCGCATCCAGAAGCGACAGCTGGCTCTGCGTTTCGATGCCCTCGGCCAGAACCGGGATGCTGAGGCTCTTGCCCAGCGCGAGAACCGCGCGAATAATGGCCTTTGCCTGCGGGCTCGTCTCGACTTCGCTCATGAAGGAACGGTCCAGCTTGATCGTATCGAAGGGAAACGACCGCAGGGTTTCAAGCGACGAATATCCCGTTCCGAAATCATCGAGGGCGATGGTGACACCCAGCTGTTTGATTTGGCGCAGGATATGCAGGGTCCGGACCTTATCGGCGATGATCGTCGATTCCGTGAGTTCGAGCTCGAGGCGGCTGGCAGGCAGCTGGGTTTCCAGCAGGATTTCATGGATCAGCTTCGGCAAGTCGGCATGGGAAAGCTGAACGGGCGACAGATTGACCGCAATCTTGTAGGCAGGCGTCCAGGATGTGGCGGCGGCACAGGCCCTTCGCAGGACCCATTCGCCCAGTTGCAGGATCAGCCCGGTTTCCTCCGCAAGCGGGATGAATTCTGACGGCGGGATGAAACCGTGCTTCGGATGCTTCCAGCGCAGCAGGACTTCATAGCCGCGAACCTCGCCGGTCGAAACAGCGGTCTGCACCTGATAGTACAGGTCGAGTTCATTGTTGTCGAGCGCCTCGCGCAGCTCTCCCGCCAATGTCCGGCGGGCCCGGACCGTTTCGTCCATTCCCTGTTCGTAGAAGCAGACTGCCGTGGTCCGGTCGGCCTTGGCGCGATACATGGCAAGGTCGGCATTGTTGATCAGCATTTCCTTGGTATCGGCATCGTCGGGATAGAGTGCGACGCCGATGCTCGCTCCAGGGTTCACGTCAAAATCGCCAATGCGGATGGGCTTGAACATCGCTGTTTCAATGCGGGCGAGAAACCCGTTCAGCGCTTCTCCGCTGTGCGCGTGATGAATGGCGGCAAATTCATCCCCGCCCAGCCGTGCGACAAATTCCCCGTCGTGCAACAGATCGCTCATGCGCTGCGCCAGCGTGCGCAGAACCTCATCGCCGGAACTATGCCCACGGACATCGTTGATTTCCTTGAAGCGGTCGAGATCGATGCAGACCAGCGCAATCCGGTTTCCGGTATTGCCGGCGGCGCGGATTTCCCGGTCGAGGCGGTCATTGAAGCTGGCGCGGTTGGGAAGGCCCGTCAGATTGTCGTTCATCGCCATCTGGCGCAGCCGCTGATACGAATCCGCCCGTGTACGGTCATCGATGAGGTAACTGACGAGCCCCGTACCCACGACAATCATGCCCACCAGCGCAATCGCCAGGGCCATGGCCTGCAGGGCCGCATGATCGGTGAACGCACCCGCCGTCGACAAGGGGGTAATTTTGAACGCCGTCATGCCGGTAAAATGCAGGCTGACAATGGCAAGCGCCAGCACGCCGGACGCAGCGGCCAATCGCCTGTTGAATTTGCCATTGACGGCAAGGTGCAGTGAAACGGCTGAAAGGACGACTGACAGAACGATCGAGGCCATCAGATAGGTCATGTCCCAATCGACGATACCCTGGACGCGATAGGCGAACATGCCGGTGTAATGCATGGCTGCGATGGATACACCCAACAGCGAACCGCCGACGATGGAAGGCAGCCGGCCCGATCCGCTCGTAGCTATGACGAAGCTTACCAGCGCCCCGCCGATTGCGACCAGAAGCGAAACGATGGTCAGGACGGCATCGAAGGCGACGGGCGCTCCCGGATCATAGGCCAGCATGGCGATGAAGTGGGTACACCAGATCGCCGATCCCGCCGCCGTTGCCGTCAGGAAGTGCCATCCGATTTTTTCCGGGCCCGTTGTAGTCGCCGCCCGCTGGAACAGGCGGAAGATCGCCCATGAACCCGATACGCAAACGAAAGCCGCAAGGAGAACAAGCCAAATGTTGTGTTTTCCGCCGATACACGCCATCACCAACATCATGATTACGGTTCTCTCTGTCCCTGTTTGCATCCTCCCGTGGTCTTCCACTACGGACAAACACTTGATGTTGAATTAACGGATCAGGTTATTATTGGGTTGATTTCCAGCTCACCCCACGGGCGGCACACAAACGTCCCGCTGAAGCCGGTTTTTCTAAATTTGAACTTGAGCTGTTCAATCAAAATAAATCATGTCGCGACATCGCGGGGCGCCGGTTACACTTTATTCATTTCGAGGCAACCAAATGGTTCAAAATGCTATTTGGGGCACACAAGATGAAATCAGTATTGGCTCTTGCAATTGCAGCTTTGGTTTCGCTCGGCGGTATGGCTTCGGCGGAAAAGCAGACACTGAGAATAGCGACCGAGGGCGCCTACCCGCCCTTCAATTTCATCGATGCCTCTGGCAAGCTGACCGGTTTCGACGTTGAAATCGCCCATGCCCTCTGCAAGGAGATGGACGCAAACTGCTCAATCGTCACGGTGCCGTGGGTGGAGATCATCACGCGGCTTGAACAGCACGAATACGATCTCGTGGTTGCCAGCATGTCGCTGACCGATGAACGCGCGAAGCGCATGGAATTTTCCACGCCCTACTACCGTTCCCATTCGGCTTTTGCCGGCGATCCGCAGAAATTCCACGACATTTCCCCCGCTGCCTTGAAGGGCATTAAAATCGGCGCCGGCAAGGATACGATGCAGGCTGAATATCTCAAGAAAGTCTACCCCGAAAGCACGATCATTCTGGCCGCGGATCAGCCCTCCGCTCAGAAACTGCTGACCTCCGGCAGTGTCGAGCTGATGCTGGCGGACTCGATAGAATTGCTTGCCTTTCTGCAGTCACCCGAAAACTCCAGGTTCGACTATGTCGGTGATCCGCTCACCAGCGATCTCCTGCGCAGCACATCGCATGTGACGGCCTCGAAGGGCAATACCGAGCTTATCCAGCAGGTCAACGAGGCGTTGAGCCAGATCCGGCTCAACGGAACCTATGACCGGATCAACAACAACTACTTTCCCTTCAGCATCTATTAGGCCGTTACCCGACATGCGTAATCCTTTTCAGGGAATGCAAATTTCGATGCGGGCTGCAGGTCAGCTCCTGATTGCGCTTGTCCTCGTCTATGCCGTTGCGGCGGCCGGCTATTCATTCTTCCTGCTGCAAAAGATCGAAAGCAACGCCGATTACGCGCAGGAAAACCAGCTGCCGCTCGTCCTGGCCCAGAACCGCAATGCCCTGAAGATCGAACGGCTGGCCTCGCTTGTCCGCTCAGCCTATCTCGCCCGGGATCGCGAACTGGAACGGCAGGTGCAGCTGCAGACCCATGTCCTCGCCAGAAGCTTCACCCTGGATAACAATGCGCAACTGGCCGACAAGGTGCTGGAAGTCGCCGAACAGGTAAAGCGCATCATTGCCAAGCGGGAACAGATCAGGCGAAGCGAGACACTGGCCCAAACGAAAACCGAAGGGATTTCCGCCGCACAGCTGGATAAGCAGGCGCTCGAGGCCTATCAATCGGCCATGCATCTGACGGACAGCTTGACACAGGACCTGACGACGGACGCCGCAGCGCTCGCCTATGCGATGTCGGGCGATATTCAGAAGACCGCCAGGATGATCCAGCTGGCATGGATCGTCATCCTGATACTCCCGGTGATAATCGCCATCGGCGCGCTGTTCGTTGTGGCCCGCCACATCATTGCCCCCATCCATACGGCGATCAACTATCTCGGGTCGATTGACCGGCAGGAAGCGGGCGACGTCAAGTTCCGCCATCCCCTGTTCCGCGAACTTTCCACCATTTTCGATGCCATTCAGGCCTATGGCCGGGTGTCACGCGACCTGTTGGAGACCAACACCATTCTGCACACCCTGTCCGAGGAGGATGGCCTGACCCGGCTCGCCAACAGGCGCAGTTTTGAGCGAAAGCTCGTCGAGGCGTTCAACACATCCGTCGAGCGGGGCGATGATCTGGCCATCGTCATGGTCGATCTCGATCACTTCAAGTCCATCAATGACCGCTACGGCCATCAGGCCGGTGATACGTGTCTCAAAGCCGCCGCCAGCGTCCTCAGCGGCGTCTGCTCGGACCGGGTATGTCATATCGCGCGGTATGGCGGAGAAGAATTTGCACTTGTTCTTCCCGCCTGCAGCCTGGAAGACGGTGTCTGCGTGGCAGAGGCCATCCGGACCTCGATCAGCAGCCTGCGTATCAAGGCCCCGCAGGACGACATCATAAGAATGACCGCCAGCCTTGGCGTCGCGTCGATGCGAAGCGGCGTTTTCGACAGTTCGGAACAGATTCTGGAAAATGCCGACAAAGCGCTGTACCGGGCAAAACACAGCGGCCGGAACAATGTCAAGGCAATCGCCGGACACGACATTGCCGTGCCGATCGTCGCTTGAGCCGATAACCGGGCAGCCAACGCGCCGTTCTGACGCTGTGTGGATCAATCGGGAAGAATCCGGACAAATTGCGTCACTAGAAAGAAGGCGCGGAAACGTATAGGTTGTCGCTGCAACTTAAGGTTTTATTCATCCGAGGACAAAGCGATGAGTCGGCCCTCAAAGTGACAAAGGCCAGCACCACTTGCCTGGCAAATGCCGACCTATCACCCGAGCGGCTGACTGCCGTCGACCTCGGTTCCCCATATCCGATTGCATCGAACGATACTGATATAGGCAAGGCGCTTGATCGCCCGATCGAATTCTCTGTCAAATAGGAGAGAACGGCAATGACCTATCTACTTTCGACGTACTGGCCTTGGATGTTGATTGCGCTTCTTCTGGGCATCGCAGTGGGTTTCATGACCTTCCAGCGATCGGTCCAGGCATGGCGGCCGGTTTCCTGGCCAAGCTGGCTTAGACTGCTTTGCCTGCTCTTCGTCGTCGGCCTCGTCGTCGCGGTGCTGAAATGGCTGCCGGGTCTTGCCGGGCAGTATCTGGAAGCGGCTCTGCTGCTTGTCGGCAGCTACATCGTCGGTTATTTCGCCGGCAGCTGGCTGGCAAGTCTGCGCGCCGCCGAACCGGCTGTCCAACTGCAACCCGCCATGGCCCCGGCGGCGGCACCGGTTGCCGCCGCGCCGGCCGCAACGGCTCTGGCCAGCGACGGTCATCCCGGACAGCGCCCGCCGTCAATCGACAGGGTTGCGACCCCTGACAATCTGAAACGGATAGCAGGCGTCGGCCATACCAACGAGATCAAACTCAACGAGCTCGGCATCTGGACGTTCAGCCAGATCGCGGCGTGGAACCATCAGAATGCGGAATGGGTCGGGAGCTACCTCGCCTTTCCCGGACGCATTGAACGGGAAGACTGGATCGGTCAGGCGGCACGGCTTGCACAGGGCCTGGAAACGGAATTCTCACGCAGGGTGGATCATGGCGATGTCCCCACATCGCTCTGACCCAAGCATGCCGGAACGCCGGTTGCGGCAGGGATGACTCATTGCTGCCCCAAAATCCTGCGATCATCGAGACGTTGGAATCATGCGATGGAAAAGAGGAAGAGATGAGTGAAAAACGTTTTTCTGTCCCCGTTGCAGTACGATTGGGCATTGCGGGACAGAGGATGATCTACAGCACATGGGAAGCGGTAGAATGTCTCAAAATCCACTGGCCGCGCAATCACGGCCCCAAATACCGGAAGGCACTCCAATCCTGTATGGACGCCCTTGATGGGTGGAAACCAGCCCACAAGGCCCGGCGTGCATTTGTCGATGCGGCACGCGAGGCCGGCATTTTCCTTGAGGTCAAACCTCAGCATTAGCCTGCCTCGCCTGATCGTTATGGTCGCGGTAAATTGCGGTGCCATGCCTATTGCGCATTCGACATAGAACTATTCCACATTTGCGATGCCATCCCGTGCGGAAGAGCGCTATGAAAACGCCATAAGGGAGCGCACGGGATGGCACAGGCCAACGGCAATACACAACGATCGCGAGCGCGGGATATCGGCATTGCTCCCGGCCACTATCCGCCCGGTCCGCTCAACGCGATCACCGATGTGGCTGGCGTGCGTGTGGGGCACGTGACGATTGTCGAAGGCGAAACCATCCGCACCGGCGCCACCGCGATCCTGCCGCATGGCGGCAACCTGTTCCAGGACAAGGTACCGGCCGCGATTGCCGTGCTCAACGGTTACGGAAAGTTCGCCGGCTCGACCCAGATCGAAGAGCTGGGCGAGATGGAAACGCCGGTTCTTCTGACAAACACATTGGCAACCGGCAGGGCCATTGAAGCCATCAACCGCTGGACCCTGTCGCAGCCGGACAATGGCCAGCTGGTCTCCATCAACGCCGTGGTCGGCGAAACCAATGATTCCCGTCTCAATGACATCCGCAGCGGGCGCCCCAGCATCGAGGAGATGGGCGAGGCGCTTGCAGCGGCCACCGACGGCCCTGTCGCGGAAGGCAGCGTCGGCGCGGGCACGGGTACGGTGGCCTTCGGCCTGAAAGGCGGCATCGGCACAAGTTCCAGACGCGTCAGCACGGGCGGAAAGGATTATACCGTCGGCATTCTCGTCCAGTCCAATTACGGCGGGCATCTGCGCATCGATGGGTCACCCTATGCCAGTTCGGCAAGCGAAGACCGGGACGGCTCCATCGTCATCATCGTGGCCACCGACGCGCCCCTGTCGGACCGCAATCTGAAGCGTCTGGCCACGCGCGCTTTTGGCGGCCTCGCCCGAACCGGTGCGGCGCTGAGCAACGGTTCGGGCGATTACGCCCTGGCCTTTTCCACCGCAACAGAGGTTCGCCGCACGAAAAGGCAGCGCAAGAAAGTCACGGCAATACCGGATCTGCCGAATGAGCTTGCGTCGCCGCTGTTCGAGGCAGCCATCGAAGCAACGGAAGAAAGCATCCTCAATTCCCTGTGCATGGCGCAAACCACCGAAGGTTTCAACGCCGGCACATCGAGCCCCAACCGGGTCGAGGCCATCTCGCTCGAGACATTGAAGCGCCTCGCCCGCCGGTGATTTTCCGGCCGACGCACCCTTTTCATACCAAGGAGTTCCCATGAAACACACGGCCGACAGCCGCATCGCCTACGTCAACGGCGCGTTCGTTCCCGCTGCGGAAGCACGTATTTCCATCTTTGATCGCGGCTTTCTTTTCGGCGACGGGATTTATGAAGTCACTGCCGTTCTTGGCGGCAAACTGGTCGACAGCAAGCCTCACACCACGCGGCTGCAACGGTCGACGAATGAGATCGGCATCCGGATGGCGGTCTCCCCCGAGGAGATCGAGCAGATTCAAAAGACCCTGATCGAGCGGAATGCGCTCGTCGAGGGATTGATCTATCTCCAGATGACGCGCGGTGCCGAGGAACGGGACTTTCTGTTTTCCGATGACCTCGAGCCAACCCTTATCATGTTCACCCAGGTCAAGAAGCTGCTCGATTTGCCGGCCGTGAATACGGGGCTCGCCATCAAATCCGTCGACGACATGCGCTGGGCGCGCCGGGATATCAAGAGCACCTGCCTGTTGCCGCAGGTCCTGGCCAAGCGTATCGCAAGGGAAGCGGGCTGCCAGGAAGCATGGATGATCGAAGATGGCCTGGTCACCGAAGGCGCATCCTCGACCGCCTATATCGTGACACCGGAAGGCTCGATCGTCACCCGCGCCAACAGCAGCAAGACGCTGCCCGGATGCACGCGTCTCGCTCTTCTGCAGCTGGCACAGGAAACCGGCATGCGCATCGAGGAGCGCCCGTTCAGCCTCGCCGAGGCTCTTGCCGCCACGGAGGCGGGCATGAGCAGCGCATCCAACTTTGTCCTGCCGGTCACGACGATCGACGGACTGCCCGTTGGCAACGGTACACCCGGCCCCGTCATGCGGCGGTTGCGTGAATTGTATATCGAGCACGCATACAAGACGGCGGTCTGACCCTCGGCGCCGCGGATCTGCCTTTCCATATGCGGCAAGGCAGATCGCACGGCGTCAGTGCGATGACGTCATTTCGGCGATGGCTTGCCAGACGCGGCGAACCACGGGCCGCCGGTTTTGCCGGGACCGGTAAAGCCGGATGTCGACGCTGATATCCCAGCTTGGATCGGCAGCGCGGACCAGCGCGCCCTGCGCGAGATCGGCTCGCGTCAGGCTCTCCGGTGCCCAGGCGACACCCCAGCCGGCAAGCGCCATGCCCGTCAGTCCGACAGCCATGCTGCCCTCATGCACAAGCGTATAGTCCGGCTGCCGCCTGGCAAAGAGGTCGGCCATCAGCTGGCCGAAGAACGAAGCCTTTTCATAGCTGATATAGGCGACCGGTTTCCCCTCGCGGCCAAGCGCGTGCAACGGCTCTCCATCAGCGCCGGGTGCCGACACCGGAATGATATTTTCCGAACCGAGCAGCTGATACTCGAATTCCAGGGGATCGAGCAGCAACGGCACCGACGCATGGGCGTAGGTCAAAAGGAAATCGCATTCGCCATCCACCAGGGAATTGGCGTTCTGCTCCATGATGCCGGAGTCCGGGCGCAACCGGGAAAGGACCGGTCCGGTTTTTGTGTTCAGCGCCTTCAGCCATTCCGGGAAAAGAGTGAATGACAGGGTGTGCAGCGCCGTGAAGGTAATCGTGTGCGCATCGATCCCCTCGTCCACCTTGAATTTGCGCCGGGCCTGATGAAGCGTCTTCAACGCCTCCTGCGCGACGGGCACAAACTTGTCTCCCGCATCGGTCAGGCGGGACGGATAGGTCGCCCGGTCTATGAGGGTTGTTCCGAGCCAGGCTTCCAACTGCTTGATGCGCCGGCTGAAAGCGGACTGCGTGACATGTCTCTCATCGGCAGCTTTCGAAAAATTCAGCGTATTCGCCAGCGCGAGAAAGTCTTCGAGCCACTTGATTTCCAATGGGACGGTTCCTGCTTCACAACAAAAAGGCACCCGCGGTGAGCGGGCGCCTTCCCGTATTACGGAAAGCGATGCGGATTTCAAATCAAAATCAGCGTGCCAGCGTATATTCCATCATGCGGCTGCGGCTGAGAACCAGCTCGACTTTTCCATCGGCGAGGCAATGCAGGCAGATGCGCTTGCGCCAGGGTCCATCGATGAGAGTGAAGAGGAAACGGCCATTGCCCAGGGGAACCAATGGCATAGCATGGCGCGTCGGGCCGATCCCCATGCTTACCATGCCATCGCGTATATCGAAACGCGCCCCATATTCAGCGGCGACCCAATGGCCGTCCAGGTCGGCGGATGCCAGTCCCGGCTTTACCGGCAGGAACCGCCGGTTGATATAACCCGCCTCGCCTTCCAGGGCCGTGCCGGTCCAGCGCAGCCGCATCGGCGAGGAAGCGGATCGCGATGAAAACCAGCCGTCGCCATCGTCATAGAGCGTATCCTCGGCGTCGAGATAGGTGGCAATGCCGCCCGCCATTTCAATCCAGTACGGGCCGGTTTCCGTGACGTAGAGACCGTCGGGAATGGTGCAGTTTGTCTGTGGCAGCGGCAGTCCCGTGAGGGCACCCATCGCGGCCAGGGCAATCTTGTAGCCGTTGGTATCGTCGCGATTGGACACAACGACAAACCCGGTTCCCGCTTCCGGATCAAGGAGGAAATAGGATTTGTAGCCGGGGTGAGAACCGCCGTGGCCGACGAATCGGCGCCCGGCCAATTCCGACCAGCGCAAACCAAGTCCGTAGTTGGATGGGCGGCCATCGCCCATGCAGCGGGTGGCGGAAAGTGCCCCGAGCAGGCCCGCATGGCGATCACCGCCTGCAAGCAAATGCTGCAGCCATACGGCAAGGCTGTTGCCGCTCCCCGTCAGACTGCCGGACGCGGAGATATGCAGGCCAGCAGCACTGAGCTGCCACGTTTCATCATCCTTGAAATAGCCCGGCACGAGACCGGAAACCGGATCGTTCCACACTTCCGGTGCCTTGAGGAAGATACCCAGCGGACCGGCAATCTCATCCTGGACAAAAGCGTCGAAGGTCTTCCCCTTGCGTTCGAGAGCCGCTTCGACCAGACGATAGCCGGTATTGGAGTACGAAACGTCCGTGCCGGCGTCGAAGTTCAGCCGTGTCAATGAGCTGAGAAAATCCAGGAGCGGCTGTTTCTGTGTTTCCGTATAAACGGACAGCCCGAGAAGCGTCAGGCATTCGCGCACATCCGGCAGACCACCGCTCATGTCGAGGGCACGGCCAACGGTCACGTCGGCGAGCGGCGGCTGCAGCTCAGCAAGATGGTCACCGAGGCGATCATCCAGCGCGATAAGACCAGCGTTTTGCAGCACCATTGCCGAAAAAACATGCTTGGTCACCGAGGCGTAGCGTACCACGCTGTCAGCTGAAAACGCCGTGCCTGTCGCGAGGCTTTCCAATCCTCCGGCATAGGCGAAGCGGATGCCTTGCCTATCGAAACCGATGATGGCCCCGCCCGGCTCGTTGGCCGGCCATTGACTTGCAAAGTTTTCGGCACAGGCCGCAGCGGCCACCCAATTCAAACTGACGGACATCCGGTCCTCCGTTATGCCGGTTCTTCGAGATTGATGCTCAACGTGCGAAGCGCCGATGTATGCGCGTGTTTCGTGCGTCCTGCCCGCAGATCATCGGCACTCAATTGCTCGACCATCTCGCCGTTCAGCATGACGCCAAGCTGCGGACACAGATGCGCGATGACCGCCAGATTGTGACTGACGAGGACATAGGTCAAATTCCGTGCTTGCCTGAGATCGGCCAAGAGGTTGAGAATTTCTGCCTGCACCGACACGTCAAGCGCGCTGGTCGGCTCGTCCAGCAGCAGGACCTGCGGTTCGGCAATCAACGCGCGAGCAATGGCAACACGTTGGCGCTGGCCGCCGGAAAGCTGGTGCGGATAGCGAAAGCGCACGGTCTGCGGCAAGGCAACGTCCGAAAGTGCCTGCTTGATGCGTTTTTCGACGTCCGGCAGTTTGTGCACCAGGAGGAGTTCACTGAGAATCCGGTCGATGGTCTGGCGCGGGTGCAGCGAACCGAACGGATCCTGGAACACCATCTGCACCTGACGGAAAAAGACGGGAGGACGTTTCAGCGGCGCATCCGTGCCGTCGAAGGCGATGCGCCCGCTCCAGTCTTCATTGAGACCGGCCATCGCGCGCAAAACCGTTGATTTGCCCGATCCGCTTTCGCCGACGATGCCGAAGCTGCCGCCCTTGGCAACATCAAAGGAAACGCCGCGGACAACTTCATGCGTGCCGAATGAGATTCTGAGTTGATCGACCTTGATCATGGGTTGAGCCACGCTGCATCGCGAGTGAGAACGGGAAGTCTTTCCTTGGGGTGCATCAGCGACGGCATGCAATTCAGCAGGCCCTTCGTGTAGGGATGCTGTGCCTTGGCGAGTTCGGAAGCCTTGAGCTCTTCCACAACCCGGCCGGAATACATGACGGCAACCCTGTCGCAGAAATGCGAGACCAGCGGCAGGTCATGGCTGATCAGGATGAGGCCCATGCCCCGGCGCGACACCAGATCGTCGATAAGACGCAGGATTTCCGCCTGCACCGTTGCATCGAGTGCGCTGGTCGGTTCATCGGCGATCAGCAGTTCCGGATCGGGCGCCAGCATCATGGCGATCATGACGCGCTGTCCCATGCCGCCCGAAATCTCGTTGGGGTAAGCACCGGCCACCTTGCGAGGGTCGCGGATCATCACCTGATCCAGCAGTTCAATGGCAGCTTCCGCCGCTTCTTTCCGGCTGCCCTTCTTGTGGGTACGCCATGATTCGGCAATCTGGCTGCCCACCGTCTTCACCGGATTGAGCGAATATTTCGGGTCCTGCAGAATGAACCCGGCACGCTTTCCGCGGATCTGGCGCATGCCGCGTTCCGAAGCACCGAGAATATCGATGCCATCGAACGCAAGCCTGTCGGCTTCAATCTTGGCATTGCTTGGCAGAAGCTTCATCAGGGCGCGCGCCGTCAGGGACTTGCCCGAACCGCTTTCGCCGACGATGCCGAGTTTTTCGGTACCCAGCTGCATGGATACGCCGCGCACGGCCTCGAACCGGCTTGTTCGCGTTTCAAAGGCAATACGAAGGTTCTTGATATCGACCAGCATCCTGTTTCCTAATTCTGCTTCGGGTCGAGGACGTCGCGCAGGCCATCACCCAGGAAGTTGAAGGCGAGCGATACCATGAAGATCGCTATTCCCGGGATTGTCGCAACCCACCACTGTTCGAAGATGAAGCGTTTGGCCGTGGCAATCATCGCGCCCCATTCCGGGGACGGCGCCTGCGCGCCCATGCCGAGAAAACCGAGACTGGCCGCAGTGATGATGATCGAACTCATGTCGAGCGTGGTGCGCACGATCAGGCTTGGCACGCACAGCGGCGCGATATGGCGCAGCATGATGCGCCAGCGCGATGCGCCGGTCAGGCGGTACGCGGCGACATAATCGGTGTTGCGGATCGTCATGGTTTCCGCCCGGGCCAGCCGGGCATAGGGCGGCCATGCGGTCAAGGCGATCGCAAGGATTGCACTCTCCACGCCGGGCTTCAGCGCAGCGACGAAGGCGAGGGCAAGAATGAGACGCGGAAACGCCAGAAACACGTCGGTGATCCGCATGAGAGCGGAATCGACCACCCCGCCCATATATCCGGCAACACAACCCACAGCCAGACCAATCGGCGCAACGACGGCTACCACCGACACCACCATTCCAAGGGTGACGCGGCCGCCGAACAGGATGCGCGACAGGATATCCCGCCCCAGTTCATCCGTTCCGAACCAATGCACAGCCGAGGGACGCGCCAATCTGTTGCCGAGATTTTGCAGGCTCGGATCATAGGGCGCGATCAAGGGTGCCAGCAGCGACAGCAGGGCAAACAGAAGGATGATGCCGAGGCCGATCATCGCCAGAGGATTGGACTTCAGGCTCAGCCAGATACGGTACCGGCGTCCCCAATTGGCTTGCGAGCGCGAGGCGGGGGTTTCATCCAGCGCCCAGTTACGAAAAGATGTCTGTATCATCGGACGCGTGGATCCAGGAGTTTGTATAAGATATCGGCGAGCAGGTTGAGAACGACATAGATCAGGCCGATCAGCAGCGTTGCGCCCACAACCGGGTTCATGTCCGCATTCATCAGCGAGATGGTCAGATATTGCCCAAGGCCCGGCCAGCTGAACACCGTTTCCGTCACGACCGCCCCTTCCAGCAAACCGGCATAGGTGAGCGCGAGAACCGTGACGAGCTGGACTGCGACGGTCGGAAAGGCATGTTTCCAGACAACGGCGGCGGCAGAAAGCCCCTTGGCACGCGCGGTAATGACAAACTCGCCCTTGAGCGCATCCAGCATGAAGGCGCGGGTCATGCGCGTGATGTAGGCCATGCTGAAATAAGCGAGGATGCAGACGGGCTGTATCATGTGGATGAGCGCGTCATAAAGCGCATCCCAATCCCCGGCAATGATGGAGTCGATTGTCAGGATGCCGGTGACGTGCGGCACCATATCCTGAAAAATGATGTCCTGACGCCCCGGCCCCGGCGCAATGCCGAGCACGGCGTAAAACACCAGCAGCGAAATCATCGCCAGCACGAAAACCGGAACGGAATGGCCGGCGAGGCAGATGACGCGGATGGTCTGGTCGACATAGCTTCCCTGCCGAACGGCGGCCCAGACGCCAAGCGGAATGCCGATCACGGCGGCAAGAATGAGCGCCGCGGTTGCCAGTTCCAGCGTGGCCGGGAAATAACGCGCGATATCGGTCGCCACAGGATTGCGGGTCAGGATGGATTTGCCGAGATCACCCTGAACGATCTGCGCGAGATAGTGGAGGAACTGGATCACCACCGGCTGATCCAGTCCCATTTCGATCCGCGCCCGGGCGATGACGGCCTCGGGCGCATTGTCGCCCACGGCGGCGATCACGGGATCGACCGGCATGACGCGGCCGATCATGAACGTGATCACCGTCAGCCCGAGCAGTGTCAGGAAGACACTGCCGAGAAGGCTGGACAGATTTTTTATCCGCGCGTTCAAGCCTTTGCGATCCCTGCATAGGAGTGGGAGTCGGACAATGTGCCAAGGCGCATGCCCGAAACAGCCTTGCGGCAGGCAGCCGTGGTTTTTGTCTGCAGCATCAGGGCAAAGGGGCTGTGCTCCATATGCGCCTTCTGCAAGGCTTCGTAGAGCTCGATGCGCTTCTGCGGATCCTTCTCGTCGCGGGCTTCTTCGGCCTTTTTGGTCATTTCCGCATCCTGCCAGGACGAGCGCCAGAGGAACGGCTTGGTCTTTGCGTTGTCCGAGTTGTCGAGATTGATGTTGAACACATCGGCATTGGCATGCGGATCGAAATAGTCCGAACCCCAGGCGGACAGCGCCATCTGATGTTCACGGGCACGCATTTTCGTCAGAACCTGGCGGTTTTCGGCCGCCTGCAGCTGAACGCGAATACCGATTTCGGCAAGGTTCGCCTGAAGAGCCTGTGCAATATCCGGATAGGGCTGGGCCGAATAATGGTCCATGACGATATCGAAACCACCGGCAAGGCCTGCCTCGGCCATGAGTGCCTTGGCCTTTTCAACATCCTTCTGGAAGGGTGTGTCGTTCACGGCGCCGGGAAAGCCCTCAGGCAGGAAGCTCTGATGGATTTTGTGCGTCAGCGGCACGATGTTCTGCTGGATGCCCTTGTAGTCGATCGCCCACTTGACCGCCTGCCAGACCTGCGGCTTGGCCAGATTAGGGTTCTTCTGGTTGAGCGAGATAAGTACCAGCGAAGCCACGCCCTTCTGCACCAGCGTATAGTTCTCGTCGCCCTGAAGCGTGCGCAGCTGCTCGGTCGTCAGGTTGCGCGCGATATCGGCGTCGCCCTTCTGCAGCATCAGCAGCTGGGATGACGGATCGACCACATGGCGCAGGATGATGCGCTTGATGTTGCCCTTATAGGCGCCTTCCGGATTGACCTTGAGCGTGACGCTTTCGCTGGGCTTCCAGGCCATGAGCACCCACTCGCCGGAACCGGCGCTGTTCTTCTGCAGCCAGCCATTGCCGAAATCGTCGCCCGCCACGTTTTCCAGAACCACCTTCTTCTCGACGATGCTGCCGACATTGGCGGACAGGCAATAGAGCAGGAAGGACAGGGAAACCGGCTTTTCAAGCGTGATCTTCAATGTCTTGTCGTCAACAGCCTTGATCTGCTGCTCGACATTCTCGGCGGTAAAGCCGAACTGCGTGATGATGAACGCGGGTCCCTTGTTCATCTTGACGGCGCGCTGCAGGGAAAATGCCGCGTCTTCGGCTGTCACCGGCGCACCGCTGGCAAACTTTGCACCCGCGCGCATCTTGAACGTGAATACCTTGCCGTCGGTATCGGCTTCCCATGATTCGGCAAGGCCGCCATCAACCTGATCGGCATTTTCGAGATTGGGATGTACCAGCTTGTGATAGATATTGCCGGCAATCTCGCTGCCGACCGCCTCAAAGCTTTCATGCGGATCGAGGCTTGTCATGTTGTCGATCTGCTGCGCGACAACAAGGATGTCCTTCGGTGTATCGGCAAATGCCTGGGTCAGATTGACATAGGATAGAAACGGTATCGCTGCGCCGCCAATCAACAGATTGCGTCTTGAGATCATGTTGCGTGCCCCTTTGCTCATGGTTCTTTTGTTCCCGGACGCCGCCCCGCCGCAGACATCGTCTGACTGGCTCGCCGCCCAAATTTCTTGCGTGTCAATTTTTTAAGCAGGCTCTATCATGCTGGTTGAACGGGCGGCCAATGCCGATTTTGGCAGTACCTATGCACACTGTGCATGCGGCGGGAACAGAGGTACGGAACAGGCGCGCCGATGCGTTGCGCGCATGGGCAGCGACCGAAAACGCATTTGCCATTTGCCGGTATTCGCGCCAAAGCTGGTGACAGCTTCGGGACTCGCTCCCGCCACCGCAAAACGCACCAAGGTTTCCTGACCCATGACCAGCCATTCAATCGTCCCGGTTTTCGACGGGCACAACGATGTCCTGCTCCGCCTCTGGATGTCGACCGAACCGTCGCCGGAGAAGCGCTTCATCGAGGGGGAAAATGTGGGTCATATCGACCTGCCGCGCGCGAAAAAGGGCGGACTGGCGGGAGGACTGTGCGCGATTTACGTTCCGACGCCATCGCCGCAGAAAAATACCAATGGCGACTACAACACGCCGGACATGGAAAGTGCGCTCAACACCACCCTGGCCATGGCCGCGCTTCTGACACGGATCGAACGGCAGGCGGAGGACCGCCTGCGCATCTGCCGGACGGCGGATGATATCCGCAATGCAATGAAAGACGGGGCGTTTGCCTCGGTGCTCCATATCGAAGGCGCGGAAGCCATCGGACCCGACCTCAATGCACTCTACGTCCTGCATCAGGCGGGGTTGCGCACGCTCGGACCCGTGTGGAGCCGCAGCAATATCTTTGCCCACGGCGTGCCCTTCCGCTTTCCCAGTTCCCCGGATATCGGGCCGGGCCTGACCGACCATGGCAAACAGCTGATCCGGACCTGCAATGAGCTGCGGATCATGGTTGATCTCTCCCACATGAACGAACAGGGCTTCTGGGATATTGCGGCCATATCGGACGCGCCGCTCGTGGCCTCGCATTCCAATGTGCATGCGCTGTGCACGCACAGCCGCAATCTGACGGACCGCCAGCTCGACGCGATCCGCGATACAGGCGGACTGGTCGGCCTGAACTTCGGCGTCCTGTTCCTGCGTCAGGACGGCGTGAGAAATCCCGACACGGATTTGAGTGAGCTGGTGCGGCATGTCGATTACATCGTCGATCGCATCGGGATCGATCATGTTGCACTTGGATCGGACTTCGATGGCACAACCATTCCAGCCGCCATGCGCGATGCCGGCGATCTGCAATTGCTGGTCGATGCCCTGCGCCAGGCGGGCTATGATGGGGAGGCGCTCGACAAGATCTGCCACGGCAACTGGATAAGCGTTCTCGAACGCACGTGGACGAACTGACCGGAGTTTCGCCGGTCGGTTCTCTGCTTTTGTTTACATGGTGATTCTGGAGCAATGGGCCAGGGTAACGGCCCAGTCATCCGCCGTGCGGCTCCAGACACGGGTAAAGGCCAGTTTTTCAGAAAACTTTTCGCCGTAATAGGTTCCGGTAAACCTGACCCGCAACGAAACCAGAACTGCATTGCCAAGCGGCCGGATGATGCTGTCGAGGACGTCGATCTGTTCGAGCGCCAGGACACCGCTGCGATGCGCTTCAAGGTCCTGCGCCTTTTCAATCCGGCGTCCCTGATGATCGATGAAAATGAGGTCGTTGGCCAGCAGCACATCGAGCGCTTCAACGTCGCTGCGCAGCATCGCAGACCTCAGGCGTTCTTCGCACTGCTGAATGGCGGCTTCATCGGCTGTATCGAATGCAGTGGTCATCTCATCATCTCCTCCCCTTTTATTCCGTATCGGCCGAAACCACCGGAGGGCGTGGGCATCGACCGCAAACACGCATAAAGGCTATCCGTCATATCTGAACAAGGCAATAACCTCTAATTTTCTCCGGAACAAGTTGCGCCGTCGCTCCACTTTGACGCGGGCCTTGTCAGAGCGCCGGGGCGGACAAATCGCCGAGAACTGTCGGGATCAGTTCGGAAACGGTGGGGTGGACAGGCACCGCCCATTTGAGCGTGGGGTAGCCCACCTTGGCGCTCATCGCGTCGATTATCCCATGGATCGCCTCATCGCCGCTGGTACCCAGAATCGCCGCGCCCAAAATCTGCTGTGTCTGCGCATCGGCAACGATCTTCATGAAGCCCTGCGTTTCGTCTTTCTCGACAGCCCGGCCAACCCGGGTCATGGGTCGCTTCGACACCAGAATGGGGCGGCCCGTTGCTCTGGCCAGGGTTTCGCTCATTCCGGCCCGAGCGAGCGGCGGGTCGATATAGAGCGCATAGCCGGGAACCCGATCGCTGACCTTGCGGCGCTCGCCATCCAGCAGATTGGCCGCCACGATTTCATAATCATTATAGGCCGTGTGGGTGAATGCGCCCTGCCCGTTGCAGTCTCCAAGCGCCCAGACACCGTCGGCACTCGTCGCCAGAAAGTCATCGACCTTGATGTAACCCCGCTCGTCCGTCTCGATGCCTGCCTTGTCCAGACCGAGATCGTCGGTATTGGGACGGCGGCCAATCGCCAGCAGCACGTGCGAGCCGACCACACTGCGCGCGCCGGAATCGCAATCGAGATGAACTTCCGTGCCGTCGGCATGCGGTTTGAACGCGATGCAATTGGCATCGAGACGGCAGGCAACGCCTTCATTGTCCAGGATGGACCTGATCGCCTCGGACACATCGGCGTCTTCGCGTCCAACCAGCCGGGGACCTTTCTCGACGACAGTGACCTGCGATCCGAAGCGCCGGTACATCTGCGCGAATTCGAGGCCGATATAGCTGCCGCCAACCACCACCAGATGCCGAGGCAAGGTATCGAGCCGCATCATGGTCGTATTGGTGAGATACTCCACATCCCGAATACCCGGCATGTCCGGAATGTTGGCGCGCCCGCCCACATTGATGAAAATGCGCGGCGCCTGAAAAAGCGCGCCGTCGACAGCAATCGTATGAGCGTCGACGAACCGGGCATGCCCCTCGACAACCCGGCAATTGTGCATGCCGCGCAGCCAGGTCTCGACACCCGTGCGGGCATTGAATGAAACGGAATCGGCACGCTGCCGCACACGCTTCATGTCGACGCGAACGGGCTGTTCTATCACAACGCCATAATCGGCCCCGCGCCGGGCAAGGTGCGCCGCGTAGGCGCTGGCAACCATCGTCTTCGTCGGCATGCAGCCGGTGTTGACGCAGGTGCCGCCAAACAGTTTTCGCTCGACAATCAGCACGCTCATGCCAGCCGCGGTCAGCCGGCTTGCGAGCGATGGACCCGCTTGCCCCGCCCCTATGATGATCGCGTCGAATGCGTGGCCCATGACAGTGCTCCAGCGTTAAGGGTGTGCGAGAGTAACAAGAGCGGCATTGGTTCGGAAGCCGCGTCTTGCCCGGAAATCGAAACATCGACAGCTGGCTGCAAGATCGGTAGAAGCAAACAATGAACTATCTGCGGCAAGCCACAGCCAGCCTTACTGTTTTCGCAACCGCAAGCGTGCGGGAACTCCGGTCGTTGGCAAGGCCCGGACCGCGGATGGTCGACGAGTTCGAGTGCGTCATATCCGTGCTGCTCGCCATCATCTTCGCGCACGTCCTTGGGGCGAAAAACATCGGTTGGGCGGCGTTCAGCGGCTACATGGTGATGCGCTCGCATGTATCGGAAAGTCTCACCCGCGGCATTCTGCGCATCATCGGCACATCGGCGGGTGCGGGTACCGCTTTGGCCCTGGCCCCGCTTGTCATCGGCAAGCCGTTTCTTCTCAGCCTGTCGCTGGTCATTATCGGCGGCGTCACGCTTTACTTCGCCCTCGTCGGAAAACGCAGCTATGCCTGGCTGTTCACCGGGCTGACATTCTGCATGGTGCTGATCGACGGCATGAAACATCCATCGGAATCGGTGCTGCCGTTCGCCCAGTCGCGCCTCGTCGAAATCCTTGCCGGCACCCTCGCCTGCATTCTCGTCAGCGCGGTATCGACCTTTACCATCCGGCGCCGGCTGCCGCGACAATCCCGGGAAACGCCCGCGCAGACCGCGATAAGACACTCCGTGATCTGGCACAGGGGCGCCGCGAAGCATGCGCTGCAAGCCGCCATCGCTCTGGGGCTGATTCCATGGATATGGCTGTGGACGGGCATCACCTCCCTCAGCCAGTCGAGCATCACCATCATGGCCGTGATGATGATTCCGGCGAGCCGTCTGGCCGCAAGCGTGCTGAACCCGATCACATCGCGGCTTGTGCTGCGCTTTGTCGGCTGCAGCGTCGGCGGCCTGATCGCCACGATCATCCTGCTCGGCAGTCATCATTCGCCCGTCCTCATGACGCTTGGCGTGTGCATCGGTGTCCTTGTCGGGCGGCATATCGAAAACAGCAACTCCTCCATCAGCTATATCGGAACGCAGTTCGTCCTTGCCTTTCTTGTCGTCCTCGTGCCCGACACCTACACCAGTGCCGCGCTGGAACCCGGTATCGAACGGCTTGCGGGCATCCTGTTCGGCGTGGTCATCCTGGAGCCGGTTCTCCTTGCCTCCCACTATCTCTTCCGTGATCACACGCCGCGAAATGACGGCCCTGACATCAAGCAGCCATCATCAAACGAATAAATACCGTGGCGAATGCGGATCATCTTTCTGCAATAAACTTTACGCGCGCAAATTTTTATATTGACACAGCAACATAAATTGAACATCCATGCGGCGGACGAAGGTGGGAGGAGCATCGGCCATCGCCAACGGACGAAGCACGGCAGAACGGCCATGCAGTATCCGGTTGTGTATCGCCAATGCCCATCTGCCGGCTTTCGAGAAAACAACTGTTCTGGAGGGAACAATGATCCGTACCCATTTTACCAAACTGCTGCTTGCTGGCGCCGCCGCACTGATGGCCACCGGCGCTTTTGCCGAAGGTATCGGCGCTTCGCTGCTCACCCAGCAGCATCCATTCTATATCTCGCTTGCTTCGGCAATGACCGCGGAAGCCAAGGCGGAAAACCTGCCGCTTGAAATCGCGATTGCCAATCAGGACCTGAACAAGCAACTCGCCGATGTGGAAGATTTCATCACCAAGGGCGTCAGCGTCATCATCATTTCGCCTGTGGACAGCACGGGCGTGAAATCCGCCATCGCCAAGGCGCAGAAGGCTGGCATCAAGGTGATCACCGTGGACGTTCCCGCCAAGGGCGTTGAAGTCACCTCGCATGTCGGCACCGACAACTATACCGGCGGCGTCAAGGCTGGAGAGCTGATGGCCAAGCAGATCGGCGACAAGGGCAATGTGGCTGTCATTGACTACCCGACGGTGCAGTCGGTGGTTGATCGCGTCGAAGGCTTCAAGAAGGCGATTGCCGCGCATCCCGATATCAAGATCGTCTCCATCCAGACCGGCATCACCCGTCCCGAGGCGCTTGCCGCCGCCCAGAACATCCTGCAGGCGAACCCCGATGTCGTCGGCATCTTCGGCTTCGGCGACGATGCGGCCCTTGCTGCAGCCTCGGCCGTCAAGTCGGCAAAGCTGCAGGATCAGGTCAAGGTCATCGGCTTCGACGGCATGGAAGAAGCCCGCAATGCGGTCAAGAACGATCCTATCATGGTCGGCGTGATCGCGCAGTATCCGGACCAGATGGGCAAGGTTGCGGTTGCGACCGCGGGCAAGGTCATCAAGGGCGAGACCGTTGACGCCAAGCAGCCGATCGTTCCTGGCGTTGTCACCAAAACAGGCGAAGAAAAGTAACCCCCGCCAACGTCAACAAACAACAGTGCCATCCGCGCAGGACCGCCGCGCGGGTGGCAGTCCAGGAAGACCTGCGGTAAGGATTGTCATTCATGGCCGTTTCATCCAACGCACCTGTGCTTGAAATCAAGGACGTCGCCAAGACCTTCGGTCCGGTGACGGCACTCAAGCGCATGAACCTTTCCGTGCGGCCCGGGCGCGTGCATACGCTGCTGGGCGAGAACGGTGCCGGAAAATCCACGCTCATGAAAATTCTCGTCGGCCTGTTCCAGCCGACATCGGGCTCGATTATGCTGCGCGGCGAGCCATACGCTCCGAAGAACCCTATCGAGGCAAAGGCACTGGGCCTCAGTATCGTGTTCCAGGAGCTCAGCCTCTGCCGCAACCTGTCGGTTGCCGAAAACATTCTGGCGACGCATGAACCCAACCGGTTCGGCTTCATCAATGAACGCGATCTCAACGCACAGGCCGCGCAGATCGTTCAGGACCTCGGCCTGCCCGTCAATGTGCGCACCAAGGTCGGCGATCTGTCCATCGCCCAGCGCCAGCTGGTGGAAATCGCCAAGGGGCTCAGCCGTCCCGCAGACGTGGTCATCCTTGACGAGCCGACATCCTCACTGTCCGACAGCGAAGCGGAAATCCTCTTCACCATCATCGAACGCCTGAAGGCCAAGGGAACGGCCATCATCTACATCTCGCACCGCATGGAGGAAATCATGCGGATTTCCGATGATATCACGGTGATCCGCGACGGTTCTTTTGTCGCGACAACGGAAAAGCAGAACACGAGCATCGAAGGCCTGATCGCGCTGATGGTCGGGCGGGAGATGAAGGACATTTACCCGCCGCGTCTTGTCGAACGCCCTTCATCTGCGGTGCCTCCGGTTCTTGCGGTTGAGAACCTGTCCGAAACGGGAAAATTCGAGAATGTCTCGCTGGACGTGCGCCCGGGCGAAGTTGTCGGCCTGTTCGGCCTGATCGGGTCCGGCCGCTCCGACGTGATGAAAGCCTTGTTCGGTTTCGGGCAACCGGCCGGGACAATCCGCCTCAACGGCAATCCCGTGCATCTGCGCTCCCCGGCCGATGCGATCCGCCACGGCATCGCCTTCGTTACGGAAAACCGCAAGGAAGAGGGACTGGTGCTGCAGCACAGCGTCGAGCGCAACATCAACATGGTCGCGCTGGGCCAGCTGGCCGGACAGTTCGGCTTTACCCGCCCGGCCCGCGAACGGGCGGCGGCCAAGACGGAAGTCCTGCGCCTTGCCATCAAGACCGCCTCCATCGATACCCCTGCCGGCTCGCTCAGCGGCGGCAACCAGCAAAAGATCGTCATTGCCAAATGGCTGCAGACGCAGCCCAAAATACTCATTCTTGACGAACCGACACGCGGCGTCGATGTCGGTGCGAAATTCGAGATTTACCGCATCATCCGCGAGCTTGCCGCCGCCGGGACGGCAATCCTGATGGTATCGTCGGAATTGCCGGAAGTGCTCGGCCTCAGCGACCGGCTCGTCATCATGCACGACAAGCGCGTGGCGAAAACGCTGGATGCGCAGGGCCTCAGCCCCGAAACCGTTATGACCTATGCAGCAGGAATACACCAATGAGCAATTCGACCGAGACGAAGCAGGCGCTTCTGGCTTCCCCCCTCATCCGGCAATATGGTGGCATCGTCATCTCGCTGATCATCCTGTGCCTGGTCTTCTCCTCGATCAGCCCGCGGTTTCTCGCCTTCAACAATTTCATGAACATCATGCAGCAAGTGGCTGTGATTGCAGTTGCTGCCTATGGCATGACCTATGTGATCCTGCTCGGCGATATCGATCTTTCCGTCGGCTCGATCATCGCCGTGGCGGGCATGGTGGCCGCGCAGGCCTTTTCCATGGGTTTTGGCTTTGCACCGACTGTGCTGATCACGCTGGCGGCAGGCGCCATCATGGGCGGGCTCAACGGCGTCCTGTCGGCAAAACTCATGCTGCCATCCTTCATCGTCACCGTTGCGACCATGGGCATCTACCGCGGCGCTGTCAGCCTGCCGACCAACGGCGCCCCCGCTTCCATCGAGAATGAAACATGGCTGGCCATCGGCAGCGAAAGCTGGCTTGGCCTTCCCATCATCATCTGGATCGTCATCGCCCTCTTTGCCATCAACCACATCGTCCTCTCCCGCACGATCTTCGGCCGCCGCGCCTATCTGGCCGGCGGCAACCGCGAGGCGGCGATCTATTCCGGCATCCGCGTCGACCGGTTGAAGATCATCATCTTCATGATCTCAGGCGTCATGGCGGCGATCAGCGGCATCCTGCTGTCCTCGCGCCTTTCCTCGGCCCAGACCAATGCCGGCATGGGCTATGAACTCGACGCGATTGCCGCGGTCGTGCTCGGCGGCACCAGCCTTGCCGGCGGCGTCGGCACCATGGTCGGCACCATTCTCGGCGCGCTCATCATCGGCGTCATCAACAACGGCATGAACATGCTGGCCGTGCCCTATTTCTACCAGCTTATCTTCAAGGGCATCGTCATTCTCTTCGCCGTCTGGCTGGACGTGCGCAGCAAATCAATGCGGGCCTAACCGGAGACAGCAGGCCCGGGGAGGAACACGGCAAACGGTTCCTCCACCGTACGTTTGAGATAGGCGAGATAGGACACGTAGCTGCCGTGATCGGGCGCGATGCGCCCGAACTGTGCGTCCGGCATGGATGCCATCGGAATGAGAACGATAGGTGCTGATATCGGCGTCAATTGCGCGCCGCGGCCCGCCTGCAATGTGGTCAGGATTCCGTACATTTCGCCCGTAATGGACGGGCGCGAAACGATGATCAGGCGCTGCTGTCCCGACGTATTGGTCGCGAGATAGATGTGGCCGGAAAGATTCGGGATCGCCACCGTCCCCTGCTGGGTAAAGGCCGCATCGAGCCGTTCCTTTTCAATGAACCGCAGATTGGATGCGGCATCGTTCCAGCCGATCTCGGTGCAATAGGCAAAGATTGCCTTCGGGTCGCCGAAGGAAGGGCGCAACGTCAGATACCGGCCTTCAATCCACCCGGCTCCTGCGCGGGAATAGGCGCCGAATTCCTCGCTGGCATGTCCACTGTTCACCGCAACCGGGCTATCGAGCTGGTCCGCCGCGCGCAGACGCATGCCCAGCGCTTCTTCGAGCCGGATCGTGGTTGCCAGCGTAAACGGCCGGTGGCCGGAAAGCGCCTTTTCCAGGGTGGACAGGCTGATCTTCGCCTGGTCGGCCAGATACTGCCGCGAAACCCGCCGCCGCGCCATTTCCTCGCGGATCTTCGTGGCGACCGCCTGGTTCTGCCGCTCCGATAGCTGACTGTCGATATCCCCGGCCATAGGCCTCGCTCCCGTCAAATCACGTACATTCCTTCACATATCCACACAAGGCCGTCGGGGGCAAGACATCTCGTGACGGGGCCGTGCGGAACATTCCCGAAGCTTACGCTGGCGGCAAAAAGGCCCATGTATGAAATGGGGAAAGCTTCCCGATGGGAGCACCAACAGGAGCTTTCCCGATGAAAACCGCAACCTTCCATACCCAGCAATCCCCACACGCGATGCCCCATTGGCTGCGCCGTACCTGCCAGGCACTCTGGTTGATCAACGTCGTTGGTCTGCCATTTATTGCGCTCGCCGTATTCTTTTTCAGTTTGGCGACGGCGCATGCCGAAACCGCCCGGTCGCCACTTGTCACCCTCGATGAGGTCAAATCCGGCACACTTCTGCTGAAGAGCTCGGAAGCCGGCCGCTACATCGAAGCGCCGCGTGTCGCCACGGATGTCGACATCGTCGTCAGCGGCCCCACTGCCCGCGCCCGTATCACCCAGATATTCACCAACCCTTCCAATGGCTGGGTCGAGGCTGTCTATGCGTATCCGCTGCCGGAAGACAGCGCCGTGCATGCCCTGAAAATGGTTGTCGGCAAGCGCGTGATCATCGGTGACATCAAGGAAAAGAAGGAAGCCAAAGCCATCTATGAGACGGCGAAGGCATCCGGGCAGAAAGCCAGCCTTGTCGAACAGCAGCGGCCGAACCTTTTCACCAACTCCGTCGCCAATATCGGCCCGCACGAACAGGTTGTTGTCCAGATCGATTATCAGGAGCCCGTGCGCCTGTCCGGCGATGAATTTTCCTTGCGCGTGCCGCTGGTTGTCGCTCCGCGCTACAATCCTGCACCGATCACGCAGACCGCCGACCTTGCGGCCGATGGTTCCGGCTGGGGCACCACAGCCGATCCTGTCCCCGATCGCAGCAAGATCACGCCGCCCGTGCTTGATCCGCGCATCAACGCCCCGGTCAATCCGGTCAGCATCAAGGTTCGTCTGCAGGCTGGATTTGCCCTCGGCGAGGTGAAGAGCCATCACCATTCCGTCAACACCGAAACCGTTGATCCGCAGACGCAGGTCATCTCGCTGGCGGGTGACAACCACGCCGACCGCGACTTCGAACTGACCTGGAAACCGCAGAATGCCAAGGCACCCGCTGTCGGCCTGTTCCGCGAAACGGTCGGCAAGCATGACTATGCCCTCGCCTATGTGACGCCGCCGGTTGTCGAACAGAAGCAGGAGCAGCGCCCGCGCGAAATCGTCTTTGTCATCGACAATTCCGGTTCGATGGGTGGAACATCGATGAATCAGGCCAAGGCCAGCCTTGACTATGCCCTGAGCCGCCTCAAACCAGCTGACCGCTTCAACGTCATCCGCTTCGACGACACCATGACCTCGCTGTTCCAGGATACCGTCAGCGCCGACCGCGAGAACGTCTCCACCGCCCGCGAGTTTGTCGGCAACCTTGAAGCGTCCGGCGGCACGGAAATGCTTGCGCCGCTGGAAGCAGCCCTCAACGACCGGCGCCCCAACGATCAGTCCTTTGTCCGCCAGATCGTGTTCCTCACCGATGGTGCCATCGGCAATGAGCAGCAACTGCTCGATACCATTGCCGCCAAGCTTGGTCGGTCACGGGTTTTCATGGTCGGTATCGGCTCGGCTCCCAACAACTATCTGATGAACCGCGCCGCTGAACTTGGCCGCGGCACCTTCACCTCCATCGGCTCGACGGATCAGGTGGACGAGCGCATGCGCAATCTCTTTGCCAAGCTAGAAAGTCCCATCATCACCAACCTCAGCGCCACCTTCTCCTCCGGCAATGCCGATGTGACACCGGCCATTCTGCCTGATCTCTACCGCGGCGAGCCGCTCGTCATTGCCGCCAAGCTCGGTTCGCTCTCCGGCACACTGACAATCAAGGGCATGATCGGCAAGCAGCCATGGGAAGTCACGCTGCCGGTTGCCAAGGCCGCTGAAGGTGAAGGCCTGTCAAAACTCTGGGCCCGCCGCAAGATTTCCGATGCTGAAGTCGAAAGCACCCTCGGCAAGATCAGCCGTGACGAAGCCGACAGGCGCATCCTGAAACTCGCGCTTGAAAACAGTCTCGTCTCGCGCCTGACCAGTCTCGTTGCCGTCGACACAAATCCATCACGGCCGCAGGACAAGCCGCTGACCCGCGCCGACGTCCCGCTCAATCTCCCGGCAGGCTGGGATTTCGACAAGGTGTTCGGTGAACAGGCAACACGCAAGGCCAGCCTCGACAATGGCCCGGACGTCCAGTTTGCCAAGCTGGCGGCAGGCAAGAAGCCGGTTGTCCAACAGGCGCCTGCCGATCAGCTTCCCCTGCCGCAGACGGCAACCGATGCGGAACTGCGCATGATGGCCGGGTTGATGCTGCTCTTCGCCAGCGCCGGGCTGTTCTTCTTCAGCCGCAAGACAATGGGGAAAGCATGATGAGCACGATCCGCACACGGTACGGCGTCTCCAAGCAGAAAGGCAGGGCGGTTCTCCGCCCTGCCCTGCGGGCCGGAATGATCGTGATGGCTCTGGTCGGGCTGGTACTGGTCAGCCAAGGCCTGTGGATTCACGCGAAAGCCATGGTGGCGCAGGTGCTTCTGGACCGTGCCTTTACCCGGAGCGTCGCAACCGGCCAGCCGGTCAAACCCTGGTCATGGGCCGACACCTGGCCGGTTGCGCGGCTTGAATTCCCGCGTATCGGCGAAACGTCCATCGCCTTGCACGGGGCAAGCGGACAGGCCTTGGCCTTCGGTCCCGGCCATGTGGACCGCAGTGCAGAAGCAGGCGACAACGGCACCGCCGTCTATGCCGCACACCGCGATACGCATTTTGCCTTTCTGAAGGACGTGCAGGTCGGCGATGCAGTCCGGATTACCCGGCGCGACGGCAAAGTGTTCACCTATCAGGTCACGGTAACATCGGTTGTCCGCTGGGATCAGTCCGGCATTGATACGAATGCCGCCGGCAAGAATCTGGTTCTTGCCACCTGCTGGCCATTCGATGCCGCAACATCGGGGCCGATGCGTTATCTGGTCAAGGCACGGATGCTGGAATGAGCTTAGCTATCCAGTTCCCCCCGCCGGATCAGTTCTTCTCTGATGAGCTTCTTGGCGATCTTGCCATAGGCGGATTTGGGCATATCCGGCCAGAAGACGAAACGCTTCGGCAGCTTGTAGCGCGCCATCTTGCCGTTCAGCCACGCCATGACAGCCTCGCCATCGGGGGCGCTGCCGGATCGTGCAACACAGACCGCCAGCCCGACCTCGCCCCACACCGGATCGGGAATGCCCAGCACCGCCACTTCGCCGATATCCGGATGGGTGAGTATCTTTTCCTCGATCTCGCGCGGATAAACGTTGGAACCGCCGGAGATGTACATATCGGACGCCCGGCCCGTGATGTAGACGAAACCCGCCTCGTCCATGTGGCCGAGATCGCCGGTCCGGAACCAGCCATCGCGAAAGGCTTTCGCATTGGCGTCGGGGTTGTCGTAATAACCCGCAAACACGGCCGGCCCGATGACGCAGATCTCGCCGGTTTCGCCGGGATTGACCTCTTGGCCGGTATCGTCCTGAATGGCGATCTGCATGCCGGTCCGCGCAAAGCCGCAGGTGCCGATCCGTGCATCGGGACCATCCTGCGTCGTATGATAGGCAGGCGGCAGGACCGTAATGTTGCCGGTTACTTCGCCAAGACCGAAATACTGCACGAGCACCGGCCCAAGCGTCTTCAACGCATGAATCTGGTCGGTCCGGTACATGGGCGCACCGGCATAGATCACGTAGCGCAGGGAGGAGTGATCGCGCTCATGCACCGACGGGTGTTCCGTCAGCATTTTCAGGATCGTCGGCACCGTGAACATATTGCTCACGCGCCATCGCTCGACCAGCCTCCACGCTTCGGCAACATCGAACTTCTCCGTCGGCAGCAGGATCGTCTTCGCACCGCGCGCCACCTGGGTCAGTTGGTGAATGCCCGCGCCATGCGACAGCGGCGCAACCACCAGCGAAGCATCTTTTTCCGTGGTGCCGGGCATGAGATCGCAGAGATGATTGGTGATGACGAACGCCATCTGGCCATGGGTGAGAACCGCAGCCTTGGGACGGCCCGTCGTGCCTGACGTGAAGAAGAACCAGCAGGGATCGTCGTGATCGACGGCGGCGGTTGCAACTTTCCGGCCGTCAAAGCGGGCGACGATGTCATCGTAGTCGTCGCCGAAATCCGCCTTGCCGATGGCAATGACGAAAGCGAGATCGGGGTTCATGTCCCGGCTTGCCGCGACATGGTCGGGGAAGAGGTGACCGCAGATCATGCCCTTGGCTCCGCTCGCCTTGGCGAGATAGGCGACCTCATCCGGTGTCTGGCGGAAATTCGCCGGCACCCAGACGACACCCAGCTGGAAACAGGCGAACATCGATTCGAACATCTGGTTGCAGTTCTGCGACTGGATCAGAATGCGGTCGCCCTTGACGACACCGAATTCGCTGTGCAGTGCCGCAGCCATCGCATCGACACGCCGCTGCAGCTCGCCCCAGCTCCAGCTTTTCTCTCCCCAGACAAAACCTGTTTCATCCGGCAGGCGGCGCGCGGTCTGCGCCAGGAAACCGGACAGGTTCATCACGCGTTTCGACATGGCCGTGATCAGGGCTGTGTCCGTGCTGCTCATGCTTTCATCCGTTCGGGTCTTGCTCTGGATTTAACACCGGCCGCCGAAGCCCGTTTCGGCCGATCATTGAGCGGCTGGAGATGGGCCAGCCGCGCCTCGATCTTCTTCACTTCGATACGCATCAGCTCCGCCAGTTCCTGCTGACGTGCCGGCTGCATGCGGCTGTCGATGGCCGCGATGCTCAACGCGCCGGCGGCCCGCCCATCCGGAAAATGGATCGCAAGGCCAATACCCCAGGAATTGGCCAGGATACGCCCGGGGTTGAGGGCAAAACCCTGTTCCCGCGTTGCCGCGATATCCTCCCTGATCTGCCACGGCGGAAGATTGGGGTAATCGGCAAGCAGCACCGCCTCGTTGGCGGCCAGGATGATATCGATCTCGTCATCCGGCATCGTTGCAAGGATGGCCAGCGAACCGCCGCCGACGCCGAGAGGATGCCGGTACCCTGCCTGCAGCGCATGGGTGCGGATGGGATAGGTGCCTTCCTCCCGGTGCAGGCACACCGCATAGGTCTCGCGCTGAATGGAGAGAAAACTGGTATCCTGCGTTTTGGCGGAGAGAATGCTGAGGCTGTCGCGCGTGATCTGCAGCAGGCCGTAACGGCGGGTGGCAAGCGTTCCCAGCACATAGGCTTCCTGCCCGAGATAGTAACGCCGGGTCTGCGCATCCTGTTCGACCAGCCCCGAGCGGATGAGTGCAAGCAGCAGCCGCCGCGTCGTCGGCTTGTTGAGGCCGCCCTGCTCGACAATCTCGCTCAGCGATCCGCCCTGATCGCCGAAATAGCTGACAAGACTGAGAAGACCCAGTGCCCTGTCGACACTTTGCGACCCGTTGAGACTGGCCGGTGCCGTCATCTTTTCTTCCATGCTCTCCCACACGCATTTTGATCCATATTGTGGATCATTTTGTTGTTCTATTGAACTATGGCATAAAAATTATTGCAAGATACCAGTATTTGTTTATGGTTTTATCCAATTCAAGGAGGAATTGCATTCTATAATATGGACCTATGATTTGAATCGATGCGATGGAGGTTGCATTCGTTCAATGAGTTCCGGGGGAATGCGCCATGCTGTTCGGGAGGAAATCACATGAATAATCTGTCACGCCGCCAGGTCCTGGCCGGCACTGCTGCAACGCTGGTTGCCAGCCCCTTCATCATGCGGCGTCCGGCCCATGCTGCCGAGTTTTCCTATAAATACGCCAACAACCTGCCGGTGTCTCATCCGATGAACATCCGGGCGCAGGAAGCCGCCGACAAGATCAAGGCGGAAACCGGCGGACGCTTCGAACTGTCGATCTTCCCGTCGAGCCAGCTTGGTTCCGATACGGATACGCTCAGCCAGCTGCGTTCCGGCGCGGTGGAATTCTTCACACTGTCCGGCCTGATCCTGTCGACACTCGTTCCGGCCGCGTCGATCAACGGTATCGGGTTTGCCTTCCCCGACAGCGCCACCGTCTGGAAGGCGATGGATGGCGATCTCGGCGCCCATGTGCGCAAGCAGATCGAGAAATCCAATCTCGTCGCAATGGAAAAGATCTGGGACAACGGCTTCCGCCACATTACGTCGAGCACCAAGCCGATTACCACACCGGATGATCTGAAGAACTTCAAGATCCGTGTTCCGGTCAGCCCGTTGTGGACATCGATGTTCACCGCTTTCCAGTCATCACCCGCCAGCATCAACTTCAACGAGGTGTACTCCTCGCTGCAGACCAAAGTTGTCGAGGGGCAGGAAAACCCGCTCGCCATTATCTCGACGGCCAAGCTCTATGAAGTGCAGAAATACTGCTCGCTGACCAGCCATATGTGGGACGGCTTCTGGTTCCTGTCGAACCGCCGCGCCTGGGAAGCCTTGCCCGACGATATCAGAACCGTCGTTGCCAAGCATATCAACGCCGCCGGTCTTGCCGAACGCGACGACGTGGCCAAGCTCACCGAAACCTTGCAGGCCGATCTGAAAACCAAGGGTCTTGAATTCAACACGCCGGACCCCGTGCCCTTCCGCGATGCCCTGCGCAAGGCAGGCTTCTATTCCGAATGGAAGGGCAAGTATGGCGAGGAAGCCTGGGGTCTTCTGGAAAAAGTCGTCGGCCAGCTGGCATAGTGGCGCACCCGATGGCAGGGCTCAGACTGACCGAAGGCGCCGTGGTGGCGGAGGGCGAAAGCATTCTTTCTCCCCCGCCCCGCAATGACCACTCCATCGCATCGAAACTCGACCGGCTGCTTGGCCATCTCGTCGAGTTTCCCGTGGCAATCCTCGTTGTTGCCGAGGTGGTCATCCTGTTTGCCGGCATCATCGCCCGCTATGTCGTGCATCAACCGCTGATCTGGTCGGATGAACTCGCGTCGATCCTGTTCCTGTGGCTCGCCATGCTGGGTGCCGTGGTGGCGTTCCGGCGCGGCGAGCACATGCGCATGACGGCGCTGGTCGGCATGATGAACCCGCAGCGCCGGGCATTTTTCGATGTCATCGCCATTGTTGGCGCAATGGCATTTCTCCTGCTCATCGTCTACCCCGCCTACGACTATGCCCACGAAGAAACCTACATCACCACGCCCGCATTGGAGATAACCAATGCATGGCGCGCGGCGGCATTGCCCGTCGGTGCCGGACTGATGATCGTCTCGGCGCTTATCAAACTCTTTCAGGTGTCGAACCTGCGGCATGTCGTGACGGCGATAGCCCTTATCGGCGTGCTGACGCTTGTCTTCTGGCTGCTCGGACCTTCCCTGAAGCCGCTGGGCAACATCAATCTGCTGATCTTCTTCGTCGGCGTCGTCGCAGCCCTCGTTCTCAGCGGCGTTCCCATCGCCTTTTCCTTCGGTCTTGCCACGTTCGGCTATCTCGCCCTGACGACGAATGTGCCGATGATCGTGGTCATCGGACGCATGGACGAAGGCATGTCGCACCTCATTCTCCTCGCCGTGCCGCTCTTCGTGTTTCTCGGCGTGCTGATCGAAATGACCGGCATGGCGCGCGCCATGGTGCAGTTCCTGGCGAGCCTCCTGGGGCATGTGCGTGGCGGTCTGTCCTACGTGCTGATCGGCGCGATGTATCTGGTCTCCGGCATATCGGGCGCCAAGGCCGCCGACATGGCCGCCGTCGCGCCGGTGCTCTTCCCGGAAATGAAGGCACGCGGCGCCAAGCCGGGCGATCTGGTTGCCCTGCTCTCCGCCACCGGCGCACAGACGGAAACCATTCCGCCCAGCCTCGTGCTCATCACCATCGGCTCGGTCACCGGCGTGTCCATCGCGGCGCTGTTCACCGGCGGCTTGCTTCCCGGCGTTGTCCTGGCTGTGATGCTGTGTTTCGTCGTCTGGCGGCGCTACCGTCATGAGGACCTGTCGCATGTCACCCGCGCCACCGGACGGCAGATCGGTCGGGCTTTTGTCATCGCCCTGCCCGCCCTGGCGCTTCCCTTCATCATCCGTGCTTCGGTGGTCGAGGGTGTGGCGACGGCAACGGAAGTATCGACCATCGGCATTGTCTACTCCATCGTGGCGGGGCTTTTCATCTACAGGCAATTCGACTGGGCACGGCTGAAGCCGATGCTGGTGGATACCGCCTCGCTCTCCGGCGCCATCCTGCTGATCATCGGCGCTGCGACCGGGATGGCCTGGGCATTGACGCAGTCCGGCTTCTCGCGCGAACTTGCCGCCGCCATGACGGGCCTGCCCGGCGGTCCCATCACATTCCTTGCCGTTTCGATTGTCGCGTTCATCATTCTCGGCAGCGTGCTTGAAGGCATACCCGCCATCGTGCTTTTCGGCCCGCTGCTGTTTCCCATCGCCCGGCAGGTCGGCGTGCACGAGGTGCACTACGCTATGGTCGTGATCCTTTCGATGGGCATCGGCCTTTTCGCCCCACCCTTCGGCGTTGGCTATTATGCTGCCTGCGCCATTGGCCGGGTCAACCCCGACGAGGGCATGCGGCCCATCTGGGGCTATCTCGCCGCCCTCATTCTCGGCATCATTCTCGTGGCTGCCGTCCCGTGGATTTCGATTGGCTTCCTCTGATGACTGAACGACTGAAAGATAAAATCGCCATGGTTTTCGGGGCAGGCTCGTCCGGCCCCAGATGGAGCAACGGCAAGGCTGCCGCCGTCGCCTACGCCCGGGAAGGTGCAACCGTCGTTTGCATCGACCTGCAACAGGAAGCCGCCGAGGAAACGGCAGCAATCATTGCGGCAGAGGGCTTTTCCGCCATGGCGGTTACGTCGGACGTCACCAGCAGCGCTTCCGTTACAGAAGCCGTGAACGCCACGATCGAGCGCTATGGCCGGATCGACATCCTGCACAACAATGTCGGCGTCGCCACAGCGGGCGGACCGGAAGACCTCGATGATGAAAAATTCCGGATGTCGCTCGATATCAATGTCGGCTCGGTGTTCCGCACCGCCAAGGCCGTCCTGCCGCATATGAAGGCGCGCAAATCCGGGGCAATCGTCAACATTTCCTCGCTGGCAGCCATCCGCTGGACCGGCTATCCCTATTTCGCCTATTACGCGGCCAAGGGCGCGGTCAATCAGGCGACCGTGGCGCTTGCCCTGCAATACGCACCGCATGGCATCCGCGCCAATTGCATCATGCCCGGCATGATCGATACACCGCTGATCTACAAGCAGATTTCCGGCAACTACACATCGAACGAAGAGATGGTCGCCGCACGCAATCGCCTTGTTCCGCTGGGGCAGATGGGCAGCGCGTTCGATGTGGCCAATGCCGCCGTCTTTCTTGCCTCAGACGAAGCAAAATTCATCACCGGTGTCTGCCTGCCCGTCGATGGCGGACAGAGCTGTTCGGCGGTGGTCGGTGCCTGAGCGCCGGTTGCAGCAACCCGGCCCGGCGGCCGCGGAACGGTTCGAGAGTGTCGTCGGCACCGGGCGTACATTCAGCTTTGAGCTCCAGCCGGGTCTCTGCCTCAACGACGCCATTGCCATCCCGCTTGCCGCCGCCAATCTGCGCGCCGCATCGCTTGTCATCGAAGGCGGCGCTTTTGCTCCGTTCCATTATCTCATGCCGGCACTCTCGACCGATGGCCTTCATGCGGCATGGTACAGCGATACCTTCGCACCGGCAGGCGAAACCGTGATGGAACGGGGCAATGTCACGTTCGGCGAGCGCGACGGCGCAGCCTTCATCCATTGCCACGCCACCTGGATTGAGCCGGATGGCAGACGTTGCGCCGGCCACATCCTGCCGCACGAGACAATCGTCAGCCGGCCAATCCGCGCCACGGTCTGGGGCGTCGAGACCATCCGCATGGTGTCGGAGCCGGATGCGGAAACGGCATTCACCATTTTCCATCCCGTGCCGGTCAGCGCACCTGCGGCCGATGACGCCGGTCCGCGGACAATCATCGCCCGTGTCCGCCCGAACGAAGACATCACCGGCGCGCTCGAAGCGATCTGCCGCAAGCATGGCTTTGCCGGGGCACATCTGCGTGGCGGCGTCGGCAGCCTGATCGGCGCCCGATACGCCGATGGCGGTCGCGTCGAGGATATCGCGACGGAAGTGTTCATCACCGGCGGGGTTGTTTTGGCAGATACCAGCAGGACCCGCATAGAGATCACCATGGTCGATACCGGAGGCGGCATCACCCGCGGCAATCTAGTGCGCGGCGACAATCCCGTCTGCATCACCTTTGAACTGTGTCTGGAAGAGGCCTGACCACCTCTTCTTCCGCAACAGAGAGGACCACGTCATGACGACATTCGATACCGGCGAGCGCACCGCCCTTGTCACCGGCGGCGCATCGGGGATAGGCCTTGCGACGGTCCATGCCCTGGCCAGCGACGGCTGGAAGATTGTCGTTGCTGATCGAGACGTGAAGGAAACGGTGAAGGCAGACCTCGGCAAGGCCCATCCCGGCCGCATCCGCTTTGCCCAGGTCGATGTCACCGACGAGCACGCGGTCGGGGCACTCATGGCGGAGACGGAAGCAGGGTTCGGTCCGATCAGGGGGATTGTCTGTTCGGCGGGGATCGGCCGCGATACGCCGTTCTTCGATACCACGGCGGACATGTTCCGGCAGATTCATGAGATCAACGTCATCGGCACATTTCTGGTCACGCAGGCCGGTGCGCGCATCATGGCGGCGAGCGGCGGCGGCGCCATCGTCAATCTCGCCTCGATCTCCGGCATGCGCGGCAATATCGGGCGGGCGGCCTACGGCGCGTCAAAGGGGGCGATCATCAATCTGACCCAAGTGATGGCGGTCGAACTTGCGCCCTACCACATCCGCGTCAATGCCATTGCGCCCGGCCCGGTTGAAACACCCCTGGCCGCCGCCGTGCATACGCCTGAAATACGCGAGGGCTGGAGCAAAACGGTGCCGCAACGGCGTTACGGCCAGCCGGAGGAAATCGCCAGCACGATCGCCTTTCTTCTCGACGAAAACCGTTCAAGCTATGTGACGGGCCAAACGCTTGCCGTCGACGGCGGCTTCACGGCCGGTGGCCTCATCGGCTAGCAAACCGCTGGCTTACTCGGCCTCCGGGTAGCTCAGGCTTTGCAACTGCGTCGGGTCCGCTCCTTCGATGCGCCGCAACACGGCCCGGGCAAGTTCGCGCCCGGCATGCCGCACGTCTTCGTTGAACACGATGATTTCCGGGCGGAACCATTGCAGGAAATGCGTCGTCTGCTTCGACACCAGATCGATGTCCCGGCCGAGTTTCATGCCCGTTGCCTCGATACCCGCGACAACAGCAACGGTCAGGCCGCCGGTGCAGCAGATGATGCCATCCGGCGGATTGGGCTGGCGCATGAACATTTCCGTCCGGTTGCGCACATCGTCCAATGAAATGCTGCCGTTCCAATGGTCGAGCATAACGGGCACTGCCCCGCTTTCCTGCAGGCCCCGCCTGAAACCATCGTCGAGATGCCAGTAATAAGTATGGGCCGGGCCGGGCCCGGCAACCATGGCGATCCGGCGGCGGCCACGCTCAACCAGACTTTTCACTGCCGCATAGGCATAGGCTTCGTTGTCGAAATCGTGGAACGGATGCTCGATACCCATTCGCGTCCGCCCGTGCGTGGCGAAGGGAAAGTGATGATCCGTCAGATAACGCACGCGCGGATCCGACGGCTGGGTCTGGGACATGATGATCCCGTCAGCCGATCCGGTTTCAATGATGTAGCGGATGGGCTGCATCGGATCGTTCTCGGGCGAGTATGGCGTCACGATGAGATGGTATGGCGTTTCAGCCAGGACTTCGGAAATACCGTAGACGAGATTGGAGGTAAGCCCCATGATCTCGCTCTGCGCATTGAGCACCAGGCTGATCACATTCGTCTTGCCGGTCCGCAGGCGCACACCCGCGCGGTTGGGCCTGTAGCCGATCTGCTTGGCGATCAGCTGCACGCGGGTCTTGGTTGCCTGCCCGATTTCCGGCGCATCCTTGAGCGCGCGCGAAACGGTCGTCACCCCGAGCCCGGCCATGAACGCGATGGTTTTCAGCGTCGGCCTCTCGCCGTCCGCGAGAGCCGCCACTTTTTCCCCGTCATCAGGGTGATGCTGCTTGTCGTTCATGTCAATTCAACCGGTTAACCAAAACCCGCCTCCTGTATGGACCCGCGAAGAGCGATCTTCAAGATACCTTCTGCAACTTTCTGTATCGTTTCAGATTCCAGGAAAATTCAAGGAACATCCATGCCTATTAGATCAAGTGATTAGATTGATATCTCCCATATTTCTAGAAAACGTCGGAAATCCAGAGAGCATATATCTAACCAAGAGCAGCATAATGATTTGTTTTTATTGCATATATTTATCAGTCCTGTGGATTATGTCGATGATCGAAAAAAATCGGATGCGCCTGATTGCCTCATTCAAAGTTTTCAATTACCGTACCTGTAACGTTTCAGATTTGGGAGGATACGATGCGTTACCGGACATCCCTGGCCATTTTGGCTGCATCCACATTGTTATGGACGACCGGCATGGCCGGCGCCGTGGACCTTGAAGTCACCCATTGGTGGACTTCGGGCGGCGAAGCGGCTGCGGCCAGGGTCCTTGCGGAATCCTTTGACAAACAGGGCGGCGACAAATGGGTTGACGGCGCCATTGCCGGCAGCGGCTCGACGGCAACCCCGATCATCGTCAGCCGCATCCTGGGCGGCAACCCGATGGGCGCAACCCAGCTCAATACGGGCCGCGATGCGGAAGACCTGGTCAAGGCCGGAATGATGACCGACCTCTCGGAACTTGCAGCCAAGGAAGGCTGGGCCGATTTCATCCGCCCGGCAAAACTGCTCGATGCCTGCAAACATGACGGCAAGATTTATTGCGTGCCGGTCAACATCCATTCCTGGCAGTGGATGTGGATCAATCCCAACACCTTCAAGGATGCGGGCCTGCCCGCTCCGGCGAACTGGCAGGAATTTGTTGCGGCGGCGCCCAAGCTGAAGGAAAAGGGTATCATCCCGCTCGCCACCGGCGATGCCTGGCAGGTGACCGGCATTTTCAACGTCATGCTACCCTCGCTCGGCGGCAAGGACCTGTTCCTGAAGGTCTATCAGGACAAGAATGCCGAAGCCGCCGCCAGTCCCGAAATGAAGGCGGTGTGGGAAGCTTTCGCACAGGCCCGCAGCCTGGTCGATCCCGGCTATGTCGGCCGCTCCTGGAATGAGGCAACCACGCTCGTCATGACCGGCAAGGCCGGGGCACAGGTGATGGGCGACTGGGCGCAGGGAGAATTTGGTGTAGCCAAGAAAGTTGCCGGAACCGATTATGACTGCCTGCCCGGGCTGGGCGGCAACGCCATTCTCGATACGGGCGGCGATGCCTTCTACTTCCCCAAGAACCAGAACCCCGAGGTGACCAAGGCGCAGCTGAAGCTGGCGAGCCTGCTTCTTTCCAAGGAAACGCAGGTTGCCTTCAATCTGGCCAAAGGCTCGCTGCCGGTGCGCGGCGATGTCGATCTGGAAGCCGCCAATGCCTGCATGAAAAAAGGCATCGAGATTCTGAAAAAGCCGGAAAACATCCTGCCGTCGCTGAACCAGAACCTGACCGCGGACACCAAGGGGCAGATCGAGGATTTGACCAAGGAGTTCTTCGCCGACGCCCACATGTCCGTCGATGATGCGCAGGCGCGCTTCGTCGCTATCATCAAGCAAGCCCAGTAGAACCGACCTTCCTCCAGGCACCCCGCCGGTCGCGCAAGCGATTGGCGGCCGTGCGGAGAGCTGACGGAGAACGCCATGAGTTCCACCGCGCGTCCCAACACATTGTTCAAGAACCTGAACGCCAAGGTTGCGGCCCTGCCGATGATTGCAACCGTTCTGGTGGTCTTCATCGGCTGCACGCTGTGGACTGTCGTTTATTCCTTCACCGCGTCGCGGGCATTGCCGGAACTGACATTCGTCGGTTTCGACCAGTATACCCGCCTCTTCAACACGCCGCGCTGGAATATCTCCGCTGTCAACCTTGCGATCTTCGGCGTCTTCCTGCTGTTCTTTTCATCAGTCATCGGCTTCATTCTCGCGGCGCTGATGGACCAGAAAATCCGTTTCGAGAACACGTTCCGCACCATCTTTCTCTATCCCTATGCCCTCTCGTTCATTGTCACGGGGCTGGTCTGGCAATGGATACTCACGCCGACCTACGGCATCCAGAAGGTGGTACGGGATCTCGGCTTTGAAAACTTCACCTTCTCGATCCTGAACGACCAGCGTTATGCCATTTATGCCATCGTCATTGCCGGCCTCTGGCACGGTACCGGCCTTGTCATGGCGCTGATGCTGGCAGGCCTGCGCAACATCGACGAGGAAATCTGGAAGGCCGCGCGGGTTGACGGCATCCCGATCTGGAAAACCTATCTCTTCATCATCATTCCGATGATGCGCCCCGTCTTCATCACCACCATTGTCCTGATCGCCGCCGGTATTGTCCGTGTCTACGACCTCGTCGTCGCCCTGACCGATGGCGGCCCCGGCAATGCCAGCGAAGTACCGGCCAAATATGTCTACGAATTCATGTTCCGCCGCGCCAATCTCGGACAGGGCCTTGCCGCGTCCACCATCATGCTGACCACCGTTCTCATCGTCCTCATTCCCTGGGCTTTGATGGAATTCCGCGAGGGCAAACGCAAATGACCATGGCAAGCCAGACCGCCGCCGAACCGCGCGGCAAACGTCCCACGACGACCTTCGCGCCGTCGACAATCATGATCTATGGCGTCCTGCTGGTGGCCGCGATCTACTACCTGCTGCCGCTCTACGTGATGATCGTCACCTCGCTGAAGGGCATGCCGGAAATCCGTCTCGGCAATATCTTCTCGCCGCCCGTGGAAATCACCTTCCAGTCGTGGAGCACGGCCTGGGACAGCGCCTGTACCGGCCTCTACTGCGAGGGCCTGAAGGTCGGGTTCATGAACTCGGTGAAGATCACCATACCGAGCGTCGTCGCCTCGATCCTCATCGCATCGGTCAATGGCTATGCCCTGGCCAACTGGCGCTTCAAGGGTTCGGAGGTGTTTTTCAGCATCCTCCTGTTCGGCGCCTTCATTCCCTATCAGGTGATGCTTTACCCGCTCGTGATCATCACCCGCAATCTCGGCATCTTCGGAACGCTGACCGGCGTCATCGTGATCCATACCATCTTCGGCATGCCGATCCTGACCCTGCTGTTCCGCAACTACTTCGCTTCGCTGCCGGCGGAACTCTTCAAGGCGGCCCGCGTCGACGGGGCGGGTTTCTGGCGCATCTTTTTCCAGATCATGGTGCCGATGTCCGCGCCGATCTTCGTCGTCGCGATCATCCTGCAGGTCACCGGCATCTGGAATGACTTCCTCTTCGGTGTCGTCTTTGCCGGCACGAAAAACGTGCCGATGACGGTGCAACTCAACAACATCGTCAACTCGACGCAGGGCGTCAAGGAATACAACGTCAACATGGCAGCCACCATCCTCACCGGCCTGGTGCCGCTGCTCGTCTACTTCTTCTCAGGCAAATATTTCGTCAGGGGCATTGCCGCTGGCGCCGTCAAAGGATGATCGCGCATGCAGCCAATCTTTCTACAACAGTTTCACGGGAGCGGATCGGTATGACCCAGCAGAGCCCCAGCGTTTCGATCAAGGATCTTTCGCTCAACTACGGTTCGGTGAGCGTGCTCAAGGAGCTCAATATCGACGTGGCCGATGGCGAGTTTCTCGTGCTGCTCGGACCATCGGGCTGCGGAAAATCGACCTTGCTCAACTGCATCGCTGGATTGCTTGAGATCTCGGACGGGCAGATTTTCATCAAGGACAGGAACGTCACGTGGAAGGAGCCGAAAGATCGCGGCATCGGCATGGTGTTCCAGTCCTATGCGCTCTATCCGCAGATGACGGTCGAGAAAAACCTTTCCTTCGGCTTGCGGGTAGCGGGCCTGCCCAAGGCGGAGATCGACAAGCGGATCGCCAATGCGGCTGATATTCTGCAGATCGGGCCGCTTCTGCAACGCAAGCCCGGCGCGCTTTCCGGCGGCCAGCGCCAGCGCGTCGCCATCGGCCGCGCCTTGGTGCGCGACGTCGACGTATTCCTGTTCGACGAGCCCCTGTCCAATCTGGATGCCAAGCTGCGCTCGGAGCTGCGTGTCGAGATCAAGCGCCTGCACCAGAAGCTCGCCAATACCATGATTTACGTGACCCACGACCAGATCGAGGCCCTGACGCTGGCGGACCGTATCGCCGTCATGAAGGGCGGATTGATCCAGCAGCTGGACGAACCGCTCACCATCTACAACAAGCCGCGCAACCTGTTCGTCGCCAGTTTCATCGGTTCGCCGTCGATGAATTTCCTCAAGGGCGAGATTGCAGAGAAAGATGGCAAACCCGTCTTCCGCATCGCCGACCTCGATATCTCCCTGGAAAACTACGCGGCACAGGAATCCTTGCAGATCGGGCGGTCCGTCATTTTCGGCTTCCGTCCCGAGCACATCACACTCGGCGATCAGCCCGGCCCGGCAGGCCGCTCATGCAAAGCGATCGTCGATCTCGACGAGCCCATGGGCGCCGACAGCCTTGTCTGGCTGAAAGTCGCCGGCAAAGCCGTGTCGGTGCGCGTGGATTCCGGCCGCCGCTACCAGAACGGCGAAACCGTGCACCTCACCTTCGATCCAGCCCTCGCCTCGCTTTTTGACTCCCAGACTGAAGACCGCATCTGACAAACCTTATGGAGTACTGACCGTGACCGACTTTTCCTACCAGCTCTACAGTTCCCGCAACTTTCCCCCGCTCGATAGAATTCTTCCGATCCTGCAGAAGAATGGTTATGCGCAGGTGGAAGGCTATGGCGGGCTTTACGCGGATGCGGCGGCAACCCGGGCCGCGCTCGACGCCCATGGCCTCACCATGGCATCAGGCCATTTCAGCATCGACCTTCTGGAGAAAGAGCCGAACAAGGTGCTCGATATTGCCGGAACGCTGGGCATGAAAGCCATCTACTGCCCGCATCTGGCCGTCGAGCAACGCCCTTCAGATGCGTCCGGCTGGTCGGATTTCGGCAAGCGGCTCGAAGCGGCGCATGCCACCTACAGCAAGGCAGGGTATCTCTTTGGCTGGCACAACCATGATTTCGAGTTCAAGGCACTGCCTGACGGCTCGATCCCGCAGAAGCTTATCCTCGATGCTGCGCCGAGTATTTCCTGGGAGGCGGACATCGCCTGGATCATCCGCGGCGGCGCGGACCCGTTCCGGTGGATCGGGGATTACGGCTCCCGCATCAGCGCCGTTCACGTCAAGGACATCGCACCGGCTGGCGAAAACACCAATGAAGACGGCTGGGCGGATGTCGGTTACGGCACGGTCGACTGGAAAGCACTCTTTACAGCGCTGAAGGGCACACCGGCCCGGTATTTCGTCATGGAACACGACAACCCGTCGGATGACGAACGGTTTGCCCGCCGTTCCATCGCCACGGTCAAGGCATTCTGAAGAAAGACAGCATCATGGCAAAAACACTTGGTATTGGCATCATCGGTGCCGGCAATATCTCCGCCACCTATCTGAGGCTCGGGCCCCTGTTCAAGGGCATCGAAATCCGTGCCGTCGCTGACCTCAACAAGAAGGCGGCGGAAGCGCGCGCCAAGGAATTCGGCATCGAGGCACGCAGCATCGACAAGCTGCTTGCAAGCGATGACATCGACCTTATCGTCAACCTGACGGTGCCGGATGCGCACTTTGCCGTCTCGCACCAGATCCTGTCGGCCGGCAAGCATCTCTATTCGGAGAAGCCGCTGACCCTGTCGCTCAAGGATGGCCTTGAGTTGCAGAAACTCGCCAACAAGAAGGGGTTGAAAGCCGGCTGCGCGCCGGACACCTATCTGGGCGGCGCGCACCAGCTGGCGCGCAAAGCGGTGGATGACGGCCAGATCGGCACGATCACATCGGGAACCGCCCACGTCATGAGCCACGGCATGGAGCACTGGCATCCCAATCCGGACTTCTTCTTCCGTCCAGGCGGCGGCCCGATCCTTGACCTTGGCCCCTATTACGTTGCCAATCTGGTCAACCTGATCGGACCGGTGAAGCGGGTGGCCGCCCTGACATCGATGGCTACACCGACCCGCACCATCACCAGCGAACCGCGCCGGGGTCAAACCATCGAGGTGACGACACCGACCACCATTCAGGCCCTGCTTGAATTTGCCAGCGGCGCGTCCATCACCCTGTCGGCGAGCTGGGATGTCTGGGCGCATCATCATCCGAACATGGAGCTCTACGGCACGGATGGCTCGCTGTTCCTGCCCGATCCGAATTTCTTCGGCGGCGATGTCAAACTGGCCAAGCCGGGCAAGAAGGCGAAATCACTGAAAAGCTGGGCGCATCCTTTCGGCATTCCCAACCAGAAGCATTCCGTCGGCATGATGGCCAATTACCGCACGGCCGGACTTGCCGACATGGCGGCAGCGATTCTCGAGGGCCGCGATATCCGCTGCTCCATCGACCGGGCGCTGCACGGTGTCGATGTCATGGTTTCGATCCTGCGCTCCGGCGAAGAAAGGAAGTTCATCGACATCAAGACCAGCTGTACCCGCCCCGAAGCACTTGGGATCAAGGAAGCCAAATCCCTGCTGAGGAAGAAATAAGCCTCCCAAGGCTGTTCACCCCCTCTGCCCCGTGCGGCAGAGGGGCCTGGCCCGTGCTTTAATCGGCGCTTGGTGCTGGATCGAGCAATCGCGGCCCCGGTCCCTGCTCCGACAGCTCATCCCAGGGGTTGCGCAAGGGGCATTCCTGCATTGACAGGCAACCACACCCAATACAGCAGTTCAACTGATCGCGCAGGCCGATCAGTTTGTTGATCCGATCATCCAGATCCGCCTTCCAGCCTGCCGAGAGCCGCCGCCAGTCCGCGGGCGTCGGTGCTCGTCCCTGCGGCAGGGTCGACAGGGCTTCGGCAATCGATGCCAGTGGTATTCCCGTCCGTTGCGCCACCTTGATGATGGCAACACGCCGCAGAACCTCGCGCGAGTAGCGGCGCTGGTTGCCACGGTTGCGTTCGCTGTGGATAAGGCCCTTGCTCTCGTAGAAATGCAGCGTCGAAACCGCCACGCCGCTGCGTGCCGCCACTTCCCCCACCGTCAACTGCCTGTGCCGCTCACCCGGTTTGATTGTCATCCGCTCAACCCATACCTTAACATTACTTCAGGTTTATAGCGGCCTCCGCAAACTTTGTAAAACTTGCGTACAAGTCGCTTTCATACTGGACATCACATGCGGGAGAGGTTCCTCTAGCTGTTCCCAATATTGCCAGCAGGAGGAAAAGTATGCAGACCCGTTTCACAACGGTGGTTTCTTTCACCGTTTCCCTCGCCTTGAGCACGATCCCTCTCGGCATGGCCTTTGCGGCATCGCCTGAACCGGCAAAGGCCGAGCATGGCATGGTCGTGTCAGCCCAGCATCTGGCAACGGAAGTCGGCGTTGACGTTCTGAAAAATGGCGGCAATGCCGTGGACGCCGCGGTAGCGGTCGGTTATGCACTTGCCGTGCTTTATCCTACGGCAGGCAATATTGGCGGGGGCGGATTCATGACCGTCCGCCTCAAGGATGGCAAGACCACCTTCCTCGATTTTCGCGAGCGCGCTCCGCTGGCATCCACCAAAACCATGTATCTCGATGACAAGAGCAATATCGTCAAAGGTTTGAGCCTCGACGGGTATCTGGCGGTTGGCGTGCCGGGAACCGTTGCGGGATTTGAACTGGCGCGTGAGAAATACGGCACCAAAAAACGCGAGGAACTGCTGGGACCGGCGATCCGTCTTGCGCGGGATGGTTTCCAGTTGGTTCAGGGCGATATCAATTCGTTCAAAGCCGGCAATAAGAGGCTTGCCAAGGATCCGGCTGCTGCAGCAATTTTTCTGAAGCCCGATGGCAAGCCCTACGCGATTGGTGAAACACTCGTCCAGACCGATCTTGCCGCGACGCTGTCCGGCATTTCCGACAAGGGGCCTGATTCCTTCTACAAGGGCGCCACTGCCGACGCCATTGCGAAAGCCAGCCAGGACAAGGGCGGCATTCTGACCAAGCAGGATTTCGAGCAGTATTCGGTGCGCGAGCTGGAGCCGGTGAAGTGCAATTATCGCGGATATGACATCGTGTCGTCACCACCACCCAGCTCCGGCGGCGTCATCATCTGCGAAATCCTCAACGTGCTCGAAGGCTATCCGCTGTCCTATCTCGGCTACGGCTCCGCCGAAACCGTGCATGCCATGGTCGAGGCCATGCGCTACGCCTATATCGACCGCAACTCAGCGCTTGGTGATCCGGATTTCGTCAACAATCCAGTCTCAAAATTGCTCGACAAGGCCTATGCCAAGGAAATTCGCGAGAAGATCAGCCCGTTCAAGGCCGGTGTGTCGAAAGAGCTGATGCCGAAAGGCCTCGGCGAGAGCCATGAAACCACGCACTATTCCATCATCGACGATGAAGGCAATGCGGTTGCCGTCACCTATACGTTGAACGGCTCCTTCGGCGCGGGTGTCGTTGCGCCTGGAACCGGCGTGCTTCTCAACAATGAAATGGACGACTTCACCTCCAAGCCCGGCGTTCCCAATCTGTATGGGCTGGTACAGGGCGAAGCCAACGCCATCGCGCCGAAGAAGACGCCGCTCTCCTCGATGAGCCCGACGATCATTTCCAAGGACGGCAAGCCGTTCATGGTGATCGGCAGCCCCGGCGGTTCGCGCATCATCACCATCACGCTGGAAGCGATCCTCAACGTCATCGATCATGGCATGAACATCCAGGAAGCCATTGACGCGCCGCGCGTCCATCATCAGTGGCTGCCGGACAAGGTCTACATGGAGCCCTATGCCCTCTCGGCAGATACGCGCAAGGTGTTGAGCGATATGGGCCACACTGTCCAGATCGACAAGGATTGGTCGATCTGGGGCCAGGCCGCAGGCATCCTCGTCGGCGGCGCGAGCCTTTCCGATATCGAAAAGGGTGACGGCGCGCGTTATAACGGCGCCATCGACAGCCGCGCCAGCTCAGGCGAAGCAAAGGGCTACTGAAACCCCAGGGGCTGGCAACGATGTTGCCAGCCCCTGCTGTCAGATGCTGAAATCGACCATGCGGCCACGCAGCTGCCGAATAGTTGCGGCATCTGCATTGGCAAAGGCAAAGCGCAGGAACTGCGTGTGTCCGGCGCCGAAATATTCACCGGGAATGGCCAGTATGCCCGCCTGTCTGGCCAATTGCTCGGCCACTTCGACCGAGGTCTTGTCCGGGAAGGGGTGGCGGACAAACGCGAAGTAGGCACCGACGGCTTCGAGCTTCCAGCCGCCAAGACCGGACATGGTCTCACGCAGGGCCTGGGCGCGGGTCTCGATTTCCAGCCGGTTGGCGGCGCGCCAGTCGCTCAATGCGGGAAGCGCATGCGCTACGGCAATCTGCGGTGCGCGCGGCGCGCAGATCTGCAGATTGTCCATGATCTTGGCAATTTCCGTGACAACGGTTTCACCCGCTGTTACCGCCCCCAGCCGGTGTCCCGGAATGCAGAAGGATTTGGAAAAGCTGTAGAGCTGGATGAGGTTGTCTTCCCAGCCGCTTTCATTGAAAAGACCATGCGGTGCGCCAGCGCCATCGGCGAGAAAGTCGCGGTAGGTTTCATCCAGAATGAGCCAGATGCCATGCTTGCTGCAAACCTCGAAAATTGCGCGGAGCCGGTCGGGCGAATACACCGCGCCGGTCGGATTGTTCGGGGTGACCAGCGCCAGGGCACGCACGCCCGGCACCAGCGCTTTTTCCACCGCCTCCACTGTCGGCACGAAACCGTCTGCCGCACCGCAGGCGACAAACCCCGTCTTGATACCGAGCATCGACAGCGTGGTTTCATGGTTGAAATAAAAGGGATCGGTGACAAGCACCGTTTCACCCGCGGCGGCCACGACCATGGCGGCGCAGATGAAGGCCTGGTTGCAGCCTGATGTAATGTGGATGTTCCGGCCGCTGATTCCAGCGCCATAAAGCACCGACACATGCGCGGCATAGGCATCGCGCAGAACCGTTTCGCCCTCGATCGGCCCGTAATTGGCATAGGCGACAGAAGACGCCGCCTCGCCCAGCCAGCGCAGCATGTCCGGATGCGGCGGATAGCCGGGAACCGCCTGCGACAGATCGATCAAGGGGCCATGTCCGCCGGCATAGGCCCGGCCCCAGGCCTGCACGGCCGGAATAGGCGGGGGAGACAGGCGGGTGACGAGCGGGTTCAGCACAGCAGCAGTCATGGATGATCGTCCTATCGGGTATCGGCCTTGGCACGCCGTTTCTGCGTGCGGTCAGGCCTTTTGGCTCGTGTTGTGGGAATGGATGGCGGCGCCGCCACACGCTCGGGCGCACTGATCTTGCCATTGCGCCGTCGGATGATCCGGCGGGCCGAGGTCTGCGGTTCCGTGATGGTATCGGTTTCCAGCGACGCGAAGAACCAGTCGATGAAAACCTTGACGATGGGCGCATTGCGCACCTCGTTGCGGCAGGCGACATGGAATGCGTCATTGGCGGGCACAGTCAGGTCGAAAGGAACGATGAGTTCACCCTTGGCGATCAGGTTGCTTGCCGTGATCGTATCGCCAAGCGAAACGCCCTGCCCGTAAAGCGCAGCCTCCGTCGAGAGCCGCGCATCGCTCATGAAATGCTGGGCACCGCGCGCAAGATCCGTGGCATCGGCTGCTGCCAGCCAGGTGTTCCATTCGCGCCCGTCATCGCCATGCAGGAGCACATGGTTGCGCAGGTCGCGGACCGAGCGCAGGGGGCGGCTGTTGAGCAGCGTCGGGCTGGCCACCGGAAAGAGCTTCAGCGTACTCCACAAACGCGACCAGCAGTCCGACCATTTGCCATCGCCATAGAGCACGCAGACATCCACATCCGGCGACTGGAGATGATGCGCCTCATTGGTGGCAATCAGTGTCAGCCGGATATCGGGATATTGTTCGGTGAACTGGTTCATGCGGGGAATGAGCCAGAGCGACAGAAGTGCCGGCACGCAGGTCACCGTCAATTCGCCTTTGGTCGTAGGGCGCTTCATCAGGGCCGTCGCCGTCGCAATATCCTCGAATGCCTTGGAAATGGTCGGCAGCAGCAGCGCGCCCTGCGCCGTCAGTTTCAGCCGCTGCGCACCGCGCTCGAACAGTTGCACATCGAGCGTTGTTTCCAATGCCTTGATCTGGTGGCTGATGGCACCGTGGGTCACGTTGAGTTCGCGGGCAGCGGCGGTCACGGAACCGTGCCGCGCCGTCGCTTCGAAGGCGCGCAGGGGATTCAATGGAGGCAACCGGCCAAGCGTCATGAGAGACTCCAATAGACATCAAATTCGGATTTGTCATGTGAGATTTTCTCACACTAATCCCTACAACAATGTCAATTGCTTTTCCATCGCCTTTGCATCGATAATGTGGCCAACGAAGGCGAAAAGCCCAGGGGAACTGACAGAAGCGGATCACATCGGACAACCCTAGCAAGGGCAATCCCTCCCGCGTTTCCCCCGAGCTTTCAGAGAACGGGATAGTGTCATGACATCATGGGATGAGAAGAAGCTGAGCGATCTTCGGGCCAAATATGGCGAAAGCCATGGCGGCGAGCTGTTTGATCCAACCTTCCGCAAGGTTGCGGACAAGATTTTCTCCAAGAGCGGCACGCGGCTTGCACCCTATGCGGGCATTCCGACGTTCCTCACCGCGCCCTATATGCCGGTCGATGCAGCGACACCGGATTTCGGCAATCTGCAGGTGGCCATTGTCGGCGTCCCGATGGACCTTGGCGTGACCAACCGTCCCGGCTCGCGCTTCGGTCCGCGCGCCGTGCGCACCATCGAACGCATCGGACCCTATAATCATGTGCTCGGCTGCGCGCCCGTTTTTGACCTGCGCGTTGCCGATATCGGCGACGTTCCCTTTGCCAGCCGCTACCGGCTGGAACAGAGCCATGACGATATCGAGCGCCGGTTCAACCAGATCGTCGACGCCGGCGTGGTGCCGCTTGCCGTCGGCGGCGATCATTCGATCAGCCATCCGATTCTCAAGGCCGTCGGCAAGAAGCGTCCGGTCGGCATGATCCACATCGATGCCCACTGCGATACGGGCGGCGCCTTCGACCAGACGAAGTTCCATCATGGCGGGCCATTCCGCAATGCGGTACTCGACGGGGTGCTCGATCCGACCCGCACGGTCCAGATCGGCATTCGCGGCTCGGCGGAATATCTGTGGGAATTCTCGTACGAATCCGGCATGACCGTCATCCATGCGGAAGAGGTAACCGGCCTTGGCATGCCCGCCATCATCGAGAAGGCCCGCAAGATCGTCGGCGACGGTCCGACCTATCTGTCGTTCGACATCGACAGCGTCGATCCGAGCTTTGCGCCGGGCACCGGTACGCCCGAGGTGGGCGGCCTGACCACCCGCGAAGTGCTCGAACTGATCCGCGGCCTCAAGGGCATCAACTTGGTGGGCGGCGACGTGGTGGAAGTGGCACCGCAATATGACGCGACCACCAACACCGCCCATGCGGGCGCACAGGTGCTGTTCGAAATCCTGAGCCTGATGGTGTTCAGCCCGTTCGTTGCAGGAAATCGCGGCTGACACGCATCAACAGACCAACAAACGGTGCGGCGATACCATTCCGCACCGTCACATAATAACAAGAAGGGGACTGCCATGACATTCAAAACCACGCTCAAATCATCCTTTGCCGCGCTTCTGCTGCTGGGTGGTGCAACCATCGCCATGTCGGCAACAGCGGCGCGCGCCGACGCCATCGACGACATCACCAAAGCCGGCGTTATCAATGTCGGTGTCTTTGCCGACTTCCCGCCTTTCTCGTCGGCAAGCGCCGACATGACCCTGAAGGGTTATGATATCGACGTGGCACAGGCTCTTGCCGACGCATTGAAGGTCAAGCTCAAGACTGTCAGCGTTACCGGCCAGAACCGCATTCCCTACCTTACGGAACATCGCGTCGACCTGCTGATGAGCGTCGGCTACAGCAAGGAACGCGAACAGGTTCTCGATTTCGCTGCGCCTTACGCGCCGTACTACATCGCGGTGATCGGGCCGAAGGCGCTTGAGATCAAGAACAAGGACGATCTTGCCGGAAAGAGCATTGCCGTCAATCGCGGCACGCTGGAAGACACATCCCTGACTGCGGCGGCACCGGCTTCGGCCGATGTGAAGCGCTTCGACAATTACAACGCCGTCATCCAGGCCTTCATCTCCGGCCAGACGCAGCTCATGGTGGTGGGCAACGACGTGGGCGCACAGGTGCTCGCGCGGCAGGAAGCCCTTGCACCGGAACAGAAATTCCAGCTTCTGACGTCTCCCTCGCATATTGCCCTGAACAAGAAAGAAGACCGTCTCAAGCAGGCTGTCAACGATGCCGTCGCGAAGATGCTGGCGGATGGCTCGCTCAACAAGAGTTCCGAGGCCTGGCTGAAGACACCGCTCAATCCTGCCAATCTCAAGGATTGACCTGTGGGTTATGCGCTCGATTTCGGCTGGTTGAACGATGCGCTCGGCATGATTGCCAGCGGTGCGGCCATGACGGTCTTTCTAATCGTCGTGACCTCAGTCGCTGGCACATTGCTCAGCATCTTCGGTGCCATCGGGCGCCGCAGCCGCCATGCGATCCTGCGCAAGCTGGTTGCCGGATACGTCGAGCTCATCCGCAACACACCGTTTCTGGTGCAGCTGTTCTTCATCTTTTTCGGCCTGCCGCGCCTCGGCATCCGCCTTGATCCCGTGGCGGCAGCGATCCTTGCCATGACCCTGAACATGGCGGCCTACAGCACGGAAATCGTTGGCGCCGGGCTGGATGCCGTTCACAAGGGACAGACCGAAGCGGCGAAGGCGCTTGGCCTTCGCCCGAGGATCATCTTCATCAAGATCATACTGCCTCAGGCGTTGAAGGTTATCTTCCCTGCCCTGACCAGCCAGATCGTTATCATGATGCTGGAATCCGCCGTGGTTTCGCAGATCGCCGTGCGGGAGTTGACCTACGAGGCCGACATGCTTCAGGCGCGCACCTTCCGCGCTTTCGAAACCTATTTCATCGTGACCCTGGTCTATCTCGGGCTCAGTATCGCCCTGCGCAGGCTGCTCTATGCGGCCGGACGCCGATCGATTGCCGGAGGCATGGCATGATCGAATTCACCTTCTGGGACATAGCACGCAATCTGCTGCTGGCGGCCCGCTGGACAGTATTGCTTTCCATCGTTGCTTTCACCGGTGGTGCCATCGTCGGCGTGGCTATCCTCCTGGCACGCATCTCGAAACGCAACTGGTTGCGGCGCGGCGCCCAATATTACATCGGCCTGTTTCAGGGAACACCGCTGCTGATGCAGCTGTTTCTGCTGTTCTTCGGCCTGCCGCTGCTCGGCTTCCGCATCGAAGCCTGGACGGCCGCGGTGCTGGGTCTGACGCTCTGCGCCAGTGCGTTCCTTGCCGAAATCTGGCGGGGCGGCGTGCAATCGCTGCCAGACGGACAGTGGGACGCCGGCAGCAGTCTTGGCCTGCATTATTTCGCGCAGTTGCGGCTGGTCATCCTGCCGCAGGCCTTTGCCATCACACGGGCACCGACAGTCGGTTTTCTCGTGCAGCTGATCAAGAGCACGGCTTTGACGTCGATCATCGGATTTGAGGAACTGGTCAGGACTTCGAACGCCATCAACAATGCAACTTTCGAACCTTTCACCGTCTACGGGCTGGTGGCATTGATCTATTTTGTTCTGTGCTATCCGCTGACGCGCTACACTAAGAAACTGGAACTTCGTACCGCACAGCGCTAGAGCGCGCGCAGTGTTGGTAAAAGAGTGGGAATCAGCCAGAAACTGGCCAACAAGAAGGAGATCGGACTATGGATACAATTATCAAAACAGCCGTCAACCGGCGTACCGTGCTGGCTGCCGGGGCTTTGGGCACCGCAATGCTTGCCATGCCGTCCGTGCTGCGCGCGCAGGACAAGTCCCTGAAAATCGGCGTCTATGGCGGCTACTTCAAGAATTCGTTCGACAAGAACATTTTCCCCGAATTCACCAAGGCAACCGGCATTGCCGTTGAATCCGTCGCGGAACCGACGGGCGAAGCATGGCTGGTTCAGCTTGAACAGGCTGCCAAGGCCGGGGCTGCCCCCGCCGATATTTCAATGATGTCGCAGGTTGCCATGATCAAGGGCCAGTCGACCGAACTCTGGACGCCGCTTGACACGGCGAAACTGCCGAACGCGAAGAACCTGCTCGACCGTTTCATCAACAAATATCCCGATGGGCGCATCGCCGGTATCGGCGCTGTCGCATGGTATATCACGCTCGTGACCAATACCGATGTCTACAAGGAAGCGCCGACATCCTGGCAGGCCTTCTGGGATCCCGCAAACGCCGACAAACTCGGCCTGCTTGCCCTCGTTTCCAACTCGTTCCTTCTGGAAGTGACGGCAAAAACCTTCTTCGGCGGCACCAATGCCCTCGATACGGAGGAAGGTATCCTCAAGGTCTTCGACAAGCTGGCCGAAGTGAAGCCGAATGTCCGGCTGTGGTACCGCGACGAAGCGCAGTTCGAACAGGCGCTGAAATCAGGTGAAATCCCGATGGGCCAGTATTATCATGACGTTACCGGCCTGGCAGCGTCTGAGGGGCATCCTGTCCGCTCCACCTTCCCGAAGGAAGGCGGCGTCCAGGATTCAGGCTGCTGGGCGGTGTCGCGCGCATCAAAGAAGATCGACGAAGCGCATATCTTCATCGATTACATGAGCCAGCCAGCCATTCAGGCGACCCTGTCCCGCAAGGTGGGGACGGCTCCGACGGTCAAGCGCGAACTGCTCGACCTGAATGAAAAGGAGTTCGCGGCTGTATCGTCGGACATCGAACCTATCCTGCCGCGCTACGACCTGCTGACGACCAAGGCCGACTTCCTCAACCAGAAATGGACCGAGCTGATCGTTGGCTGATCGCGTTTGCCGCCGGTTGCGGATACGCTTTCCGGAACCGGCGGCAGCCTGCCGGATTCTACAAAGGTGAAACCCGGCCTATTCCGAACCGGGTTTCTTTTTAACGATGACGAATGAAACGAGGGCTCGATGTCCGGACTGGTATTGAACGGTGTAACCAAGCAATTTGGTACATTTACCGCCGTGGAGAATGTGCAGCTTTCCGTGCCGCACGGCACGTTTGTGTGCATGCTCGGGCCATCGGGCTGCGGCAAGACCACGCTCCTGCGGATGATTGCCGGGCTCGACGATCCGACCGGCGGCTCAATCCTGCTCGACGGCGAAGACATCACCAAGGTCCCGACCCACAAGCGCAATCTGGGCATGGTGTTCCAGTCGCTGGCCCTGTTCCCGCATTTGAGCGTTGGCGAAAATATCGCCTATCCCCTGCGCATTCGTGGCAAAGGCCGCGAAGACCAGAAAAAGCGCGTCGATGAACTGCTGGCCCTGATCCACCTGCCCGGCTACGGCGACCGGCCCGTTTCGAAACTGTCCGGCGGCCAGCGCCAGCGCGTGGCCATCGCCCGCGCTTTGGCGCTTTCGCCCAAACTGTTCCTGCTCGACGAGCCGCTCTCGGCGCTCGATGCAAAGCTGCGTGAAGCAATGCAGGTGGAACTGCGGCAGCTGCAGCAGAAGCTCGGCATCACCACCATCGTGGTGACCCACGACCAGCGCGAGGCCATGACCATGGCCGATACGGTGGTGGTCATGAATGGCGGCCATATCCGCCAGGCCGCCCCGCCGATCGAAATCTACCGCAAACCCGCCGATACGTTTGTCGCCGACTTCATCGGCTCGACAAATCTCATCGAGACGACGGCCGACAGTTCTGGCGCCGCCACCATCTTCGGGCACAGCGTGCCCGGTCTTCTCCTGCCTGCAGGCCTGCAGAAAGCAACGATTTCCGTGCGTCCGGAAGATGTGCACCTGACGGCGCCGGGCAATGGCGCCATCAACGGCACCGTGACCTTCGTGCGCGATCTTGGCGGCACCATAGAGACTTTCGTCGAAGCGGGCGGCAAGCAGATCGTCGCCGTCTCAACGCCGCGTGCCCGGCCTGAGGTGACAGCCGGACAACAGGTCGGCATCGTGCTTGCACCCGATGTCTGCGTGGTGCTGAAACAATGAAGCGCGAAGCCCCCCAATCCATAGCCGATTACGGGCCGCTGTTTTTCCCTGCGGGCATGCTGCTGGTGTTTTTCGTGGTGCCGTTCGGCACCATGATCGCTGTGAGTTTTTTCCAGCGCCAGCAGGGCGGCTTCTATACGCCTGCCTTCGTCTTCTCCAATTACGAGCGCTTTCTCAGCGTCTTCTTCGGCGGCGTCCTCGGCTTCTCGCTGATGCTGGCTGTCACTGTCGCTATCTGCTGCGTCGTGCTTGCCCTGCCCTTCACCTATCTCCTGTCCAAGCTGCCGCGCCGGTTGCAGGTGATCTGGCTCGTGGCCCTGCTCTCCGTACTGTCGCTGTCGGAAGTCATCATCGGCTTTGCCTGGTCCACCCTGTTTTCGCGCACGGCGGGGATCACCAACATTCTTGTCCAACTGGGTTTGATGAAACAGGCCGTCGCCCTGTCACCGAGCTTCGGCGCGGTGCTGACGGGTATGGTCTATCAGGCGCTTCCCTATACGGTCCTTGTCCTTTACCCCGCCCTTGTCCGCCTCGATCCCACCCTGATGGAGGCGGCGCGGACATTGGGTTCGTCGCCGGTGCGCGCCTTCTTCAACGTGCTTGTGCCGGCGCTGCGCAACACGATCATGGCGACGCTGATCATGGTGTTCATCTTCGCGCTGGGCTCGTATCTGCTGCCGCAGATTCTTGGCAGGCCGCAGCACTGGACGCTCTCCGTCCTCATCACCGATCAGGCGATCTACCAGTCCAACATGCCGTTTGCGGCGGCCATGGCCGTGTTTCTGGTGCTTGTGACGCTTGGTCTGGTGGCCCTGACATTGCTGATCGGACGCAAGGGAGAAAAGGCATGATGACCGCACTCCGACGCTTCTACTTCCTTGTCATCGGCCTGTTTCTGGCGCTTCCGCTCATCGTGGTTGCCGGCGTGTCGGTCAACGCGAAGCAGACGCTTGCCTTTCCGCCGCAGGGCTTTTCGCTGGCCTGGTACGGCGAAATCTTCCTCAATCCGGAATGGCGCAGTGCTCTCGTTGCCTCGGTCGTCCTCGCCACCACGTCGGCGGCTTTGGCCGTGCTGATTGCGCTGCCGCTTGCATGGTTCCTGTGGCGGCGCATTGCACCGTGGGCCAACATCTTTCAGGTCCTCGGCATTGCGCCGTTCACGCTGCCGCCGGTCATCACCGCGCTCGGCCTTCTGACATTCTGGGCCACCACCGGCTTCTATGGTCAGCCGTGGACCGCTGTCATCGGTCACGCGATCTTCTTCGTCACCCTGCCGCTGGTGACGCTGTCGCTCGGCTTTTCATCCATCGACCGCTCCTTCGTCGAGGCTGCGGCCACCATGGGCGCGAGTGACCGCACCATTTTCCGCACGGTCATCCTGCCGCTGATCCTGCCCTATCTGGTTTCCGGCTACGCCTTCGCTTTCGTCTTGTCGCTCAACGAGTATATCGTTGCCTACATGACCGTCGGCTTTACGCTGGAAACGCTCCCCATCAAGATTTTCAATGCACTGCGCTACGGCTATACGCCGACCATGGCCTCGGTGACCATTCTCTTCGTCGCCACCGCCGCCGTGATCTTCTCGCTGGTTGCAAAATTCGGCGACCTGCCCAAGCTGCTTGGTGCCATGGCCACGGACGACAAATGATGCGGATGGCAGCACTCCAGATGCAGGCGGTTTGCGGCGATGTCGGCGCCAATCTGGCACGCATCGAGCAAGCCGCAAAAGCTGCCGCCAAAGCCGGTGCCGACCTGCTTGTCGCGCCGGAACTCGCCCTGACCGGTTACGGTGCGGGAGAGACGATCACGGGATTGGCAGAGCCGGCCAATGGCAGACAGATCGATCGGTTGCAGGCCATATCCAAGACCAACGCCATAGCCATCATCGCGGGCTTTGCCGAACGCGATGGCGACCACATCTACAACAGTGCAGCCTTTGTCTGCGGCGATACCCAGCCTGCCGTCTACAGGAAATCGCATCTCTATGGCGATTATGAGCGGGCCCTGTTTACCCCGGCAAAACCGGCCAGCTGCATTGTGCCGCTTGCCGGGCTGAAGCTGGGCATGCTGATCTGCTACGATGTGGAATTTCCGGAGAATGTCCGCCGCCTGGCGCAGGCGGGAGCACAGATGATCCTCGTGCCGACGGCGCTTCCCGCGGGCCCATCCGGGGAATTCATCGCCGCGCACATGATTCAGGTACGCGCGTTCGAAAACCAGATATTTGTCGCCTATGTCAATCACGCCGGCAGCGACGAACGCTTCACTTTTGCCGGCCTCTCCCGTATAGCCGCGCCGGATGGCAGCCTCGTCGCTGCCTGCACGGACGCCAATGAACACCTGGTTTTTGCCGACATCGACCGGCACGCCTTTGCAGCGTCGATTGACAGCAATCCCTATCTGAAAGACCTGACGCGGACATGACCGACATCATCGACACCGACATTCTCATCATCGGCGCCGGCATTGCCGGCGTTGGCGTAGCCGCCGAGCTCGCCGATACGCACAAGGTGATCATACTCGAACGGGAGAGCCAGCCGGCCTACCATTCGACGGGACGTTCCGTCGCCATATTCCTCCCCAATTACGGCAACGATGTCATTCGTGCGCTCAATCATTTCAGCGCGCCGATGTTTGAACAGCGCGACACAAACCTGTTTCCCGAACCGCTGCTGACACCCCGTGGTGCCCTCACGATCGCCGATGAAACCGGCATTGCAAGCTGCGAGGACATGATCAAAAACGGCGTCAATGTCGAGGAGATCAGCGTAGACCGGGCCGTGGAAATGGTGCCTATCCTCAACCGCGATCATATCAAGGCGGTCTGCTATCAGGCTGAAGCGCAGGACATCGACGTGAATGCCCTACATCAGGGCTGGCTGCGCAAGGCGACGGGCCTTGGCGCCGAACTTCGCACGTCATGCGAAGTCATCCGTGCGAACCGGGTGAACGGCTTTTGGCTGGTCGAGACACCGGGTCAGACATTCCGCGCCCCTACGGTCATCAACGCTTCCGGCGCATGGGCCGATGTCATCGCAGGCATTTTCGGCGGCAAGCCGCTTGGGTTTACCCCCTTGCGCCGTTCGGTCGCCGTGCTGCCCGCACCGGAGGGATACGACACTCGCAGCTGGCCGGTGGTCGACGATGCCAATGAGAGCTGGTACCTCAAGCCTGACGGCGGACGATTGTTCGTCTCGCCCGGTGATGAAACCCCGGTGGAACCGCATGACGCCTATGTGGACGACATGATCCTCGCCGAAGGCCTCTACCGCTATGAACAGGCGGTCACGATACCGGTCAACCGTGTCGAACGGAGTTGGGCCGGGCTGCGCACCTTCGCGCCGGACCGTACACCCGTTGCGGGATTTGACGCGGAACTCAGCGGGTTCTTCTGGCTCGCCGGACAGGGAGGATATGGTATCCAGACTGCTCCGGCGCTATCGCAGCTTGCTGCCAAGCTCATCCGCCAGCAATCCTTGCCGGATGGTCTGGCAAACATCGCCCCGCGCCTGTCTGCTGCCCGCTTTCAATCAAGCAGGGGATAGCCGCCAAAAATCGCCGTCTGGCTGCCAACCTCCGAGCGGATGAAATCGCTGAGCACGCGGATGCGCGGCGTGTTGACGATATCCTCATGGCAGATCAGCCAGTAATCGCGATTGAGGTGCATTTCCTTTGGCAGCACCGGCACCAGTTCCGGATAATTGTAGGCAATGAAGTAGGGCAGGATGCAAAGCCCGAAACCCGAGCGGGCGGCGCTCAACTGGGCAAAAATGCTTGAGCTCTGGTAGGCCGGCCGCAGACCTGGAAGAATCTCGCGCATATAGTCGAGCCCGGGCGTGAAAATCATATCCTCGATATAGCCGATGAAGCGGTGAGCGGAGAGATCGGCGCGTTGCCGGATCGCCGGATGCCGGGCGAGATAGTCTTTCGCCCCATAGATGAACAAGCGGTAGGGCATCAGTTTTTCCTGATGATAGGGGCCCGTGCGTGTCGGATTCAGCGTGATCGACAAATCCGCCTCGCGGCGCGACAGCGAGACAATCTGCTGGATCGTCACCATTTCCACGGAAAGACTGGGGTAGGACTGCGCCATGATGGGCAGGCGGTTCGCCAGGAAGAAATTGGCTATCCCTTCCAGAATGCTCAAGCGCACGACACCGCTGAGCGAGACCGTTCCGCCGGAGGCTTCATTCTGAAAGCGCTCGGCTTCGCGCTCCATGATTTCAGCCGATTCAATCAGCTTCTCGCCGAGTGCCGTCAGGATATATCCACGCGGATTCCGCTCGAAAAGACGCGCCGAAAGCGCCTCCTCCAGCCTGTCAATGCGCCGGGAGACAGTGACGTGATTGGTGCGCAGGCGACGCGCCGCCGTCGTGAGCTGACCGGTCCGCGCCACCGCCAGGAAATATTGCAGATCGTCCCATGTGTATTGCCGCAAGGCGCACCCATATGTACGTATTTGTACTTATTCTGTGCGAAAATAGGTGTTTGTGTACTTATTTGTCAATGCTACAGTTTTTTCAACAGGATGGTTGCCCGCCGCAAGAAACGGGACAATCATAGGGGCAAGAAATATCCGGCAGAGAGGAATGGCTGACCGGATTGAGGAGGAAACCGAACCGATTGGGCGCAGACATCTCTGCGTCATGGCTTTGGGTCATTTTCAGCCGAGACGATCAAGTCCGCGACGGTCCATCATGCGATGATCCTGTGAGCGGCATTTCTTTGGGAGGAGAACAGAATGAAATTGTTGGCAATTGCAACCGCTGCCCTGATGGCTGCAACCGTTATGCCCGCTGCGAGTGCAGGCATTTCGGACGGCAAAGTCAAGATCGGCATCCTGAACGATCAATCCGGTGTCTATGCGGATTTCGGCGGAAAGTGGTCGTTCGAAGCGGCGAAGATGGCCGCCGAAGACTTCGGCGGCAAGGTTCTCGACGCGCCGATCGAGGTCATCACCGCCGACCATCAGAACAAGCCGGATATTGCCTCCAATATCGCCCGCCAGTGGTATGACACGGAGCAGGTCGATGCGATCATGGAATTGACCACCTCGTCCGTCGCGCTCGCCGTGCAGGGCATCTCCAAGGAAAAGAAGAAGATCGATCTTGTGACCGGTGCGGCCACGGCCGAACTGACCGGCAAGCAGTGCTCGCCCTATGGTTTCCATTGGGCCTATGACACCCACGCTCTCGCCGTCGGCACCGGCGGTGCGCTCGTCAAGCAGGGCGGCGATACCTGGTTCTTCCTTACCGCCGATTACGCCTTCGGCTACTCCCTGGAAGAACAGACGACCAAATATGTGACGTCGAAGGGCGGTAAAGTGGTCGGCTCCGTGCGTCATCCGCTGGCAACAGCCGACTATTCCTCGTTCCTGCTGCAGGCGCAGTCATCCGGTGCCAAGGTGATCGGTCTGGCCAATGCCGGTCTCGACACCGCCAATGCCATCAAGCAGGCCGCTGAATTTGGCATCGTATCGGGCGGCCAGCGTCTGGCGGCGCTGCTCTTCACCCTGGCGGAAGTGCATGGCCTCGGCCTTGAAGCAGCCCAGGGCCTGACCCTGACGGAAAGCTTCTACTGGGATCGCGACGACCAGTCCCGCGAGTTCGGCCGCAAATTCTTCAAGCGCACCGGCCGTATGCCGAACATGATCCAGGCCGCGACCTATTCCGGGGTCATGCAATATCTGAAAGCCATTCAGAAGGCCGGCACCGATGACACGGAAAAAGTTGCCGCTGCCATGCATGAAATGCCTGTCGATGACGTCTTCGGGCGCGGCGCCAAGGTCGGTGCCAATGGCCGCCTGATCAGCGATGTCTATCTGATGGAAGTCAAGAAGCCATCGGAAAGCAAGGAGCCATGGGACTATTACAAGGTTCTGGCCACGGTTCCGGGCGCTGAGGCCTATATAAAGCCAGCCGAAAGCGGCTGCGATCTGGCCAAGTAGTCCGGATGACAGCTTCGTTGAGCAGTACGGCATTCGGGGGAGGTCATGCCTCTCCCGGCAGCGCCGGTAACGCCGGATCCCGGGTGGTTCTCTCCGCCCGCGGCCTGCGCCGGGATTTTGGCGGTTTCATCGCCGTAAACAATGTGGATCTGGATATCCATCATGCGAAGGTCCACGCACTGATCGGCCCAAACGGCGCGGGAAAAACCACGGTTTTCAATCTCCTGACCAAGTTTCTGCAGCCGTCGAGCGGCACGATCACCCTGCTCGATCAGGACATTACCAGAACCGACCCGGCGAAAGTCGCCCGTATGGGGCTGGTTCGCTCATTCCAGATTTCTGCGGTTTTCCCGCATCTGACCGTTCTCGACAATGTGCGCGTGGCCCTGCAACGCCCGGCCGGCCTGTCAACGCAGTTCTGGCTGCCGACCAGCGCGCTCAACCGGCTGAATGATCGGGCCATGGAACTGATTACGGCCGTCGGATTGCACGACGCCCACAACAAACTGGCCGCTGACCTCTCCTATGGTCGCAAGCGCGTGCTGGAGATCGCAACGACGCTGGCGCTCGATCCCAAGGTCCTGCTTCTGGATGAACCCATGGCGGGCATGGGCCACGAGGACGTGCACATCGTTGCCGAGATCATTCGCGAGGTGGCCCGCGACCGGGCAATCCTGATGGTCGAACACAACCTGAAGGTCGTTGCCGATCTTTGCGATCAGGTCACCGTCCTGCAGCGCGGCGAAATTCTCATCTCCGGCGACTACCAGACGGTCAGCCAGGATGAACGGGTGCGCGTTGCCTATATGGGGACCGAACATGAGTGATCCCAAACCCCTCCTCGCCGTCCGCGATCTTCATGCCTGGTATGGCGAAGGCCACGCGCTGCATGGCGTCAATCTCGATATTCATGAGGGCGAAACCGTCACCCTGCTTGGCCGCAACGGCGTCGGCAAGACCACGACCCTGCGTTCGATCATGGGCATTATCCGCAAGCGCACCGGCAGCATCGCCTTTGACGGCAGGGATATGATGCGCGTGCCCCTGCACCGCACGGCCCATGCCGGCATCGGTTTTGTGCCGGAAGAGCGCGGCATCTTCGCGACACTCTCCGTCGATGAAAATCTCAACCTGCCGCCCATCGTTGCCAAGGGCGGCATGTCGATACCGGAGATTTATGATCTTTTTCCCAATCTGAAAGAGCGGCGCAACAGTCCCGGAACCAAACTTTCCGGCGGCGAGCAGCAGATGCTGGCCATTGCCCGCATCCTGCGCACGGGGGTCAAACTGCTGCTGCTTGACGAGCCGACCGAAGGACTTGCCCCGGTCATCGTGCAGCGCATCGGCGAAGTGCTGGTGACGCTGAAGCAGCGCGGCATGACCATTCTGCTGGTCGAGCAGAATTTCCGTTTCGCCAGCAAGGTCGCGGATCGCTTCTATGTGGTGGATCACGGCAAAATCATCGACAATTTCCATGTCCGGGAACTGCCGGAACGCATGTCCATGCTTAACGAAGCGCTGGGAGTCTGACCCATGACCATGATCTTCGGCGTTCCCCTGCAGGCCTTCCTCGGACAATTGCTGATCGGCCTCATCAACGGTTCCTTCTACGCCATGCTCAGCCTTGGCCTCGCGATCATCTTCGGCCTCTTGCGCGTGATCAATTTCGCCCATGGCGCGCAGTATATGCTGGGCGCCTTTGTCGGTTATCTGCTGCTTGCCCAGCTCGGCATCGGCTATTGGCCCGCCTTGATCCTTGCACCCGTCATCGTCGGCGTCGCCGGTGCGATCGTCGAACGCGTCGCACTCTCGCGTCTCTATAATCTCGATCATCTCTATGGCCTGCTTTTCACCTTCGGGCTCGCGCTGGTGATCGAAGGGACCTTCCGCTATTACTACGGTGCGGCGGGACAACCCTATGCAGTGCCCGCCGCTCTCACCGGCAGCTATAATCTTGGCTTCATGGTCCTGCCGAAATACCGTGCCTGGGTGGTGCTGGCATCCCTTGCCATCTGTCTTGCCACCTGGCTTCTGATCGAGAAAACCCGGTTGGGTTCCTATCTGCGCGCGGCGACGGAAAATCCGACGCTTGTTAGGGCCTTCGGCATCAACGTGCCGATATTGCTGACCTTTACCTATGGCCTCGGCGCCGCGCTTGCCGGTCTTGCGGGCATCATGGCGGCACCGATCTATCAGGTGAGCCCGCTCATGGGCACCAACCTGATCATTGTCGTGTTCGCCGTGGTGGTTGTCGGCGGCATGGGTTCCATTCTCGGCGCCATCGTCACCGGTTACATGCTCGGTATTTTCGAGGGCCTGACCAAGGTGTTTTACCCCGAGGCCTCCAATATCGTGATCTTCGTCATCATGGCGATCGTTCTGCTTGTCCGTCCGGCAGGCCTGTTCGGAAAGGAGGTCTGACATGACCGATACGACAGTTTCCCCAGGCCAGAAAAGCAGGTTTCTCAATCTTGAAATGCTGCTGATCCTCGTCGGCGTCGCGGCGCTCGTTCTCGCGCCCTTCCATTTCTACCCGGTCTTCCTGATGAAAGTCCTGTGTTTCGGGCTGTTCGCCTGCGCCTTCAATCTGCTTCTCGGCTATACCGGCATACTCTCGTTCGGCCATGCGGCATTCTTTGGTGGAGCCGCCTATTTTACCGCCCATTCCGTCAAGGAATGGGGCTTTCCGCCGGAGCTCGGCATCCTGCTCGGCGTCTTCGGCGCAACGATACTCGGACTGATCATCGGTTTCTTTGCCATCCGGCGTCAGGGTATCTATTCGACGATGATCACCCTCGCCCTGTCGCAGATGTTCTTCTTCTTCTGCCTGCAGGCGTCCTTCACCAAGGGCGAAGACGGCATTCAGGGTGTGCCGCGCGGCAAGCTCCTCGGCTTTATCGATCTGAACGATCCGCTCAACATGTATTTCTTCGTGCTGGCCGTGTTCCTCATCGGTGTCTTCATCATCTGGCGCATCATCAATTCGCCCTTCGGCATGATCCTCAAATCCGTCCGGGAAAACGAGAACCGCGCCATTTCGCTCGGTTATTCCGTTGCCCGCTACAAGCTTGCGGCCTTCGTCATGTCGGCAGCGCTCACCGGCCTTGCCGGCGGCTTGAAGGCGATTGTCTTTCAGTTTGCAACGCTGACCGATGTCAGCTGGCAGATGTCCGGCGAGGTCGTGCTCATGACCCTGCTTGGCGGCATCGGCACACTGGTCGGCCCGATCGTCGGGGCCGGTTTCATCACGGCGCTGGAAAACTATCTCGCCACGTCGGAATTCCCGGTCACGGTGATCACCGGCATCATTTTCATGGTCTGCGTCCTCGTCTTCCGCCGCGGCATTATCGGCGAGCTCTACGCCTCGCGGTTCGGCAAGAAACTCGAGAGCAGCTCCGGGCACTGACATGACAGCCAGCTATGACTACATCATCGTCGGGGCAGGCACGGCAGGCTGCACCTTGGCCAACAGGCTGTCGGAAGACCGGAACGTGTCCGTCCTCCTGCTTGAGGCTGGCGGCAAGGACAATTACCCCTGGATCCATATTCCGGTGGGCTATCTCTACTGCATCTCCAATCCGCGGACGGACTGGTGCTTTTCGACCGAGGCTGAACCGGGCCTCAACGGCCGCATCCTCAACTATCCGCGCGGCAAGGTGCTTGGCGGCTGCTCGTCGATCAACGGCATGATCTATATGCGCGGGCAGGCGCGCGATTACGATCTGTGGCGGCAGGATGGCTGTGCCGGATGGGGCTGGGACGATGTCCTGCCCTATTTCCGCAAGTCGGAAGATTACTATCTCGGCAGCGATGAATTTCACGGATCGGGCGGCGAATGGCGCGTGGAAGAGGCGCGCCTGCACTGGGATATTCTCGATGCGTTCAGGGATGCTGCCGAAGCGGCGGGGATCCCGCGCACCGACGATTTCAATCGCGGCGACAATGAAGGCAGTTCCTATTTCAAGGTCAACCAGAAACGCGGCATCCGCTGGAACACGGCAAAGGCGTTTCTTCGCCCGGCAATGAAGCGTGCGAACCTGACGGTCGAAACCGGAGCCCATGTCCGTAAGCTCGTTATCGACAATCTGACAGCCGGGGGCGTGGAGATCGAACAGGCGGGAGCCATCCGCACGATCCACTGCCGCCGCGAGGTGATCCTGGCGGCAGGCGCCGTCGGCTCGCCGCAGATTCTTGAATTGTCCGGCATCGGCCGCGGCGATGTCATGCAGAACGCCGGAATCACTCCGGTTCTTGAACGGCGCTCGGTTGGTGAAAACCTGCAGGATCACCTGCAACTGCGCTGCGCCTATAAGGTGACGGGCATTGCGACACTCAATGAAAAGGCCAACCGCCTTTTGGGCAAGGCATCGATTGCCCTGGAATACCTCATCAACCAGTCAGGCCCGATGTCGATGGCCCCAAGCCAGCTGGGGGTATTCACCCGCTCCGATCCGTCTTTTGCGACGGCGAACCTGCAATATCACGTGCAGCCGCTATCCTTGGAAAAGTTCGGCGAGAACGTCCATCCCTTCCCCGCCTTTACCGCCAGCGTCTGCAATCTGCGGCCGGAAAGCCGTGGTTCCGTTCACATCAAATCACCGGATTATCGGGCGCATCCGGCCATCCGGCCGAATTACCTGACAACGGACAGCGACCGCCGTGTCGCGGCGGATTCAATCCGCATCACCCGCAACATCGTGGCGCAAAAGCCGCTGCAGCGCTACAGGCCGGAAGAATTCAAGCCGGGGCCGCGCTATCAGAGCGAGGCGGAGCTGATCGAGGCGGCAGGCGCCATCGGCACGACGATCTTTCATCCTGTCGGCACCTGCCGCATGGGCGCCGATCGGGAGTCGGTGGTCGATCCCCAGCTGCGCGTGCGGGGTATAAAGGGATTGCGCATCGCTGATGCATCCGTCATGCCGACCATTACGTCGGGCAATACCAACGCGCCGACGATCATGATTGCGGAAAAGGCAGCGGAAATGATCGCCCGCGCCTGATCACCGGATGGTAATAGGAACACTCATGGAAGCGCGCGAACCAATATAGTCGTCTGGTGCGGAGGGAGCAGGTGACGCTTTGCGCACTGTTTCAAGTGCATATCTGTCAACCTCTGGATTACCGGAACTGCCCGTTATGCTGGACGATACAATGTTGCCGTCTCGGGTTAAGGTGAACGTTATACGCACATTACCTGCTCCCCGGTTGCGCGCGCCTGCACGTCGGGCGTAGCGTGCCAGATAGGAATTCACTTTTTCACTCCACGTCTGTGCAGCACGCGCAGCGCTTGCACGAGACACGCTTGGCTGCTGCCTGGCTTCCACAACGGTATCGCTTTTCACGTCCGTGACCTGTGTCTTCACCGGCTTGCGGACGACCTTCTTCGGCATGTCCTTTTTGGGCACATCCGGCTTTTTCTGTTCGGGACGCACAATGGGCAACGGCACTTCCGCCTTCGGCAGCTCAACCGTTTTTTCCGGCTGCGGCTCCTCCGGGACCACCTGCTCTTCCGGCACTGGCTGTTCGACGGGCTGCGGCTCAGGTTCGGGTTCGACCGGCTTTTCCGGCGGCATGTCAGGCGCCTTGGCTTCCTGCTGGACAGGCTCCGGTGTGATCTTCTCCGGCTCGACCGGCGGCAGCTCGGCAACGGCTTCCGGGATCACGGGAGCCGGCAGCGGCTCCATATCGATCATCACAGCGGCGGCAATATCTCCCGCCTTCGCTTCCGGCTGGTACCGATATCCGTACCATCCCGCACCGGCATGCAAGCCGGCCATCACAATGCCGGCGGCGGACCACAGGCCTATTTCGCGCCAGTTCAGCTGAAACCGTCCCGCCCCGCGTGCTGTCGGCTCGCCCGACATCACTGCGCACTTCCAGCGGGCACCGACGGGGCACTTTCGAGCCCGACGAGGGCGATCTTGAGATAGCCATTGTCACGCAACGTGTTCATCAAATCCATCAGCGCGCCATAGTCCACGGCCCGGTCGGCACGCAGGAACACGCGCGTTTCCTTGTCGCCCTGCGTCTTCTGATCGAGGAAGGCGCCCAGCGTTTCCTTCGCCACCGTGTCATTGACGATCGCAATGGTATGATCGTCCTTCAGCGTGAGATAGAGGGGCTGGTCGGGCCGGGTGGCAGGCGCCGCCGTCGACGCCGGCAGGTCGACATTGATATCGACGGTGGCGAGCGGTGCCGCCACCATGAAAATAATCAGCAGAACCAGCATGACGTCGATGAATGGTGTCACGTTGATTTCGTGGTTTTCCTGCAATTCGTCATCGGAAACGTTGTGCCTGATACCGCCGGCCATGATCTCTACCTTTACTCCGCCGCAGCGGCACGGGGCTGATGCACCGGCGGCACCAGCGCAAAATCCACGTCGCGGCTGACAAGCCGTTCAACACCTGCCGAGGCGTCGGCCAGCAACTGGCGATAGCCGGTGATGGATCGGGCAAACACGTTGTAGATGACGACTGCGGGGATCGCGGCGACAAGACCGATGGCGGTCGCAAGCAAGGCTTCGGCGATGCCCGGCGCGACAATGGCAAGATTGGTCGTCTGCGATTCTGAAATGCCGATGAAGGAATTCATGATGCCCCATACCGTGCCGAAGAGACCGACGAACGGCGCCGTTGAGCCGATGGTCGCAAGCACGCCCGTGCCCCGGCTCATGCGGCGGCCGGCCTGCGCCTCGATGCGCGACAAGCGGGAGGAAACACGCTCCTTCAAGCCGTCAGCACCCGCATAACTCTGCGCTTCCTGCGACAGGCGCACTTCCTCGCGTGCGGCATTGACCAGTTGGGCCCCCGGTCCGCCGCGGCCTTCCAGTGCCTTTTCGGCATCGCGCAGGGTGCGCGCACTGCCGATGGCGTTCAGCGCGCGATGGGCGCGAACCCTGGCCCCGGCCAGTTCCAGCGTCTTGGCCAGCCAGACAGTCCAGGTTACGAGCGACGCGAAAGCCAGTCCGATCATCACCCCCTTCACCACCCAATCCGCCGCCATAAACATGCCCCAGGGAGACAAATTGTGCGGGAGGGTTGCCTTGGTGACGGCGGCCGGTGCGGACGGCGCCGGAGCGGCCTGGAGAACGGGCGCAGGCGCCGCTTGAGGTGCCGGAGCGGCTTCAACCGGGCTTTGCTGGATGGTCTGAGGCTGCGCCGCCTGCGGCGCGCCTTCTTGCGCCATCACTGGAGAAGCCAGCAACAACAGGACCGGAAGGACGACCGTCCCTGCCCTGATACGCCCTGAAACATTCCGCTTCACTGGAAATCCGCCTGTGCTTTTGCGCATGACTCTTATCTTTCGCTTCTTCCGCCATCTCAGCCATCGGGCCGGAAACTCTGTCAGCTCTCAGCGGGTCCGATGCGTGGCGTTTGATCTGGTGGAGCGGCTGTAATATTGTTGAGTATAATAATCAACAATTAACTTCTGCAACCCCAAGTTTTAGGGCAAGGGCATTTGGGGCATTTTGCGCGTCTCAATCGTCCCGCCTGGCGCTGTCGCCGTCAAAACCGCGCCGCCAGTAGGCCACAACAAGATGCTTGGAGCGCTCATGTTTTCGCTCCTTGCGCAGATGCGCCCGGATTTGCTTGAAATCGGCGAACTCACAGCCGGCCCAGACAAAGGTGTCGGGGGAAATGATGGAGGAGTCGAGGCCTTCAACGATCCCGGCAAGCCTGCCGGTCGTCCCGGCGGGTGCGCCATCGCGATACACCCAGCGAACATCGACTGTTGCTGCCGATTGCAGGGGTTGCCTGTCAGCGGGGCTGTCGATCTCAAGAATGACGGTCGCCTCGGCCTCCGCAGGCAGCGTTTCCAGAATCCGGCCAATTGCGGGCAAGGCTGTTTCGTCGCCGACCAGGAGATATCGCCGCGCGTCTTCCACGCCGCCGCCGCCGGGGCCTGTCATTCCGACAATGCCGCCCGGTTTGGCATTCAATGCCCAAGTCGATCCCGGCGTATCGTTGCCGGGATGAACGACCATGTCGATGTCGACTTCGCCACGCTCAATGTCGATGGTACGGATAGTATAGACGCGGGCGATCAGCGCATCGTCCCCCTCCGGCCAGACCGGACGGCCATCGCGCCCCATGGTCGGCCAAACCGGCTTTCGGCCTTCCGGCGCGAACAGCAGCCGGATATGCAGGCCGCCAATCGCAAACCGGGCAAGATTGGCACCGCGCAAGCGGATGCGCCGCATATGGGGTGTGAGATCGCGGGCGCTCACCACCCGCATTTCGCGGAAGTAAGGCAGTTCGGTACTGGCCAGACCATCGCCCACCCATGACAGTTGCGGCTTCTCCGTGCCGGCGAAGCCCAGAAGACTATCGGCCAACACCATGCGGACGTAGGCCAGCGATGTTTCATCATCGGCCTCGACATCGAGAGACAGGATATCGCCGGCAATCGTCAGATGCGCCTTGCCATAGGGCGTCTCAATGCGCCCCTCCGCATCATCACGTTCGACGCGTGCATGCTCGGAAAAGACGTTGCAGAGCTTGTCCAGCATGTCCTGCGGCGCCTGAAGTTTAACCGTGGCGGAGCTGCTCAGAACGGTCGGCATGGCAGACATGGGTATTCTCCTGGCATTGCGCTTCCGCCGTCTATCCATTGCGGATGACCATGCGGGGCCGCCGGGACCATATTAAAATATGAATAATTAAGTCAAGTATTAAAGCAAAAATTTCCGCCTGCATGAAGGCAAGCCTGCCAGCCCCCTTCAGGAATCGTCAGACGATACCCCAGGCGCGGTAGCGGCCCCGCCCGGTCATCTCCCGCACACCCAATTCGGCAATGAGATTGAGCGCGCCCCGCGGCGTCACTTTCAGCTCCTTGGCAATCAGCGCCGTTGAAACCATCGGCCGTGACAGAATGAGATCGATCATGCCGGGCAGGCTGGATGTCGAGCGGCGGTCCTTCAGCTTGCGTTCCATCTGGACGCGGGCGAGGCTCAACCGGTCGATCTCTTTCAGACTGGCAATGGCCGATGATTGCGCGGCTTCCAGAAAGGCCGTGAGCCGCGTGTTGCGGTCACGGGCGCGGCGGCGATCGCGCGGTATCGCGCGCAACCCCGCATTGAAGACCGCCAGATGCGCCCGCGTCTTCATGCGCTCGCGCAACATGGAGGCGACCAGCATCGGGCCAAGCCAGTGCTGGTGCTGCAGTGGCTCGATTTCCTCCCACGCATCCCAGAGCAGAGCCGCGGCCAGCATGGGCGGCAGATCGCGGGTGCGATCCATGACCGCGAACCATTCCTCCATCCTGCCGTCTTCATCCCAGTCCGGATCGTAAATCAGAGAATCTCCATCCGGCGTCAGATGACCGGGAGAGATTGCTTCCGCTCTGGCCGGTGCAGTGTCACGCGTTTCCTTGGGCTGCTTCAGCAGGCGTTCCGAACGGTCGAGCAGCGCATCCAGCCTTGCCAGTTCTTCCTCGAAAGCGCTTTCCGCTTCTGACCCCGGCTCGGAGGCAGCCTCGATGTCGAGCCCGCGCACCGGTTCGCTGATAATCGGCGCGAGAAGCGCATCGCTACCCCAGCGCCCGCGCAGGCTGGCAATGCCCTTCGGGCTCAGTGCCCATTGTGCGGGACTGGAGGCGATCTGACGCCGGGTTCGCAGAATTGCGTGCGCCCGGGTCAATTCATGGGTTGGCGTCCTGATATCCATGCGGGCGTCGTGCAGGACAAGGTCCTCCACATGAACAAGTTCACCCGCCAGCCACAGCGCGTTGCAGGCTTCCATGAAATGCGACCGGGCAATCCAGCCTTCGTTTTCGCGCAACAAGCCGTCTTTGGACTGGCGGCTGCCCAGCGCACCGAAATCGCCCTTGCGCGCCACCCGTTCATCCAGCCGTGCAAGTGCATCTTCCGCGGCGACAACCGGGCGAAGCAGGTCTTTCAGGGAATAGTTCGTAGAATCATAAGCCATTGAAATCATGATAGGGGAATAGTGAAAGTGAAGCTATTGCCCAAGATGGAAAACGGCGTCCATCCATCCGGATATCAAAGAATGCCGAAGCGGAAGGCGCCCTTTTTATCCCCGCTCGACCGGGCGCGGGCGCCGAAAACCAGAGAGGGATGGTCCTCGATCATGACGGCGATGAGCCGCAGCGACGCTGCGGCCTGCAGGGCCAGCGGGCGCGCCGACATCCCGGGAATGTCCGCTGCCATTGACCGGGCGGATGCGACATAGCCTGCGACGGCTCCGGTGTCCTGCGTCTGCAGGCTTATCATTCTCGCCAATTGCGCCAGGTTTTCCGAAACGCGATCGGCAATATCGTGCTCGAGCCGCCCCCATGACAACAGCCGCCGCAACCGGATGATTTCCGCCCCGAGGGTGACCGATGACAGGGCGTCGTCCAGCAGGGTTTCCCCCGCCTCCCGCATGGTCCTGAGAATCGGCATCAACTGGTTGATGCGGTCATAGGCAAGGCTGTTGAATGCGGACGGGCTCGGAACCCGGTCACGCAGACAGAGCCGGACAATATCCGTTCGCAACGCGCCCATCATCCGGTTCACCGTCACCTGCGGCCGCTTCGGTAGAACAACAATGAAGACGAGAAGCCCGATGAGGATGCCGACCAGAACCGACAGTGAGGTTTCCATGAAAACCTGCGGTTCAAACACCATCGCCTCATGCGGCTTGAGGAAGACGATGAAATTGATGGCGAAAGCGGTTGCCGGCCCGACATGGCGCGGATCTGCCATCAGCAGCGCCGCCGGTACGAGGATGGGAACGATGAATAGGGCAAACCAGAACAGACCGGGGAAAGACGGCAGGATCAACTGTCCCAGAACAAAGGCAAACGGAACGGCGTACAACGTGCCCTTGAAAAATCCCCAGCTCGTCTGCAGCGGGTTGGGCATCGATGCGAACAGGCTGCACACCACTGCGACGATAATCGCCGCCGCCGCCGCATCCGCATGCCGGCTTTCCATCCAGTAGGCCGTCATCAGGGCTGTCGCGACAACAGCGCGAACCGCATTCACCAGGGCCGTGCTGTGATCCCGGTAGACCGGCAATGCCGGCGGCTTCCTGCTGCCAGCCATATATTGCGAGCGGCTGCGCAGCGCCGAAAGACCGTTCAACGTCGCCTTGAGCCCGTCGAGAAACTCACCCAGCAGCGTCAAACGGGCCATCATGCCGATGCTGTCATCGCCCCACGGTCTGCCTTTCAGCTCGGCAATTTCGGCTGCGATGATATCCACCCTGCCGAGCCACGGCTCAACGGCGTCAACCTTGAAGTCACGCGCCATGTCGTCCAGCAATACCCCGAGTTTGTCACGCAGGCTGCTCCATGTCCCATCGGACGAGGCCCGATGCGCGACAAGGATGTTCACAATCGACAGGCATGACATGAGATGCCCCACCGTATGGCGGGAATGGCGGCCATGCGTGACAAGGCTGGGGGCTTCCAGCCGTGCGTGAGCCCGCATGGCGGCAAGCGCCTGCGTGTCCGCGATCAGCTTCCTGTGCGCCGCCTTCAGGTGCCCGGCATCGCGCCCGGCAATCGCATCGCTGGTATAGCGCGCCAGATCGGCGATGCAGTTTTCCAGGCCTTCCACCAGCGCCGTTCGCGCAAGCTGCGGTTGAAAAAAGCGGCTGGCCACACCGGCACAGACGATGCCGAGCATAATCTCGGTGCAGCGTGCATAGGCAAATTCTGTCAAGAGATGCGGATGGCCAAACGCCGGGAGTGCGATAATGACGGCGGTATAGCCCGCAAGAGCCGCACCGTAGGATTCCGGGTTCCGCAACATCGAGGCCGCGTAGGTGCACAATGCCACCCACAGGGCGATCGATGCCACAAACAGCCATCGCACATCACCTGTCGCGGCGGTGATGGCCATCGCCGCCAAAGCCCCGATCAGTGTTCCGGCCAGACGAAACAATCCCTTGCTGATGACCATGCCGGCTATCGGTTGCGACACGATAAAGACAGTCATCATTGCCCATTGCGGCTGCTGCAGGTTCAACGCAAAGGCTGCCGTGAGGGCAAAAAGCGCCGCGACATTCGTTCTCAGCGCAAATACCCAGGCCGTCCGGCCGGGCCATGCGGGATGTTGCATGATGGTGTGGATGGATTGAAACATGGCGTCCGATCTGGCAGCTCCCCGTCCTCAATATATTTCACAGACAGGCGGCACAACGGAAAGACGCTGCATGGCCGTGCGTCTTCTTGCCACCTCGGCTTCATCCCAACTCTTGCCGGGCAACAACGCCTTCAATGGTCCCATTGTGTCACAAACGTGACATCCAACGGGCGCATGATTGCATGGCGACCATCACCCTAACGAGGACCATTTTATGCGTAGATTGCTCAGTCTGCTGACAGCGTTTGCTTTTGTTGGCCTTACCGCCGCCTATGCCGGCGAGGTCAAACCTTTCAGCGATAGTAAGGAAATCGACCTCCTGACCATTTTGCCCCCGCCTCCCGCCAATGATTCGGCACAGACCAAGGCAGAAATCGGCGAAGTTCTTACCTTGCAAGTGACGCGGACACCGGAAATGGTTGCCCGCGCCCAGGCCGATGCCGAGGAAAATGTCTGGCGTTTCGCCGACGTTCTGGGGCCGGATTTCAACAAGGACAAATTGCCGAAGCTTGCTGCTTTTTTCGACCGGGTTGTTGAAACCGAAGGCGCCGTCGTTGATCCGGCAAAGGATGTGTTCAAGCGTCCGCGTCCGCATCAGCTGAACGATCTCGTGAAGCCTGCCGTCAAGCCTTCCAATTCCGGTGCATGGCCCTCCGGTCACACGACCGTTGGCACGCTGATGGGCATTGTTCTGTCCAACATGGTTCCGGAAAAGAAGGCGGAAATCATGGCCCGCGCCTGGGAATACGGCAACAACCGCATCGTTGGCGGCATTCACTATCGTTCCGACGTGGAAATGGGCCGCATTTCCGGCAGCGTCATTGCCGCGACAATCATGAAGCATGACAACTTCAAGGCCGAATACGAGCCTGCGAAGGCAGAGCTGCGCGCTGCGTTGGGTCTCGGCGGCGCCTGATAGCATCTGCGCCGGCCATTTCCCCGACAATGCCCGCCATGCGTGTTCTTCACGCATGGCGGATTAACCATCTACGACTTTGGTCGTACGTTCGAGCCTGACCTTCGCCCGATGCACGAACGACGGAACAGGGTTACTTTCCGGCCCAACGCTTCACGAAAGCGTGATAACTGGAAGAGACAGCTATGTTCAGACCAAACCAGACGTGGCTCGCACCGCAGGTTAAACCCGCTGTTCCTGGCCACGCATCCACGACGGCCGCATGATCATGCGTTATCAGATACAGTTGCTTTCCATTGAATATTTTGCCCTGTCGCTTCTGCTTGGCCTTGTGCTGATACCCCTTCTCTCGTCTGATTTCTGGAACGCTTTGCGCGATAAAGTGATGATCCTGTTGAATTTTGCAGGCGGATGGAGAAAAGGGACAGCCGCGCGACAGGATGAATCCGCCAATCTGACGGAATCGGCGTCAATGCGCCCCCATCCGTCCTATCGATTGCCTGAGGGTCATCGCACAACGCCGAAGCCCCGTTACAAGAGCAAGGGTGGCATTCGCTCCGCCGAGTGGTATGGAACAAGGAACCGGCCAGTGAGACGTCGGCTTAAATAACCGGCGAGGAATGAAAACGTGAGTTTTTTGCATGCTCTTCGTTTGCGTGGTCTGTTCGTCAAACTGGTGCTGATGTTCATGATCGTCGGCTTTGGCGCGCTTTTCCTCGTCAGTATCCTCATGAGCCAGTTTTCCTCCGGCCGCTACGAGAGCAGCATCCGGAACTTCTTCAATGGCCTCGATCAACAACAACTGACCGCTCTGGCATCGGGCACTGATCCGCGCGACAAGGAAGCCTGCACCGTGCTGGCCAGCAAGATATTCTGGAATGTGGTTCGATCCGGCGTCACGCGGGTATCCGATTTCGGCATCATGTTTTCGTTTTTTCACAGCGGCCGGATGCAGGTCCGGATCATTGATGATAACGGCATGGTGTGTGCCACCCAGCCGGACGCGACGCCCCTGCTCGGCAAGGCGCTGAGCGAGGCGGCGCATGACGAACAGCCGAATTTCATTCAAAGGGACAATGACGACTGGGCCATGGTCAAGCGGGTAGCACTGCCGCTGGCCAACAACACCCAGGCATTGATCGGGCTTCATTACTGGTCGCAATGGGAGCTTTACGACGAAGTGCTCGATGCCACCGTTTATGACTATATCCGCACATTCATCCTGATCAACTCGATGGGGGCGAGTGTTGCGGCGTTGTTTGTCTGGCGGCTGTTCCGGCGAATCAAACGGGCGACAAACGCCGCGGACCAATGGGCCGCAGGCGATCTGCGGGCCCGCATCAAGGACGGTTCAAGAGATGAATTCGGGCGGCTGATGCAACGCTTCAACAGCATGGCGGATGCAATATCCAAGAGCTTCGATACGCAGAAGGCGCTGGCCATATCGGTGGAACGCAACCGCATCGCGCGCGACCTGCATGATACCGCCAAACAGCGCAGTTTTGTGCTTGGTCTGAAGCTCACCGAACTGGAATATGAGGCGCAGGGGCACGCGCCGCTGCTGCCGACGGTGGAATCGGCCCGGCGCCTGGCCGATCATTTGCAGCAGGATCTGGAGAACGTCGTTTCCGGCTTCAACCTGCCCGCGATTGCCGATTACGGCCTGTATGAAACATTGCTGCGCAGCGTCCGCGATCTGCTGGCGGGATCAGGCGTGCAATGGTCGATCAATTGGCCTGAAAATGCCCGCTCCGCTTTTGACGGCGTCCCGGAAATAGCCCAGGAATTGCTCATGGTCACCCACGAAGCCGTGGCAAACGCCCTGCGCCATGCGCAGTGCCGCAACATTCGCATCGACTGCAAGCCCGGCGCCCGCTGGCACTGGAGCATTACCGATGACGGCCAGGGTTTCGATATCGGCAAGGCTCCCTTTGGCATGGGATTGTCGAACATGCGCTGGCGTGCGAACACATTGCCCGGCGGCATCATAACAATCCAATCGGAAGCAACCGGCACATCCGTCGATGTGTCGTTCAAGCTACCCGTGGCGGGGCAATCATGAGCACAACAATAGTCATTGCCGATGATCATGCCGTGGTACGCGAAGGCATTCGCGGGCTGCTGCGCATCGATCCCGGTTTCACTGTCCTTGCGGAGGCCGAAAACGGCGAGACCGCCATATCGATGGTGCGCGAACACCGCCCCGACGTTCTCCTGCTGGATTTGATGATGCCGGGAATGGGCGATGCTGCGGAAGCCATGATCGGCCTCATCCGCAAGGCGAGCCCCGAAACCCATATCATGATTTTGACATCCAGTGACGACGACCGGCTGGCTTTCAAAGCCATTGAGGCCGGGGCCCATTCGTTCCTGCTGAAATCCATGCGCGGCGAACATTTGATGAATGCGATTCATGCGGCCAGCAAGGGGACGCCGACACTGCACCCCCTCGTGGCGCAGCGCCTTCTCAATTCCATCCGCAACCCGCAGCCGCGCCAGTTCGAGGATCTCACGGCCCGCGAGCTTGAAGTTCTGCGCTGCCTGGCCGAAGGCGGCAGCAATGCGAAGATCGCCGCCGAACTCAACATCACGGAAAAGACAGTGAAAGCCCATCTGGGAAGCATCATGTCAAAGCTGGACCTGACCGACCGCACCCAGGCGGTCGCCCTCGCCTGGCGCGCCGGCCTGATGAAGCAATAGCGCGAACGGAAACCCAGCTCAGGCAGCACCGGACGTCCGGTCCGGATTGCGCCGCAAGGTGTTCATTTCCGCTCTTTCCCGCGCCATGTTGCTGACTGCCGCCCGCAGGGTCGGATGCCGCGACATGAAGACGTTGAAATCACGGCGATCAAGCACAAGAAACTCGCAGAAATCGATGGCGACGACATCCGCCGTGCGCCGTCCGCCGCTCAGCAGCGCCATTTCTCCGAAGAATGCTCCGGGCTCAAGCCGCACCGGTTCGCTGTCGAGCTGGACCTCCACCGCGCCCGAAGCAATGAAATACATCCCATCGCCGCGATCGCCGATCCGGATGATCCGTTCGCCGGGCGATGCGGATTTGGGTTTGAACAGCAGCAGGAGTTCCTCCTGCGCGTGCTCATCCACTTGCGCAAACAACGGGAAAGTGTCGATCAGCTGCTGCATCTTGAGCTGGTGCTGCCGGTTGCGCTCCTCATTGATCGCCCGGATATCGCCGAGTTCACGCGCCAGCGCTTCCTCCCGCCTTTTGCCGTAGCCGGCAAAAAATACCGGCCACCGGCGATGGATGCTGTTCTCCACCCCCTCGGCGGCCAGAAACACCAGCGGATTGATGGTGATCGAGAGGATTGCGCCGGCAAGGATGATATCCTGGCCTTCCCGTGGCAGCAGGCCGAGCGTCACACCGAGACCGGCGAGAATGAACGAGAATTCGCCGATCTGCGCCAGGCTGGCCGCGACCGTCAGGCCCATGCCCACAGGGAAACGCAGCAAAAGCACGATGCAGAACGCAATCAGCGACTTGCCGAAAATAATCAGCGCGAGCGCGCCCAGCACGGCCATGGGTTCGCGCAGCAGGATGGACGGGTCGAACAGCATGCCCACGGAAATGAAAAACAGCACCGAGAATGCATTCTGCAGCGGCAGCGAGTCCGCCGCCGCCCTGTGACTGAGGTTCGACTCACTCATCACGACGCCGGCGAAGAATGCTCCAAGCGCAAAGGACACGCCAAAGATCTCCGTCGCTCCGAACGCGATACCGAGGGCAATGGCAAGAACCGAGAGGGTGAACAACTCCTGCGATCCCGTCCGCGCCACCAGGGTCAGCAGCCACGGCACAACCTTCGGGCCCAGGAAGATCGCCATGACGGCGAAGGCCCCGACCTTGAGCAGGGTGATCGCAATGGTCAGCACCAGCGGCATTCCGCCCGCAGCGGCCTGTCCGGCCGCACCGCCGGCATGCGCACCCAGAATTTCTGCGAGGGCCGGCAGGAGCACCAGCGCCAGCACCATCGCCAGATCTTCCACGATGAGCCAGCCGACGGCGACGCGCCCGTTGGCGGAGTTGACGAGATTGCGCTCTTCCAGCGCCTTCAGGAGCACGACCGTGCTGGCGACCGAAAGGCTCAGGCCCAAAACCAGCCCGGCACCGATCCCCCATCCCCACAGCGAGGCCAGGCCGACACCAAGCAGGGTCGCCAGCACGATCTGTGCAACCGCACCGGGCACGGCAATACCGCGGACAGCCAGCAATTCGGAGGCGGAGAAATGCAGGCCGACACCGAACATCAGAAGGATGACACCCATCTCGGCAAGCTGCGATGCGAGCGCAGCGTCGGCGATGAAGCCCGGGGTAAAGGGCCCCATCAGAATCCCGGCGACGAGATAACCGACCAGCGGCGGCAGACGCAGACGATCCGCGAGATAGCCGCACACCGCCGCAAAAACAAAACTGACCGCCACAGTGGCAATTAAGGAAACTTCGTGATGCACGTCCGCCCTTCGGTTTTTATGAATTCCCGCTCCGTCCAGGCACCGCTGGCCCGGCTCCAACCCATACAAGCTAGATTGCTCCGAACATAGCCCAATTTCGCGCTGGACAAACCAAAGATCGGCGGTTCGGGCAAGCTGGAATCGTCTGGTAACATCCGCATGGTGTCTGGCCGGGCCGCGGCGAAAGGATGCCTACCGGATCGACCGGGGCGGACAGCCCTGCGCGCCCTTCGGCTTCAGCAGGTCTTCAAGACCAATGCGCCGGAACATCTCGGCGCGGACGCGGTCCGCGACGCCGTTGACGATCTCGGCGCCATCCTGCGACGGATCGATATGTGTGCGGAACGGGCGGGTTCCGAACGGCCTGCCAATCACATCGACAATCGCCGTGGCGACGGCACCGGCATCCGCGTCGGCTGGCTCCAGCGCAGCGAGGCCTTTCAGGGCCTGTTCCGAAACACCGGCATAGGGCCCTTCATTGTACTCCTCCGCCCGTTCCTTGTCGGCGGGCGAACCGGAATGGGCAAAGTGATTGGTGCCCTTGGTGAAGGCGCCGGGAACGATGATTGCAGTTTCAATACCCCAGCGGGTGAGTTCCGCTGCATAGGATACGGCGAGCGAATCCATTGCCGCCTTGGCAGCGAAATAGGGCGACAGGTATGGCGGCGTGCCGCCGCGGGTGCTGGAGGAGGAAACCCAGACAACCAACCCCTTTTCCTGCCTGCGCAGATGGGGGAGTGCCGCGCGGTTGACCCGCTGCGTCGACAGCACGTTGATGTCATAGAGTTCGGCGAACTGTTCCGGTGTGAATGCCTCTGCGGGACCGAAAGACATGTGACCGGCATTGTGCATGACCACATCGAGACGGCCCGCCTCGGCGATGATTTTGGCTATACCGGCTTCCACGGATACGTCGGAAGCAACGTCCAGTTCCACCGAACGCAGATCAACGCCATGTTCAGCGGCGAAGGCGGCTGCCTCGGCGACCTGCGGCGCGTTGCGCCCCTCAGTCGCCCGCATTCCGGCGTAAACCGTGTGGCCTGCCTTTGCCAGGGCACGGGCCGTGAGAGCGCCAAAACCGCTGGACGCGCCGGTGACGACGATAACTTGCTTGTTCATGATCATAGTCCTTCCTGTTTCGTGATGGTTGTCTGCAGGAGATACAGGTCAGGCGACGCCGCCATTGGCACGCAGGATCTGGCCATTGATCCAGCCGGCATCGGGACCGGCAAGGAAGGCAACGACGCTGGCGATATCGTCCGGCTGGCCCAACCGCTCGAGCGGCGGCATCTTGGCAAACTGCGCGACAAGCTCGTCGCTCTTGCCATTCAGGAACAGGTCGGTGGCGATCGGTCCGGGAGCCACGGCATTGACAGTGATGTTGCGGCCGCGCAGTTCCTTGGCAAAGACGCGGGTGAACGCTTCGACGGCAGCCTTGGTGCCGTTGTAAACGGCATAACCCGGCATGTTCAGCGCGAGGGTCGTGCTGGAGAAGTTGACGATCCGGCCGCCATCATTCAACCGCCTGGCGGCTTCGCGCAGGGTATTGAACGTTCCCTTGACGTTGATGCCGAAATGGCGGTCAAACTCCGCATCGCTGGTTTCGGCGAGGGGAAGCGTCTTGAGAATACCGGCATTGTTGACGAGCACATCGACACCGCCGAACGCGGCTTCGGCCGCATCGAACATGCGCGCAACCGCCTGCGCATCACTGACGTCGGCCTTGGCGGTCAAAGCCCTGCCGCCGCTCGCTTCGATCCGGCGAGCCAGTTCTTCAGCTGGCGCAGCATCGCCGGAATAATTGATGACGACTGTGAAATCATCCGACGCCAGGCGCCGGGCGATGGCTGCACCGATACCGCGCGATGCGCCGGTGACGATTGCGATCTTCTTTTTGGCTTGTGTCATGGTCTTTCTCCTTCATGTCTGCGCCGCAGCGCTGTTGATGAAGGCACCATGCATCATTTATTTTTCGGGATAATCATGCGATAACTGGCATCACTATTCGAGATTTGAGAACAATGGACACATTGGATGCCATGCGGGTTTTTGCCCGCGTCGTCGAGCGCCGCAGTTTCACGCTGGCGGCGGAAGATATCGGCTTGCCGCGTTCGACCGTGACCAATGCGGTGCAACAGCTGGAAGCACGGCTGGGCACCGGCCTGTTGCAACGGACCACCCGGCATGTCAGCCCGACGCTGGATGGCGAGGCCTATTACCAGCGGTGTCTCACCATTCTGGCTGACATCGAGGACGCCGAAGGTGCGTTTGCCGGGGCAAAACCGAAAGGGCCGCTGCGGGTGGATGTGCACGGAACGCTGGCCCGGCACTTCCTTCTGCCCGGACTGCCGGCATTCCTGCAGACCTATCCCGGGATACAGTTTTATATGAGTGAAGGGGATCGCCTCGTTGATCTCGTGCGTGAGGGTGTCGATTGCGTGCTGCGCGTCGGCGATCTCGCCGACAGCGATATGATCGCCAAGCGCGTGGGCATGCTCGACGAGATCACGCTGGCCTCACCCGGCTACATCGAGCGGTTTGGCATGCCGCAGCATCCGGACAACCTTGCAGGGCATCAGATGGTTGGCTTTCGTTCAACCGCGACAGGCACGATCCTGCCGCTCGAGTTCCTCGTGGAAGGCACCATACGCACCATCACCCTGCCGGCACCCGTCTGGGTCAACGCGGCGGAGAGCTATGTGACGACCGCAAGACTGGGGCTTGGACTGATCCAGATCCCGCGCTATCACGCCGAAGCCGACCTGGCCGCAGGCACGCTTGTCCACGTTCTGCCTGATTTCCCGCTCTCACCGACCCCGGTTTCCCTGCTCTATCCGCGCAACCGCCAGCTTTCGCCAAGGGTGCGCGTGTTCATTGACTGGATATCACAGAGGTTTACGCACCTTCCTTGACTTCCGGGTCCTGCCCCTGACCAACCTCATAAACTTCTATGGGAAGTCCATCCGGATCGGCGAAGAAGGCGAATGCGCGCTTGGTATAGGGATCAATCCGCACCGGTTCGGTTGCAACGCCCCGCGCGTGCAGCCAGGCCAGCGTGTCCTCTACGGACGCGACGGCAAAAGCCAGATGCCGTAGCCCGCAGGCTTCGGGGCGCGACGGACGTGCGGGAGAATGCGGAAAGTGAAACAGTTCGATCTGGGTATCGCCGGATCTCAGATCGCACTTCCATGACTGGCTGTCCGGGCGCCAGTTTTCAGCAATGATCCCGTAGCCGAGCTTCTCGGTATAAAACTGCTTGGAGCGGTCGTAGTCACTGCAAATGACGGCAACGTGATGAAAGCGCGAGAACATTGGTTTCCTATCTGCTGTCCCGGAAAGCGGTGGCAAACCGGCATGCCAGTGCGGATCACCAGGTGTTGAAGCGAACACCCGCCCGGATCTGATGGGTTTTGATGCCATCGTCGCAGATGGTCACATCGCCATTCTGATACAGGTCCTTGCCGCCGATATCCGCATAGCGATAGCCCAGATCCAGCTTGAGGCGCGGGGTTATATCAACCGCAATACCGGCCATGAGCGCCCATTCAAAGCGGTTTGTGCCGCCGGATTTAAGCCGTGCATCGACGGGACCCTGATAGTCATAATTGACATTGGCAAAGCCGATGCCGCCGCCCACATAGGGTGTAATTCCGTAGTAATTGCCAAGGTCAACATAGGCGTTCGCCATGGCTTCCCACAGATCCGTCGTCGTTTCATAGTAGTTGCTGTCGCGCTGACTGTAACCGACGGTTGCGTCCGCACGCAGGTAGTTATTGAACTGATAGCCCACGCCGATGAAGGGCGAGAAGCCCCGCTTCAACTCATATTCGCTTGGCGTACTGCCGCCGGGATAATCAACGTGAGCCTTGACCGTCGACGAAAAATTGTAGGCAACGTCGCCGCGCAGATACCAGCCCGATGCAGTCTCAACTGGCATATACGGCGCCCGTTCCGGAAAAGTCGCCGGACCAAGATCAGCCGCAAGAACATGGCTGCCAAGCAGAGAGAAGAAGGAGGCAGCAGAAAGGAACGTTTTCGTATAACGCATTATCAATCCCCAAGGTGATTCACTCTGGGGACCCCGCCCCTTATCTCTACATTAGGATGAGCCCGTTAAGTTCCGGTTAAGCATGATCAGTAAAAGCAAAGCCCCGTGAAATACCAATCAGGGCGGGGCTGGTTCGGTTGCAGCAAGACTTCCCGGATTGCATTGCCTGCGGCAGCGAATAAGCTTTCGCTACGACTCACCGCGACAAAGCGACGGAACGCATGAAACTGTTCTTTGACAGCCGGCAGATGGCCCATCAACCCAAGCAATACATGATCAATGGCAGGATCACCGACCCGCTTGAGAACCCGGCACGCGCCCATACCCTGATCGATGCTCTCGCCAAACTTGGATTGGCGCAGGAAGAGCCGGGCGATGCGGGGCTCGATCCCATCCTTGCCGTGCATGCCGATCACTACGTCGCATTCCTGCAAACCGCCTATGACAGGTTCATGCAACTGCCCAACCACGGGCCGGAGGTTTTGCCCAATGTGAATTCCTATCAGGGCGCCGGCCGGGATTTCGGCGTGCGCGCACGTCCGCGCCCGACAGGCATTCTGGGTCAGGCGGGCTGGTACATCAACGGCCTGTCCTGCGCGATGATGGAGCACACCTACGCGGCTGCCTATGCCTCGGCCCAGACGGCCATTGCCGCTGCCGATGCCGTCCTGAATGGCGCGCGCCAGTCATTCGCCCTTTGCCGCCCGCCCGGCCATCACGCCTATGCGGACCGCGCCGCGGGTTTCTGCTATTTCAACAATGCAGCCATTGTCGCCCAGCATCTGCGCAAGCGCCATGATCGCGTTGCCATCATCGATTTCGACACCCATCACGGCGATGGCACCCAGGCCATTTTCTACACCCGTGACGACGTGTTCTTCGGCTCCACCCACACCGACCCATCGAACTACTATCCGCACTACAGCGGCTATGCCGACGAAACGGGAGCAGGCGCAGGCCAGGGTGCCAATCTCAACCTGCCTCTGTCCGAAGGCAGCGGCGATGCCGCATTTATCGACGCCAACCGTCGGCTTGCCGCCGCCGTGGCCGCGCATGGATCGACGGCGCTGGTGATATCGGCGGGTTGGGACGCCCACCACGACGACCCGCTCTCACGCCTGAAGGTGACCACGGACGCCTATGCGGAAATCGGCGCTCTATGGGGGGCTGTCAATCTGCCTGCGGTTATCGTGCAGGAGGGCGGCTATTCGCTGAGCGCCGTTGCCGAAGCGGCTCCGCGTTTCATGGCCGCTTATCGCGCATCGCGGGGCGAGCCGTAAACGGAGACATTTCCGCGTGCTGAGCGGGGACGGAAAAACGTCCGTGCCCCAGCCCCCCGGATATCCATACAATTGGGTGTGACCATATAGCGTTCGGCTACCCTGTGTTGTAAACTGAACAGTTGAAAGGTTCGGGGGATTCCTGCCAATCCCGGAAGATATAGACACTACCATCCATTTTTGCCCTCCACGTCATTGCACCGAACGGTTTCAAAAGGAGGCTCTCACCGGAATACAACCTATTCGAATTGTTCAGAATTCAGCTTATTTGACAGCTTACGGTTACCCATGGAAAAAAGTTTAACGCGCTATATCTGGTCGAACACGCGGTTCCAGCAAATATGGATATTGATGGTCGTTGCGGCCTCGATGATCCCGTATTTCCTGTCGTTCGATTTGCCGAAACAGATTGTCAACGGCCCCATACAGGGCACGGGATTCGAAGTGGAAGGCGCAACGCAGACCTTCATGCGCATCCAGTATACGCTGCCCTATTTCGGCAAGGTGATGTTCTTCAAAGGGCTCCAGCTGACGCGCTTCGAAATGCTGATGGCGCTGAGCCTTGTGTTTCTGCTGCTTGTGGTGATCAACGGCCTCTTCAAGCTCTACATCAACACCTATAAGGGCCGGCTGGGCGAGCGCATGTTGCGCCGCATCCGCTTTGAATTGATCGATCGCGTTCTGCGGTTTCCCCCGAGCCAGTTCAAAAAGGGTGAAATCGGCCGAAATTGCAACGATGATCAAGGATGAGGTGGAGCCGATGGGCGGTTTCACCGGCGATGCATTCGTTCAGCCAGCCCTCCTCGGCGGACAGGCCATCACGGCGCTTGTCTTCATCATTCTGCAGAATTTCTGGCTTGGCATGATTGCCGCCGGGATTGTTGCCGTGCAGGGCGTCGTCATTCCGCGCATGCGCAAACGATTGCTGGAGCTCGGGCGGCAGCGTCAGTTGACGGCACGCGAACTTTCGGGCCGCGTCGGTGAGATCGTCGATGGTATCGGCACCATTCACGGCAACGACACGTCCAATTATGAACGCGCGGATATTGCGGCGCGTCTGGGGCTGATCTTCTCCATCCGCTACGATCTTTACCAGTGGAAATTCCTGGTCAAATTCATCAACAACTTCCTCGCACAGATCACGCCCTTCCTGTTCTATTCCATTGGCGGCGTTCTCGCCCTGCAGGGCCGGCTGGATATCGGCCAGCTGGTTGCGGTCATCAATGCCTATAAGGATTTGCCCGGACCGCTGAAGGAACTGATCGACTGGGATCAGTCGCGCCAGGATGTGCAGGTGAAATATGCGCAGGTCGTCGAGCAGTTCAATGTCGATATGCTTGTCGATCCGCATATCCAGGCGGTTGTGCGCGAACCGGTGGGAAAACTGGAACATTCGCTGAATGCGGTGAACCTTACCCTGTCCGACGATAGCGGTGCGCGCCTTGTCGAGCACGTCTCGCTTGAGATCAAACTGGGCGAGACGGTGGCCATCGTCGGCGCAAGCGGCGGCGGCGGCGAGGCGATGGCGGAAGCCTTCGGCCGCCTGATCTGGCCTGATTCCGGCCGCATCACCATTGACGGCACCGATATTCTCGAGCTGCCGGAATCGATCACTGGGCGGCGCATCGCCTATGCCGCCTCCGATGCCTATTTCTTCCACGGAACGCTGCGCGACAACCTTCTCTATGGCCTCAAGCATGCGCCCCTGACCAAGGTCGAATATGACGGGACCAAGGCCGCCAAATACAAATGGAACATCAACGAAGCGCGGCTTGCCGGCAACCCGGACCTTGATCTCAACAGTGATTGGGTCGACTACCAATCTGCCGGCGTCACGGGACCCCAGGATCTTTTCAGCGTCGTGCGGCCGGTGCTCGAAGCGGTCATGATCTCGCAGGACATCGTCGATCTGGCGCTTCGCTCGCAGGTGGACACCGCAACCCATTCCGACCTGACGGGCCGTATCGTCGAACTGCGGCAGGCCCTGCGCAAAACCCTGAAGGACGAGAACCTTGACGGGCTCGTCGTCCCGTTTGAACCGAAGGTCTATAATCCGCAGGCAACCATCGGTGAAAATCTCCTCTTCGGCACGGTGAAGCGGCCGATGATGACCAACCTTCGACTTGCCGCCCATCCCTATTTCCGCTCGATCCTGCGCGAGAGCGGCCTCAATGTCGATCTTTACAAGATGGGTCTGGAAATTGCGGCTAACGCCATCGAACTGTTCGAGGACCTGCCGCCGGACCATCCGTTCTTCCAGCAGCTCACCTTTATGACGGCAGACGATATTCCGGCCTATCAATTGCTGTTGCAAAAGCTGCAGGGACGCGATTTTGACGCCGCCTCGCCTGATGAACGATCGAATATCATCCGCCTGAGTTTTGCTTACATCGAGCCGCGGCACCGCTTCGGTCTGTTGACCGATGAACTCATGGCAAAAATTGTCGAGGCACGGCTTCGCTTCCACAAGAATTTGCCGGATGATCTCAAGGCCGTCATTGAACGCTACGATCCCAAGAAATTCATTACTTCGGCTAACCTGATGGACAATGTTCTGTTCGGAAGGATCGGATACGCGCAGGCCGATGGGCCGGATCGGATTCGCGTCATCCTGCGCAATCTCTTTGACGAACTCGGGCTTTATGACAGCGTCTTGTCTATCGGCCTTGATTTCGACGTCGGATCGGGCGGCAAACGCATCACCAATGTGCAAAGACAGAAGCTGAATGTCGCCAGGGCTCTGCTCAAGCGGTCCGATTATGTGATTTTCAATCGCCCGCTGCCTGCACTCGACCAGCGTGTCCAGGATCAGATCACGCGCAATATCATGCAGGATCTGCATGAGGAAGGTCACGCACCCGCGATCATCTGGGTGCTGGCTAATTCTTCACTGGCAAACCTGTTCGATCGCGTCCTTGTATTCGATCGCGGAGCTTTGGTCGAAGATGGAACACACGCGACTCTTTTGGAGAAAAACGGTATATTCAAAGAACTGGTATCGTAATACTCTATGTCTGGGTAGAGTGGCACTTGGGGGTATTGGACGTTCATGCTTCTGAAAGACGAAGTCGAAATGTTGCGGCGGATTCCGCTGTTTTCTGGTGTGGCGCCAGCGAAGCTCAAGCTTCTGGCCTTTACGTCGGATCGCGTCAGCTATCGCGCGGATCAGGCTTTGTTCCGTCAAGGCGATATGGGCGATGCCGCCTACGTTATCCTGTCGGGTACGGCCGAGGTCAGCGTCGATACACCCAACGGACAGATCAAGGTCGCTGAAGTCGAGCACGATTCCATCGTCGGCGAGATCGCGATCCTTTGCGATGTCCTGCGCACGGCCACGGTTACGGCCTCAACCCCGCTTGAAGCCCTGCGCATCAGCAAGGAGCATTTTCTCAAGCTGCTGAGCGACTATCCCGAGATGACCATCGAAATCATGCGGGTTCTCGCCAGCCGGCTGAGCCATACGACAGCGGAGCTCTCGGAAGAGCGCAGCAAGCACTGACCGGCATTTTTCAAATTATCAGACTTTTTCGATGCTGCCGGTGGCAAGATCGATCCTGAAATGGCGCGACGGCAATCCTGAGAGATAGCAGCCCATCATGCGCACAATCCGGGCAAACAGCTCCTGCGCGCCGCCCGTTTCCAATGCATCGGACCCGGCAAAAACATCGATCAGGATGTGATAGATGGCCAGTCTTCCCGCTGGTATGCGATCGAGCGCCATTTCGCTGCCCATTCTGAGGCGGTACCAGTCGCCCAGAAATTCCTGCACCGTGATCCCGTCGAAAGACTCGAGGGCAACCTCCCTGCCCGCCAGCAAGGCATCCAGCCTGGCTTTGGTCTCGGCACGTCCGCGCTCGGCATGGACAAGGATGATGGTCGCATCCATATCCACGGGCTGATCGAACAGGCTGAGTGTGAGCAGGTCACCGAGGGTGAGCAACGGCAGAGCCCGCGCCATGTCCCTGGGCCACTCGCGCCGCAGGTACCGGTGCACGACCAGCTGATCGACGTGCTCGGAGATGAAGGCTCCGTAATCCGCGGCATCGAGCATCTTTCCGATCTTCTTGCCGGTCAGATCGATTTCGGTCCGGTACAGGGCGTTCAGGCGCGGATCGATCGCCTGTCGGTCAATCCCGACGGTTTCAATTTTAAGGGTCTGCGCCTCGAAGGTGACGACCTTGAACGCGGGCGGAAATGCCACCAGTGACGGCACACCGATATTGATCAGCCAGGACGCATCCTGCGCAACCCTCGCGGTGTCATTGACGTGCAGATGGCCGCTGAAATGTATCCTCATCCCGGCATCCATCATCGCGGCGGCAACATCCGGCAGCGGCATCCGCTTGACCGAGCCCGTGTTGCCGATGACCTGCCTTTCATCGTCATGCGTGCCATCAAGGATATCCAGCATCGGGTAGTGCGAGAATGTAAGCAGCTTCTTACCTTCAAGCTCCGCCCGCCTCGTGACGTCCTTGATCCATTCCATGACAAACCGCTTGTGCCGCAGCATGGCATTCCAGCCGGCATTGGTGCTGTCGATGAATGCACCGGAACTGCCGCGCTCGAAATCGCCGTCACGCGGTTCGAAAACATTGGCGTCGATCATCAACAGCCAGAGGTCCGCCACCGGCTCGACAAGATAGGATGCATCCATCAGGCGGTATTCATTTGTGCCGTCGGCTGAGCGCACCGGATAGAGCCGCTGTTCCGGCGCATCGTCCAGCCCGAAGGGCGTTTCCCAGTGCAGATCGCCCGCGCGGCGAAAGAACCCGAGATCCGGCAGAGCCCGCAATCCCTCGGGATAGCCTGCGCAGAACATCTTGTCCGTTACGACCATCCCGTCCGCATCCTCGTCAACGAATGCGCTGTCACTGGCGACGATGGTGTATGTGCCGTCGGGGTTGAGCAGGCGCTTGGCATGATGCCGCCCTTCGGGGCCGAATATGTCGTGGTTTCCCGGAGTAGCGGTAAAGACCAGCCCATGCGCTTTGGTGTAGCCATCCAGCAAAAGCCGAAGTGCGTTCAGCGTCGAAACCTGCCCGTCATCGGAATAGTCCCCGAGCAGGACGACCTGCTTGATTCCCCGTTGCACGACCTCGTCCAGGGCCGTGCGCAGGGCAAAATAGCTTTCGTTGAAAACCCGGGTGGAGCGCACCGTATCCGTCAGGCGCCGCGCTGTCATGCGCCGGCCGCCGGCCTCTACCCCGGCAAAATCATAATCGCCGTAAAGATCGTGAAAATGGGCATCTGCGATGATGGCGACAGGCGGAAATGCGGATGAGGACATGAATCAGATGTTCCGATGATTTTATACATTTGTATCAGCGATTGTCATAAAGCTTAAAAAACAAATCGCTATCGCCTACATATGCTGAATGGCAGACTTTTATTGCGCACTTAGCCAATAAAACAAAATCCAAGCCTCGCATAACGTCTGCAGTTTGGTTACGATGACCAAAAAAACGGGGAATTGGGTGTGAGAAACGTATGAGTGAAGAGATATTTCGGGTGAAATTCTGGGGAACGCGTGGCAGCGTACCAGTTTCCGGCCCCGAATTTGAACGCTATGGCGGAAACACGTCATGTATCGAAGTGCGTTGCGGTGAACATAGAATGATCTTTGACGGGGGCTCCGGCCTGCGTCAGGCGGGTGATGCCCTGTCGGTGGAAGGCGTGGACCAGATCGATATTATTTTCACCCACAGCCATTATGATCACATTATCGGCCTGCCGTATTTTGCCCCCCTCTACAATCCGATGATGAATGTACGGCTCTGGTCCGGCCACCTGGCGGGGATCATGACCACCCGGGAAATGGTCCGCCAGTTCATGCGGCCACCCTGGTTCCCCGTCGAGCCGGATATTTGCAAGGCAAGTCTTGGCTTTCGCGATTTCCGCTCCGGCGATGTGCTGACCCCGCGCGAGGGCGTCACCATCCGGACCGACAGCCTGAACCATCCCGGCGGCTGTATCGGCTACCGCATCGAATGGGCGGGCAAGGTACTCGCGCTCATTTACGACACGGAACACGAAGCCGGTATCCTCGACCCGGCCGTGCTGCGCCTGATCGATGGTGCCGATCTCGTCGTCTACGACTGTACCTACACGGAAGACGAGATGCCGCGGCGCTTCGGCTATGGCCATTCCACATGGCAGCACGGTGTCAAGCTGGCGGCGGCCGGCAAGATCGGCAAACTGGCGCTCTTCCATCACGCGCCTTCGCGCACCGATGACGAGATCGACGCATTCGAGACATTGGCCCGAGAGCGCTTCAGCGGGACGTTTGCTGCCCGCGACGGTCAGGTCATCGATCTCTAACCCCCTGGCTTCTGGCTCTTCATCAGATCAGCAATAGAGAGCCAGCGCCCGCCCGGGGTTAGCGCAACGACCTGAAAGAGCTTGGTCAGGAATACCCATGCCGACTCGTCGTGAACAAGATGATGGGTCAGAATCCCGATTGGCTCACCGCTTCCGTCAAACCGCAGCCGCAGCTGTTCCACGATGGCGCCGACCAGTTCCGCGTGGTCGCGGCAGCCGCGCGTGCCGTGCCAGTCCATCAGATCGACATGGGTGTTGATCTGCGGCACCGAGGTTTCCACCGGCTTGGCCGGGCCAAACACGGAGAGCGCCTTGAACCCGCAAGCTTTGAGATAGGGCAGGAGTGCCGCATCAATCCGGTTCCAGGGCGGCACAAGAACGGGCACAAACCGATCAGGATACAGCCTGGCAAGCAGCACGCATCCCTCGCGCAATTGCCGCAGCACCAACTCGTGAGGGCGGTCAGGGCCGAGCTCCTGCTTCTTCCGGTCCTTCGGCGCATGGTTTTCATGCGACCAGCCGTGAACCGCCACGCAGATCCGGCGCTCCGCTGCAAGGCGTTCCGCCAGCGCCTCGCCCGTATGGGCTGGTATCACCGCGAGCGTCACCGGCACGTCAAAATCGTTGGCCAGGCCGATGAGGCGGTCCAGCGCGGCGGTCGGCTCGACTGCATCGTCATCGCGCAACCAGAATTTTGCACTGCGGCTGGCATGGATCCAGCGCGCGAGTTCCGCCTGCAGAGGCTGCCAGATTGGGTCTTCCGTCATCGGCTCCGTCCCATGAATTGTGTCAGCACAGCATCCAGTTGTCGTACCGCATTCTCCAGCGATCGCTCCTCCAGAACAAACCGCCGCGCCCGCGCGCCCATGGACTGCCGCAGATCATTGTCATCCAAAAGGCTGGCGATGGCGGCGGCGTAAGCCGGCACATCATCGTCCCGCGTCAGGAAACCGGTCACACCATCCTCGACTACTTCGGGAACGCCAGCCGTTGCCTGCGCAACAACCGGCAAACCCGCTGCCTGTGCCTCAAGATAGGCGATACCGTAGGCTTCGCCGCAACCGGGCCAGACATAGGCACCACCCTGACGCAACAACGCGGCAATGTCACCGGCGTTCCGCTGTCCGAGCCACTGGATGCGATCACCGAAAGCGGCAAACAGCGCCTGCACGTCATTGCGGGCCGGACCGTCGCCGACAATCATCAGGGTCCAGGGCCGTTCGACAATCCGTGACAGAGCCTTGGCCAGCATTTCATAGCTGCGGAACTTGTCACCCGGCCGCATCATCGCCACGGTGACCAGCCGATGCGGATTATGCCCGACGCTGCTTTCACGAAAAGGCGCGGTATCGATAAACGGTTGCAACCGGGCAAGGCGCGCACCGGGAATATTGCTTGCGAGCCCATCCATGTCGCGCTGCGTAAAACACAGGTTGACCGCTGCTGCGCGCACCGCTTCGGCCACGAGAATCTGCGTCCCGGTCCAGCCAAGCGCATTGCGGCGCGGCGAATAGGATGCTTCCGCGGTGATGTAGGGAATAGCCATCTCCGCTGCCATGACGGGGCCGATCAGGTCCGGCGCCTTGTAATAGGGGTGATAACAGAACCAGAGATCAGGCTTTCGTCCGGTCTGCCAGAGGCCTGTGAGGCGCTCAACCTCGGCGCGCGCCGCCGCGGCGATGGGTTCGCGCTCTTCGATTGCAGGCGATGCGCTGAAGCTGCGCAGCTCCGACACGACTTCGACCTGGTGTCCGGCTTTGCGCAGCGCTGACATGAGCAGCCGAGCCATCTCACGATCGCCCGACGGCGTCGCGTGAGTGGGTGATTTCAAGGGCGCGTAAAAGGCAACCTGCATGCGCACGCAATCCAGTATTTCACAATCGTTTCAACCATTTCGGCGAACGCGTGCCGATTCCGGCAAATCTATAGCCGGTTCGGGGCGTCTGACACTAACAATCTTTTGATCTGTACCGCCATGATTGTTTGTCAAAAAGCCATCATTGCGCTTGATCGCTCGCCTCCCGCTCGCCAAATCAGATGGGCTCGCATAAGCTTTGCACGGCGACGGAGGACAGGGGAAACCATATGGCTGACAAGATGCGGGAATTGATGCGGTATTCATGACGATAACAACGATAGCACCCATGCTTTCCGAGCGGTCCCTGCGCAGGGCGCGGCTGGCATCGGGCTTGATCATGCTCACATTCCTGACCTTGCATCTGACCAATCACGCGCTCAACCTCATCTCGCTTGCCGCCGCCGAGGAAGGACGCCGATGGTTTCTCGCCATTTGGCGCAATCCCGTCGGCACCACCCTTTTCTACGGCGCTGCGGTCACGCATGTCATGCTCGCGATGCGGGCACTCTACCTGCGACGGACCTTCTACATGCCGGTGGGTGAAGCGCTGCAGATCATTCTGGGGCTGGTGATCCCGCTGCTCATCATCGACCACGTGGTCGGCACGCGCATCCGCCATGAGTTATCCAACTACTACGACAGCTACGAAGCGATCATACGCGGTTTCTGGATCACCTCGCCCTTCAACGGCGTCAAGCAGACCCTCGCCCTGATCGTCATCTGGTGCCACGGCTGCATCGGCATCCATTTCTGGCTGCGCTACCGGCAATGGTATCAAAGCGCTGCACCGGTGCTGTTGACCGTCGCCATCCTGTTGCCGGTTCTCGCCCTGCTTGGTTTTGCCAATACCGGCCGGACCATCGCCAACATGTCGCCCGCCTCGGGCTACGGCGAGTTCCCTTCATCGGGCTATCAGGGTCACAAGAACTTCAATGCCACGCGCTACGCCTCCCCAGCCGAACGCGCCGAGGTCAAGCAAGACGAGTTTCTGATCAAGACCGGATTGTACGGCGCCTTTGGCGGCGGGCTGGCGCTGGTTGTCGCCTTGCGAATCCGCCGCCGCTGGCGCGAGCGTGCGACCCAGATTGAAATCCGGTATGCCGATGGCGAAAGCGTGCGCGTTCCCCTCGGGTTCAGCGTCCTTGAAGCCAGCCGCCTCGGCGGCATACCGCATTACGCGGTCTGCGGCGGCAAAGGCCGGTGTTCAACCTGTCGTGTCCAGGTTCTGGAGGGCGCCGAGACCCTGCCTCCGCCCGAACCGATCGAGCAGACCACTCTCACCCGTATCGGGGCGGATTATGGCGTGCGTCTCGCCTGCCAGTTGCATCCAACCGCCAATATCAGTGTTGCACCGCTTCTCGTGCCCAGCCTTGAAAGCATCGTACCGGCAGGCAGCCAGCAGGCGAGCCCCGGACGGGAGCGCGAAATCGCCATCCTGTTTTGCGATATCCGCAGCTTCACCATGCTGACGGAAGCCCGACTGCCCTATGATATCGTTTTCCTGCTCAACCGGTACTTCGCCATCGTCGGCCAGGCCGTCGAGCGTTCGGGGGGACGGCTCGACAAATTCATCGGCGATGGGGCAATGGCGCTGTTTGGCCTCACGGGTTCTGCCGCCGACGGTTGCAAGAACGCGTTGAAGGCGGCGGCAATCATCGTCAAGGAAATCGAACGGCTGAACGATGAACTGGCGGGTGAGCTGAGCATGCCCCTGCGCGTTGCCATCGGCATTCACACCGGTCCGGCTATTGTCGGCGCGATGGGGTACGGCGCGGTGAAGAGCCTGACCGCGATTGGCGACACCGTCAATGTCGCCAGCCGGCTGGAAGCCGTTGCCAAGGAATTCGACGTAACCCTCGTGGTTTCAGAACCGGTCGTCACCCTCGCCGCTTCCGATACCGCAGGACTTGAGGTCAGGGACGTTGCCATTCGCGGGCGGGCGCTTCCGCTTCGGGTCTACATTGTTCCGCAGGAAAGCAGCATTCGTTTCGGGTAAGGGGCGCGCGACATATGCCCTTTGGCGCGCGGGATCAGCGGCGGCGATAGAGGAAGTAACGTCCCGGCTTGACGCTGGCAGGCAAGGGAAGCAGTTCAAGCGCGGGATGATCCAGCGCCAGGCCACTGGCGACGATACCGTGACGGGCAAGCAGTCCAGCGGCCAGCTGCGGCAGCCATGTCTGGGTAATGGCATCCTGGTCCGGATAGCCCGTACCGATGTCCGCATGCACCAGGGCCGCGTCGATGCCGACAAAGCTTTGCGCGGTTTCCCTGATTTCCCCGATAATCATGTTTTCCGGATCGGGCGTGGAAGCCTTGTAGGCATGGGATGCCCGATCAAACGCAATGATCCGCCGATCCGGAAACCGCTCGCGCAAATGATCGTAGGTGCGGCCATTGCCGAGACCCAGCTCCAGCACCGGCCCCGGCAATTCCCTGACCGTGTCGCTGATATGGTTGAGAACATCGCGCTGGGCCGTCACGCGGCGGATGAAGCTGTCAAGACGGCTCATGGTGATCGGGTATCCACTGTCAATTCACTACAGGCTTGGCTTAGCAGGCCGACGCAGCCGGGTCGACCGCGCCAAACGACATATCCGGTAGATTCTTTTTGATCGCTTCGGGCGGAACCACCCTCGAATCCCCGGCTTGCCGCCGCTTTGATGGTGCCTCTTCAAATCGCATTTTCTTTAACTTGACTCTTTTTCTCAAGTTCTTGTATAGCTGCACTCGCGATAGTTGCAAAGCTGGATATTTCAAAATTTGAAATATTTCTGGCCGTATCTCATGTTGCCATGAGCGGCAATACAATCCTATGCAAAAAAGAATAAAGATCATGCCTAAAGAAAAGAGTCTTCATGATGAAAATGTTCTTATTGATGCACTGGTTAAATACAAAAATAAACTGATATCTATTGCCGAAAGTGTATTGCACTCCCATGCACAGGCGGAAGATATATTTCATGACGCCATCGTCAAAGCTTGCACCATGCAGACAAATTGCATTCATTGCCCGGTCGGATATGCCTGCCGCATGGTCTATAATCTTGCGCTCGATGAGGCGCGCAAGCGGCAATATGAGAAGAAGAATCTCATGCCGATGGACGGTGTGGATTCCGTGCCGGCGCCGTGCGTCAACGCGCTTGATTGTATCGTGATGACAGAGGCGCTCAACCGGGTCATGACCTCATTGAACGATCTGCCCAAGCGCACCCACGACGCGTTCATCCGCCACCGCATCGAAGGTGTGCCGCAGAAGGATATTGCGGAAGAACTGGGCGTCTCACGCACCCTGGTGAACTTCATGATCAAGGATGCCCACCGCTACTGCGAGCAATCACTCAAAGTTGCTTAGCCGCCTTGCGCGGGCGCAGGAGCAGCAGCGCAAACACCGGACCGCCCAGCAGCGTCGCGATCAATCCCGTCGGCAATTGCCACGGGAAATAGGCCGTGCGGCCGATGAAATCCGCGACCGCCATCAACAACGCGCCAAACAGAGCCGTACCGAGAAGATGCGGAAATCCGCGTGTCAGTCCGATGCGCTGGGCCAGGTGCGGCGCCATCAGACCGACAAAGCTCAACGGCCCGACGACGAGCGTCGCGACAGCCGTCAACAGGGCGGCAAAGCCGAGGATAAGGATGCGGAATGTCCTGACATTGACGCCATGGGAATGGGCGGACATTTCGCCCAGCGCAAAATGCTGCAAGGGCCGCAGGAAGACCGGCACCACCGCCATTGCCGCTACAGCGCAGATCAGCGAAATGATCGCCGCGGGGCCGGTGACACTGTAGGTCGATCCCGTCATCCAGCTGATCAGCGACATGGCGCGCGGATCGCCCGATGCCAGGATGACTGAAATCAGCGCCGTCAGGAACGCACTCAGCGAGACGCCGACAATGAGGAACTGGTTGCCCGACTGCGCTTTGCGCCAGCTCATGGCAAACAGCGCCACAAGCACGGCGGATGCGCCGAGAAAACCGCCCAGCAACCTGCTGATATAATCGGGCTGCGCCACGACAAACAGGACACAGAGCAGCCCAAAGGCCGTACCCGCGCTGACGCCGAGCACCTCGGGGCTGGCCATGGAATTGCCGGTCAGCCGTTGCAGCAGGCTGCCGGCAAGCGCCAGCATGGTTCCGGCAGACAGCGCCGCAATCAGCCGGGGCAGCCGCCACGGCAGCAGGGAGTCCAGCGTGGCGCCGGTATGAATGGCCCAGGCCGTGTCGATGCCCCGGCCGACAAAGACGGCGGTAACACAGGCAAGCAGCAGCAGACCGGCAAGCGCGGTCAGGATCAGCGCCGGGTGCCGGCTCCTGCGCACCGGCGATGCAGCGGCTGTCGGCTGCCCCGCGGCCTTGCGGCGCAACATGACGATCAGCAATGCCGGCACCCCGATCAACGCCGTCACAGCGCCGGTCGGCAGCAGGATGCCGGTCACGGCCGCCTGCATCTGCAGGAGCTGGTCGATCAGGACAAGCAGCCCCGCACCGACAAGGGGCGCGACGATCAGCCGATCCTTGATGCGCCGTGCGCCGGTCGCCCGGGCAATGGCTGGCGAGGCGAGGCCGAGGAAGCCGATGATGCCGACCACGCTCACCGTGAATGTCGTCAATGCCACGGCAACCACGAGGGTCAGGGCACGCGTGGTTTGAAGCTTCATGCCGAGCCCCTGCGCCGCCTCGCCAAGGGTCAGCACATTCAGTTGCCGGGCGAGAAGAAACGCCAGAAACGTGAAGAAAGCGATTTTTGGCAGGAGTGCACTGACGTCGCGCCAGTCGTTCTGATTGAGCGAGCCACCGCCCCAGACGAACAGGCCAGCGAGATAATGATTGTTCATCAGCACCAGAATGGTCGTGATTGCGGTGCAGTAAAGCCCCATGACGAGACCCGCCAGGATAACGGTGACAGGCTGGAACTGGAAACGCCACGCCACAGCAAAGACGATGGCCATGGCCGCGAACCCGCCAATGGCCGTGGTGAGGTCCCGGCTCCAGCCAAGCAAGGCCGGAAACCACAGGATCGCCACGCCAAGCGCCAGTTGCGCCCCGGCCTCGATACCCAGCGTCGAGGGCGATGCCAGCGGATTGCGCAGCACATGCTGGAAAAGCGTGCCGGACAGCCCGAGGGCAAAGCCGCAGACGACGGACATGGCCAGACGCGGCAGCAGGCTGTAGTGCAGGAGAACCGCCTCACCGTCGCTTGCCGGCGGGGGCAGGAAAACGGCATCAACACCGAGCTTGCCGATCATCGGCCACAGATTGAAAGCAGCAACGCCGAGCGCAACCAGCCACAGAGCACCTGTCCAGATCAGACGTTGGGATGACGACGTACGCAACATCTAGACTTTTACCTCAGCCAGAAGACGGGCGAAGCGGGAGACCGACGGCAATGCGCCGAACATCAGCACACTGGCCATGCGCTCGGCATGGCCCCTTTGAACAAAGGGCATGGCCTGCCATAGAGGGCTTCCCGCCAAGCCAGCCAGAACATCCGGCGGAACCGGATCCATGTAGAAAATGCGGCTGTCGCCAATGGCAATGAGATCGGCAAGCCCGGCATCGCTGAAACCCCATTCATTGGTTCTTCTTGTCCAGGCATTGTGCAGGTCGAGCCGGTCGAGAACGTCCTGAAAGATACCGCCAGGGCCATACACCCGAATGTTGCGGGCGTCCAAAAACGTCATGATGGCCAGTTTCTGCTCGGCGAGACGCCGGGTTGCCGCCTTCGCCGCCAGCAGCTCCCGCTCGGTGCGGTCAATCAGGGCCTGCGCTTCCTGCGGCTGCCCGACGATCTGCCCCAGCTCCAGCGTTGCAGCAACGATGTGCGGATATGGCGAGGATCCGAGCGCATGGATGGGAAAGGATTTGACCGGCGCGATTGTCTCGAGCTGCGGCCTGATCCATTCGAGATAAGGTGTCGAAATGATCAAATCGGGCTGCAGCAGCTGCAGCATTTCCATATTGATCTCATAGTTCGAACCGACATTGGCAATGCCCGGCGGCAGGGGCGGCTCCATGACCCAGTCATACCAGCCCTGTGTATCGATCAGGCCAACGGGCGGCGTGCCGAATTCGATCAGCGTCTGCGCCAGACCGTAGTCCAGCGAAATGATGCGCGGCGGCGCAGCCCTGGCAGCACGCGCGAGCAGCGGCGATGCGAGCAGAAGGCTTGAGCCGAACAGAAAATCGCGGCGGCGCAGCGCGGCCATCATCAATATCCCGATCCTTAGAGAACGTAGCTTATGGGCGACTGTGTTTCCGGATGGCGGAAAATACCCATGCGAACCCCGTAAATGGCGTTGAGCTTGTCGGCCGTGATCAGCGCATCGGTCTCGTCATGGGCCACAAGCCTGCCGCCCGACAGGGCGATCAGCCGGTCGCAGAAGCGCGCGGCCATGTTGATATCGTGCAGGACGATCAGGACCGAGCGATCATGCTCATGCGCCAGCGTGCGGATGAGGCTCATCACTTCGATCTGGTGGTTGATATCGAGCGCCGAGATCGGCTCATCCAGCAGAAGACATTCCGTATCCTGCGCAATGAGCATGGCGAGAAAGGCGCGTTGCCGTTCGCCGCCGGACAGCGTGTCCACGATACGGTCGGCAAACGGTGTCAGTCCCGTCAACTCAAGGGCTTCGGACACTTTGGTGCGGTCGGTGAGCGAGAAGCGACCAAGCGCCCCGTGCCAGGGATAACGCCCGAGCGAAACCACTTCCCTGACCGTCATGCCATCGGTGTCCGGCGTCTGTTGCGGCAGATAGGCAACCTTCCTGGCATAGTCCTTGGGGCGGAACGAGGCGAGCGGCTGGCCGTGATAATCAGCCTGCCCCCGCGTCGGCACCTGGAACCGGGCCAGGATTTTCAGCAGCGTCGACTTGCCGGAACCGTTATGGCCCAGAATGCCGACCACCTCCCCTTTCGGAACGTCCAGTGTCAGCGGATGAAGCAGGGTTCTTCCGTCGATATCGAAACCGACACCACTGAGGGAAAAGGACGTTCCGTTCATTTGATGTTTGACCTTAGAATTTGACCGACAAGGTACCCTTGATTGTCCGGCCTTCGCCGTAGATACACATCGGTGCATTGTCATAGTCGGTCGAGCAGGTGGAATAGTAGCCCTTGTCAAAGAGATTGCTGACCTTGAGCGCGCCCTTCCATCCATTCTTCTCATAACTGACGGCCGCATCGACCAGCGTATAGTCAGGAACGTTCACCTGCTTGCCACTGGCACCACTGCCGACGGAACTGCCGACATAGCGGATACCGGAGCCGATGTTCAGCCCCTGAAGAAGGCCGGAGTCAAAGGTGTACTTGGCCCAGAGCGATGCCTGGTTCTTGGGCACCATCGGCGTGCGGTTGCCGACTTCGGGCAGAGAACTGGCCGTGATTTCAGCGTCGAGATAGGTGTAACTGCCTGTCAGGCTGACATTGTGGAAGAGATCAACGGTGGATTCGAACTCAAAGCCGCGATGGCGCACTTCTTCGATCTGGCGATATGCGCCGTCGCTGACAAAGGCCAGCACATTGGTTTTCGTGATGTCGAACAAGGCAGCGGTAAAATGCGCCGGCATGAAATCGGGATCATACTTGACGCCGACCTCGTACTGCCGCGCCTTTGACGGGGCATAAGGGGAGCCGGTCAGGGCATCCTGGCCGATATTGGTCACGAACGAGGTGGAGTAGCTCGCATAGGGTGTGATGCCATTGTCGAAGAGATAGCCGAGGCCGACATTGCCGGTGAAGGCATTGTCCGATGTATCCGTTCTTGTATTGCTCAGGCGGTCATCCGTCTTTTCCTCGAACCAGGACTGCCGCCCGCCGAGATTGAGCAGCCAGCGATCGTTGATCTTGGTCTGTGTCTGCGCATAGATGCCAACCTGGTCTGTCGTGGTCTTCCGGTCGACAATCGTTCCCGGCATCGGCACATCGATGCCATAGACCGGGTTCTCGAAATTGAGACCGGGTCCGGGTGCATATCCGTTGTGACCGTCAACCGTGTAGCGATTGTAATCGAGGCCCATCAACAGCGTGTTCTTGATATGATCGGACTGGTAGTCGTACTGCGCGCTGTTGTCGACGCTGAAGATGGTCGCCGTTTCATCAACCGTGAAGGCGGCTCTGCCCAGGGTCTGCTCATCCAGCATCTGGGTGTAATAGAGGTGCCGGTAATCCGTGTCCTGCGAGGTGTAGCGAAGATTCTGGCGAACCGTCCAGGCATCGTTGAAACGATGCTCGAAAGAATAGCCGATCGAGCCATGATTGGCGTTGAAGCGGTCAAAATCCGGATCCGACGTTGTGAAGCTGCGCGAGAACTTCGGCAGGTTGGGATGAAGCGGGCTCGCAACAGGCAGGAACGTATTGGGCGGAAGCTTATCCCACTGATAGTTGGCGAAGACCGTCAGAGAGGTGTCGGCGCTGGGAGACCAGGTGATCGCCGGTGCAATGAACACGCGGTTGTTCTTGGAAAAATCAATCGCCTCATGCCCCTCGCGGAACAGCCCCGTCAGGCGGTAGGTCCACACGCCTTCCTTGTCCAAGGGGCCGCCGGCATCGAGACCGACTTCATAGGTATTGTGCGAGCCATAGCCGGCATAGGCGCTATACAGCGGGTCCTTGGTTGGCCGCTTGGTCGTCAGGTTCACCAGACCGTCGGCGCCGTTCTGACCATAGAGCACCGAGGCCGCCCCCTTGATCACCTCGATGCGCTCAAGTCCGTAAGGCTCGGCCTTGAAGCCGGAGAAATCAATGGTCCGCTGCGGCAGCCCGTCGCGAGATACCGCATAAGGGCCGACGTCGAAACCACGGATCATGAATTGATTATAGCGTTCGTCAACACCCCAGGGCGAACTGGTCACCCCCGCCGTATAGGCCAGCGCATCCTCGATTCGTTGCGACGGACGGTCATCCAGCTGTTCGCGCGTGATAATGGAAACAGAACGGGGAACTTCGCGCAGCGGCGTGCTCGTCTTTGTTCCTGTCAAGGTGCTGTTGGCGAGATAGCCATTGCCGGGGCCAGTGGCATCGTCGCCGCTGTTGATGACAATCGGATTGAGCTCGATGGTCGGCGCCTGCTGCGCATAGGCGATATTCGCAGTCATGAGCGTTGCCAGCGATGTGGTCATCAGCAGACGTTTGTGCGAACGCTGCTTGCGCCCAGCTGAATTGACCCCGTTCCAAATCATCGTCCTGCAACCCCGCATGACCAAACCCCCGTTAAAACCCTGAGACTATTCGATATTTAATATGAGTATTATTCTCATATTCAAAACATGACTACATTTGTCATGTTGTCCGAGTCAAGGCGCGTTCGACGAAATGTCCGTCTTTTTCACCCGCCTTGACCAACTTTGTTTTGCCTGTGTCCGGCCTACAACCTGGCGGCGTGGAGCGCCTGCTGGATGTCGTTCCAGATGACCTCGGGCTCCTCCAGACCGACAGCGAAACGGATGGTCTGCGGATTGACGCCAAAGCGCACGAAGGAGGTCATCCGGTCAGGAATCTGCAAGGCGGCTTTGGCAGGAACCACCAGCGTTTCCGGTCCGCCCCAGCTGACGCCAAGGCGGATATGGCGCAGCGCGTTGACAAAGCGCGCGACGTCGATGTCCGGATTCAAATCGAAGGCGAAGAGGCCGGAAAAGCCCGTCAGCGTCTTCTTGCCCGGATGATCCGAAAATGCGGGATGGCGGACAAGGGCGATATCGTCATGCTGCTGCAAGTGCTTGGCGAGGACCAGCCCGTTGTGCATGTGCTCTTTCAGCCGCACTTTCAGCGTACGCATGCCGCGCAGCAGCAGCCACGCTTCGAACGGCGAGAGTTTTGCGCCGATATAGGGATAGGTCGAGCTGTTGATCTTGGCGATCAGGTCACGCGGCCCGACAACAACGCCCGCCACCGTATCGCTGTGGCCGCCGAGATATTTCGAAGCGGCGTGGATGACGATGTCGACGCCGTGCTGGATCGGCTTCTGGAAGAGAGGCGTTGCCCAGGAATTGTCGATGACGGTCGTCACGCCATATTCCTTGGCCATGGACGTCAGGGCTTCGATGTCCTGCAGTTCGAACACCATCGATGTCGGGTTTTCCAGATAGAGCAGCTTCGCACCGGGCAACGCCGCGCGCACTTCGTCGTGATTGGATGGGTCGACGAAATCCACCGCGACACCAAACCGGGCAAGCAGCTTCACGAACAGCCGGTAGATATCGTTGTAGAGATGCTGGACGGCAACCACCCGGTCACCGGACTCGACAAGGCTGAGAATGGTCGCTGTGATTGCGGCCGTACCGCTGGAGAAGCCGCGTCCGTCTTCCGCGCCTTCCAGGCGGGCGGTCAGCAGTTCGAATTCGCGCACCGTCGGGTTGTCGCCGCGCGAATAGATGTAATTGCGCGCACGCCCGGCAAACACATCTTCCATGGCTTCATAGGTGTCGTAGGTGAAGAGCGACGTCTGGAAGATCGGCGGCGACACCGCATTGAAGGCAGCCGCATCGACCGGTGAAAACAGGTCGTCCGGCATTTCCATTGGATCGAATTCGTGGGGTGGCATGGATTTGTTCATGATGCCCTCTCAGACACGGTGTTGTTGAAGGTTGCGATGGGAAGATCGGTAGCGCCACGCAGCTGGCGCAGCGTGGTGAAAAGAATGACGGCAGAGAGAAGTGCGGTCAGCGCAGGGGCAAGGAACAGGCTGGCAAGAAGGCCGTCAAAGCCGAGGAAATGCGGCAGGACAAACAGCAGCGGCAGGAGGAAATAGCCGTTCTGCGCGATGCTGATCGTGGCGGCGAGCCGCGCCCTGCCCTGTGCCTGCAGGAGCACGACAAGGATTTGCCGCATGCCGAAAAAGATGAACGGAATATGGGTGACGATGATGGTCAGCGCGGCGATCCGGGCGATCTCCAGATCATCGGTGAAAATGGCTGCAATGGGATAGCGCAGGAGAACGGCGCCAAGCCCGTAGGCCACGGAAAAAGCCGAGGTCAGCATCAGGAGCAGGTTCGATGCCGCCAGCAATCGCGGCGTCTTCCCCGCGCCCCAGGCGAAGCTCAGGACCGCCTGGCCGCCGAGCGACAGACCGACGATGGGAAGCATGCCCAGAGTGAGAACCCGCAGCGCGATACCGACGCCGGCAATGCCGCTGTCGCCCCGATAGAACCCGGCATAGGTAAACAGTACGGCGAAGCTGATGCTGCTCAGCATGCTGGTCAGCGTCGTCGGCAGGCCGATGGAGAATACCGGTTTCAATATATCCGCCCGGAACGCGGCAAAGCGCGCCGAAAGGTGCAGTGTGCCCATGCGCTTGCGGAAATAGAGTGCATAGGCGCCGATTGCCGCAATTTGAGACAGGATGGTTGCCATGGCGGCGCCTGCGAGCCCGAAGCCAAACCCGAAGATCATGATCGGATCGAGAATGATATTCAGGGCAAAACACCCGAGCAGCGTCCACATGCTGAAACGCGTATTGCCTTCCGAGATGGCGATGAAATCCGACACTATCTGCAGCATCGTCAACGTCACCGAAAAGGCGACGATGATCAGGTAGTGTTCGGCAAGCGGCATGATCGCTGCGCTTGCACCGAACAGGCCGAGCAGTTCACGCCGGAAGACAAGAATGCCTGTCGTGAGCACGATACCCAGCGGCACCGTCAGAACCATGAGTGTCGATGCCGTCACATTGGCGCGCTGCGGATTGGCGCTGCCCAGCGCACGCCCGACGGCGGTCGCCACACCGACGCCAAGCCCCTCGCCGATGGCGCCGATCATCATCAGGATCGGCAGGACAACCGTGATGGCGGCAATTTCATGGGCGCCGATCATGCCGACAAACACCATGTTGATCGTGTGATGCACCGCATTGATCGACAGGCCCGCTACGGCCGGCAGGCCGAGCCGGAAGATCAGACGCGTCAGCGCCGGATCGTTGAGATCGTCTGGCGCAAAATAGGCGCGCCTTGGCTTCATCTGCCCGATTTCTTCGGGATTCATGGTGCGGGCACCCAAAGCCTGTCGTCGAAAAAGCGCTCGCGCAACAGCATGACCAGCATGGCCCTCTTATGCGGGAAATCGAAGTGCTTCACCTTGGAAAAGCCCGATCGGTCGAGATTGCGGATCTGCTGCTCATGGCTGGCGCGCGGCTCGCCGACAATGCGCTGGGTGCGCGGATCGTCGAGAAACATGAAATGCATCAGCGACGGCAGCCACGCCGTGATCCACTGTTTGCCGCGATAGGCCGGCTCGCCGATGGCCACATGCCAGCCGCGATCGTAATCCTGCGCGTCATAATAGGGCCCGAGGCGGTTTTCCCTAGCCCAATAGACCTCGAAATAGCCGAACGGCACGCCATTGAAACAACCGATCAGGGCAAGGATATGCGGATCGCGCAGCCGCTCCTCGAGAATGGCGGCGTGTTTTTCCCTGTCGCCGCCATCTTCCCAGATCACATTGACCTGCTCGTCATTCATCCAGCGATGGAAATGCCCGAGATCCGTCTGCGGATCCGCAGCCCGGAACGAAAGCACCTGATCGAGCCAGGGAATGTAACGTTCATAGACAACGCCGACCGGCTTGCGCGGGCGTTTGGGATGATACTGGCCATTGGTCATGACGTGCACCTGCGGGTGCGGCCAGGCGGGATTGGCAATCCACGGCATCGGCCATTGCCAGAATTCCCTGACATCGACGGTCAAGGAATTGCCGCTGTGCATCCCCATCGGAAAATCCGATGGCTGCACATTGTCAACTTCAACCAGACTGATATTGCGCGACTGCGCCGACAGAAATTCGATGGCCGAGGCCAGAACCGAAACGGTTTCGTCGGCATTCAAATCCGGCAAACGAACGCGGACACTTCCAGCCCTTGGCTCGACATCCGCGAGATAGCGCCCGGCCACAGTTGAAATCAGCATCTGACCCGGCGTTTTCATTTCGGCAGATTTCAGGAAGCACGACAGGCCCGAAGCTGGAAGCGGCGAAACATTGGCTTCTTGGAAGATACTGGAAACAAGGGTCATGGTGCGCTCCGCAGCCTGCTCGCTGGCAAGTTTTGACAAGATGGTTGCTACAGAGACGGTCGGCACACCGCTCGATTTAGCCAAAACTTTGAAAAATTTTTCTCCCGTTCCGCTTAAATCGGGCGCGGGTTCATCCGTCTCTTGGTCATGTCTTTATTCTGCAAGGAGCCCGCATGATGTCGAATGCCGAGACGTCGCCAGAGACCTGGAGCATCGTTCGCGATCAGGAACACCGCTATTCCGTCTGGTCCAATGACAAGGCTCTGCCCATCGGCTGGAGCAAGGAAAGCTTTTGCGGCACCCGCGAGGAATGCCTGATTGAAATCAAGAAAATCTGGGTTGATCCGCGGCCGCTCGCGCTGCGGCAGGCGATGGCGTGATTGCCAGCAATCCCTTTCAGACAACAGATCGGTGACACCATGAACAAACTCTTCGCTCAACCCGAACCCAATGAACCGGTTACCGTGGACGGCATCGCCAGCGGCGTGGCCGAAAGCTTTCCGCTGACGCTGGCGCAAAAGCGCATCTGGTCGCTCGAGCAGATCGGCAACTCAACGGTTTTTCCCTTCCAGGTGCTTTCCCTGCAATGGGAGAAGGGCGTTGCACTTGATCAGGTGCAGGGCGCCCTCGACCGGCTGGCGCAGCGGCACAGCGCCTTGCGCACGCGCTTTCGCCGTTTTGCTGGCGGCCGCATTGAGCAGTTTTCCGTTCCGGGCGACGTTCCCTCCAATGAGATTGTTGGTAGTGACAGCAATCCTCTGAGCGCGACGGAAGCCGAAACGGAAAAGGCGGGCTTCATTGCCCGCCCCTTCGATCTCCTGAACGGTGTTTCCGCCCGCTATCAATTGATTGCCGGAAATAACGACCAACTGATCTCGACAATCGTGCTGCATCCCATCGTCTGCGATGAGGCAGCGCTTGCCATTCTGCGCAGCGATCTCATCGCGCTCGCCGAGGGCAGGGAATTGCCAGTGCTTCCCGGCGACAGCCTGCAGCGCGGCGTGCGCGAAGAAGAAGCGCTGGAAACGCCACAATTTGCGGCGGCCCTCGCCCATTGGCGCGATCTGATTGGCGAGGAGTACAATGCGACGACCCTGCCCACACGCTTCAATGCTGCCGGATATGCCGGCGCCAGACGCAAGCGCGTGCCATTCACACACGATGCGAAGCTTTGGACCGGCATCCAGTCCTATGCAACGCTGAAAGGGTTGAAGGTTAAAGAGCTGCTTTCCGCCGCCTTTGCTGTTCTCCTGGCCCGCTACAGCGGCACCTATTCGCTGCAGTACGGAACTTTGCTTGGATCCACGAGCCAGGAGACCATAGCGCGCAGCGAGCAAATCCTGCCGCTGAAGCTTGAACTGACATCGCGCACTGCCTTTCTGGATGTTTGCAAAGCGCTTGAATCGGCGGTTGCCACAGGAACGGAATATCTCGTTCCGTTCGAACGCCTTGTGCAGGAAATCCAGACGCATGAGGAGCGGGAACAGGACGCGATCGTCAAATCCCTGTTCGAGTTCCGTCAGCCGCCCCGGCATTCCGCATTGGCGCAAGACCATGTGCCGGCCGTCGCGCCCCGCTCGGATGCGGAACTGGCACTGGTGCTGACCCCGAAGGCGGACGGCACGCTCGCCGGCCTGTTCGACTATGCCGAAGACATCTATGAGCCGGCATTGATCGAACGCGCGGCCATCCATTTTCAACGTATCCTGTCCCAGGCCATTGCCGGAGAACAGGTCCGCATCAAGGATATCGACCTCATCGCCGAGGATGAACTCGATGTTCTCTCGGCTCCCTATGAGGATGACACTATCAACGATGACCGAGCGGTGCATGAACACATCGCCGCCCATGCCCAGCGCACGCCCGATAAGACGGCCATCATCTTTGCCGACGACGTGTGGAGCCACGCCAGGCTTGACCGCAGCGCCAACCGGCTGGCGCACCGGCTGATCAAGCTCGGCATCGGTGCCGACATCAGCGTGGCGATTGCCGTCAAGCGTTCTCCCGAAGCCATCGTCGGCATTCTTGCCACGCTCAAGGCGGGCGGCGCCTATATCCCCGTCGAGCCGGATCATCCGACCAGCCGCAACCACCATATCCTGCGCGATGGCGGCGTGAAGGTCATCCTCACCAACAGCTGGCTGCTTGACCGTATTCCGGAAGGCCTTGATGCGGTCATCCTCGAACTCGACAGACTCGACCTGTCGGAGGAGCCGGACAGCGTCCCTGACGTCAAAGTCCACAAGGACCAGCTCGCCTACATTATGTACACATCGGGCTCAACCGGCCTGCCCAAGGGTGTTGCCGTCGAACATGGGCCTTTGACCCATCACATGCAGAACACCTCGCGCGTCTACGGTATGAGCGCGGACTCGCGCGAACTGCCGTTCCTGCCCTTCAGCTCCGATGGCGGACACGAACGCTGGATGAACCCGCTGATGGAAGGCGGCAGCATCATTCTGCCGGACCAGCCCCTGTGGACCCCGGAGGAAACATTGACCGCCATGCGCAAGCACGGCGCCAACAATGCCAGTATTCCCACCACCTATCTGCAGCAGTTGGCGGAATGGGCTGATCTCACCGACAGTGCTCCGCCGATGCGGCTCTATTCCTTCGGCGGCGAAGGACTTGCCCAGCAGACCTTCGATCTCCTGTCCACGGCTCTGAAGTCCGAATGGTTGATCAACGGGTACGGCCCCACTGAAACCATCATGACACCGATGGTCTGGAAAGTGCGCGCAGGGCAGAAATTCGAAGGCACCTATGCACCGATCGGCCGTGCTGTCGGCAATCGCCGCGTCTATGTCCTCGATCCCGACCTCAACCCCTGCCCCATCGGCGTGACGGGCGAACTTTATATCGCCGGCGAAGGCATGGCCCGCGGCTATATCGGCAAAGCCGATACGACAGCCGACCGTTTCATTCCCGACCCGTTCTCCAAGGAGGGCGGGCGTCTCTATCGCTCGGGCGATCTGACCCGCTGGCGCGAAGACGGCACCGTAGAATTCGTCGGCCGCGTTGACCATCAGGTCAAGCTGCGCGGTTACCGCATCGAGCTCGGTGAAATCGAAGCCGCGCTGCTCCAGCTTGACGGTGTCGGCGAGGCGCTCGTCGTCCTGCGAGACGACGAAGCCACCAGGCAGAAGATGCTGGTGGCCTATACCGTGCCGAAACAGGGCATTGAGCTTGATGTGACGCAGATGCACGCGGCGCTGGAACGCATGCTGCCCGCCTATATGGTGCCTTCGGCCATTGTTCCGCTGAAAGCCATGCCGATCAATCCCAACAGCAAGCTCGACCGGTTCGCCCTGCCCGCACCGACGCCGATGAAGCGCAACATTGTCGAACCGGAAAGCGCCATTGAAGAAGAAGTCCGCGATATCTGGCAGGACATCCTGAAAACCAGCCCGATCAGCGTCGAAGACAACTTCTTCGCCATCGGTGGTAACTCTCTCGGAGCCATCCGCATCCTCACGGCCCTGCGGCAGCGCAAGCCGCAGAACCGCACGACGATTGCCGATCTCTTCAACAATCCGACGATCCGTGCATTCGCGGAGGTCGTTGAAAACGGCAATAGCGAGGCGGGCAGCGAAGTGATTGTGCTGCGCGCATCCGGAACCAAGCCCGTGCTCTATTGCTTCCCCGGCCTTCTCGTCAGCACGCGCGAATATGTCAAACTCGTCGACTATCTCGGCGCCGATCAACCCGCTACCGGGTTCATCTGCTATTCGCTCTCCGAGCAGAAGGAAATCGGCTCATCCGTCGACGATATCATCCAAGGCTATGTGGAATACATCCGCCGCGAAAGCAAAGGCCGGCCCTGCTATTTCCTCGGCTGGTCGTGGGGCGGACTGCTCGCCTATGAAACCGCGCGCAAGCTCGGCGACGAGATTGATCTGCGGCTGATCACCATGGTCGACGTCTGTGATCTGGGCACCGAGTTCGCCATCGGCGCCAAGCCGCGCTTCAAGCCGGGCGAACGCGACCAGTTGCACGCGACCGTGCAGGAGTGGTTGTCGCGCACCGCCATGCGCGCCGAATGGGACCGCCTGCTCAACGTCATGGACGAGGATACCTATGAGCAGTTCCTGCGCTTTGTCGGCGATGAGAAAGACGAGCTGCCGACGGATGGTCCGGATATCAGCAGCCGCGAACACACGTTCTGGATCCTCATCGATAACGCTCTGATTTTCAGGCGTCATGAACTGAAGCCGCATGACGTGCCGATCCATTCCTGGGCGGCCGACGACAGCCTGAATCGGGGTCTCAACCTGATCGACTGGCGGCGCTACTCTCCCCGGGCCAATCCGGCGGAAATCATCTCTGGCACCAACCATCTGCACGTAATCGGATCACAGGCATTCCACAGCCGCCTCTCCCACCGGCTGGACGAGGCCCGATAGGGCCCTTTGGAATCAAGATCACGGAAAGGAATTCTGATGACTGCCATGTTTGCGAACAATGATCATACGCGCCAGCCGAACGAGACCCTCGATCTGGCGGGTATCGGTGTCGGACCTTCCAATCTGAGCCTTGCGGCGTTGCTCGACAGCCTCGGCGGCCTCAAGGCGCATTTCTACGAACGCCGGGCGAATTTCGACTGGCATCCCGGCATGATGCTGCCCGATGTCGAGCTGCAGTCGTCCTATCTGAAGGACCTGGTCACACCCGTCATGCCGACCAATCCATGGTCGTTCGTGTCCTATCTCGTGGCCCACAAGCGCCTCTATGCGTTCCTCAACGCCCATTACGACGCCGTGCCGCGCCGGGAGTTTGCGCAATATCTTGCCTGGGTCGCCGGACAGCTCGACAATGTTTCATTTGATGCTGCCGTGCGCGAGGTCAAACACGACAAGGACAGGTTCGTGGTGCAGTTCGACAATGGCAGTGTGGCCGCAAAGAACATCGTGCTGGGAACAGGAACCACGCCCTTTGTCCCTTCATGGGCGACACCGTTCCTCGGCGAACGCTGCTTCCACAATTGCGAAGCAAAATTCCGGCTGCCGGACCTCAATGCAGCCCGTATCGCGGTGATCGGCGGCGGCCAGAGCGGCGGCGAAGTGGTCGAATCCCTGCTCAACTCCAAAGCCAATCTGAAAGAGCTCAACTGGTTCAGCCGCCGGCACAATTTCGAACCGATCAACGACACAGCCTTCTCCAATCAGGTGTTTTCGCCGGAATATGTCTATGCCTACCTCAACCTCAACAATGACCAGAAGCTCGAAGCATTGAAAGCTTCGATCCTGACCAGCGACGGCCTTTCGCTATCAACGATCAACGCGATCTACCGCCGGCTCTACAGCCTGCGCTATCTGGAAGGCCGCAGCATCGAGGCAAAGCTCTCGCCCAACCGCGATGTGATTCAGGTGGAAGCGGACAAGGACGGCTATAGGCTGATCGTGCGCAACCGTTTTGACAGCGGTGTCGAGGTTGCCCATGCCGATGCCATCATTCTCGCCACTGGCTACCAGTTCAAACTGCCCGAGGCCCTCTCCGGGTTGCAGGACCGTATCCAGTTCGACCGTCACAGCCGCCCCGCCCTCAATGACGAATACTGTCTCAACTGGAACGGTCCGAAGCAGAACCGCATTTTTGCCCAGAACGCCGGGCGCTACAGCCACGGCATCGCCGATTCTCAACTGAGCCTGATGGCATGGCGCAGCGCCCACATCATCAACACGCTTACAGGTCACGAGCACTTTGATCTGGAGCCGCATGACTCGCAGGTCAACTGGCTGTCGAGCGGGCACGAGACCATCGGCCAGTCCATCGCCGTGGATTACTAGAACCGGAAAATCGGATCGGGCAGGCTCTGCTGGCGGAATACCAGCCCTGTCCGATCCGATTGCGCGCAAACCGCAATCATATGCCCGCTCGGAGACAGAAGCAGGCGGTGGCACCAGTTGTCCCGATCTCCAGGCAGATCATGCTCCACGCGGATTGCCCGGCTTACCGGATCGACCCGCACAGTCAGCCGATGCGGCTCGACAGCCAGCCCGTGGCCGGTGGCCTTCAAAAAGCTCTCCTTGAGTGTCCAGAAAGCGAGCAGCAGCGCCTCACGTTCGGCGCCTTGAAGCATCGAGAGCGTCGCAAATTCAGCGGTGGAGCAGATGAGTTGCGCCGCCCCGGCCTCAAGTGTCGCCGAGCGCATTTCGGCATCCACGCCAACAGCCGTACACGCGCGGCTGACTGCAAGCACCGCCAGACCATTGGTATTGCTGAGATTGAATGCCAGCGCCGTTTCGCCGGCAAGATACGGTTTGCCGTGTTCGCCGGCAGCAATGTTCAAGTCCTCCGCCGCGTCTCCGGTGTAGAGCGACAGGACGCTGCGCTGGAGGTAACGCCCTGCCATGAACCCGGTGGCATCCCGGTCGAACCTAAACGCAGCCGCCCGCTCCTGTTCCTGCTGGGAAAGTGCCGACCTGACCTTTCCCCAATCCGTTTGGCCTTCAGTAAAGGCCCACCACCAGATATCAATCGCAGCGGGATGCCCAAGGGTCCGGGCCGGGCTGGCCTCCGGCAAATCCGTGAGACGATCGTATGGCAGCATCGGGCCTCTCCCTTCCCCCGGGCTGTGTTCAACCGTCCTGGCGTGGCTTTACAACGGCGAAGGCAGCCTGAATGGCACGATTGACCGCCACCGGCAGCAGAGACATGTGGTTTTCACCGGCGTGAATCTCGAACTGCGTCCGGACCGGCCGGTCAGGCAGGGCGTTCAACCGGCGCATGAGTTCGACGGAATGAACATCATTCAACGTGATTTTCTTCTGCGCCAGCCGGTCCGCCTCGTCGGCCGCACCGTGCTGGAATGGTGCCAGCTTGTCCGTCTCGTACTCGCCGCAGGAGAGATAAAGCGCCGCCCCCGGCCGCGTCGCATGCGCTGCTTCGAATTGGGGAAGATAGGCGTTGATCGCACAATTTTCCCAATAGATCGACGCGCTCGCCGCAATCCATGTTGTGAAGGCCGATGGGCGGGTGAAGAGACTGTAGAGTACGAAGAGGCCGCCGAAGGAATGACCGAAGATCGCCTGGCGATTGCGATCAATGGGAATATCCGCTTCGATCATCGGCTTGATCTGATCTTCGATGAACGTCAGGAACTCCCCGGCCCCGCCGGTCCTGACTTCAGGGGTGTTTGCATAGAACGGCGGATAGACCTGTCCGGGCGGCGGCCCGAGATCCCAGGAGCGTCGCAACGGATCATAGGCGCCGTCCACGGGATAGCCGATGGTGACAATCACGCCATAAGCCACATTGGTGCCGCTGGGATAACTCGCCTGCGCCCGCATCGCGTCGACGGCCGTGCCGATCACCGCATTGCCATCGGTCATGTAAAGCACCGGCCATCCATCGCTTGGCGGCTCCCCGCCGGGACGGTAGACGAAAACGCGGTACACCAGGCCATTCTGGTTCGAGACCACGTCATGGAAGGTGGTGTTGCCAATCATGGCCGGTGATGAATTGGAGAATGCTGTCATTGGTCCGTATCTTGTGAAGGGAAGGAGAACCCTTCCGCCATCGGAGCAGCTTGCATGGTGCAAATCCGGCTACCCTGTTATTAAACATGACTATAATGGTCAATATTTATTATCCACTGGCGCTGGAAGGACCGTTGCGACGCAGCGCCAGGTGTTTGAATTCACCATCGCCAAACTGTTGCGGGACCATAGGCTCTCAGCCTGCAAGAAAGCTGCGCTAACCATATATTCCATTTCCCCTGGAACAATTATGGAAAACCTCTTGCAGCAACCCAGTTAATTTCCGATGTTTACTCAGATACCGGAATTCTCTCTCTTCATATGTACAAGTAAATTACATACTGATCGTTCTTTTTGCCTTGAAGTTATCAAAGAAGTGAGAAGAAATATATGAATACACACGAAAAGCTGATCGAATCCATGGCAAAGGCTATCCACGCCCAGAAATATACTGGAAGCCACAGCTGGGACAGCATTCCGGATTTTGTCCGTCAGACATACCGGGAATATGCCAAGGCGGCCATTCCGATCGTGTATAATGTCTTGCGTGATCCAACCAACGAAATGATCGATGCCGCCAACCGAGCGCGCCCATCCGTCACGTCAAGAACGATTCAGGCGGCCGTGGATGCATCGCCCCTCAATCCGAACGGTAAAATATAGCGCATTTCCGGTAGAATCGGCACCATGGGTGCCTCTGCCCCGTCAAGCACACCCGTAATTTTGTCGTGTAAATGCCTTCGGGGGATAGCAGGTGCGATCTCCCGGGTTGGTTCGCCGCGACATTTCATCCATACAAGGCGCCGTCCATCCCCGACGTGCGCGATTTGGCATCACGCGTGTAAATTATACACATCACGACAAACATATATAATAAACGTCAATTTATTTCCTCTCGTATCAATATATATATTGAAAAAAGTGTTCAAAAATCTCACGACTTGAACAATTGTTTTGTATTGTACGGGATATGTAAACTTGTATTTAAATTTTGAATTAATCAAAATAAGTGAAAAACTTGCGATGACAATTTCTTTAGTTGCTATTTCTGTAAAACTTCTCGTAGTCTGAACTTCCTTGAACGTCTAAAGTTGATCTTGAACTTCCTTTGTAGAAGTTGCTTGAGGTATTTGGGTTTTTTGGGGGGAGTGAATGTATAAGAATCCGATGGAACGTTCTGAATACAGATCTCTTTCGAGCTCAAGCGGAGACATATCCAGCAACGTTGAAAAGATGGACGGGAATTGGCGCTGGTCGGGCTTCCCTGATGAACAGGGACGTTATGGCTTCAAACGCCAGGTGTGTCCATTACATCAGACATCCATCGTTTATGGTGAAACAAGCGGCCGATTGGAAGTTGCATCCAATGGTATTGGTGCAACGTTAAGCTTTGTATTCATGCTCAAGGGCGCGGTTGATCTCATCGATACCAAGAACCGCAAGATACAGAATATTCCGGCGGGAACCGCCACCGGCGTGTTCGACCGCCCGGGGGTCAAGGCGAAACTTTATCCGGCCAGTTCCTGGGTGAGTTATCTTGTTCCGGTACCGACATTGCGTGAACACTTCGAACGCCTGATGCGGCGCCCGTACTTTCAGGAGCTCGCATTCTCGCCCTTGCATGATTTCCGCACCGGCAGTGCTTCCGCGCTATACCAGACGCTTTGCTACGTGAGCGAGGATATAGCGGCGGCCGCGGGTTCAGGCCGCGATGTCCTGGCGGGCGTGTATGAACGATTGCTGCTCGCCAAGCTGTTCATGACCAAGCCTGACAACGTCAGCGCCCTGAGCAGCCAGTCCTCCCGGAGAATTTCACCGCGCTATCTGCAGAGCGCCGAAGCATTCATGCGTGAGAACATTCACAATTCGATCACGCTCGATGAAATTGCGGCGGCGGCAGGCTGCAGTTCCCGCGCACTGCAGCGTATGTTCAAGGAATATCGCGATACCAGCCCCATGCACATCCTGTGTGCGTACCGATTGTCGGCGGCGCATGATGCAATCGTCAGCGGCAGTGCGCGCAATGTCACCGACCTGGCCATGCACCTGCAGTTTTCAAATCCGGGACGGTTCTCGTCCCTGTATCGGAATGCCTATGGAATGAGCCCGTCGGCAATGATGCGATTTCACGAAAAGAGCACGTAAGACATGCTGAAAAGGCAAGCTGGACCTTCACTGCCAAGCATCGTGATGCCACTCTATCCCTTTCATCGGTATTTGGAGCCGAGACGATCCGCATCGGCGGGGCTGGTTCTCACCATGATGTCTGCAATTGCCCTCTCCGGCTGCGCACTTCCCGGTTCGGGTCCTTCAACCGCGCAGATCGTCGAGCAGCGGAAAACGGAAACGCACACCAACTACGCCATGGTCGATGTGAACGACGCCGTGCTTTCCTATGCGGCAACGCGGCCGCGCGAAAGCCTCGTCAATCGCTTTGGCGCCGGGCCGCGCACGAGCGACCTGCGCATTGCAGTCGGCGATGTGGTTGGCGTCAACTTGTGGGAAGCGCCGCCCGGCAGCCTGTTCGGCAGCAACATCACCGCAGCAGGCTTTCAACAATCCTCCGGCGGATCGACGGTCATTCCGCCGCAAACCGTTTCGGGCGATCGCACGATTGCCGTGCCCTATGCCGGACGCATTGCCGTTGCCGGGCGGACTCCCTCCGAAGTGGAGCGCCAGATCGCAGCGGCCCTTGACGGCAAGGCCGTCCAGCCCCAGGCGCTTGTCACCATTCAGCGCAGCACAGCCAATTCCGTCACCGTCACCGGTGAGGTTGCCTCCGGCGCGCGGATTTCCCTTTCGGGTGCTGGCGAACGCATACTGGATGCCATCGCTTCAGCGGGCGGTATCCGGGCAGCAGCCAGCGAGAGCATCATCCGGTTGACGCGCAATGGCGTGACTGCCCGTATTCCGTTCGACGTGCTTATCGAAAATCCGGCGGAAAACATACGCCTGAAATCCGGTGATCTCATCACCGTCGTGCGCGAACCGCGCACCATTCTTGTATTGGGTGCGGCTGGACGCAATGCCGAAATTCCGTTTGAAGCATCCCGGATTTCCATGGCCGACGCGCTGGCCAAGGCGGCAGGCCTGAACGACAACCGCGCTGATGCCAATGGAGTCTTCGTCCTGCGCTACGAACTCGCCTCCGTTGCCAGACGCTTCCTTCCCGCCGGCAACCCGCTTCTCAACTCCGGCGAATATATCCCCGTGGTGTACCGCTTCAACATGAAGAACACGAGCACGATGCTGGCAATGCAAAGATTCGAAATGCAGCCGCGCGACGTCATTTACATTGCCAATGCATCCGGGGCCGAATGGCAGAAGGTCATGGCAATCTTCCAGGGTGTCGCATCCCCTGCCCTGTCCGCCACCTCGATCGGCATTAGCGCTGCGGCAGCAACGAAGTGAAACTGGCAAGAGAGAGTAACGTCTGATCCGCCGATATGCGGGGACTTGAACAACGAGACCATTACCGTCCTATGCTTCCCCTGGGAGCAGCTGCCGTGAGAGTAAACAATGCCATCCCAATCGTTGCTTCACCTCCATGAGATTGCAAGCTTCAAGCGCCCGGATCTGGAATTGGCCGTTCAAAACCTCGCACGCAGCGCCTATCTCGGCGACTATACAGCGGTTGCGCGCATTCTGGGCCGCTACAAATTCTATATCGACACCCGGGACCGCGGTTTTGGATCACACCTTCTCCTGGACGGGTACTGGGAAATCTGGCTGACTCAGTTTTGTGCCCGGAACGTGCGCGATGGCATGGTCGCCGTCGATGTGGGGGCAAATTTCGGTTACTATTCGGTCCTGCTGGCGGAGCTTGTCGGCGCGTCGGGGCAGTTGCTTGCCATCGAACCCAACCCCCATGCCATGGATTTTCTCAGGCGCAGCATCGATCTCAACGGTTTTCTGCGTCGTACCCGCCTCGCACAAATCGCACTCAACGATACGAACGACAAGCTTGTCTCCCTCTACATCCCTCACAATGAGCCCAAAAACGCGGCAGTGGTGGAGCCCGGCTTCGTCGCGGACGCTGTCTCGGGGTCCCTCGTCAATGTTCGCACGGCGACGCTCGATCAGCTGTGTCAGTCCTACGAGCGGGTGGACTTCATAAAAATCGATGCGGAAGGTGCGGAGGAACATATTTTTGATGCGATGCAAGAAACCATCGAACGCCATAAGCCCATGATTGTCATGGAGTTTAATGCGCTCCGGTATGCAAACAGCGTTGAATTCATTCGCCGGTTGACGGCGGTCTACGGCACGTTGCGGCGCCTGGATTTCAAGGGGCAGACACATGTTGTGACGCCCGAACAGCTCTCCGCAAATGACACTGGCGATGACTGGCTGCTTGTCTTGTCGGCTCACGAACCCGCATGATTGTACGATTTTGGGCTGATTTGCATTTCTGCGCTGCCCTGAAAGGAAGCCGACTTGGCAAGAACCATACTGTATGATGGTCTCAATCTATCCATGCAAAAGGGCACAGGCGTGGCCACCTATACACGCGGTCTGATCCAAACCGCGCGCCAGCTCGACTACCAGACGGGCATTGTGCATTCGGTTCGCGGCAAGCTCCCCAAAGATCCGGCCCTGCGGGAAGTCATCCTTTTCGACGATAATTCAAACAGAAAACTGGCTCCGGTTGCCCAGGCGAAACGCTGGCTGCGCCGGCAGATTGGCGCCCCGTTGGGGGCGACCCCTACCCCCATTCCGCTGACCGGCACCGTCATCGTCAAATCGCTGCAGGGAAACCTGATGGATTCAGAGTTTCTCTATGCGCACAATGATATCTTTGCGATAGCCCGTCAGCACTTCAAGACTTTCGGGAAATGCCTGCCGCTGTCATTCGACAAGGCTCCTGATCTTCTTCACTGCACATATCCGCTGCCGCTCAGAGCGCGCAAAGGCCTGAACATCTGCACCATTCATGATCTGGTTCCATTGCGTTTGCCCTATCTGACCGAGGACAATAAGCGATACCACTACAAGCTGCTGCGCCATCTGACCAAAACGGCCGATCACATTGTCACGGTCTCCGAAACCTCCAAGCAGGACATTATTCGCATCCTCGGGGTAGACGAGAAACGCATCACCAATACCTATCAGGCCGTCCACGTCCCTCTGGATTTACGCGAAAAGCCGGAGGGCGTGGCGGCCGATGAAATTGCCGGCATCTTCAATCTCGACTGGAAGAAATACTTTCTGTTCTTTGGCGCCTTTGAGCCGAAGAAAAACCTGTCCAGGCTGGTTGAAGCCTATCTCTCGGCCAAGGTGGATTTTCCCCTGATCATCGTCGGCGCGCCGGGTTGGAAAGGCGACCAGACACAGCTCCTCATCGACGACGAGCGGTTTCGCTTCTACACACACGTCGAAAACCGGGTTGTTCCTGGCCGCCGAATCCATCGTTTCGACTTCGTTTCCTATTCTCTTCTCATCAGTCTTGTCCGCGGCGCGCGCGCCGTGCTCTTTCCATCGCTTTATGAGGGCTTTGGTCTCCCGGTCCTCGAATCCATGCAGCTTGGCACACCGGTCCTGACATCAACGGAGGGGTCCGTTCCAGAGATTGCCGGTGACGCTGCGTTGTTGATCGATCCTTACGATACGGATTCCCTGCGCAATGCGGTCAAGGCGCTTGCCCGCGATGACGACCTCTGCAGCCATCTTGCCAATCTCGGACCCAAACAGGCTGAACTTTTCTCGCCTGCGCGATATCATCAGGCTGTCAGTTCACTGTACGACAACCTCTTCAACGGCGGGAGGTAGACAGGCCAGATGACCCTTCAGATTGCTTTGGGGATACCGGGTCTGATGTCGACCTGGGGAATCCATGCCCTGAAAGTCATAGCGGACGAAGCATTCGACGATTACAATTACGCGTCCGTGGAAACGTTGGACGACATGCGCAATGCCTGGACAAGCCGGAGCAGCCAGAATGTCATCCTGTCTTCGCTCTACCCCGATGCGGCGTTGTGCGCATTTCTATGCCGCTCAAAGACACCTTACATCATCTTCAGCGAGAGCGCCCTGGATTCCATTGCACATCTCATCCATCAGTTCGCGAAGCAGGATATAGCACTCGTTCGCTCTCTGTCGGCCAGCATTGCCTGCGTTTCGCAAATGCGCCCACACCCCTTTCTCGTCCATCTGGACCGTTCAAAAATCGGCAATGTGCGCATCCACCGCATCATCGCTCAAATGTGCCGGCAGCTCGGTGTCTCGCTGACACCCGCCGGCATGATCCGGTGCCTGGAACAATTGGGCATGGACAGCACCGGTTCAACCACAGAAACCGGGCACATTCCGACCCTTGAGGAGTCCGCCGCCAGGATCAGCCCGCACGATGTGTATCAGCCGGACAAGGTGGAAGGGCTGTTGAAGATTGTGCAGCACGCGATTGAACCGTTTGATGGTAAAATACTTAAGGGACAGGTCGCTTCTCTCACCTGGCCACAGGAAAGCTTCCTGCTTGCCGACAAGGGAGGCGAGCCCGCGACAGGTGAAATCGACCTCGTCGGACAGGCCCGCTGCCTCGTCTATGGTCCCTACTTCCATCTTCCGGCCGGCGAATGGAACGTCCGGTTTTTCCTGGATATTGATCAGAATATCTACGGACAGATTTTTACGATCGAAATCTACAGCGAGGATGTACTGGGTAAAATCCGCGTTCGCCCGTCCGGAACAGGGTCGTTCGCAGCGGAAACGACCTTCCGGGTTGAAGGGCCTAAAATACCGATTGAAATTCGCCTCTTTACAGAAACAGGCTCCATCGAGGGCGCAATCGCGCACTGGCACGCCGAATTAAGTCCGGTCCATAGCGAGATTGGCACTCTCGAAGATTACCAGGCTGGTTCGGATTCGGGGCCCGAACAAGATACGGTCGAAATGAAACTGGAATCCGTTAACCATCAGGACTGATGCGATATTTCCAACTGCAATACAAAACGCGACAAACACAGACATCTTG
>OIER01000042.1_pt1 | contig 161690 bp, 143 predicted proteins | sample 1581801 | NCBI WGS metagenome assembly OIER01 (sample SAMN03281006, study PRJEB24777) | human gut metagenome | isolation source: fecal sample PR165 from 1 month old male Malay infant, vaginally delivered... | reverse complement strand
TGTCCCCCTACTTACTTGCTCCAGTGGCCGTCCACCGTCTGCCCCCCGCCGTTCAGCGCGCTCCCCCACCCCCGCCCGCGCGCACCAGCCTCGAACACACACCTCTCCCCCCCCCCAGCTCCGCCGCGGTGGGCGGGGGCGGGGGGGCGGGCCTCCGGGAGGAAGATCGTCCGCCATGAAGCCGTGGATCAGCGAGATGGAGAGAATATTGTTCTTGCCCTGCAAGGCTTGAATACGGTCGACGAAGGAACGCATCGGTTCGCGGCTGGTCGGGAAAACACCGATCATGCGGCAATCGAAGGTGGAGATGACCGGCTTGATCTCGCCGCGCAGCGTGCGCAGCGCGAGATCGACGACGTGTTCGCCGCGCTCGTAGAAATCCGTATGCGGGAATTCAAGGAAGGCGGCGAGAATGTTGGAATTCTCCACGCGTTTGCGTGTCAGATGGCTGTGCGGATCAAGTTCCGATGCAATGAGCACGTCAGGGCCGACAATCGCGCGGATGCGCTCGAGCAGATCGCCTTCGCAATCATCATAGCCTTGGGCGACCATGGCCCCGTGCAGGCCAAGAATGACCGCGTCGACAGGCAAGGCCGCTTGCAGCTGGCCGAGAATTTCGTCGCGCAATTCCTCGTAGGCCCGCTGCTGCAAAAGCCCGCCGGGTTCGGCCCAGGTCGCGGTGCCCTCGATGAGTTCAAAGCCCTCCTCCCGTGCGCGGCGGCGCAGAACCACCATGGGCGCCGAACACAGCGTCGGTGTTTCCGGGTGTTCGCCGGGGCCTGCATAGAAGGCCATTTCAAAACTGGCGCGGTCGGTTGGAACCGGCGAAAACGTATTGGTTTCCGTCGCGAAGGAGGCGGTGAAGATGCGCATGGAAATGCCTGTTCTTTATGTATCAGAGGGGCTTGTAGGCAATGGCTTCGATTTCGATCTTGATGTCGATCATCAGGCGCGATTCAATCGTGGTGCGGGCTGGCGGGTTCTGCGGGAAATAGGCCGCGTAGGTCTTGTTGAAGGCGGCGAACTCGCGCGCATCTTCGAGAATGACGAAGGTCTTCACCACATCGGACAGATCCGCACCGGCCAGCGCCAGCGCTGTCCTGATATTCTCCATCACCTGCTTTGTCTGTGCTTCGATGCCGCCTGTGATGACGGTGCCATCGGCGCCGACCGGGACCTGGCCGGAAATGTAGATGAAATCCCCGGCGCGGACGGCCGGTGACAGCGGCACATGCGATGATCCGAAATGTTGTTTTGTCATGATGTTCAATTCCCTGACTTGGTTACTTGACGGCGCCGATGGAAAGCCCGCGCACCAGATAGCGCTGCAGCCACGCAAAGAGAATGGCGACCGGAACGGATGCCACAAATGCCGCAGCCATGACGTAGTGCCAGTCGACCGTGTAGCGGCCGGCGACAAGCGAGAGCACGCGGATCGGCAGGGTGTAGTTCTCTTCCTTGCGCAGCATGGTAAGCGCGATGACGAACTCGTTCCAGGCATTGATGAAGGTGAAGATGGCGGTGACGACCATTGCCGGGACAGCGAGCGGCAGGAAGACGCTGCGCAGCGTGCGCCAGCGATTTGCCCCTTCCATCCATGCGGCTTCTTCGAGATCGCGTGGAATTGTGGAGAAATAGCTCTGCAGCATCCACACGCAGAAGGCGATGTTGAAGCCGGTGTAGATGATGACAAGCACATTCAGATTGTCGATCATCCCGGCATTGGCCACGAGCCGGAACAGGCCGATGACCAGCACGATGGGCGACAGCATCTGCGAGACGAGGAGAAATTGCCGGTAGGCGTTGCGGCCGGCAAACTGGTAGCGGCTGAGGGCATAGGCGGCGGGAATGGAGACGACGATGGTCAGCAGGGTCGACAGCGTCGATACGTAGAGCGAATTGGCGAGCGCCGACGCAATGCCGGAGGTCTGCCACATCTCCGAAAAGTTCTGCCAGTGCAGTTCTTCCGGCCACCAGGTTGGGTTGAGCACCTCCGTTGCCGATTTGAGCGAGGTGATCGTCATGACGACATAGGGAAAGAGGATCACCACGACGATCGGCGACAGGAACAGCCAGAACAGGAGGGAGCGCTTGAGCTTGCTGTTCATCATTCCTTCTCCTCGCGCATGGCCAGCCGCACATAGATGAGCGTGAAGACCAGAAGGATGGCGAACATGATCAGCGAGATCGCCGCCGCCTCGCCCAGGCGCCCGAGGCGGAAGCCGAGCTCGTAGAGATAGGTTACGAGAATATGGGTCGAATTGGCAGGCCCGCCCTGCGTGGTCACCCAGATGATCGGGAAGGAGTTGAAGACGTAGATCGTGTTGAGCACGAACGCGATATTGATGAAGGGCCGCAACAGGGGAAGCGTGATCAGGCGGAACTGGTCCCAGCGCCCAGCGCCTTCCGTGGCCGCCGCCTCATAGAGATCATCGGGAACCGACGACAGTCCGCCGAGGAAGATGGTCACCGTAAACGGCACTGACACGAGGATGCCGATCAGGATCTGCATCGGAAAGGCGGTGGACGCCTCGGCCAGCCACTGGATATTGCTGCCGATCAGGCCGAGATCACGCAGCGCCGAATTCAGCATGCCGCTTTCGCCGTTGAGAGCCCAGCGCCAGACCACGGCGGTCATGGTCAGCGAGATCGCCCAGGGCAGCATGATGAGGATGCGGGCAATGCCGCGCCCGTAGAAATCCTCGTTGAGGATCAGCGCGATGGGGACCGATACGATCAGCGTGCCAAGCACGACGCAAACGGTCCAGACCAGCGTGCGCCAGGTCGCTGCGATGAAATCCGGATCGGCGAACAGCACGCGGAAATGCTCAAGCCCGACGAATTCGCGCAGCATGCCGAAACGGTTCACGTCGTGCAGCGACAGCGAGACGATCTCCTTCAGCGGCCAGAGGATGATGGCGGCTGCCAGAATGAAGCTGGGCAGGATGAGAAAATAGGGGGCCGTTGCCCGTTGCATAAGCGTGCGTTCCTTGACCGGAGAATATGGGACCGGAGAATATGGCGTCTGAAGGACGGAGCGGGAAAGCGGCTGGCGCCACTCTCCCGCGGCCGGCTTATTTCAGCGTCGCGTTGATCTTGGCAGCCGCTTCCTTCAGCGTTGCCTCGGCCTCGCCCTGGCCAAGATAGATCTTCTGCACGGCATTGGAGGTTGTCTTGGCGATGTCCTCCCAGCCCGGAATGACCGGTGCAAACCGGGCATTCGGCAGCAGCGAGGTGAAGACCTTCAGATCGGCATTGTCAGCGAAATAAGGATCCTTCGCTTCTTCCGCGTTGACCGGCAGGAAGCCTTCGATCTTGTCGAACTTGGTGCGCTGTTCCTTGGTGAAGATGAAATCAAGGAACTTCCAGGCCGCTTCCTTGTTCTTGGAATTCTCGAACAGAACAATGGAGTCGGTCACGCCATAGGTGCCCTTGTCGCCGCCCGGACCTGCCGGGATGGGTGCCACGCCATAGTTGAGCTTCGGCGCTTCGGTCTTGATCTGGCCCGAGAGGAACGGTGCGGTGATGACCGTTGCCACCTTGCCCTGCTTGAACAGGTTCTGCACGTCTTCACGCGAATAGGAGGTCACGCCCGGCTGGGTCAGGCCCTCATCGATGAAGCTCTTGTAAAGCTTGGCGGTGTCGATGGCTGCCTTTGAATCGAGGCCGGATTTGCCGCCCTTGACGATTTCGCCGCCATTCGACCACATGCCGTAGTAGAAATAGACGTCCGTCTCGATTTCCTTGCCCTGCAGACCGAAACCATAGGTCTCGCTACCGAGCTTCTTGATCTTTTCCGCATCGGTCTTGAAGTCGGCCCACGTCGCGGGCGGCGCGCTGATGCCGGCCTTGGCGAAAATGTCCTTGTTGTAATACATCGCCCGCGCCGAGGCGGCGACCGGCAGGCCGTAGACCTTGCCGTTCATGACCGAAGGCGTCAGGAACGTGTCGATGAAGCGGGCCTTGAAGTCCGGTTTGATGTGCTCGTCAAGCGGCGCAACGATGCCTTCCGACACATAGTCGAGCAGCCAGCGCGTGCCGATGATGGAAAGATCGGCATTGGCGCCGGCCGAAATATCGGTGGTCAGCTTCTGCTGCAGGCTGTCCCACGGCACGACCTCGATCTGGATTTTGACATCGGGATTGGCGGCTTCAAACGCCTTGGCCGCTTCCTGGAAGTAAGGGCCCGTGCCCTTGCTGTATTCGGCGATGGTGACACGCACGGTGCTCGCGGCAAAGGCGCTGCTGCTGAAGGCAACGATGCTTGCTCCGGCAAGAAGGCATAGTTTCTGTTTGAACGTCATTGTCATTCCCCTTGTTATCGCCGCAGTCACACGGCGTTTGTTTGTGTCCGCGAACCGTCTTCGGCGGGTAGGCTCCTTCGCCTCCCGCAAGCCGCTTCTTCCAACCAGCCTCTCTATCTTCAAATGTAATTTAATTTCATGCAAGCGAATTTTGCATCGGTTTGATGTATTTTTATGTTGCTTTTTTTCACGCTCCGCCATTAGCTGGGCAACAGGCGGGTAGAATCCGCGAGAGATTGTCTGCGGAAGCGGGCCAATGATACGGGAACAGATGAACGCGCAATGACCTCACCCAATTTGCATGATTTCTATGGACTAAAAGGCAGGCAGGTGCTGATCACCGGTGCTGGCGGCGGTATCGGCCAGGCATTGATTGCAGCCTTCACCGCTGCGGGCGCCGTCGTCTCGGGCGCCGACAGGACGGACGCGGCATTGGAAAACCTGCCCCTCGCCCATCGTCTTGTTTTTGAGCTCACGGACCGCGCCGGCATCGCAAAGGCCGTCGGCGATTTCATCGGCGAGAACGGTGCGCCCGACGTGCTGGTCAACAATGCCGGCTTCACCCGCGGCGAAACACTGGATCAGGTGGATGGCGACGTCTGGGATCGCGAGATTGCGATCAACCTGAATGGTGCCTTTCATGTGACGGCGCCGGTCGTCGATGCCATGGTCAGACGCGGCGGCGGCAATGTGGTGTTCATATCCTCGGTCAATGGCCTCTCGCATTTCGGTAACCCGGCCTATTCGGCTGCCAAGGCCGGGCTTATCTCCTATGTGAAGGCGCTGGCCGTGGAGCGCGGACGGTATGGCATCCGTGCCAATGCGGTCTGCCCCGGCTCGGTGCGCACACCCGCATGGGATCATCGCCTCGCCAGTCAGCCGGAACTCCTGGCGAAAGTCTTGCCGCACTATCCGCTCGGGCGCATGGTGACACCGGAAGAAGTGGCACATGCCGCCCTGTTTCTGGCTTCCTCGGCAGCATCTGGAATAACAGGCACGGCGCTGGCCGTGGATGCCGGGTTGACGTCAGGCAATCTGCGCTTCATCAACGACGTTCTTGCGGGAGAAGACTGACATGGCCGGACTTCAGATCAAACAACTCGTCAAATCCTATGGAGCCATGAGCGTTCTGCATGGCATCGATCTTGAGGTGCGTGACGGCGAGTTCCTCGTTCTCATCGGCCCTTCCGGCTGCGGCAAGTCCACGCTTCTGCGCATGATTGCCGGTCTCGACGATATTTCTTCGGGGGAGCTATGGATCGGCGATCGCCTGACCAATGGCCTCGCGCCGCAGCAGCGCAATATTTCAATGGTCTTCCAGAGCTATGCGCTGTTCCCGCATATGACGACGCGCAAGAATATCGGCTTTGGCCCGAAAATCCGGCGCGAAGCCGGAAGTATTATCGATGCCAAGGTGAACAAGGCAGCGGAAACGCTCAACCTGCACAACTATCTCGACCGCCTGCCGCGCCAGCTTTCGGGCGGCCAGCGCCAGCGCGTTGCCATGGGCCGGACCATCGTGCGGGAACCCGACCTGTTCCTTTTCGATGAACCGCTGTCCAATCTGGATGCCAAGCTGCGCGTGCAGATGCGCACGGAAATCAAGGCGCTGCATCAGCAGCTCAAGACAACCATCGTCTATGTGACGCACGACCAGATCGAGGCCATGACCATGGCGGACCGGATCGTGGTGATGAATGGCGGCCGCATCGAACAGATCGGCTCGCCGCTCGAACTGTATGACCAGCCGGCCAACAAATTCGTCGCCGGTTTCCTTGGCTCGCCCGCCATGAGCTTCATTCCCGGGACGCTGGAGCGGGGTGACGGGATGGTACGCATGCGGACATCGGATGGTTTCGCGATCCCGGTTGGCGATACGACGGCCGCTTCCGGTCAGCCGATCGAGGTGGGTATCCGTCCGGAACATTACCGCCTGGCGGCTAGCGGTCAGGGTTTCCCTTATAAAGTTGCCGTGATCGAGCCGACCGGCTCGGAAACGCATCTTTTCGGCACGATTGCCGGCGTGGATGTGCGCGCGGTGTTCCGTGATCGCATCGCGCCGGAACCGGGCAGCCAGATGATGCTGACGGTTGATCCTGGCAAGGTGCACGTCTTCGACGGGAAAACCGGAAACCGGATCTGACATGGCTTCGCCGCTTTTTGACATCGTTGCCCGGTTGCGTGAGATCGCCGAGAATGGCCAGCGCTCCGATCAAAGGGTGGCTGCCGCCGTTCTGGCGGATGCGGATTTTGCCACCCATGCTTCCATTGAAAAGCTGGCGGAAAAGGCGGGGGTCAGCGAGCCGACGATTACCCGTTTCTGCCGCTCGCTCGGCTTCGAAGGCACCCGTGATTTCAAGGTGGGGCTTGCCCAGTCCCTGGCGGTTGCCGGGCGGTTCATTTCGGTCAATGCCGCCGATGGTTCGGCGAGCCATGGCATTCCGTCAATCATAGCAACCAGTGCCGTCAGTGCGATTGAAACGGTGACCAATCTCATCGACCGGGCAAGTCTCGACCGCGCTGCGGCTATCGTTGCCGGTGCCGGCATGGTTCGTGCCTACGGGTCGGGCGGTGCCTCGTCGATGGCCGCGACCGAGCTCGAAAACCGGTTGTTCCGGTTGGGTCTTCCGGCCTCCTCCCATATCGATGGCGAAATGCAGCAGATGACCGCTGCTACCAGCAACAAGGATACGGTCATCGTCGCCTATTCCCTGTCCGGCGAGGTCAAGCCGGTTATCGACGCGGTGACCATTGCCGGACGCTACGGGGCAAAGACAATTGCCTTCACCGCGGCCAAGTCGTCTTTGGCGGCCGCGGCGCAACTGGTCTTGCCTTTTCACATCGAAGAAGGCACGAATGTCTACCGGCCCTCACCTGCCCGCTATGCCCTGCTTGCCCTGACCGATATGCTGGCCATGAGCGTAGCGGAAAAAATCGGCGCGCCCGCAGTGGAACGCATGCGCCGGATCAAGAATCTTCAGGGCATGCAAAAGAGCGATGCACCCAACCTTCCGCTTGGAGACTGAGAATTGAAACTGTCCGACCTTGATACGCCTGCCGTCCTGATCGATGTGGACCGGGCCGATGCCAACCTGCAGCGCTTCCAGGCCTATGCCGATGCGCATGGGCTGCGCGTGCGCCCGCATATCAAGACGCACAAGCTGCCGCGTTTTGCCAAACGGCAGGTGGAACTTGGCGCTGTCGGCATCACCTGCCAGAAGTTGGGCGAGGCCGAGGTGATGGCCGATGCCGGTTTGACTGACATTTTCATTCCCTACAATATCATCGGCAAAGCCAAGCTCGACCGGCTCGTTGCCCTGCACGGACGCATCAAGCTTGCGGTGACGGCGGACAGCGCCGCAACCGTCAGCGGCCTTGCCGCGGCCTTTGCCGGTTCGGCGAAGCCGCTCGAGGTTCTGGTGGAATGCGATACGGGCATGGGCCGCTGCGGCGTGCAGACACCCGATGACGCGGTTGCGCTGGCGAAAGTGATCGACGCCGCCGACGGTCTTCGCTTTGCCGGTTTCATGACCTATCCGAAGGCGGGTGGCGTGCAGGAGAACCAGGCATGGCTGGCAGCGGCAAAGCAGAAAGCGGCCGATGCGGGACTTGATCCGTGCATCATCTCCAACGGCGGTTCGCCGGATATGTGGCGTGCTCATGAGGTGACGGCGGCCACCGAACATCGGCCCGGCACGTATATCTATATGGACCGGTTTCAGGTGGCAAAGAATGCCGGCACCTGGGACGATTGCGCCCTCACCGTTCTGGCAACCGTGGTCAGCCGCCCGACGGACAACCGTGCGGTCATCGATGCCGGCTCAAAATCGCTGTCGAGCGATACGTTCGGCATGGAAGGGTTCGGGCGGATTGTCGAATTTCCCGATGCGGTGATCACCTCGCTCAGCGAGGAGCACGGGACGATCGACGTGTCGGCGTGTAAATCCAAGCCGCAGATCGGCGACCGGGTCCGCATCATTCCCAATCACGCCTGCGTGGTCTCCAATCTGTTCGACAGCGTGGTGCTGATATCAGGCGACGCGGTCGTCGACATTGCCCCCGTCGCCGCGCGGGGCCGGGTCGGCTAGTTTCCGTAGATGGCCGCGCGCATTTTCCGCTGCGCGTCGGACATCGCCTGCCCCTTGGCATTGACCTGATCGAGCAGGATGTTCAACTGCGCCTGGATGGTGGGATCCGAAACTTCGAACATCGAGCCGGAGATGGTGATCTTGTCCCTGTTCTGATCGACGAAATCGACGACCTTCAGGAGGATGTCAAAGGTCTCGCTCGTGGCCGGAAAGATTTCCTTGTAGGTGTTGGCGAGATTGCTCACGGTCTTTTCATAGGCCTTGTCAAAGACGGGCTTGAGGTCTTCCGGCTGCTTCAGCGCCGCATGGGCCCTGTCGGCGACGCTCTGTTCTTCATCCATGGTCGTGCGCAGCGTGCTGAGGCCGGCATAGGCGGCCTTGATGTCATCCTTGCGGTTCATGGCATCGTCGATGGAGGTGATTGCACCTTTGGCAGCAAGGGCTTCCATGGGTTTGCTGATCTTTTCGTTCATCGCCGCATGAAAATCGGTGATGATCTTGTATTGTGCTGCATAGCTGCCAAGAGACTTGGTTTCTTCCGTGGTCAATTGCGGGACGCTCACGCCCTTCTTGTCGACGATGCGCGTCTGCAGAAAGTCGATGAATGCCTTGCGCTGGGTGGCCTCGTTGTCCGAACAGGCGGAGATCGAGAGGGCCATGAACACGGTCATGACCGCCGCAATGGCAAAACGGAATCCTGGCATTTTGTTATTTTCCTTTTCTTCTTCTTGACGTCCGCTCAGGCAAGTGGCCTGAACGATAGGGCCTGTCGGCCTTGTTGCTCCCTGTGGTGCTGCAGAAATTGGGCGCCAGCATGGGAAGAGTGGCATTTCCCTCAAAATTGATCGGATCGCTGGGTAGGGCCTAGTGCAGAAAGATATGTTGCACAACCGTGACGGGCACCGTCAGGCATGTTTTCCAGAAGCAATGGAAACTGCGGGAGGCCGGGGCCGAGCCATCTTGCGTGGCGGACCGATCGTTCAAGGCTCCGATTGTGGCCGCTCCCGATTGGCCATAGAATGCCATGCGTTGAGGGCCGGAGGAAGGAATTGCCATGGAGGAAGATGCTGCTGAATTTGCTCACCGTTTGAGACATCGCGCAGTGACCTATGGGGTCCTGACCTGCGTCCTCATGGTGGCAACGTCGCTCATCGCCGACAAGGGCGGCGCTGTGCTTGCCGGTCTGTGGCCCCTGATGATGGTGGGCGGGCTTATCACCCTGTTGCTTACCGGCTACCTCCTGTTTGATGCCGCTCTGTTTCGTTTCATCGCCTCGCATGAGGATGAACTGGACGGGTGCAAGGCCCTGGACGACATGCTGGCGCGGATGCGGCTGCGATCCCGTCCGGAAAAGACGCGGCCGTTGCAGGCCAGAATATCAGGAACCAAGAGCGTTCTGGTGAAATTGCATATCGCCTTTGCCGCGTTTGTCACCCTGTTCGTGGCACTCGTTGTCTACGGATTCTGGGGGCACTGAAGGGACTCGACTCCCGGCGGGTCTTTCCTGCATCATGCAGGCCTTCGCCAGAGCTTATGCGTATGGGGCCAACTGTCAAGGTGTCGTTCGAGCAGCCTGTTTTGCCTAGCGGCCCGGCAGATGTCGTCGAGCCTGATCCGGATTGCTTTGCCGTGCTGAAGCCGGAAGAAATCCCGGCGGCCTTCCTTTGCGCCGAGGAGCGCAATCATACGACGGATGATCGCGATCCCTTCCAGCGCTGGGAAGAATAGGCCTAGCTTTTCAGCCTGTACCCCGTTTTGAACATCCAGCGCACAATCAGAATGCAGACGATGAGGAACACCAAGGTCATGGCAAGACTGGTTCCGATGTGCACATCGGACAAGCCGTAAAAACTCCAGCGAAAGCCGCTGATGAGATAAACGACCGGATTGAACAAGGTGACCGTACGCCAGAACGGCGGAAGCATGTCGATGGAGTAAAAGCTGCCGCCCAGGAACGTCAGCGGCGTGACGATCATCAGCGGCACCAGCTGCAGCTTTTCAAAACCGTCGGCCCATATGCCAATGATGAAGCCGAACAGACTGAAGGTCACCGCAGTGAGCACGAGAAACAGCACCATGACAAAGGGATGCTCGATCCGCAACGGCACGAACAAGGCGGCCGTTGCCAGAATGATCACGCCGAGAATGATCGATTTCGACGCCGCCGCGCCGACATAGGCGATGACAATCTCGAAATAGGATACGGGTGCCGACAGCAATTCATAGATCGTCCCGGTGAATTTGGGAAAGTAGATACCGAAGGACGCGTTCGAAATGCTCTGCGTCAGCAGCGACAGCATGACCAGTCCCGGTACGATGAACGCACCGTAACTGACGCCATTGATCTCGGGAATGCGCCCGCCAATGGCCGAACCGAAGACGACAAAGTACAGGCTGGTAGAAATGACAGGCGAGATGATGCTCTGCATGATCGTGCGCCATGTACGATGCATTTCAAAGAGATAGATCGCACGGATCGCGTAAAGGTTCATTTGCGTTCCCTCACCAGATTGACGAAGATTTCCTCGAGAGAGCTTTGCTTCGTCTGAATGTCGTTGAACCCTATGCCTGCCTTGTCCAGATCCTTGAGCAGCGAGGCAATGCCGGTTTTGTCCTCATGCGCATCGTAGCTGTAGATAAGCTCGCTGCCGCTGGCGGCCAGTTCGAGCCCGTACTTGGCCAAGGTGTCGGGTACGGCTGAATGCTCTTCCTGCAAATGCAGGCGCAGCTGCTTCTTGCCCAGCGAGCGCATCAGTTCGTTCTTTTCTTCGACCAGGATGATCTCGCCTTTGCTGATGACGCCGATGCGGTCGGCCATCTGTTCGGCTTCCTCGATGTAATGGGTCGTCAGGATGATGGTCACGCCGGACTCGCGCAAAGCGCGCACAACATTCCACATGTCGCGGCGCAACTCGACGTCGACACCGGCAGTCGGTTCATCGAGGAACAGGATCTCCGGTTCGTGCGACAGTGCCTTGGCAATCATGACGCGGCGCTTCATGCCGCCGGACAAGGTGATGATCTTGTTGTCTTTCTTGTCCCAGAGCGAAAGGTCTTTCAGGATCTTCTCGACATGGCTTGGTTTGGACGGCTTTCCGAACAGACCGCGGCTGAAACTCACCGTGTTCCACACCGTCTCGAAGGCATCGGTCGTCAATTCCTGCGGCACCAGGCCGATCTTGGTGCGCGCCGCACGATATTCCTTCTGGATGTCGTGCCCATCGGCGAGGATCGTGCCGGATGTCGGATTGACGATGCCGCAGATAGTGCTGATCAGCGTCGTCTTGCCGGCGCCGTTGGGGCCGAGCAAGGCAAAGATTTCACCGTGATGAATGTCGAGATTGATGTTCTTGAGTGCTTCAAACCCGGAATCATAGGTTTTATGCAGATTGGAAACAGATATGGCTGAGGACATGAGGTCTATCCGGACGGAATTTTCGGTTGCGACGTCTCCGGTAGAATGAAACAGGAGGCATGAACCGTCATTGGAAGAATGGTTTTCCTTATATGGTGATCCAAACTGGTTTTCAAACCACCTCCTGACAAAACAAGTCAGGAGGCCCATCAAACAAAACACCCGCCACGCGACGTGCATGGCGGGTGTCCGGATGGGCAGTTTTCTACAAGGGCTGTGCAACTACCATTTGGTGTGGGCTGAAAGCGTGATCGTCCGGCCGTCGCCATAACCGCAGACCGCCTCGCCGTCGCAGCCCTTGACATAGGCCTTGTCGAAAAGATTGGTGACATTGAGAGCGACGCCCCAGCTGTCCTTCTCGTAGCGGATAGCGGCGTCGAACAAGGTGGCGCCGGGAACCTTCAGCGTGTTGGCCTTGTTGGCGTAGGACTCGCCCTGATAGCGGACCCCTGCCCCGAGATTGACCCCTTGCAGCGGTCCCTGGTCGACCGTGTAATCCAGCCAGAACGCTGCGGACACTTTCGGGACGATTGTCGGCCAGTTGCCGATCAATGCCGGGTCTTCATCCTTGGTGATCTCCATATCGAGCACGGTCAGCGATGCCAGGGCCTTCCAGTTCTGGTCGATATTGACCTTGCCTTCCAGTTCCAGCCCGGTCGATTTGACCTCGCCCAGCTGCGTGTCGATAAAGGTACCGGGAACGCGCGACAGCGCGTTCTGCTTGGTGATCTGGAACACGGATGCCGTCAGCAAGCCGTCAACGAAATCCGGGGCGTATTTGACACCCGCTTCGAACTGATAGCCCTCTTCCGGCTTCAGCGGTTCGCCAAGGGTGACGCCAATCACCGGATTGAAGAAGGTTGCCGCGCTGACATAGGGCGTCACGCCGTTGGAGAATTCATAGCCCAGCCCGACGCGGCCGCTGACGGCGCTCCTGTTGTAGTCATAGGTCGGGCCAAGCGGGAAGAACGGGCCTTCGGCGGAATCCGACGAGATGTTGACGTAGTCATAGCGGCCGTTCAGGGTCATCAGCCAGCCATCGCCGAACCGCACCTGATCCTGCGTGTAGACGCCAATCTGGTTCATCTTCAAAACCTGATCGAGATAGACGCTGGTCGGGCCCTGCGGGGCACCATAGACCGGATTGCTGGCGCTGATCGGCGTTGCACCGCCGGATGCCTGCACCTGGTCGATCTTGAAATATTTGTAGTCGACGCCGAACAGGAAATTGTGTTCGAGCGCGCCGGTGGTGAATTGCTTCTCGGCCCGGTTGTCCATCAGGAACGTGTCGACCTTCGTATCGTGGTTGAAGCCGATCCGGTACAGGAGATTATCGGGTGTTGTCGGCTTCAGACCGCCGCCATAGGGGAAGGCCGGATCAACATAACCATAGGGATAGGGGCTGGTTTCTTTCTTGTTCTGATGGCCGTAGCGCACATTCTGGCTGAGCTTCCAGCCATTGTCGAATGTGTGTTCCGCTTCGTAGCCAAACAAATATTGGCGGTTCTGGCCGTCATCGATGCTTGGCTCGGTGAAATTCGCCTTGCGGCTGATCTTGCCGAATGCCGCGTCCTTGACGGTGCCGTAATAAGGCAGGAACCCGCCGCCCGCATGGGTCTGGTCGAGGGCGGAGAACTGGCCGAACACAGTGACTTTTGTGTCGGCTGATGGCGCATAGGTGATCTGCGGCATAAGCGAGCCGCGGAAATCCTTGGCAAAATCCGTCTGCTGTTCGCCGCCGGCGATCCGACCGGTGAAGCGGTAGGTCCAGACGCCGTTTTCATCGAGCTTGTCGCCGACATCGACGCCGAGATAGGCATTGCCATATTGGTTGACACCCGTCTCGATCCGGCCGAAGCGATCCTTTTCCGGACGTTTGCTCACCATATTGACGATGCCGCCGGGATTGGCACCACCATAGAGAACCGAAGCGGGGCCCTTGAGGGCTTCAACCCGCTCAAGCATGAAGGGATCGATCTGGAATCCGCCGAAGCCATAGCCGAAGAGCGGCAGGCCATCGAGGAAAACGCCGCTTTGCGTGGCCTGGAAGCCACGAATGAAAATCCAGTCCGTATCGGGGTCTTCGCCGAAGGGCGCTGCGGTGATGCCTGCGGTATAGCGCAGGGCTTCATCGACTTTCTTGACGCCGCGATCCTGCAGTTCCTGCTGGCCGACCACGGAAACGGACTGGGGAATGGCGGTGATCGGCAGGGCGGATTTCGAACCGGCGGTGGTCTTCTTGGCGACGTAGCCGTTGACGGGTCCGGTCGCCGTGCCGTTGCCGCCATCGATGACGATTTCCTTGAGGACGATGGATTCTTCCGCCATGGCTGCGATTGGCAGAAGCGCAATGCTGAGGGTTGTGCCGGCAAACAGAAGCCCTGCCCGCCGTGTCCGGTTATGTCTTGTCATGTGTCGCCCCAAAAACCCCAAAGAACAATGACACCGCACGCCGCTGCGCCCGCGCCGGTATCATCGTGTGCCTGAAATATTATGACTATTTAACTCAACTATAAATGCGGGTCTTGTCCGAAATCACGGCCGTTGAATGTTTCTGGGCTAAAGTCGCCTGGCGACAATGCTTATTTCCGGCTGCGTTGCCAGGCGGCCGGCGTGAGGCCGGTGTGCTGGCGGAACACGCGGGTGAAATGCGCCTGATCGGCAAAGCCTGCGAGCTCCGCGATGTGGTTGAGACTATGACCGGTCCGCAGCAGCATTTCTTCGATGCGGCGCACGCGCGCGCGCATCTGCCACTGGTGCGGCGGCATGCCGGTCGAAGCCTTGAAGGCATGACTGAAATGCGATTGCGACAATCCCGTCAGATCCGCCAGTTCCTGCAGGCGGACCGCACGCATCCAGTTGTCACCGAGATAGTTGGTGACACGGCGCAGCTGCCAGGGCGCGAGTTTGCTGCGCTTGCGCTCTGCTTTGGCCTTGATGTCGAACAGCAGCGTGAAGACCGAGATTGCCAGGCTCTCACCGTAGAGCGGGTGCAGCGGATCGGGATTGGCACACTCCCCTGCCATGAGATTGGCCAGCGCCAGGATGCGCGGATCGGAAAACATCAGGCGTGGCCGCGTGACCGCGCCAAGATCAACCCCGTCGCCAAAGCGTTTGACCAGTGTTTGGACGTTGAAGTGCAGGTCGATGTGGCGGATATGTTTGACCTCGCGGAGGCGGGACCAGAGCGGCATTCCCGCCGGGACATAGCACATCGGATTGGCAACGCCATCGCTGCCGAGATCCTTGCTCTGCGGGTCCAGCCGCACGTTGAACGTGCCGGTGTTCAGGCCGTCGAGAACGATGAAGAGCCGGGGATCCCTCGCCTCATACTGACCGCTGGCATCGGGCGCGCAATTCACGCTGAATAGATCGGCGACAACACCGTCCCAGGCGCGCTGCTGCAAGCCCCCGACGACGGAAAAGCCGTTTATCTTCGTATTCATCTGCGGTTGAAACGTCATTTGATTGGCATAAAACCATTGGAAATATCAGGCAATGCCAATGATTTAGAACATTTCTAGCAGGCTTTGCACTAGCGCAGTTAATATGAGTATAAAAATCATCTTTAGTTCTTGAAATTGTTGAGCCAATTGAAAACGGGGCCGGATCACGCATGATCCGGCCCCGTTATTGTCGAGTGCCGTTATTTCAGCGACTGTCGCTCTATGGCAACAATGTTATACCGGGACTGCCACGGGTTCACCCTTCACCTCGCGCATGCTCGGCAGGAAGATGGTCAACAGGCCGAGGAATGGCAGGTAGGAACAGACCATATAGACAAAGTCGATCCCCTTGTTGTCGGCAACGACCCCGAGAACCGCGGCTGCAATTCCGGCCATGCCGAAGGCGAAGCCGAAGAAGATGCCGGCGATCATGCCGACCCGACCCGGCACCAGCTCCTGCGCAAACACCACGATGGCCGGGAATGCCGAGGACAGGATGAGGCCGATGAACACGGTCAGCACGCCGGTCCAGAACAGGTTCGCATAGGGCATCAGCAGCGTGAACGGCAGGACGCCCAGGATCGAGAACCAGATGACGGTCTTGACGCCGATCTTGTCGCCAACCAGTCCGCCGCCGATGATGCCGACAGCAGCGGCGCCAAGGAACAGGAACAGCATCAGCTGCGACTGTTGTACGGTGATGCCGAATTTGTGGATCACGTAGAAGGTGTAGTAGCTGGAGATGCTGGCGAGATAGATGTTCTTGCTGAACACCAGCAGTGTGAGAATGATCAGCGACATCGTCACCTTGCGGCGCGGCAGTTTCAGGGTACGGCTGACCGGCGGCTTTTTCGCATTGGCGGCGCGATAGCGCTGGTACCAGTTGCCGACCTGATAGAGGACGATCATGCCGATCAGTGCCGCCGCCGAGAACCAGGCGATGCTCTGCTGGCCGTGCGGCAGGAGGATGAACGCTGCAAGAAAGGGCCCGAGGGCGGTGCGAAATTTCCCGCCACCCGGGAACGGCGACTGGGCGGGGCCATGCCGCCCGCCGGAGGCCGGGCGCGCGACGCGGGAGGACTCGGGAGGAAAGAGGGCCGAGCCGATGCCGATGAAAGCGGCGCCGATCAGCAGCATCGAATAGTGCGTGGCGATCGACAAGAGGCCGAGGCCAACCAGCGAAAAGCCCATGCCGACCGGCAGGGAATAGGGCATCGGGCGCTTGTCGGTATAGGTGCCGACGACAGGCTGCAGCAGGGACGCTGTGACCTGAAAGGTGAGCGTCAGCAGGCCGATCTGCTTGAAGTCGAGTCCATAGTTGGTCTTGAGCATCGGATAGATGGCCGAGAGCATGGACTGCATCATGTCGTTGAGCAGATGGCAGAAGCTCACGGCAAAGATGATGCCGAAGGCAGTTATTTCAGCGGAAGAGCGCTGTGCGGGCAGGGATGTATCGGTCATATCGGGCGTTCCATCGGAAAATGAGGGTGTTGATTGCGTGCTTCGCGTCACCCTTCCCTTCCCTGATATACCTGTTGCACAAAACCTGCCTTCGTGGTTTGGTCTATTTCTTTCGCAAGTGGGCCAAGCCGATGCTCTATCTGAAGTTTCCCGAGATGAGTTTCCACGCCAGGGATCTGGGGCGCGTGCATCTGCAGCGGCTGGAATGGCTTGAGCAATCGAAGGGCGATGTGGTTGCGGGATTGGCGCACTATCCCACCGGGTGCCATGTTCCGGAGCATCAGCACAGCCTGTCGCAACTTCTGCACGCGATGACCGGGGTTGTCATGGTCTCCACCAAGTTCGGCCGCTGGATGGTGCCGCCGCATCATGCGCTATGGCTGCCGGCGGGCGTGCGGCATGCGGTGGATATGCACGGCGATGTCGCCATGCATTCGATCTATGTCCGTCCCGATGCCGTTGAAGGATTGAAGAACCATCTGCACGTGGTTGCTCTGACCCCGCTCATGGATACGCTGATCCGGGAGGTTGTGGCTTCTCCGTCCGACGAGCAGGCGAGCCCGCGCACGACATTCATGATGGGATTGCTGCTGCACGAGATTCCCAAGCTGGAAGAGCGCCCGCTCGGCCTGCCCTTCCCCGATGACACCAGGCTGGCGGCGCTGTGCCGGGGTTTTCTGCAAGACCCTTCACCCCGCACCAATATCGACAATTGGGCCGATCGCCTCGGCATGAGCCGCCGCACCTTTACGCGGTTTTTCCGGCGCGAGACGGGCTTAAGCCTGTCGACATGGCGCCAGCAGGCATGCCTGCTATCCGCTTTGCCGCGTCTGTCCGGAGGTGAAGCGGTGACGAGCGTTGCGCTTGATCTTGGCTATAACAGCGTTCCCGCCTTTACCACCATGTTCAAACGCATGCTGGGCGCCCCTCCCCGCAATTATCTTCACTCCGCCGCCTGATTGCTTGCACCGGCATTTCCTGAGCGCCATCTTTCCGATGGCGCTCAAGGAGACGTGGGCTATCCCGGAGCGCCCGGTGCTGACCAGATTTGGCTGACGTGATTTGCCGATCCGGCACACTGATAAGGAGCTACCGGGTTGTTCTCGACAAATGGGCCACCATACATGTCCAAACACTGTCGCGTCGCATTTGGTCTAAGCACCGCCGCGTCAGTTGGCTCCAAGGCTTCGTTGGCAAGGGAACCGTTCAAGTAGTACGAGAAATCCTGAATGTCAGTGTGATAATATATGCCATCGTTTTCGCCGATCTTGCACTTGGCAAGGCCGAACGTGTTACCTGCAGCCATGGATAAACACAGATCCGCATCTGCTGCCAGTTTGATGCGGTGCGTGGCGATATCACGCGACCAGATTTGCAGGTCGGATCCATTGCATGCGCTGATGGCAAATTTGGCAGTTGCCGTGTCCTTGGACGACACTGTGAGACAAAACCCCGCTTTGCCGCTACCCGCCACGGAATAGATCTGACCGGTGGGTATGACTTTGACCGCTTTGCCATCGCATTTCGCTGCGAGCCGGAACATGGCATTCCCATGAGCTGGAATTGGCCTGGTCCACAGCTGTTTATCTTGTAGGGGGCCTTCCGGTTTACTATCCCAGAGATCTTTTGCGAAAACTGTGCAGCTTTTTTGCCCGGAAAGGTTGAGGCCTATGGACCACAGATTTATTTTCTGCGGCTGAAGCTCGGTATTGCTTTTGTTGAGAACGACAACGGCAAGACGGTCATTGCTGAGGGGCTTAACGACAACGTCCATCCCCTTGTCTGTAGCGGGATCCGTTTGATATGCGATATATCCGCCGATGCCGAGCTCATCCTGATCAACGGCGATAATATCCTTGTTTGTCAGAATCTTGTGGGAATCCCTGAGATGCGCGAGGGTTACGCCTGCATCATCCCTTCCCTTCTGTTGGTAGTATTCTGTCAATCGCCGTACATCGGTACTGAGAAGCAGCGGAGCCCCCATGACGGACCAGAGTGCGAATTGGCTCTTTTCCTCATCCGTGTTCATGCCGTTGTCACCGATGAGCAACTGATCCGGGTCATTCCAACTGCCAGGCGCGACGTAACGGGAAAGTGCCACGGCAATATAGAAACTCGGATAGACACCCTTGTCGTTCTCTCCTCCTGCACCGGATGACCAGGGATTGCTGAGCGTACTGGAGACTGCATCATATCTGTAGTTCTTAATGTCACCCCCGACACGCCACATCTGGCCGAGCGGGCGAACCCAATCCATTGTTGTATATTTTTCGCTGGCGTTATTGCCATATGCAGCTGGCGCCGATTCTTCAAAAATGATTTTACGAACGCTATTTTTCGTGGCTTCTGCCAGAGCATCTGCCATTGCTTTGAAGAGCTCATTTTTGGGTTTGGCAGTAACCGCGCCGGGGCGTTCTTTTTTTGGCCAATACGAATAGTCGGACGGGTCGTCACTTTTGTCATAGTCGCAGTTATCGTACTTCAGATAGTCGATACCCCATTTTGCGAAAGCAGTGGCATCTTGCCTTTCATGCCCTGCCGATGCGGGAAAGATTTGACAGGTCCGCAGTCCGGAACTGCTGTAGAGCCCGGCTTTAAACCCCATAGAATGTAAATATTGAACGTATTGGCTGAGATCAGCATCAAAACCATTATGTGAGCCGTCAGGCCAATGGCCATAAGTCCAGCTCGCCGCGCCTTTTAGAGATTCATTATCGTCCCGCGCCCGGTTCATCCAGCAATCATCGACGTTCAGATAGCTATACCCTGCATCCAGCAGGCCGGAATCTTTCATCGCACGTGCCTGGTCCAGCATGAAGTGCTGGAACGAGTATTGACTTCGGCTGCCGTCGTCATTCAACGGCGCTTGGACGCCATTGATTGTTTCCAGTTTCGGCCAATTCTTGAATGGGTCTTGGGCGTTGCATTTAAAACGCGACCACGTTGTGAACCCCATGGGTGGTTTGGCCGCGAGTTTAGTCACTGCCGGCATAGGAGCGCTGCCGGATGTCGATTGTTGTGCTGCGGCTCGATCGGTGTTGTACCCAGACAAAACTGAACAAAGCAAAAGTGCCGATGCATATGGTAAAATGTTTTTCATTATATTTCCGTTCTTCAATTGGATCAGATGTAAAAAGGTTGCGTAAAAAATCCTCTGGCGAGTGAGATTGGAACCATGAAAATCGATACCAATAGTCGAGAAATGTAGCTAATTTTCAACTATGAAAGAAAGTTAGCTTAGAAATGTAATTTTGCAACATATACCAATGTCGTAGAACACGCCGTTCACGGAGCATCGCGAACAGCCGTACAAGACCACAATGATCGTGGCATGAGGGCGTTGTAGAGTTACTCCGCCGCTTGAACCCGTGGGGCCGGTACATAGTTGAGGATCGGGCCGAGCCAGCGCTCGACTTCTTCGACGGGCATTGCCTTGCGCTCCGAATAATCCTCGACCTGATCGCGCTCCACCTTGGCGACGCCAAAGTAGTAGGATTCCGGGTGGGCGAGATAGACGCCCGAAACCGACGAGCCCGGCCACATGGCGTAGCTTTCGGTGAGGCGCACGTTGATCTGCCTTTCCGCGTCGAGCAGGCTGAACAGAGTATCCTTTTCCGTGTGATCGGGTTGCGCGGGATAGCCGGGTGCCGGGCGGATGCCGCGATAGGGCTCGCCGATCAGTTCATCTGGCTTCAAAGTTTCATCCGGTGCATAGCCCCAGAATTCCTTGCGCACCCGTTCATGCATCAACTCGGCAAAGGCTTCGGCAAACCGGTCGGCAAGGGCCTTCACCAGAATGGACGAATAGTCGTCATTCGCCCGCTCGAACCGTTCGGCAATGGCGATTTCTTCTATACCTGCCGTCACGACGAAACCGCCGATGTAATCCCCTTTGCCGCTGGCAACAGGTGCGACGAAATCCGACAGGGCGACATTCGGCCGGCCATCGCGCTTCGACAGCTGCTGGCGCAATGTATAGAGTGTGGCCAGCTCTTTCTGGCGCCCTTCGTCGGTGAACAGGCGGATATCATCGCCGACAGTTCCCGCCGGCCAGAAGCCGATGACGGCTTTCGGATTGAACCACTTTTCATCAATGATCTTGGCCAGCATGGCCTGCGCGTCGGCAAACAACTGCCGCGCTGCCGCGCCCTGATTTTCATCGTCGAGAATGGCGGGATAGCGGCCCTTCAGCTCCCATGTCTGGAAGAATGGCGTCCAGTCGATGTAGCGCGACAGTTCGGCGAGGTCGTAATTTTCGAACACCCGCGTTCCAAGGAAGGACGGCTTCGGCGGTTCATAGCCCGACCAGTCGATCCTGTGGGCATTGGCGCGGGCCTTTTCCAGTGACAGCCGCTGCTTGTCTGCCTCATTGCGGGCATGGGTCTCGGCAACCTTGGTGTATTCGCTACGGATGTTATCGACAAAGCCGCCCTTGGTATCCGGCGAGAGAAGTTGGGAGACGACGCCGACCGCACGGCTTGCATCGGTGACATAAACCGTCTGGCCCTTGTGATAGCGCGGATTGATCTTCACCGCCGTGTGCACGCGGCTTGTCGTGGCGCCGCCGATCAAAAGCGGAATATTGAACCCTTCGCGCTCCATTTCGGACGCGACATGCACCATTTCGTCGAGCGACGGCGTGATCAGGCCGGAGAGGCCAATGATATCGACATTCAGCTCTTTTGCCGTTTGCAGAATCTTGGTGGCGGGCACCATCACGCCGAGATCGATGATCTCGTAATTGTTGCAGGCAAGAACGACGCCGACAATGTTCTTGCCGATATCATGCACATCGCCCTTGACCGTCGCCATCAGCACCTTGCCGGCGCTTTCGCGTTCGCCCGTGCCGCCATTGGCGAGCTTCTCCGCCTCCATGTGCGGCAGGAGCAAGGCCACGGCCTGCTTCATCACGCGGGCGGATTTGACCACCTGCGGCAGGAACATCTTTCCCGCACCGAAGAGATCGCCGACAACGTTCATGCCCGCCATCAGCGGACCTTCGATCACATGCAGCGGCCGTTCGGCCGCAAGCCGCGCCTCTTCCGTGTCGACATCGATGAATTCGGTAATGCCATTGACGAGCGCGTGGGAAATGCGGTCGGCCACGCTCCATTCGCGCCAGGCGAGATCACGCTCACGTGCTTCCTTGCCGGCCGATCCCTTGTAGCGCTCGGCGAGGTCGAGCAGCCGTTCCGTCGCATCGTCGCGGCGGTTGAGCACGACATCCTCGCAGGCCTCGCGCAGTTCCGGATCGATGGATTCATAAACTGCCAGCTGTCCGGCGTTGACGATGCCCATGTCCATGCCGACCTGGATCGCATGGTAGAGGAACACCGCGTGCATGGCTTCGCGCACGGGCTCATTGCCGCGGAACGAAAAGGACAGGTTCGAGATGCCGCCGGAGATGTGGACATGCGGCAACGTTTCCGTGATCTGGCGTGTCGCCTCGATAAAGGCAACGCCATAGCCGTTGTGCTCCTCGATGCCGGTGGCAACCGCAAACACGTTCGGGTCGAAGATGATGTCTTCGGGCGGGAACCCGGCTTCCTTGGTCAGGAGTTCGTAGGCGCGGGTGCAGATCTCGACCTTGCGCTCCAGCGTATCGGCCTGGCCCTCCGTGTCGAAGGCCATGACCACGACGGCCGCGCCATAGGCGCGCACGCGTTTGGCATGGTGAAGGAAAGCCTCCTCCCCCTCCTTCATGGAGATCGAGTTGACGAGCGGCTTGCCCTGCACGCATTTCAGTCCGGCCTCGATGACATCCCACTTGGAACTGTCGATCATGACGGGCACGCGGGCGATATCGGGCTCGGCAGCAATCAGGTTGAGGAACTCGACCATCGCCTTCTCGCTGTCGATCAGGCCTTCATCCATATTGATGTCGATGATCTGCGCGCCATTGGCAACCTGATCGCGCGCCACATCCAGCGCCGTGGCAAAGTCGCCGGCGGTGATCAGCTTGCGGAACTTGGCCGACCCGGTGATGTTCGTGCGCTCGCCCACATTCACAAACGGAATGTCCTTGGTCAGCGTGAACGGTTCAAGGCCGGACAGGCGCATATGCGTGGAAATTTCCGGGATCTGGCGCGGCGGATACTTGCTGACCGCCTCGGCAATCGCCCGGATGTGATCGGGCGTCGAACCGCAGCAGCCGCCGACGATGTTCAGCAGGCCTTCACTGGCAAAGCCTTCCAGTTGCTCGGCCATCGCCTCGGGGCTTTCGTCATACTGGCCGAATTCATTGGGCAGACCGGCATTGGGATAGGCGCAGACAAATGTATCGGCAACGCCGGAGATTTCAGCCAGATGGGCGCGCATCGCATTGGCGCCAAGCGCGCAGTTCAGGCCGATGGTGAAGGGTTCCGCGTGACGCACGGAATGCCAGAACGCCGTCGGCGTCTGACCGGACAAGGTTCGGCCTGAGAGATCGGTGATCGTGCCCGAAATCATGATGGGCAGGGTAATGCCCTTTTCCTCGAAGACTTCCTGCGTGGCGAACACCGCTGCCTTGGCGTTCAGCGTGTCGAAGATCGTTTCGATGAGGATGATATCGGCGCCGCCATCCATCAGGCCGCGCACCTGATCCGCATAGGCGATACGCAGATCGTCGAAGGTGACAGCGCGATAGCCGGGATTGTTCACGTCAGGCGAAATGGATGCGGTGCGGTTCGTCGGTCCGAGCGCCCCGGCCACGAAGCGGCGCTTGCCGTCCTTCTGTTCGGCCTTGATCGCGGCCCGGCGGGCAAGGCGGGCGCCATCGCGGTTCAGCTCATAGACAACCTCTTCCATGCTGTAGTCAGCCTGGGCAATGGTCGTGGAGGAGAACGTGTTGGTTTCGAGAATGTCCGCACCGGCCATGGCATAGGCGTAATGGATGTCCTCGATGGCCTGGGGCTGCGTGAGAATCAGAAGGTCGTTATTGCCCTGCAGGTGACAGGAGCAGTCGGCGAAGCGTTCGCCGCGGAAATCGTCCTCGTTCAGGCTGAGGCCCTGAATCTGCGTGCCCATGGCCCCGTCGAGAATCAGGATGCGTTCGCGCGCCGCCTTGGTCAGCGCTTCAAACACCTCCGAGCCATCCCGTGGAGCGCCCATGGGACCGAACAGATTATCGACTGCAATATTCATGACTTAAACGCCTCTTGGCCATCTTGGGACGAGAGGCGTAAACTCACATAAAGATATCTTTATGTCAACAAATCAATTCCATTGGCGGCAGATTCTGTCGCAGCTGCGGCGTCCTGTCCCGCCGCAGCTGCGATGCCCGCATTATGCGCAGCCACGCGACGAAAATGTCCTCGGAGCCGGCATTCTACGCATCAATCCCATGCCAGCGCTCCGCCATTCTGGTATTCGATAACCCGGGTTTCGAAGAAGTTCTTTTCCTTCTTCAAATCCATCGCTTCCGACATCCACGGGAACGGATTGTCCGTGTCGGGAAAGACTTGGGCAAGGCCAAGCTGGGCGCAGCGCCGGTTGGCGATGAAGTGCATATAGCTTTCGCAAAGCGCAGCATTCAGCCCGAGGAACCCGCGCGGCATCGTATCGCGGCCATAGGACGCCTCGAGCTCCGCCGCATCCCTGATCATCCCGCGCAGTTCTTCGGTAAAGGCTGTCGTCCACAGATGCGGGTTCTCGTGACGGATCTGGTTGATCACGTCGATGCCGAAATTCATGTGGATGCTCTCGTCGCGCAGGATGTACTGATACTGTTCAGCAATGCCGACCATCTTGTTGCGTCGGCCGAGCGACAGGATCTGGGCAAAGCCCGTATAGAACCACATGCCCTCGAAAATGACGTAGAAGGCCACGAGATCGCGCAGAAACTGCTGATCCATCTCCGGCGTGCCGGTCTTGAAATCCGGGTTGTCGAGATTTTGCGTATGCTTGAGCGCCCATGCCGCCTTATCGGTGATCGATGGCACTTCGCGATACATGTTGAAGAGTTCGCCCTCATCCAGCCCGAGACTTTCGACGATATACTGGAATGTATGGGTATGGACGGCTTCCTCGAAGGCCTGACGCAAGAGATACTGGCGGCATTCCGGATTGGTCAGGTGCCGGTAGATGGCAAGGACAATATTGTTGGCAACAAGTGACTCGGATGCCGCGAAGAAACCGAGATTGCGCTTGATCATGCGGCGTTCGTCGTCGGTCAGCCCGTCCTTGGATTTCCACAGGGCGATATCTGCCTGCATCGACACCTCTGTCGGCATCCAGTGATTGTTGCAGCCATTGAGGTACTTCTCCCAGGCCCAGTGATATTTGAGCGGCAGGAGCTGGTTGACGTCGGCACGTGAATTGATCATCGCCTTGTCGTCGACGCGCACACGGCCACCGCCGCGTACGATATCGCCAAGACCCGTGGCATCGGCGGTGGGTGCCTGATCCGGTGCAAGAGCGGGGTGGATGGCGCGGGCAGCATTGGCGGCAGCTTCGGTGTTGGTCCAGTCAAGCATGGTCTTTTCCTTCAATTCATTGCAAAGCGTGTGTGGCAGGCGCGGTTGCGCGCTTACTGGCAGGCTTCACAGTCAGGATCATTGATCGAACAGGCATTGCCGGCCGGTTCCGACAGGATGATCGGTTCGGCAACCGGCTTGGCGGCGACCGCGTTAAGCTTGCCATCCGTGCCTTTCAGCGTGGACTTTTCCACGTGGGACGCCGAGCGCGAGCGCAGGTAATAGGTCGTCTTCAAGCCGCTGTTCCAGGCGAGACGATAGAGCTCGTCCAGCTTCTTGCCGCTTGGATTGGCGATATAGAGGTTGAGGGATTGGGCTTGGTCGATCCACTTCTGCCGGCGCGAGGCCGCTGCGATCAGCCATGCACTGTCGATTTCGAATGCCGTGGCATAGAGCGCCTTGAGGTCGGCAGGGATGCGGTCGATTTCACCCACCGAGCCGTCGAAATACTTCAGGTCCGAAATCATCACCTCGTCCCATAGCCCGCGCTGCTTCAGGTCATGCACCAGTGCTGCATTCACGACAGTGAAGTCGCCCGACATGTTGGATTTGACGAAGAGGTTCTGATAGGCGGGCTCGATGGACTGGGCGACGCCGCAAATGTTGGAAATCGTTGCGGTGGGGGCAATCGCCATGGTGTTGGAATTGCGCATTCCGGTTGTCGTCACCCGCTTGCGCAGGGCTTCCCAGTCGAGGGTAGTGCTGCGATCCATCGAAAGCCTGGCGCCGGCCGCCGTGCGGGCCTGATCGAGCAGTTCAATGGAATCGATCGGGAGAATGCCTTTTGACCAGAGCGAACCGCTGAAGCTCGGATAGCTGCCACGTTCGCTGGCAAGGTCAACCGATGCCGAAATGGCATGATAGGAAATGGCTTCCATGCTGAGATCGGCGAAAGCCACGGCTTCGTTGGAGGCGTAGGGAATACGCAATGCCTGCAATGCATCCTGGAAACCCATCAAGCCGAGACCGACCGGACGGTGACGCAGGTTGGAATGGCGCGCTTCCGGGATCGTGTAGAAGTTGATGTCGATGACATTGTCGAGCATGCGCATGGCCGTTGCCACAGTGCGCGCCAGACGTTCAAGGTCGAGACCTTCGGCTGCAATGTGATTGGCAAGGTTGATCGAGCCGAGGTTGCACACCGCAACTTCATCCTTCGATGTGTTGAGGGTAATTTCCGTGCACAGGTTCGAGGAATGCACCACGCCGACATGGCCTTGGGGCGAGCGGATATTGCAGGGGTCCTTGAAGGTGACCCATGGGTGGCCCGTCTCGAACAGCATCGTCAAAATCCGGCGCCAGAGATCCAGTGCCCGCACGGTGCGGAAGACACGGATTTCGCCGCGTGCAGCCTTGGCTTCATAGGCCTCGTAGGCAGTTTTGAAGTCCGCGCCATAGAGATCATGCAGATCCGGCGTCTCGTCAGGTGAGAACAGGGTCCACGGCTCGTCCTTTTCCACGCGGCTCATGAACAGATCAGGCACCCAGTTGGCGGTGTTCATGTCGTGGGTGCGGCGGCGGTCGTCACCGGTATTCTTGCGCAGATCGAGAAACTCCTCGATGTCGACATGCCAGGTCTCGAGATAGGCGCAGACCGCGCCCTTGCGCTTGCCGCCCTGATTGACCGCGATGGCCGTATCGTTGGCCACTTTCAGGAACGGTACGACGCCCTGGCTTTCGCCGTTGGTTCCCTTGATATGGGCGCCAAGACCGCGCACGGGCGTCCAGTCATTGCCCAGGCCGCCGGAATATTTTGCGAGGAGCGCATTGTCCTTCACCGCCTTGAAGATGCCGTCGAGATCGTCGGCGACGGTGGTCAGGAAGCAGGAGGACAGCTGCGGACGCAGCGTGCCCGAATTGAACAGCGTCGGTGTGGATGCCATGAAGTCGAACGACGACAGCAGATCGTAGAATTCGATGGCGCGTGCTTCCCGGTCGATCTCGCGGGTGGCGAGGCCCATGGCAACGCGCATCAGGAAGGCCTGCGGCAACTCGAACCGGATACCGCGTGTCTGCTGGAGATAACGATCATACAGAGTCTGCAGGCCGAGATACTGGAACTGCAGGTCGCGTTCCGGCTTCAGGGCTGCTGATATTTTCCGCAGGTCGAAGCGGGCGAGTTCAGGGTCGAGCAGTTCCGCTTCAATGCCGGCCTTCACATAGGCGGGGGAATAATCGGCGTACCGCTCCGCCATTTCGTGCTGGGTCGCCTGTTCAGGCCGGCCGAAGACAAAGCTCAAGGCTTCGCGGCGCAGCTTGTCCAGAAGCAGACGGGCGGTGACAAAGGAATAGTTCGGTTCGGTTTCAACGAGTGTGCGTGCAGCCAGAATGGGCGCAAGCGACAGTTCGTCGAGGGTGATGCCGTCATAAAGATTACGCCGGGTTTCGCTGAGGATCGGCGCGGCGCTCGCCCCCTCAAGTCCTTCACAGGCTTCGTCGATGATGCGGGCAAGCCGCACCGCATCGAGAGGTGTCTTGGTTCCGTCGAGCAGGGTAACGCTCAGCGACGGGCCGGTTTCGGCCACCGGTTCCACCAGCTTCGCCCGTTCTCGCGCCCGTTCTTCCCGGTAGAGCACGTAAGCACGCGCAACCTTGTGGTTTTCGCTGCGCATGAGAGCAAGTTCGACCTGGTCCTGCACATCTTCAATGTGAAACAGACGGCCTTCGCTGCTGCGGCGCTTCAAGGTTGTCACGATCTCTGCAGTCAAGCCTTCGACGACATCGTGTACCCGGCGCGAACCGGCAGCGACATTGCCTTCAACGGCGAGGAAGGCTTTGGTCAGGGCAACAGTGATTTTCAGCGGGTCGAAGGGTGTGACCGAGCCATTGCGGCGAATGACGCGATAGCCGGGCTCGCTGGATGATGGCTGCAATTCGGCAGGACGAACCGGCGACTGACCGTCGGCGCGGGTGGCTTGAAGAGAAAGAGACATGTGCTTATACCCCAAATGTTGGGGGCAAAGGTCGAGCGCACGCGTGCAAGAATCCGGTCAGCTTGCGGCCGACCATTGCAAGCGACACACCGGGACACCCCGCCCGTGGACGTTCATCATGTCATGGCAGGTCTCCTGGCTCACAGGTCGGCGCTGGTGTCGGCCTTCCCGAAGCTGGGCTTCAGTGGCATTGTCGACAACAACTCGCTGTTTACAGTTGCGGGGGCAGCGCCGGCATCAATGTCCAGGACATTTCACCGGCTTCCCTCTTAGCTCCCGGTCTTGCGACTCGGAGAGAACCATAACATCTATATTTAGTATCAAATCGTCGTTTTTAGTCAATAGGTAGATGGATACGTCTTCGCGTACTCAGAGCACTGCGGATTGCGGCAAGACGAACGGCACGGATTTTCCAGGCAGACCGCCCACCTTGAGCGCACATTCATAGACGCGCAGGATGCGGTCATCCGTCAAGACCTCCGTGGGGGTGCCCACAGAATCGGCTCTCCCCCTGTGCATGACCACGACCCGGTCGGCAAACATGGAGGTGAGGTTGAGGTCATGCAGGATAGCGATGACCCCGCCACCGCGATCGGCAAAGTCGCGGGCAATCTGCATGATGATCAGCTGATGTTTGATATCGAGGCTCGACACAGGCTCATCCAGAAACAGGAAGCGCGGCTGGCCGTCGAGCACCGGCTGCCAGACCTGGCAGAGGACGCGCGCCAGTTGCACCCGCTGCTGCTCGCCGCCGGAGAGTTCCTGATAGAACCGCCCACCGAAACCCGCGAGGTCAACGCGCTCAAGCGCTTCATCGGGCAGTGTGTCCACGTTGTGGCGCGAAGCACCGGAGCGGCCGCTGGTCATGCCCAGCTTGACGATCTCACGCACGGTAAACGGGAAGGACAGCGAGGTGGATTGCGGCAGGATCGCCCGCATGGTTGCCATCTGCCAGAGCTTCAACCGGTTGATCGGCATGCTGTTGATGCTGATGACGCCCTCATGCGGCAGATCACCGGAGAGTGCGCGCATCAGGGTCGTTTTGCCTGACCCGTTGGGGCCGACGATAACTGTGAATGCGCCAGCCTGCGCATCAAAGGATACGTCCTCGACGATTCTGTTTCGGCCGAGGGATACGGAGACGTTGGAAACACGGATCATGGTCAGAGGTCCAGAATGCCGCGGCGGCGCAGCAATATCCACAGGAAGAACGGTGCGCCGACGGCTGCCGTGACGATGCCGATCGGCAGTTCCGATGGCGCAACAATCGTTCGGCTGACCGCATCGGCAATCAGCAGCAGGCTGGCACCCAGGAGTGCAGCCGCTGGCAGGAGATAGCGATGATCGGGGCCAATCACGAGGCGCAGCAGATGCGGAACGACGACACCGACAAAGCCGATGCCACCGCTGACCGCAACCGATGCGCCGGTGGCCGCGGCGACGGTGACAATGGCGATGCGTTTGAAGCGCTGTACCGGGATGCCGAGGTGGCTGGCCGATGCTTCCCCGAGGGCGAGCCCGTTGAGGCCGCGGGCGAGGAACGGTGAAATGACGAGGGCGAGCGCAATGAGCGGGCCTGATGCGGCGATCTTGACCCAATTGGCCCCCGCCAGCGATCCCAGCCCCCAGAATGTCAGGTCGCGCAATTGCTTGTCGTCGGCGACATAGACCAGGACACCGATATAGGCGGCGGCCATGGCGCCGAGCGCAATACCGGCGAGCAGCATGGTGGCGATGGATGTCTGCCCGCGCCGCGTCGCGACACGGTAGAGGACGAGCGTGAAGATGAGGGCGCCGAAGAAAGCGGCGAGCGGCAAGGCATAGAGACTGAACAGGGCGATCACCGGGGCGAGGAAGGTTCCACCGAGAACGATGATGCTGACCGCGCCAAGCCCGGCGCCCGCCGAGACGCCGACGATGCCGGGGTCGGCAAGCGGATTGCGGAACAATCCCTGCATGACTGCACCCGATACGGCAAGGGACGCGCCGATCAGCGCGCCGAGAATGACGCGCGGCAGGCGGATATCGTAAATGATGATGCGATCACGGACGGAGAGCGCATTGTCCGTGGTATCGGATCCAGCAATCAGGGACTTCACGACGGAGAGGACCGATGCATCGGATGCACCAAAGGCAAGGCTGAAAAGGACCGTGGCAACGAGCGCCACGCACAGGCAGGCAATGACCATGCGCGCAAACGCTGACCGGTCACCCTCAGGGCGCAGTCTGCTGCCGCCCTGTGCGGAAGCAAGGACGGCAGGTTTTCTCAAGACGGTCTCACTCATTTGCCGAGTTCGTTGCCGTAAATGGCTTCTGCCAGCTCGTGAATTGCCTTGGGCGCGCGCGGCCCGAAGCCCAGCAGATACTGACCACTCATGCGGATGATCTTCTTGTCTTTGCCGGCGGGCGTTGCGGCAATCGCAGCATTGGCAAGAAGGTCGGCATTGTCGGACGAATGGTCACCACCGCGGTCCATGACCAGAATGACGTCGGGTTTGGCCGTGATGATCGCCTCGTCCGTCAACGGCTTGTATCCGGGATATTCCGTGATCGCATTGTCGGCACCGGCCAGTGCAATGATCCCATTGGCTGCCGTTTTGGTGCCGGAGGCCATGATCTTGCCGCCCTGAGCGCTGAGGACAAACAGAATCCGCTTGCGGTTCTTGATGTTCTTCGTTGCGTCTTCAGCCGCCTGCAAATCCTTCTCGACCTGCGACGCCAGTTTTTCCGCCTTGTCGTCAACGCCAAGTGCCGTACCCACCACGCGTATCTTCGCCGAGATGCTCTTTCCCGTGTAGTCCTCAGGTACGAAGACAAAGGGGATGCTGGCCTTCTTCAGGACATCGATGGTTTCCTTCGGGCCGCTGCCTTCCACGGCAATGATGGCCGTCGGGTTGATGGACAGAACCCCTTCGGGAGACAGCGCGCGCATGTAGCCGACGTTTGGCAGCTTCTGCGCAGCTTCCGGGTAGGTACTCGTCTGGTCACGACCGACAAGGTGCCCCTCTTCTCCCAGCGCATAGACGATTTCCGTGATGGAATCGCCAATGGACACCACGCGGGCCGCATCAGGAAGACGCCCGGTGACTTCTTCTGCGGAAGCCACGCCTTGTGCGGAAAGCAATGCCATCAGCCCGGCGAGCGAAGCGGCGAGATGCAGCCTTGCCGGCTTGCTCTGGCGTTTAGCCAACATGGTCATTTCCTTACGCGGCCGAACGCAGGACGCGCGGCAGGTTTTCAACAAGCTGGCGCCAGTCTTCCCGTTCGCCCGAACCCTCGTGGCGCTTGCCGAAGAACTGGATGATCATTTCCCCTTCGGCGCCGTAGGCTTCGAGTGATGTCACATGACCGTCCTTGGTCGGTTTGCGCACGGCCCACAACTCGGCAATGTGATCGAGGCGCAGATGCATATGAAAGGTTTCATCGAGGATATTGAGCCACGGCCCCATCGCCTTGATGTTCGCAATCGGACCCGAATGAATCTGGATGCAGCCACGATTGCCGACAAAGCACATGATCGGTATCTGCTCCTGCGCCGCATGCTGCATCATGGCGCTCAAGGCGTCGCGATCCAGTGCCCAGGCATAGTCCTGCCCGATCACCTGCACCGCCTGATGGCGCGTCATCTTCAGTGAACGCAGAATGCCGAAGAACTCATGCACATCCTTCATCTGGGTCCAGCGATCCCGCAGGCCATCCGCATCGAGTTCATGAATTTCCGCGGTCTTCTCCTCGGGCTTCGGCAAGGCCGTCAGTTCGATACGCTGCGACTGGTCATCGAGACGCAGCTTGGCAACAAGTGCGTGGTAGGCGTCGAGGTCCGAAGCGGGGCGCAGATGGATTTTGTGGATTGCCTCACCGGCGGCATCGAAGAACTGGAGACTGCGGCGGGTGAATTCTCCATCCTGTTTTTCGACCGCAAAGGCGTGGGCCCAGCTGTCGGGAAACAGCCGCAGATCGATCTGCTCGCCCAGCAGCATGGAGGCATGCTTGCCGACGATGGGCTTGTCGTAGACGCCAATCTTTTCGTGCACGGCGCTTTCGTTGCGCGTCAGCGCCATCACCTCGCCGAGGGTCTCTATCTCGGTCAGGAAGGTCTCGATGCGCGGGGTGATGCGAATGACATTGAGGCCGCAAAAGGCTGCTACCAGATCAGCCTCGGTGATGCCAAGCTGCTGGGCAAGATCGCGCTCGCGCATTTTGGGGTTGTCTGCCCGAGCTTGCCGGATGTCCTGGGGTGCTGGCTTGTGCGTATCAGTCATTGTCTTCGGATGCCTATCAATGCGTTACTTGTTGAGAATGAGTTTGCCCTGGCGGGTGATTTTCAGGCGGTAAAGCGAGCCGGCATGTTCGATGCCGACTTCGTTGGAGCCGTCGAACAGGATCTCGCTGCCGTAAACGCGCATATCCGTTTGCCGGACCGGCATGATTTCGCGGGCGAGCGGGGCCAGCCTCGGAAGCCGGACTTGAAGATCGATGATTTGGCGTCGTGACATTGCTGGCCAGCCTTTTCGTGCTGTCGCTGCCGGAATGCTCCGGCAACGGATAGTTCAAACTTGACTCGTATGATCATATTTATTACTCAACATAAAGAGGAGTCAACGAGTCAAGTTAGTTGGCGCTTGAAAAACATCACAAAATTGCAAGCGCGCTGACCGCGAGCCTGCAAAAAATTCTTGAAGTTCGCGCTATCCCAGCAAGCGCAACGGCTGGAAATTTCGGCCTGCGAAGCGCAATTTGCGGCAGGAAATGGTTTGAGCATGACCGCTGCTCCAGCCATGATGAAGCCTGCTGCAACAGGGAAGGCGTCGGGGTACGAGTCCTCCCCGGCGCCAACCCTGACAAAAGAAAAAGGCCCTTGCGGGCCTTTTCCATGTGCAGACTGATCATGTCCTGATCGTGGAGATCAGAACGGCGAATCAGGGAAGTAGAATTCCTTGGCATTGTCCTTGGTGACCAGGGTGGCATCCAGGATGTATTTGCCGCGTACAGGAACCTGATCGTAGAAATTGGCAACCGTCAGTTCGAGTGCCGTTGCGATCATGGACGGCGGATAGAGAACATTGATCGGTGTCATGGCATCGCCATCGCTGACACGCTTGATCATGTCCTTCATGCCGGCACCGCCGATGACCATCTTGATATCGGTGCGCTTGGCCTGGCTGATGGCCTCGAGTACGCCGACGGCCATGTCGTCATCCTGGCACCAGACAGCATCGATCTTCGGGAACTTGGTCAGATAGTCCTGCATGACCTTGAAGGCGTCATCGCGTGACCAGTTGCCGAACTGCTTGTCGAGCACCTTGATACCGCTTCCGGCAATGGCTTCGTCAAAACCCTTCTGGCGTTCTTCGTCAATGACGATCGGCAGGCCGCGAATGACCACGACGTCAGCGGTGCCAAGCTTGTCCTTCAGATATTTGCCGGCGACACGGCCGAGCTCCGGATTGTTGCCGGCGACATACAGATCCTGAATGCTCTGATCGGATAGGGCGCGGTCGACAACCGTGACGAATACGCCCTTTGCCTTGACCTGACGGATCGGGTCGGTCAGTTCGTCGGAATTATGCGGCAGGGTGACGAGGGCATCGATCCCCTGCGTGGTCAGGTCTTCGAGCGCATTGGCCTGGGAAGCACCATCGGGTGATGTCTTGATGGTGATCTTGAGGCCGGGATGGTTGGCCTCGAGAATCTTGGCCGCCCGTTCGGCGTGATAGACGACGCCGCCAGTCCAGCCATGATCGGCAGCCGGAATGGAAACGGCGATATTGACTTTCTTGTCTGCGGCGTGAGCCAGGACCATGCTTGACGCGAGCAGCGCGCCGGCAAGTCCCACGATGAGTTTACGCATATTTCTCTCCCAAATATTCTACGGGCCTTTGTGTCGAGGTCGGCGGGTGGCCCATTCTCCCCCTCCCAAACTTTTATCGCCGTTATCCCTTGCGCTGCAGTGTCCGCTGCACCAGCATGGCGATGATGATGATGACGCCCTGAACCGCCCCGATCAGATACTCACTGACGAAGTTGGACAGGACCATGATGTTGCCGACGATCTCCAGCATGAAGGCGCCGCAGATGGTTCCCCAGATGCGCCCGACGCCGCCTTTCAGCGCCGTGCCGCCAATGACGACCGCCGTGATGGCCTGCAACTCCCACAGCATGCCGGTGGTCGTGGTTGCCGCCCCAAGCCGCGGCACGTAAACCACAACAGCAATGGCGACACAGATGCCCTGAATGACATAGGTCATGGCGCGGACACGATTGACGTGGATGCCGGAATACCGCGCGACGTCTTCGTTGGAACCGACCGCGATGACGTGCCGGCCAAAGGAGGTCTTGTAGAGGATGAAGGCACCGAGCAAACCGACGGCGATGATGATCCAGACCGGTATCGGCAGTCCGAGAAACGTGCCGGTATAGACCGGCCGGAACAGATTGCGCATTTCACTGGATTTCATGGCAATCGATCCGCCATTGGCAAGCCAGACCGTGACGGAGCGGTAGATGGCCATTGTTCCAAGCGTCACGATAAACGGTTCGATCCGCCCCAGCGTCGTGACGGCGCCGTTCACCAGCCCGGCGCCTGCCCCGACGCCGATGGCGATGACGACACCGGCGGCCAGCATGGCGAAATTGCCGTCGATGGCGGCAGAATTCAGGAACAGGATCATGATGCCGGCGACAAGCGCAGCCATCGATCCCACCGACAGATCAAGCCCGCCTGCCGAAATCACGAAGGTCGCTCCAACCGCGATGATGGCGATGAAGGACGAGCGGGTCAGCACGTTCAATATATTGTCGATGCCGATGAAGCTTGGATTGACCAGGGCGCCCAGAACGAAAAGCGCGGCAAGCGCCAGGAATGGCGCAACCGCCGTCTTGTCGATATCCGCCAGCTTGCGGCCAAGGCCGCGCGTGTCGGTATTTGCTTGCGTATCGCTCATGCGGACCCCGTTGCGTATAGTTCTGCTTCGTTTGTTTTGACGCCGGTGGCGTAGACGACGATTTCATCTTCCGTCATCGCGTCACCCGAGACCTCGCCGACAATGCGCGCGGAGCGCATGACAAGGATGCGGTGACAGATGCCGATCAGCTCCTGCATCTCGGACGAGATGACGATGACCGATTTTCCTGACCTGGCGAGATCGGCGATGAACCTGTAGATCTGTTCCTTGGTGCCGATATCGATGCCACGGGTCGGCTCATCGATGATGACGATGCTCGGATCAAGCAGCATCATCTTGGCGAGCAACAGCTTTTGCTGATTGCCGCCGGACAACTGGCCCGCCAGCAGATCGCGCCGCCGGGCCCGGATGTCGAATTCGGCAATCGCCTTGTCCAGCCCCTGTTCTTCCTGCTTGCGCTCGATGAGCGGGCCTTTGGTGAATTTTTCCAATGAGGCCAGCGTGAGGTTCGTCCGCAGGTTCTGTGCCAGAAGCAGTCCCTTGCCCTTGCGGTCTTCGCTCAGGTAGACAATCCCGGCGGCCATGCTGTCGCGCACGCTGTGAAACCGCACCGGCTTGCCGTTCAATTTGACCTGCCCGTGTCCGGCACGCAGCCCGACAATGCCTTCGAACAGCTCAGTCCGTCCGGCGCCGATCAGCCCGGCAAAGCCGAGAATTTCACCTTTGCGCAAGGCGAACGAGGCGCTGCGGGCATAACCCGGAACGTCGAAATTGCTCACATCAAGGATCGTCTCGCGCGTCGCGGTCTCTTCCCGTTCGGGATAGAGCTTCGACATATCGCGTCCGACCATCAGCTTGGCCATGTCAACGGGCTGCAATTCCGAGGCATTGCGGGTCGCGATGAGCTTGCCGTCGCGCAGCACGGTGATACGGTCGGCAATGGCGGCAACCTCCGGCAGGCGGTGGGAAATATAGAGAACCGCCACGTTCTGGTCGCGCAGGTTGCGGATCACCTTGAGCAGCGCTTCCGTCTCATAGGGCGTGAGGGATGCCGTGGGTTCATCGAAAATCACGACGCGGTGCGGCACCTGCAGCGCGCGGGCAATCTGCACGAGCTGGCGCCGCGCAATGGATAGCCGCGACACCGGTGTTGTCGGATCAATATCAGCACCGAGCTTGCGCACGGCTTCGGCAGCCAGCCGGTTCATCTCGCGGTCATTGACCATGAGACCGCGTTTCAACTCGCGGCCCATGAAAATATTCTGCGCGACCGTCAAATGCGGTGCGAGCAGGATTTCCTGGTGCACCAGCACAAGGCCGCGATGTTCCGCATCGACGGGACCGGCGAGGGTCACGTCCTCCCCATCCATCGCAACCGAGCCGCGGGTCGGCTGCAGATGGCCGCTCAGAAGCTTCATCAGCGTCGACTTGCCGGCACCGTTCTCGCCGATGATTGCATGCACCTCGCCGGGCTGGATGGTGAGGCTGATATCGGTCAGCACCTCCACCGGCCCGAAAGCCTTGGCGATGCCCCGGGCTTCAAGCACGGGCACTCCGTCGTTGCGATGGGTTTGGTCGCTGTTCATCACACCTTCGTCCACACGCCGCCGGCTTTGGAGGACTTTACCGCCGCATCGATGAACTCCATGCCGGCAAGTCCATCCTCGACCGTCGGATAAATCACATCCTTCGGTGTCTTCTTACCCGTCCGGGCGGCAATGATCGCCTGTGCGGCTTCCGTATAGATATTGGCAAAACCTTCAAGATAGCCTTCCGGATGACCACCGGGAACGCGTGTGACACGGGCGGCTTCCGGCGACGCGCCGGCTCCGCCGCGGGTCAGCAATTGCTTGGGCTTGCCGAACGGCGTGTACCAGAGATAGTTCGGATCGGCCTGGGTCCATTCCAGTCCGCCCTTGGTGCCGTAGACGCGCAGTTTCAGGCCGTTCTCGTGTCCGGGCGCCACCTGGCTTGCCCAGAGCATGCCCTTGGCGCCGCCATCGAAGCGCATCAGGATCTGCACGTCGTCATCGAGCTTGCGGCCTTCGACGAAGCTGGTGAGTTCGGCGCACAGCTGCTTCAGCGTCAGGCCGGAAACAAAACAGGCAAGGTTATAGGCGTGCGTGCCGATATCGCCGATGGCGCCGCCTGCGCCCGAACGCGCCGGATCGGTACGCCATTCCGCCTGCTTCGATCCTGAGTCCTCCGCTTTTTCGGTCAGCCAGTCCTGCGGGTATTCGGCCTGCACCAGACGGATCTTGCCAAGGACACCCTTTTCGACCATGGCGCGGGCCTGCCGGATCATGGGGTAACCGGTGTAATTGTGAGTCACGGCAAAAATCTTGCCGGTCTTCTTCACCAATGCCACGAGTTCCTTTGCGTCCTTCACCGTTGTCGTCAGCGGCTTGTCACAGATCACATGGATGCCCGCTTTCAGAAACGCTTTTGCGGCGGGTGCATGCATATGGTTCGGGGTAACGATCGCCACCGCCTCGATCCCATCCGGGCGCTTGGCTTCCGCTTTCGCCATCTCTTCGAAAGAACCATAGGCACGGTCTTCCGTAATGCCGAGCTCCTTCGCCGAGGCCTTGGCGCGCGCCGGATCGGAAGACAGGGCTCCGGCGACGAGCTCGTATTGATCGTCGATGCGCATGGCGATGCGATGCACGGCGCCGATGAAGGCGCCCTGCCCTCCTCCGACCATGCCGATGCGAATGCGCCGGGTTGCCGCTTTTTCTCTGCTTGCTTCAATAGCCATTGCCGCTTCCTTCCGTTCTTATACCAGACCAAGGATACGGCGGTTGGCCGCGTCGTCAGTTCCTGCGCCAGCGAAATCATCGAATGCCCTTTCGGTCACGCGGATCAGATGTGCATTGATGAATTCAGCGCCTTCACGTGCACCGTCTTCCGGATGCTTGAGTGCGCATTCCCATTCCAGCACCGCCCAGCCATCGAAGTCATAAGCCGTCAGCTTGGAAAAGACGGCGCCAAAATCCACCTGTCCGTCACCGAGCGAACGGAAACGGCCGGCACGATTCACCCAGGACTGGAAACCGCCATAGACACCCTGTCGTCCGGTCGGGTTGAATTCGGCGTCCTTGACGTGGAACGCCTTGATGCGCTCGTGATAGATGTCGATGTAGTCGAGATAGTCGAGCTGCTGCAGCACGAAGTGCGAGGGATCATAGAGCAGGTTGGCGCGCGGATGATTGTTCACGCGCTCCAGGAACATCTCGTAGGTGATGCCGTCATGCAGGTCTTCGCCCGGATGGATTTCATAGGCCGCATCGACACCCTGTTCATCGAGGTAGTTGAGGATCGGTGTCCAGCGCTTGGCGAGTTCATCGAATGCCGCTTCGACGAGACCGGCAGGCCGCTGCGGAAAGGGATAGAGGAATGGCCAGGCCAGTGCGCCCGAGAATGTCGGCATGACTTTCAGGCCAAGATGGTTGGAGGCACGTGCGGCGCGCTTGACCTGATCGACAGCCCATTCCTGGCGGGCCTTGGGGTTGCCATGCACTTCAGGCACGGCAAAACCGTCCATCAGTTCATCGTAGACCGGATGAACGGCGACGAGCTGGCCCTGCAGATGGGTTGAAAGCTCGGTGATGGTGAGGCCATGCGAACGGGCAATGCCGGCGACTTCATCGCAATAGGTCTTGGAGTCCGAGGCCTTCTTGAGATCGAACAGCCGCGCATCCCAGGTGGGAATTTGAACACCCTTGTAGCCGAGGGATGCTGCCCATTGGCAGATCGCGTCGAATGAGTTGAACGGTGCCGCATCGCCCGCAAACTGTGCGAGGAAAATGGCTGGTCCCTTGATCGTCTTCATGTCTCGTCTCCTCCAATTCATGCGGGCGCCTCGGGCAGGCACCTCTCCGGTTTCTGTTCAGGGCATGTTGTCCCTGAGAAAAATATCGATGCGGATATGTTCCTGCCCCGGTACGATGGGACGGCCTTCGCGCAGGGCAGTGAGAATGCGCGCGGTGCTGCGCGCCATATGCCCGACGTCCTGATTGATGAGCGCATCCACGGTGCCCCGCACCAGATGGCGGCGGGTCGAGGCGGTGAGTTCATGCGCCACGAAAATCACGTCGGAGACGCGGCCGGTTGCTTCGAGCGCAGCAACGACACCCGCCTGACCGCCGCCAGCATTGTAGATGGCAACCAGATCGGGATGATCGCGCAGCAGCGATCGCGAGACTGTCTCAACGCGTGCATTCTCGTCGCGTGCTTCCCGCACGGGCAGAACTTCAAGATTGGCGTATTCGCGGGAAATGACCTGTTCGAAACCGAACTGCCGCTCCACGTGGTCGCGCAGGGCCAGCGAGCCGGCAATCATGCCGACTTTGCCCTTGCGCGGTCCGACAAAGCGGCCAATCAGCGAAGCAGCGGTGCGGCCGGCGGCGTAATTGTCGATGCCGACAAAATGGGCGCGGCGCGAATTCGGCACATCGGAAACCAGTGTCAGGACAACCACACCCCTGTCGGCAAGGGCGTTGATGGCTTCTGTCACGGCGGGATGGTCGAGCGCGACGACAGCGACGCCGTCGATGCTGGAGGGCAGCCGTTCGAGCGCCGCCGCCAAAGCCTCGCCGTCGAAAGTATCGACATATTGAATGGAAAGCCGCACGCGTTCCTGCAGCTGGCGTTCGCGGGTTGCACGAAACTCCGCATCCAGCGCCTGCATGAATTCGTTTTCGCCGGTCGGCAGGATAATCCGGAAATCATAGTCCCGTCCGCGCGCAAGCCGCGATGCGTGCTGATCCGGATGAAATCCAAGCAGCTTGATGGCCGCGTTGACGCGTTCGATGGTGCGCGCATGCACACCATTCCGCCCGTTCACAACACGATCAACCGTTGCAAGACTGACACCGGCTTCTCGGGCGACGTCTTCAAGCGTCATCTTTACCACGAGAATTCTCCTCCGCTTGATATACTAGTTCGACGAAATGAGGTGTGCAACTCTTTTTGACGGGTTTTGATGGGAATTTTGATGGACGCAATGTTGTCCTGCTGCAACTTGCGTGTCGTGGTGTTGATCGCTGGCAACGATGTGAGCAACGCATGCCTTGAGCAAGGTCACCGTCTCACGACAGTGACCTTGCCCGAATTGTCCGATTGATGCGGTATTTGACTGTTTAAATTATTCGCCTTTCTCGAAATCGGTACTGCGGGTGATCGTTTCCCAGGCATCGATCTCATCGACAATCTGATCCAGTTTGCTTCGGGCACGGCGCAGCGCATCACTGCCGAGCAGCAGATGAAGAGGTGGATTGTCGGCACGAACCAGGTTGATGATCACTTGTGCTGCGCGATCTGGATTGCCCAGCTGTCGACCAGCGACGGAATCGAAGGCGGCAGAACTCCGTCCGATCGTCTCGGCATAGGCAGCGTCTTCGGCGTCGCTTTTGCGTATTGAGTGAGACGAAAGAAAGTCCGTCCTGAATGCGCCAGGGGCGATGGCCGTTATTTTGATACCAAGCGGTGCGACCTCCAGCGCCAATGCTGATGAAAGGCCTTCAAGCGCATATTTGGCGGCAGCATAAACGGCCGATCCGGTGGTTGGCGCGCGCCCGGCAATCGAGGTGATGTTGATGATGTGACCGTGGCGCTGCGCGCGGAGGTAAGGCAATGCCGTCCGAATGATCCGGAACGGTGCAAAAACATCGACAGCAAACAGTCTCTCGACATCCGCATCCGATGCCTTCTCCAATGCACCCAGCAGCCCGTATCCGGCATTGTTTACGATGACGTCGATCTCGCCCGCTATCTCAAAAGCTTTTGCTACGCTGGCAGCTGCGGCTTGGCCGTCGATCAGATCAACATTCAGGACATGCAACGTGCCGCGATCATGATCAAGTTCGAACGACCCCGTACGAACTGTCCCAATCACAGTATCTCCTTCTGCTAGTGCTGCCGCGGCAAGTGCCTTGCCAAGGCCACGCGAAATTCCTGTGATGAACCAAGTTGTCATTTTTTTATCCTTTTCAATGAACCAAAGAGAAAATGACAGAAAGGTTGTGCCTTTATAATACGCCAAAAAATTACAGTGCTTGTTAGTTCAGCTAAGTAATGTACGGTGGTGAAATGGACATCCTGCTCGCCGGACACGACTACAATCAGCTTCGCGCCTTCATTGCCGTCGCCGAATTTCTGAGCTTCTCCCGGGCCGCCGATAGCCTCGGCGTCTCCCCTTCAGCGCTGAGCCAGATGGTGCGCAGTTTCGAGGAGCGGGTGGAGATGCGCCTCCTCCACCGGACGACGCGAAATGTGTCATTGACGGAGGCCGGTGAGAATCTGCTTCAGCGGGTCAGGCCCGCGGCGTTTGAACTCGGAAGCGCCGTCGCACAGGCTCGCCGTTCAGGAGAGCACCCTGCCGGCACGGTAAAGGTGCATTCGTTCCGATCTGCTGCCCGAAAACACATCGAACCGATTCTTGCCAGCTTTACCCAACGCTATCCAGAAGTGCTGCTCGACATCACGGTGGATGACGAGGTCATTGACATCGTCGCAGGCGGTTTCGACGTGGGCTTGCGCATAGGAGAGGTAATTGAACGCGACATGATCGCCGTTCGTCTGGGATCCGAGCTCCGGCAGGTGGTGGTGGCGACGCCTGATTACCTGGCGCGTCATGGATATCCGGAGCATCCGCGCGATCTCATCAGTCATCGTTGCATACGTTGGCGCTGGCCGGGCCGGACCACGCCTTACGCTTGGGAATTCTTCGAGAATGAAACCTGGTTCAGTGTCTCCGTCGAAGGTCCACTGATCTTCAGTGATAAGGAAATGGCACTGGGTGCCACTCTCAAAGGAATCGGGATCGGTTTTCCGATCGAGGACACCGTTGTCGACCACATTGCCGAAGGCAGGCTCGTCAGCCTGCTGGATCCATGGTGCGCTCCGTTTCCAGGGCTATTCCTGTGCTATCCCAGGCAGCGTCATATGGCACCTGCGCTGCGGGTTTTCATCGATGCCGTGCGTGCGGGTGCCTGAATGCTCAGTTTCTACCAGCGGTCCGCATACCACCGCCTCGTCACATGGTTGTAACGCGATTGGCGCATAGGCGGTGCCAAAGATCGAAAAGCATTGTAAAAGCGGCGCATGACCGACATTCACATCCAGAATCTGACCAAGTGCTTCGGCGAGACGGTTGCTCTCAGAAATATCTCTATCGATTTCCCCGCAGGGTCGTTTACCTCGCTGCTGGGACCCTCCGGTTGCGGCAAGACCACTCTCCTGCGTCTGATTGCCGGATTCGAGGCGCCCGACGATGGCGCAATTGATTTTGGCGACGAGCGGATCGCCGATGTGCGCCGCCAGAAAACGCCGGAGGAGCGCGGTGTCGGCGTGGTCTTCCAGTCCTATGCCCTGTGGCCGCATATGAATGTTGCCGAGAACGTCGCCTACCCGCTGAAGACCCGAAAGGTTGCCAAGGCCGAAATCGCGCAGCGCGTCAAAACGGTGCTGGAAAGCGTCAGTCTTGGCAGTTTCGCCGATCGGCGGATCGAGGAACTTTCGGGCGGCCAGCGGCAACGCGTCGCCCTCGCCCGCTGTCTGGTTGCCGACGCGAAAATCATTCTTTTCGATGAACCGCTTGCCAATCTCGACATGCATTTGCGTGCTTCGATGATCGAGGCTTTTCGGGATATCCATCGGCGCACCCGTGCGACGATCGTTTATGTCACGCATGACCAGTCGGAAGCGCTGGCGCTCTCCGACCGCATCGCGGTGATGAATGCCGGCAACATCCTGCAGATCGCTGCGCCGGTGGAGGTCTATCACTCCCCTGCGGATCAGCGCGTGGCCGGATTTATCGGCCGCGGCACGCCGGTTTCCGGCACGGTTGTCGAGAGGCAGGCGTCATCGGCTCTCGTTGATGTGGCGGGGTATCGTCTTGCCGCGCGCGGCGTTGCCGATGGCTCCGACGCGATCAAGCTGCTGCTGCGCCCCGAAGCTCTCCGTCTCGCCGATGACGGGCTTGCTGCCACAGTACAGGAAAGCACCTATCGCGGTGCCGTCTACGAAACCCGGCTTGAACTGGCCAACGGCGAGCGCCTGACGCTCGACAGCCCCTCGGCGCTGCGCATTGGTGAAACCGTGCATGTCGCCATTGCCGACGCCTGGATTATTCCCGGCTGATCTACCGCCAGGGCAACACACCAGGCGGGAGCTTTTTGCCGAGACGGTCGAGAACCGCCAAAAGTGCCACGACAATCAGGATTGTCGTCACGGCAATGGCCGCCGCATGGGTACCAAGCCCAGCCTCTTCGAGGCTGAACAACACGACGCCGAGTGTTTCATGCCCGCTTGACCAAAGCAGTGCCGAGACCGTCAATTCGTTGAATGCGCTCATGAAGACAAGCAAAGCGCCTGCAACCGCTGCGGGTGCCGTCAAAGGACCGGTGATTGTCATGAGACGGCGCAGCGGACCGGCGCCGGACACGGCGGCCGCTTCATTGAGATCGCGCGACAGCTGCCCGATCGCCGTTGTGACCGGTTTCATGGCCAGGGCGAAGAAGCGCATGAGATAGGCAACCAGGATAATCCACGCGGTGCCGTAGAGGCTGCCGATCAATGGCAGCGGCCGCAGGAACAAGAGAATGCAGGCGATGGCAAGCACGATGCCTGGCAAGGCATAGGGCAGTTCGATTGCGCCATGCAGGACGCGTTGCGATAGACGCGAGAAGCGCTCCAGCCCCACAGCAACCGGAATGGATCCCATCGCGAGAATGAGAGCGGCGGCGCCAGCAAGAGTGGCCGAGTTCCAGAAGGCGCGGCTGGTGGATGCCTGCCGGAACAGTACTTCCTCGAAATTGGAGAATGTCAGGGTGGACCAGTTGAGCGGGACGCCGAAAGACGGGATCAATGCCGTGGTTATGAGGGCAAGCACCGGCAGGATCAGCATGAACAGGATGGCGACCCAGCCAAGAGCGGCGAACAGCCAGCGGTAGCGGCCAAGGGCAAAGCGCGCGGGTGTTCCCGTGGTAAATCGGTGGTTGACCTTCTTGAGTGCCAGGGCCTGCAGGACGACACCAAGCAAGGCGAGCATGGCAATAAGGACGGAGAGCGCTGCAACCTGCGGCAGCACGCTGGGACCAAAACTGGCGATACGCTGGTAGATCATCGTCGTCAGGGTGAGATAGTTGACCGGCATGCCAAGCAGGGCGGGAATGCCGAAATTGCCAACACCCGACACGAAGGCAAGCGCCGTGGCAGCAACGAGATAGGGCCGTACCATCGGCAGGATGATCGTCAGGAGCACGCGCAGCGGCGATGATCCGGAAGAACGCGCCGCCTCGACCAGATCGCGGGGGACGCGAGTGAGCCCTGCCCGCAAGGTGATGAAAACAATGGGTGCATGCTGGATGGCATAGAGCAGGATGATGCCATTGCGACCGAGCAGCGGATTGGACGTGCCCGGCGGCGGTGCAAGACCGAAAGCACCAAGCAGCGTGCTGGATGGCCCGAACAGGTGCAGCCATGACAGAGCCATCACCTGTGGCGCGATCATCAACGGCAGCAGCAGCAGGAAACCGAGGGTCTTGCGCCCCGGCAGGTCGGTCATGGCAATGCCGATGGCAAAAGGCGCGCCAACCACAAGGGCGAGCAGCGCGCCGAAGAAGGCCGTATCCAGGGTGTTGAGCGTGGCCCGCATGACCGAGGCACTGGAAAGCCGCCCGGCCATGGCGGCAAGATCAATCTCGCCGCCGGGTGCGACGGCTGTCACCAGCAGCCGCAGCATCGGCAAAAAGCTTAAGGCAAAGATGATGGCGAGAACCAGCACGGCGGACAATCCGCCATCCTGCCGGAAATAACGCCACAACCTGTATGCCGGGGAACCCGCATGTGTGGATGCGGGTCTGGCATTGTCTATGGAATGTGTAATGGCCAAAGGCGTTTACTGCCCCATCACTTCGCTGAACTTTTCCTTGTTCTTGGTCTCGTTGGCGAGCGCGCCGGCGGCGTCGAACTTCATGACCTTGATCGAGGCGCGGTCCGGATAGCCCGCCGGCAAGGCAACGTCGGCACTCGCGGGGATATAGCCCATCTTGGCTGCGAGCTCCTGACCGTCCTTCGACAGGAGGAAGTTGATGAAGGCTTTTGCCGCTTCCGGATTTTTCGCCGTCGACAGGATGCCGGCCGGCTCGGTGACAGCCGAAACGCCTTCCTTCGGGAACACGAACTCGACCGGAGCGCCCTTGGCCTTCTCGCGGATCGGCATGTAGTCGACGATCATGCCATAGAGCTTGTCGCCGCCGCTGACTGCTTTGAGGATATCGCCATTGCCGCCCGCAGCCTGCGCGCCATTCTTGGCCAGCTCGGCATAATAGTCCCAACCCTGTTTGAGATTTTCGGTGAGCGTAACGGTGTGGATCAGGGCGGCACCCGATGTCAGCGGACTTGGCATGGTGACAAGACCTTTGGCTTCCGGCTTGGCGAGATCGGCCCAGCTCGTCGGCACAAACGGTGCCTTGGTGTTGTAGACAATGCCTGTCGTGATCAGCTTGGTGGAGAAGTAGGTGCCGTCCTTGTCAATGAGCGCGGCGTCGATACCCGAAGTCTTTGCGTCCTTGAAGGGCAGCAGGCGGCCTTCCTTCTTCAAGCCTTCCATCGTCACCACATCGGCAATCAGCAGAACGTCGGGCTGCGGCTGGCCGGCTTCGATTTCGGCGCGCAGCTTGGCCATGATCTTGGGCGTTCCGTCGCGCACCCATTCAACCTTGATACCGGGGTTCTTTGCCATGAATGCATCGGCGGTTTGCTGCGCATCGGTGTTGGGCTGGCTGGTATAGAGGACAAGTTTGCCATCTGCGGCAAACACCGGCTGAAGACCGGCGGCAAGCAAAACGGAAGCGATGAGAATGCGGCGCATGATAACCCCTTTTGTCAGGACGAGATGAACCCGCTTTGATTTTTGCAGGCTCATAATGATCGGTCACCCCTATACAAGCCGGATAACGGTTCTATGACATCTAGAGAAAAGTTGTAAGGTTTTCATCGGGTAAATTGGCTTGGAAAACCCCGTCGAAATTTTTTACTTGTCATCCCGCTGTTATAAACAGACAGTACAAAGAAAAAAATTGCACAGCTGCGCAATGGGATGGAAAATGACTGAACCTGCTTTCCTCAAAGTCGAGCGAATGAGCGTGGGGTATGGCCCGACGACAGTACTCGACAATCTAGACCTCGACATTCACAAGGGTGAATTCGTGGCGCTTCTCGGCTCGTCCGGTTGCGGCAAGACAACGCTTCTGCGGACGATTGCCGGCTTCTCCAAGCCGTTCAGCGGTTCCATCCAGGTTGCGAACCGCGATGTCACTCAGATGCCGCCGGACAAGCGCGGTATGGCGCTGGTGTTCCAGTCCTATGCGCTGTGGCCGCACATGACCGTTGCCCAGAATATCGGCTATGGGCTGAAGCTGCAGAAGCGCTCCAAAGATGTCATCGACGCGCGTGTCAACGAGATGCAGAACCTGCTGGGCCTTGGCGGTCTCGGCGCACGCAAGCCGGCTCAGCTTTCCGGCGGGCAGCGCCAGCGCGTGGCGCTCGGCCGGGCGCTGGCCATCGATCCGGAAATCCTGCTGCTGGATGAGCCGCTTTCCAACCTCGATGCCCGTATCCGCCTGACGGTACGCCACGAGATACGGTCGCTGCAAAAGCGGCTTGGCATCACCGCCATTCACGTCACGCATGACCGCGAGGAAGCCATGGTGATGGCTGACCGTATCGTCATCATGAATGCCGGGCGGATCGAGCAGCAGGGAACGCCGGAGGACGTCTACAACAAGCCTGCATCGCTCTTCGTTGCTGCGTTCATGGGCGCGGAAAATGTTCTGTCCATGCAGGCGCGTGTCAACGGCGCGCAGATTGAACTGGCGGAAGGCTCGTTCAATCCCTCGACGGTCACGGCATTGTCGGGCCGCGCGCTTGCCAGCGGGCCGGTGCAGCTGCGTTTTCGTGCCGAAGCCGCCCGCCTTGCCGGCAGCGGCGATACGGTTTCCGCCGAGCCGGGTGCGCTCGAATTGCGCGGCCGGATTGCCAGCGTCAGCTATCCCGGCGGTCATTGGCGCCATGCCGTGCGTCTGGGCAATGACGAAATCCTAGTCGATGCAGATACCGCCTTTGCGGAGGGAGAAACCGTCAAGGTGCATATCCCCGCGCATTCGCTTTTCATTTTCAACGCGCCGCAGGTTGCTGCGGCCGCACATGCCCATTGAGGACAGGTGGCCGGTCCGCTGGTCCCTGCCCCATAGACTGCCAAAACAAAACATCCATGCTCAACGGGAGTTCACGATGAAAACGTTACTACAGGCTTCACTTATCCTCGGACTGGCGGCCACACCTGCGGCTGCCGGTGACCTCACCGTGTTGACGGCGGGTGACCAGAACATGGTCGATTACGTCAATGATTACCTCGCCCCGATCTTCGAAAAGGAAAATCCGGGCACCAAGGTGCGGGTTGTCGGCACTGGCCCCGGCGATGCCGGTTCGCAGAAGATCGTCGAGCGGTTCGACGCGCAGGCCAAGGCCAACACGGAAAAATGGGATGCCGACGTGGCCGTCGTCCATGAGAAGTTTGCCGGTCCCATGGTCAAGGAAGGCTATCTGGAATCCTATCGCGCAAAGATTCCTTCCGGCGTAATGGTGACAAGCGACAAGGCAAAAATGGCGCTTGGCGCCAATGTCGACGGTTATGTCATGCCGATGTTCTCCAGCCAGACTGCTATCGCCTACAACCCTGCGCTGATCCCCAACCCGCCGAAGAGCTATGAAGAGCTGGTTGCCTGGGCCAAGAAGAACCCGAAGCAGTTCGGTTACAACGGCATCAAGGGCGGCGCCTCGGGTGTCAGCTTCGTCATGGGCTGGATTTATGCCTTCGGCGATGGCGATGCCAAGAAGCTGATGAACGGTCCGTTCGAAGAAGCAGAAACCAAGAAGTGGGACAAGGCATTTGCCGGTCTGAAAGATTTCACCACCAATGCCACCCTGACGCCGGGCAATGCCGGAACGCTCGACATGCTGAGCCGCGGCGAAATCGCCATGGGCCCGGTCTGGGTTGATATGTTCTATTCCTGGAAGGCAGACGGCAAGCTTCCGCCGGAAATGAAGCTGTTCCTGCCTGCTCCCGGCATGCCCGGTCAGCCGATGCACTATGTCATCCCTGCCAAGAGCCCGAACACGGCGCTGGCCGAGAAGTTCGTTGCCCTTGCCACCAGCCCGAAGGTTCAGGCTGAAGGCATCGTCAAGCGCTTCAACTGGTACCCTGGCATCGATGCGAAATATGTGCAGCCGGAACTCGACAAAGCCAGCTGGGACAAGCTCTTTATCGATATTTCCCCGGAAGATCTTGCCACCAAGGCAAAGCCCTTCCCGATTGCCAAGTACAATTCGGCAATTCTCGAAGCATATGAGCGCAACGTAGCCAACTAATAGCGCGTGCCGTTCGGACCACCGGCCCACGCCGGTGGTCCCCTCCCCTCTTCTGGAATATGCCGATGCAGAAACGCCTTCTCGCCATTCTTCTCGTGATCCCGGCACTGGTCATGATCGTGCTGTTTTTCATCGTGCCGCTTGGCGCGTCGATTGTCGGCGCATTTGTTGTCGGCGATAGCTACGGCATCGGGAATTTTTCCAAATCCTTCGAGCTTTACTCCAGCGACATGATTTTCACGCTGCTGATTGTCGGCGTTTCCACCCTGCTGATCGGCTTTTTTTCGATCGCTATTGGCGGATATCTCACGCTGGGCGAGAATCCGCGTGCTGTCGCCGTACTGCGCTGGCTCTACCGCTGGCCCATGTTCATTCCGTTTATTGTCGTCGGCCAGATACTGCGCACATTCCTTGCCAAGAATGGCCTGATGAACAATATCCTTGTCAGCCTGGGCGTCCTGACGCCACTTCAAACGGTCGGCTTTCTTGACTGGCGCGGCATCGTCATCGCCTTCGTCTGGAAGCAGACACCATTCGTGACGCTGCTGGTCGCGGGTGCGATGGCCTCGCTGGATCGCAGCACCATTGAAGCCGCCCGCAATCTTGGCGCTTCGCGGCTGCGCATCCTCATCGAAATCATTGTCCCGCAAATCGCGGGAACCCTGCTGGTCGGCCTTATCCTCTCCTTTGTCACCATGATGTCGGTGCTTTCGGTGCCGCTGATGATCAATGCGCAATCCCCCACCATGCTGACCGCCGATATTGCATTCCGCATCAATGCCCATGGCGATTATGGCGTTGCCAATGCGCTCGGCATGATATCGCTGCTGCTGACGGCCGGTGTCGCCCTCATCTATCTGCGCCAGTCGGTGAAGGAGCGTTCGTGATGACCCGAATTGATTTTTGGTGGGTTCCCCGGGCGCTCGTCCTTGGCCTGCTTGCCTTTGTGATTTTCGGGCCGCTGACCAACCTCCTGCTGTGGACCGTCGCGGAGAAATGGTATTTTCCACATATGCTGCCGCTGGAATATGGCTTCAGCTTCTGGCAGCGGGTGTTCTCGCCGCGCGGCAATGCCATGGAATCGCTGGTGACGAGCATTGTCGTGGCCAGCTTGACCGTGGTGGTGGCCCTCGCGCTGGCCGTTCCGGCCGGTTACGCGCTGTCGCGGCTGAAACTGCCGTTCCGCAGCCTGATCCTGCTCGCCTTCCTCATTCCGCAGGCTTTCCCCAATCTGCCCGTCTATGTGAACATCGCGCGGTTCTTCTACCAGATTGGCCTGAACGGCACGATCATGGGCGTGGTGCTGGTGCATGTCACGCACGGTCTCGTCTATGCGGTGTGGATTGCCACGGCAGCGTTCTCCGCCGTGCAGATCGATCTGGAGGAAGCCGCCCGGTCCATTGGTGCCGGTCCCCTGCGCGCCTTTCGTGACGTGACCCTGCCTCTTGCGGCGCCCGGGCTTCTCGCCAGTGCTATTTTTGTGTTTCTGGAGTCGTTGGATGAGTTTACCGGCAGCTATTTCGTTGGCGCGCCCGATGTGAACACGCTGCCGTTATTGCTTTATACGGCGGGGTCCGGCGGCAACTATCAGATTGCATCGATCACCGCGCTGCTGCTACTCATCCCGTCTATCGGCTTTATGCTGGTGGTGGAGCGATTCTTGCGCGCCGATGTGCTGTCCAAGGTTGGACACTAGAGGAACAAGCATGGATTCGAACGGCGACGATCTACCGAAGAAGACCCAGCACTATGTCAGTGCCGTCGAGGTGGCAAGAAAGGCTGGCGTGTCCCGCTCTGCGGTGTCGCGGGCGTTCACACCCGGTGCCAGTGTTTCTGCCAAGAAACGCGAAAAGATCATGGCTGCCGCCGAGGAGCTCGGCTATCAGGTCAACGATCTGGCGCGGGGTCTTTTGGCAAGAACAAGCCGGCTGGTCGGCCTTGTCGTTACCAATCCGGAGCTGGGCTACCGCTCGCATCTCGTCGCAGCCTTGACCAAGGCGCTGATCCATCGCGGCAGCGTACCTATCGTCATCAATACCGGCCGCACGGAGGAGGAACTTGTCGCGGCGCAAAAAACGCTGTTCGGCTACCGCGCCGAGGCAACGATCATTCTGTCCGGTTCTCCCCCCTCCTCTTTCGTCGAGCTGGCGCGGCGCAACGGTCAGCCGCTCATCGTGCTCGGACGATCCGAAACCGGGGCCGATGACGTCAATATCGACAATGAAGGCGCAGGCCGCGAGGCTGCCCGGGTTTTTCTCGCCAATGGATTGACGGCATTGGGCTTTGCCGGAACCGTGTCCCGTACGCCGACGACCATCGAACGCGAGAACGGCTTCTGCCACGAAGCGGCTGCGCATGGCGCGACCGTCATCATGGGGCATGGCGGCAATTCCGATTATGCGGGCGGGCAGGAAGCGGCGCGGCAGCTTTTTGCCGGCAGCGAACACCCGCAGGGCGTATTCTGCGTCAACGATCTGGTTGCCTTTGGTCTTATCGATCATGTGCGGCGGCACACAAGCCTGAGGATTCCGGAGGACCTGTCCGTCATCGGGTTTGACGACATACCGGAAGCGGCGTGGGAAACCTACAATCTCACGACCTTCCGCCAGGACCCGGCTGTCATGGCTGCACACGCCGTGGCCCTGCTCGACCAGCGGCAGGCCGAGCCGGATTGCCCGCCCATGCACGACCGGCTGAACACGCACATTGTTGTGCGTGGCAGTGCCCGCATCCCCCATTCATTCAAGCCCTGATACGTCCGAGACATTCCATGAAAATTATCCAGGTTACCGATCTGCATCTCGTCACGCCGGGCGATATTCTGTGTGAGCGCGATCCGCTGAAGAATCTTCAGGCCTGCATTGCCGACATCAACCAGAACCATGCGGATGCAGAACTGGTGATTTTCACCGGCGATCTCAGCGATAACGGTCATGAGGACAGCTACCAGGCGTTGGCGGGTGAACTGGAAAAGCTCATTCCGTCGTATAAACTGCTTCTCGGCAATCACGATAACCGCAGCGCATTTCTGCGGGTTTTCGCTTCCGTCACACCGGAGGACGGTTTCGTCCAAAGCGTGGTCGATACGGCGGAGGGGCGCCTGATACTGCTCGACACCCTATCGGAAGGTTTGGTCGAAGGGCGTCTGGATGAAACCCGGCAAGCCTGGCTGAAACGGCGTCTGGCCGAGGCGGCTGGCCGGCCGGTGTTCCTCTTCCTGCACCATCCCCCCTTCCCCATTTTCCTGCCGCTCCTCGATGGGCTCGGACTTGTCGAATCGGAAGCGCTTCATGCTTTGCTGCGCGAGCATGGCAATGTCAGGCATATTTTTGTCGGCCATGCGCACAGGCCGGTGGCGGGCAGCTGGCGCGGCATTCCCGTGAGCGTCATACGCGGCACCAACCACCAGACGGCACTGGATTTTTCACCCGACAGGATCATGACGACGCTCGAGCCGCCGGCCTATGCCGTTGTGTTTATCGATCGGAATACAGTGATCGCCCATTTCCACGATTTCCTCGATCGCACCGCTGCCTATCGCTAGCGGTTCGCCGGATTGGCCGGTCGGCTGCCCGCCGAGCGGGAGGATTTCTGCTATGCTATTGTATTCGTTTGTAAAAAGGAAATATATTGGATATATTTTCGGCAGATTCCTGTTTCTTGCCGAAGCAGTAGCCCAATGCTTGCGCGCGCTGGTCGAGTTCTTCTCTGATCCCGTCGAGGATCGGGCCGCAATAGACCGGAGGATGGCAGGGAGACGAATTTACCGCGCGTTCCGGTGATGTGAACATGAGGGTTCCGGGTTCCAGGAACCTGACCCGGTTGCCAAGATCGAGGTAGCTTTCCGCATAGGCACCTTCCGCGATCAGCACGCCATGCTGCTCCAATTCAATATGGTAATAAATGAATGGTTCGAACGTTGCGTCTTGCGTGATGGAAGTGCCGTTGATGAGGAGCTTTGCCGGGATAAGCGACCCATTCAGAAACAGGCAATGATCCGGCGACACATAGAGGTCGCGGTTCGGTGCGCCGCGATCGAGCGCGCCCGGACGGATGCGGATAGGTGCATGATCGCGCAGCTTGTCGATGGTTCTGGGATCGATCCTGCGGCTTCCGATCCAGATGATGGGTACGGCTTCACCGTTCATCGTATAGACCAGATTGCCGATCTTGAGCCTCTCGACGGCGATCTCCCCTGCCGGTGTGGAGATCAGCGTTCCCATGACGAAGCAGGGCGTCTTGATGGTGATCTGACCGCTGTTGTCCGCTTGAGCAAAGTCGAACGTGGCAGCGGGATTGATAGTAAACTTTGCGCCTGTACCGAGCACATCTTTGACTGTGTTGGTGGCGCCTTTGAGTGTCGTTGCAATGGGGTTTAGAAGACCAGTCAAAAAACCAGGTTTTTCAGCAGGCGCAGGCTCGGTGGTCTTTCCAGTCTTGAAGAGAAGTGTGTCATCCTTCAGTTCGGCGGAGGTTGCTCCATCCACTTTGATCTTGTCGCCTCCGTGAAGATTGATGATCTCGATGGGGCTGGCCACGTTGATACCGAGATTCCCGGGCTGGTATTCGAATGTGCCAGTGCCGTCTGAATAGCCAAAATCGATGGTCGTCGAATTTGCAATGTTGACGGCGGCAGGCGGAGCACTGAGGGTGAGTGTGCAGTCTTTTCCTACTCCATAGGTGATGTGCCCGAGCGCTTTCACATCCAGTCCCGCCGGGTTGACCGTCAGATGGGCGCCGTCGACGAGGTCAATTCTTGCAATGTTGAGGGCGCTGAGGTCGACCGATTTGCTGTCCAGGGTGACCTCCCTGCCAGTGATGAGATAGTGGCCATCGGCCCGCTTCTCCAGTCCGGCGGGCGGGTCTTTGACGGATGTTTTGGCCATGCTTCTGTTTCCTTCTGAAAATGGATTGGTGATGAAAATCAAACGGGCGTGGCTCTTTCCGCTGCGGCGCGGAGATGAGCGCGGAGGTCGATGGACGGCTTCTGTCCGTAAATTTCGCGATAGGTGGCGGCGAAGCGCGCCGGGTTTGAAAACTGCAGACTGCTTGCGACATCAGTGACGGTTCTCGCCTTGCCCATCTTGATCAGGTCATGTGCCTCTGCGATGCGGTAATGCGACAGAGTTTGGATTGGCGTTGCGTCACGGAAATGCCGGAATATTCGCTGCAGTGTTCGCGTACTGCACCCTGCAGCACCTGCTATATGATCGACCGTGACCGGAGCGTAGAGATTGTTGCGGATGAATTCCTCGGCACGGCGAAGCTGTCTTGGGCATGGTTGCCGTGTGGAACGATCGCCATGGCAAAGATTGTGCGGCGCTGACGCGTAGAGCTGCGCGATCAGCAATTGCTCATAACTCATGACCAGCGGCGGCGTCTCCCCCTCCCCTTTCCTGAAAAGCAGAAGATTGATCGTGCGGTACAGGCTGGACACGGCGTGCCTGCGGAAATCGGCGACAGCCGCAAACCGGGGCTCATGAAAGCAAAATTGTCCTGACCACAGGCCAAACTGATTGCGCAACAGGGAGAGTGGAATCTGGAATGCGAGCCAGCGACACCCCTTGGTCAGTTTGAGCGAAGTGGCAGGGTCGTTGATGATGGCTCCGGTGCAGCCGCCCGGGATGAGCGACGCGAGGCGCGATCTGGTGTTGCCGCATTCGATGACACCGCTGAGCACAAAGACATAAAGGAGGTGGTCTGCCTTTCCGTCCGAAACGATTTCCATCGGATGGGAGGTCGAACCTTTCAGGACCTGTGTCTCATTGAGGCGGTAGGTCTCGTCCAGGGGTAAACGAGGAAATATTGCGGGTCTCTCGGCAACCGGTGTTCCCGTGGCGGGCATTTGTGCCGGGTGATGGGACAGGCGGTCGCGAGCAGGATTGTCATTCCGCATTGTATCGAACATTGCTTCAATCCTTGAAAAACGGATGGTGATTGAAATCGATGCGCCAGACAAAATACAATTTTAAATAGAATATATTTCGTACGTAATTTGAGGTTGTATTGTTAGCTAGGGATCGCTGCCGCGTAAATGCGACTTTAGTGCAAGGGAATTATTTGCCATGAATCGCGCTGTTTCTGGAAAGAAACAGTTGGAGAGCACCTGAATTCAGGAACCGATTGTTCTGTGGGGGCATTGATTGATGATAGGTTGGCGCCCTTTGCAGGAGTCGCCGAGGCGACCCGATTCCTTGTGTTCCCTTAGTGAGATAGTTGAAATGAGCAAGCCATCTTCTGGTCCCATACCGGCCGGTCCAAAGCCCTTTTACCGTTCATTTGGTTTTCAGGTTATTGCCGCGATGATCATCGGGCTCCTGCTCGGCCTCGTCGCCCGTAATCTTGGCCCCGATGCGACAGGCAATCCGAATTGGCTCAGCGTAACGCTGCAGACCGTCGGATCAATCTTCGTGCAACTCCTGCGGGCACTGGTTCCGGCGCTGATTTTCACCGCGATCGTGGCAAGCATCAGCAACCTGCGCGCGCTCAACAATGCAGCCGCTCTTGTCTGGCAAACGCTGCTGTGGTTCGCCATTACGGCGCTGGTGTCGGTGGTGATCGGCGTTGCGCTTGGACTTGTTATCCAGCCCGGAATCAATTCCAGCGTTCTTGCCTCTGCCGCCTCCGCTCCGTCGTCAACCGGTTCGTGGCTCGATTTCCTGAAAGGGCTCGTTCCTTCCAACATGCTCGGCCTGCAGGCATCGACCAAAGTGACCGGCGGTTCGGCGAGCACGTATCTGTCTTTCAACGTGCTGCAGATCGTCATCATCTCCATTGTGGTTGGGGTCGCGGCGCTGCGCGTCGGATCGGTGGCGGAGCCGTTTCTTGATTTCAATCGCGCGCTGCTGGCTGTGGTGCGGAAGATTCTCTGGTGGGTGATCCGCTTGACGCCAATCGGAACGATCGGGCTTCTCGGCACGGCGGTGGCGCAGTATGGCTGGGAAACGCTGGCACAATTGGGCTGGTTTTCCGCTGCGGTCTACATCGGTCTTGGACTGGTGCTCTTTGTGGTCTATCCGATCGTGCTTCTGGCCAATGGTCTCAATCCGGCCCGGTTTTTCGCGGGAGCCTGGCCGGCGATCCAGCTTGGTTTTGTCTCCCGCTCATCGATTGGAACCCTGCCGGTCACCGAAGCCGTGACGGAAAGCAATCTCGGGGTGCCGCGGGAATATGCGGCCTTTGCCGTACCGCTGGGAGCGGCGACGAAAATGGATGGCTGTGCTGCCATCTATCCTGCCATCGCCGCAATCTTCGTCGCGCAGTTCTACAACATACCGCTGGGTGTTCAGGAATATCTTCTGATCGCCTTTGTATCGGTCATCGGTTCCGCGGCGACCGCAGGGCTGACCGGCGCGATTGTCATGCTGACATTGACGCTCTCCACGCTGGGTTTGCCCTTGCAGGGTGTCGGGCTTTTGCTGGCGGTCGATCCGATTTTGGATATGGGCCGCACGGCGGTGAATGTTGCGGGACAGGCGCTGATTCCAACGATCGTCGCCAAGCGACAGGGAATTCTCGATCAGGACCGTTATGACAGCACGACGACGATTGACGTGATTGATCCGGCTGCCGTGCCCGCTGCAGCCTGAGGACATCTGCAGTTGGATAAAGCGCGGCAGCGATGCCGCGCTTTCTTTTTGGCGTTGACAGCTGTCAACTGCCTCCCGATTCGGACGCTAGGATTGGGCAGCACATGGCTGTGTAAGCGCCGACCATGCCAGTTGCGCGGTGAATCTGGAATCAGTTGACAGCTGTCAACCCGTTGAATCCTTGCGCGCGTGCCTTATGGTTAAAATACATCGTGGGCGATTCACTCTTTGTAAACCACACTTCCATAGAGTTTTACGCAATTGCCACAGTTGTAAGCGAGTACCGAGTTGTCCAAGCGTAATCAGGCAGTCAACCATAGTCTGCACACTCCCGCCATCTCCCGGCGCCATCTCTTGCTGGGCGCAGGCTCCCTCGCAGTTCTCGGCGTATCCGGATGCTCGCAGACATTCGAGCTTCCCGACATGAGCGTTGACACCATGTCGACCGGCAGTATTCGGCCGCAGATCAGCGTGGATAAATCCATCACGGTTCCCGACGTTATGTACGCCGCGGTGCAGGAGGGGCCATATTCGCTCCCGGCGATTCCCTATCAGAAGGTTCCGGCCGAGTTCCGGCGGCAGATCGTCGTCGATCCGACAGGCGAGCAGCCTGGGACAATCGTCGTGCGCTTGCAGGAGCGTTTCCTCTATCTGGTGCAGCCGGGCGGTGACGCCATCCGCTACGGCGTTGGCATCGGCAAGGCCGGGTTCCTGTGGAGCGGTCGCGCCAACATCCAGTACAAGAAGGAATGGCCGCGCTGGACGCCGCCGCGCGAGATGATCCAGCGCAAGCCTGAACTGGTGAAATTCGAAAACGGCATGGAACCCGGACCGCAGAATCCGTTGGGTGCGCGCGCGCTCTACATCTACAAGGATGGTGTCGATACAGGCTATCGCATCCATGGCTCGCCGGAATGGTGGTCGATCGGAAAGTCCATGTCATCCGGCTGCGTGCGTCTCATCAACCAGGATATTATCGATCTCTATAGTCGCGTGCCTGGCAAAGCCACTGTTGTCGTGGGGTAGGGAAGTCCTCTAGGAATCATTGCAGAGTTGGGTATCAGGCCGAGACCTATCGTCTCCGGCCTGATTGCTTTCATGGGCATGTCTGTGCGCGTGGGGTTCAGACGCGGATGAGCCCGAGCTTGCGTGCTCTGTCCATGAGGTTCTTGACCGATGATGCGGCCCAGCGGGCTGCGCCGCGCGGCGTCCGCTCGTGCATGGCTTCAAGCTGACCGGCGATGTCGCGCAAGGTCAAATCCGGGTTGGCATTGGCAATGCCGGTCACCAGCATCATGAGCCGATCCTCCGGCGTGCGGCGAGGGGAGGGGGCTATCAGGCGTGCATCCGCAAGCCCTTCATTGACCAGCAATCGTACCGAGCGGCGCAAGCGGTCGGCATTCCAGATTTGTCCGGTCTGTTGGCGCAGGCTGCGAGCCACCTCGTCCCAGGGGTGTTCGGGACGCATACGCCGCACGATGGGCAGCCAGGATGACATCCCAGCGGTCAGGTCCGCCAGATGACCACGCCTGCGGGCCTGGGCGAGCTTTGCCAATGCCTCGGGCTGCTTCTCACGCAGGCCGGGATTGCCGGGAAGCCTGCCCCGCGCACGGGCGGCATTGATCCCCGCCTTGGTACGTTCGGAAATCAGGGCACGTTCCAGCTGTGCCACGGCGCCGAGAACCTGCAGGGAAAACATACCTTGCGGCGTCGAGGTGTCGATGGGGTCGTGCAGTGACCGGAAATGCGCACCCTTTTCCTCCAGCTGTTCGATGACAGTCAGGAGATGACTGACGGACCGAGCCAGCCGGTCGAGGCGTACCACGACCAGCACGTCACCGCGGTTGATCTCCCGCAGGAGGCGGGCCAGGACGGGACGGGCGCGCGATGCACCCGAGCCATGCTCTTCGAAGATGGTGCCGCAGCCCGCGGCCCTCAATTCCAAAAGCTGGGCATTATTGGCCTGTTCTTCCGTCGAGACGCGGGCGTAGCCAATCAAGATGGGTCTGGGTGCTGCGGTCATGGCCGCGATCCTAGCAACCGTCCTGCAACTTGCAATGCCAGACGTGGGGATTGGGCGGTACTCCCATCCCGCAAATGGGAGCGCCGGGAAGCCCTCATGATGGACGCTGGGGCATGCCATCCATGGAAGGGGAGGGGGTGGAAAAGGCAAATAACTTATCCACGTACAGTCCGGATCTGCTATAATTCCTGCTGGGTAGACGGCCGGGAGCGCCGTGCTAGTCCATCATGCAGAAATTAAATCCGTTTTGCCTGCGCTTTTGATAATATTATTCAATAAATACAATGATATTCGTTCAAATCGCATCTATAGTATCATGCGCATTCCGGAGTATGACAGCTCTCGCTTTGACCCATATTCTCATGGTTTGACGCGTCTTCAAACAGTTTTTCGACAAGGTTGGCTCAATACCGAAATCGAGTCCCTGCGAGGGTTTTTTGAAGGGCAGATGAGCCAGTTTGGGTCGTTGTACTGATTTTGGCGTCAGTATAGCATGGCGACCAGGGGCAACGAGACAAGACATCCGCTCACCGCTGAACAAAATGGCCTTTCGTCACTTCCACATAGTCACGCTGCGGTACTTTATAGCCAACCGGGCGCACCGGACTTTTCAACTCACTGATTACGGTGTTGCGTTTGATGGCCCGCCGCGCCGGATCAGGCACGGGGACGGCATTCATCAATGTCTTCGTATAGGCGTGTTGGGGATTATCGAAAACCGCCGCACGCGGTCCGATCTCGACAATCTCGCCGAGATACATGACGGCCACGCGATGGCTCACCCGTTCGACGACCGCCATGTCATGCGAAATAAACAGGAATGACAGGTTGAAATCCTGCTGCAGGTCGAGGAGCAGATTGACCACCTGCGCCTTGATCGACACGTCGAGCGCGGAAACGGACTCGTCCGCAACGATGACTTTGGGGTCGAGCGAAAGTGCCCGGGCAATGGCGATGCGCTGGCGCTGCCCGCCGGAAAACTCGTGCGGATAGCGGGAGAACATGTCCGCGGACAGGCCAACGCGCTCAAGCAGATCCACGGCTTTCTCGCGGGCCTGTTTCTGGGTTCCCAGCCGATGGACGATGAACGGCTCTGCGATGGTCGCACCGACGCTCATGCGCGGGTTGAGGCTGGCGAAGGGATCCTGAAAGATCATCTGGATGCTCTTGCGCATGGTGCGCAGGGCGATCTGGTCAAGGCTGAGGACATTGGTGCCGTCGAGGATCACCTCACCGCTGTTGGGCTGCACGAGACGGGTGATGGACCGGCCGGTGGTCGACTTCCCGCAACCGGATTCACCGACAAGGGACAGTGTCTCGCCCTGGAACAGGTCAAATGACACGTTCTCGACCGCGTGAATCGCGCCAGTCTTGCGCGAGAACATGCCTGAACGGATATCGAAACGTGTGGTCAGGTTCCTGACTTCAAGGATCGGCGTTTTGCGCTTGTCGACCGTATCGGCCACCGGGGCTGGAACGGTCGTCTCGCCGGTTTGAATGTCGACAATGGGGAAACGCAGTGGCCAGTGCTGTCCTTTCATTGAACCGAGGCGAGGCACGGCTGAAAGCAGCGCCCGCGTATAGGGATGCTTGCCGCGATGGAAGATATCGGCGGTGAGGCCGCTCTCGACCGCTTCGCCGCGATACATCACAATGGTGCGATCGGAGATTTCGGCGACCACACCCATGTCATGGGTGATGAAGAGGACCGCCATGCCTTCCTCTTCCTGCAGGACCTTGATCAGATCGAGGATCTGTCCTTGAATCGTCACATCGAGGGCCGTTGTCGGTTCGTCGGCAATGAGGAGCTTGGGGCGGCTTGCAAGCGCCATGGCAATCATGACCCGCTGGCGCATCCCGCCGGAGAACTGGTGCGGATATTCGTCGAAGCGCGCCGCAGCATTGGGAATGCGGACCTTTTCCAACAGGCGTATGGTTTCGGCCCGCGCCTCGGCCGGTGTCATCGCGCGGTGACAGGTCAAGGCTTCCGAGATCTGCCGCCCGATGGTGAAAATCGGATTGAGGCTGGTCATCGGCTCCTGAAAGATCATCGCAACATCGTTACCGCGGATATCGCGCATCTGCCGGTCGGAGCGTGAAAGAAGGTTCTTGCCGTTGAGAACGACATTGCCCTCGATGCGGCTGGTTGCCTTTGCCAGCAGACGCATGACGGAGAGCGATGTAACGCTTTTCCCGGAACCGGATTCACCGACAATGGCGACGGTCTCGCCGGGCATGACCTCGAAGGACACATCGCGCACCACGCTTTTCCAGCTGCCGTCGACAAGGAAGGATGTGGTGAGCCCTTCGACAGACAGCACCGGTTTGGCTGTCTCTCCGGAAGAGTGGTTGGTTGAAGGAGCCGTCACAGGGTTCACCGTCATCCTGTCAGCGTCCTGCCGCATAGGCCTGCATCAGGCGCGGGGTGGCAGCGGCACGCAACAGCCCGTCCGCTTCGCGTTTCGCCGCGGTCAGGCGGCCCACGGTCCACGGGTCTGCGGGGGTGATCAGGTGGCCCTTCTGCTTGAGTGCGTTCAACGCATCGGCTCCGATACTGGTCTCGATGGTGATGTTTCCAAGCTCGCTCGTGCGCGGATAGAAGGAGCTTGGGAAATGCGCCGTGTGGAACAGCGGTTGGTCGATTGCTTCCTGCAGGTTGAGGCCGTGATGGATATGGCGCAGGAAGAATGGCAGCTGCCATTGGTCCTGCTGGTCGCCGCCGGGGGTGCCGAAGGCCATGGCCGGCCGTCCTTCGAAAAGGGCGATGGTGGGGGTAAGCGTCGTGCGGGGCCGCTTGCCGGGAGCAAGCGATGTCGGCAGGCCCTCCCGCAGCCAGAACATCTGCGCGCGCGAGTTGAGACAGAAGCCGAGACCGGGAATGATGGGCGAGGATTGCAGCCAGCCGCCGGACGGGGTGACGGAGACCAGATTGCCCTCGCGGTCAATCACGTCGATATGGACCGTATCCCCACGCTTTTCCGACAGGTGCGCCATGGTCGGCTCATAGACAACGCCGCCGCCCATGCCTTTCAACATGTGCATGGTCAGGTCATACTGCGCGTCAAAGCCGGGTATCCTGCCGGGTTGAAGCGTGCGGGAGGCTTCTCCCGTGATCAGCTTGCGGCGCTCATCCGTGTAGGCGTCAGACAGGAGATGGTCTATCGGCACATCGGCATGCTTTGGATCGCCGTAATAGACTTCCCGGTCCGCATAGGCGAGTTTCATCGCCTCCACCACCGTGTGCACGAACTCCGCGCCATTTGGGTCCATGGCCGCAATGTCAAAGCCTTTCAGCAGCGCAAGCGATTGCAGCAGGGCGGGTCCCTGGCCCCACGGGCCTGTCTTGGCAACGGTCCAGCCGTGATAATCGTAGGTTTGCGGTGCTTCGATCGTTGCGCGCCAGTTCGCCATATCGTCGGCGGTCAGGACTCCCCTGTGGCGACTGCCACTGGCATCCATGACTTCGGCGCTGTGCAGATAGTCTGCAATATGCTCGGCAACGAAGCCGCGATAAAACGCATCACGCGCTGCCTCGATCTGGCTTTCGCGTTCCTTCCTGCTTTCGGCTTCGGCAATGATGCGTTTCCAGGTTGCTGCAAGAACGGGGTTCCTGAAATTGGCATGCGGCGCCGGTGCCGTGCCGCCCGGCAGCCATGTGGTAAAGGATGTCGGCCATTCCTTGCGGAAGAATTCGCCCAAACCGCTGATGGTCGCGGCGACACGCGGCAGAACCGGATGACCGTTCTCGGCGTAGTAGATCGCCGGTTCCAGCACGTCCCGTACCGACATCGTGCCGTAGTCGCGCAGCATCAGCATCCAGCCATCGAATGCGCCGGGTATGACGGTGGCCAGCAGGCCGTCGCCGGGGATAAGGTCCAGACCCTCACGCTTGTAATGGTCTATTGTCGCGCCTGCCGGCGCCGGTCCCTGTGCGCAGATGACTTCGACCTTGTTCTTCTTCTTTGAGTAGAAGACTGCCGGCATGTCCCCGCCTGCGCCGTTCAGATGCGGCTCCACCACCTGCAGAACCATGCCTGTCGCCACGGCCGCATCAAACGCATTGCCGCCCTTTTCCAGAATGCTCATGCCAACGGCGGTGGCGATCCAGTGGGTCGATGTCACAACGCCAAAGGTTCCAAGAATCTCGGGCCGGGTGGTGAAACGGGTCATTGCATTGTCCTTTCAGATATTATGCTTCGCGCGGATCGAGGGCGTCGCGCAGGCCGTCGCCAAGAAGATTGAAACCGATAACAACGAGAAAGATGGCGGCACCCGGCCACATGGCCATCCAGGGTGCCTGGGAGAGGAAGTTCTTGGCGACATTGAGCATCGAACCCCAGCTGGGCGCGGGGGGCTGCTGCCCAAGCCCGAGGAAGGACAGGCTGGCCTCGGCAATGATGGCGGTCGCGATGGTCAGGCTCGCCTGTACAAGCAGCGGCGAGAACACGTTTGGCAGGATGTAGCGGGTGATGATCCGGTAGTGCCCGAGCCCGACGGAGCGCGCTCCTTCCACATAGTCTTCGGTTTTCACGGTCAGCACCTGTCCGCGGGTCAGCCGGACGAAAAGCGGCATGGCGGAAAACCCGATGGCGATCATCGCATTGCCAAGGCTTGGCCCGAGAAAGGCGGCCAGCGCAATGGCCGTGATGAGGAACGGCATGGCAAGGAATGCCTCGGTGATGCGCGAAATGATGATGTCGATCCAGCCGCCGAAGTAACCGGATATCAGTCCGAGCGGCACGCCGACGGCAACGGCGATGCCCACCGAGAATACGCCGGCCATCAGCGAGGCGCGGGCGCCCCAGATCATGCGCGAAAGAATGTCCCGACCGATATCGTCGGTTCCCAGCCAGTGTGCGGCGGAGGGAGCCTTGCGGATGGCCGACCAGCTGGTGGCGACGGGATCCGCTATGGGTAAAAGCGGCGCCGTGACGGCGAGGACCAGGAAGACGCTGATAATCAGAAGCCCGGCGAGGGCGCTCCTGTTCGCCTTCAGTTTCTTCCATGCACGGTTGCCTGAACGGCTTTGCTGGGGCGCTGCCGGTATTGCCTGCTGCATCGTCATAGCGTGGCCCTCATTCTCGGGTTGAGCAGGATGGAAAGCACGTCGGCGACGAGATTCATCAGGATGAAGCCTGCTCCGGTACAAAGGACAACGCCCTGGACAACCGCGTAATCCCGGTTGAAAACCGCATCGACGATCAGTTTGCCGAAACCGGGAATGGTAAAGATCTGTTCCGTCAGCACGGCGCCCGCCAACAGCTCACCAAAGAGAAGCGCGGTCATGGTGATGATGGGAAGAAGCGCATTGCGGAACGTGTGTCGGAGAATGACAGATCGTTCGGAAACGCCCTTGGCCCGGGCCGTGCGGATGTAATCGGCACTCAGGACCGTCAGCATGGACGACCGGGTGTGGCGCATGAGAGTTGCTGCCAGTGCCAGCCCGAGAACGAAGGCCGGCATGATCATTGTCTGCAGCGACCGCAGCGGGTCCTTGAAGAACGGCTCGTAGCCCGATGCGGGAAGCCAGCCCAGTTTCACCGACACGAGCAGGATGAGCATGATGCCCATCCAGAAATTGGGTACGGACAGGCCGGAGAGCGCGACGACATTGGCGATGTAGTCGACGGCAGTATTCTTCCTGACCGCCGCTATTATTCCGATGGGCACGCCGATGGCCAAGGCGAACGTCATGGCCATGACGGCCAGTTGGATGGTCACCGGCAGCTTTTCGGCAATCAGGGAAAGGACAGGCTGGTTGGTCCGCAGGGATATGCCGAAATCGCCCCTGAGGGCGGAGCCGACCCAATAGAAATACTGGACGATGACAGGGTCGTTCAGGCGGTACTTATCCCGCAGGAGTTCAAGCACCTGCGGATCGCGCTCTTCTCCCGCCATTGCGAGAATTGGATCACCCGGCAGCAGCTTTTGCAGCGAAAATGCAAAGATCGATATGATGATCAGTGTCGGTATGGCCAGCAGAAGCCGCTTTCCGATGTAGGTATACATGGGCTGAAAATCCTGACGCATCGCCTGGCGGCGAAGCTGCAGAACATTGCAGCTTCGCTTCAAGCCGTTTCGTTAGCTCTTCTTGACGCCCTGCAGGCGGATCATGCCGTCAGGGGAGGGGACAAAGCCTGTGACGTTCTTCTTGAGGGCCCAGATCCATGCCTGATGACCAAGATAGATGATGGGCAGATCGTCATTGAGAATCCGCGCCGCCGCATCGTATTTCTGCTTGCGCGCGGCGTTATCCGTGGAACTGCGGGCCGCGTTGAGAAGGGTGTCCACTTCAGGATTGCAGTACTTGGCATCATTGATGGCACCCTTGCAGGTGACAAACTCACGCAGATTGCCATCGGGATCAACACGTCCGGACCAGTCGGCATGGCCAAACTGGAATTTTCCGGCTGGTAGTTCTGACTGGAGCGTTGCGAACTCCGTTGCCTTCAGTTTGACGTTAAACCCGGCCTCCGCAACCATCGATTGGATGACCTGCATTCTCTGCATGGTCACCGGATTGTTCGGGGTTGCAAATTCTATGTCGAGCGTTGCAAACCCAGCCTCTTTCATCAGGGCCTTGGCCTTTTCAACATCCCGGGCCGGTACCGGAATGTCCTTGTCATACCAGGGACTGTTGGGCGGGAAGGGCTGGTTGCCGGCAACCGACGTGCCTTCATAAACAACCTGATTGACAGCTTCGCGGTCAATGGCGAGCGAGAAGGCCTGCCGCAGCCGCTTGTCCTTGCCGAACGGATTGTCGGCGAGCGGCCCATTGCCCACATTGGCGATCATGGCCAGATATCCGACACCGATCGCATCGGCATAGGTGAGCTTCGAATCCGCTTTCACCGCCGCAGCGTCCGTGGCGGCGAGCCGTTCCAGCATGTCGAGATCGCCGGACTGCAGGTTGGCAAGACGCACGGTCGAGTCCGGGATCGGCAGGAACGTCACCTTGTCGATGAAGACGTTGGCCGCATTCCAGTAGTGCGGGAATTTTTCGAGCACGATGCGATCCTGCTGCACGCGCTCGACGAACTTGAAGGGACCTGAACAGACCGGCTTGCTGCCGAGGTTTGCCCCCAGTTCCGCTGCCGCCTTTGGCGAAACCATCATGCCGCTGCGATCCGACAGCTGGGCAAGCAGGGATGCATCAGGGCTTTTGAGGGTGAATTTGACCTGATAGTCGCCCGTTGCCTCAACACTCTTCACGGAAGACAATTCGCTCTTGCGGCGGGATTCCGGCAATGTCTGCGAGCGCTGGATATTGGCGACGACGGCCGCGGCATTGAACGGCGTCTCGTCGTGGAAAACCACGTCCTTGCGCAGGTTCATGGTCAATTCGGAACCGTCATCGGACCATTTCCAGTCCGTCGCCAGCTGCGGTACGATCTCAAGTGTCGGGCTGACATCGACCAGCTTGTCGCACAGGGCCGTATAGACGATGCGGCCGACGAAGGTGCGCGACTGTGCCGGGTCGAGGACATCGGCATCGTCCTGAAGGCCGATACGCAATTCGCTGGCGCCCGCAGGCACGGCAATGAGAATACCGGCTAGCAGGCCTGCAAGAAGTCTGGTCTTTTGCATTGAAGTTCTCCTCTTTTCATCAGAGCGGTCAAATCCGCTTGTTTGTTCCGTGTTGATGGCCGGTTATCTTCCGGTCCTTATCGCGATGGTGGTCTGTGCTTGCGGCACTTATCCGGGCTGTTTGGTTTCGAATCCGTCCAGCGATGTCAGGCGGATCAGCCATTCCTGCAGCATCAGCAAGTGCTGGCGCATGGCTTCGCCCGCCCTCAGCGGGTCGCGGGATTCGATGGCATCGATGATGGCTGAGTGGTGGTCATAGGATGTCACCGCGGCGTTGTTGCCGCTACGCGCGCGCTCACGGATGATCTGCCAGGCTTCATCCTGGCGCACCCGGTTGACCACATCGAAGATGGTCAGGAAAAACTGGTTGCCGGCACTCTGGGCAATTTGCCGATGCAGTGATCCATCCCACAGCTCATGCGAGTCGGCATCCTGGCTTTCGCGCGATTTCAGCGCCAGTTCACGCATGCGGTCGATGTCTGTTTTCTTGGCCCGCATGGCCGCGAGCTGTGCCAGCTGCGGTTCTATCCTCAAGCGGACCTCCATGATTTCCATGAAGTTCGTGCCGGCGATGATGGTATCGACATGCTCGCCCCAGCTATCAGGTTCGCGTCCGGCAAATGTGCCCTGACCCTGCCTGCGCCATATCCGGCCTTCAGCTTCCAGCACCTCCAGTGCCCGCCGGACCGAGCGGCGGCTGACGCCGAGTGATTCCGACAGTGCGCGTTCGGTTGGCAATTTGCCGTCTTTTCCGAATTCGTCGGATGCGAGAAGCCGGCGCAGCCGGTCAAGCGCGTAGTTCGAGTTTTCCTGGGACTGGTTGCTTGCCATGCGGTATTGGTCCGGACCAATTGTAATATTGGTTCAGTCGACGGTATTTTTCCGATGGCGTCAAGATGTTATTTTGAGCATTTATGTTTCTGCTCAAATTGTGGGCATGCTTGTACCGGTTAACCCCTTGGAATCAGACGTGTTGCGGCTGAAACTTTTGTTCACAACTTGCCACTTTGAAGCCATGTTTTTTACATCGGTCTGACATGAGGCGCTGGTAGGAATCCTTCACCGAAGCGAAACGGAATCGGTGACGAAAATGCGCGCCACAACTGATCAATGGAATCCGCACTGGGCCGTCCATCCCGGCGAGCATCTGGCGGCCTGTATCGGATCGCATGGGCTTTCACGCGAGAGATTCGCCCGGGCCGCCGACATTCCCGTGGAAACCATCGACGCGATCATCGCCGGCCAGCACCCCATCACGCTCGACATCGCCGTGCGCATCGAGCGTTCGCTCGGTATCATGCCGGATCTCTGGTTCATTCTGCAGTCAAAATGGCATCGCCAGCAGAAGGCGTCCTAGCCCGATCTGAATGGGATCATAGAAAAGTTGCGATATCCTCCAGCCGCCGTTTTTCGGTCGCATGCGCCGGAATGGTCGCGCCCGGACGGGGATAGCCGACAACCAGCATGATATAGGGCTTGTCCTGTGCGGGACGCCCGCAAATCTCGTTCAGGAATCCCATGGGGTTGGGTGTGTGGGTCAGCATGGCCAACCCGGCCTTGTGCAGTGCTGCGATGAGAAAGCCGGTTGCGATGTTGACCGATTCCGGCACGTAATAATTTTTGCGCAATACCCCGTCGGCGGAACGACTCTTTCGCTCGCCGAATATGCAGATGAGCCAGGGAGCGTCTTCGAGAAAGGGTTTGCTGCTGTCGGTTCCCAGCGGTGCCAGGGCTTCGAGCCATTCTTCACCGGCACGGCCGGCATAGAAGGCCTGTTCCTCTTCTTCCGCAGCAACGCGAATCTGCCGCTTGATGTCGGGATTGCCGATGACGGCAAAATGCCATGGCTGATGATTGGCACCATTGGGTGCCGTTCCCGCCGCAAGCAGGCAGCTTTCGATGATATCCCGAGGCACTGGCCTTGTATCGAAATCCCGCACGGTATGACGACGGCGAATTTCCTCGTAGAAATCAAGCGCATTGCGGCGCATGAGGTCGACGGGCAATTCCTGATAGTCCGGCAGGGGGATGGGTTGGTAGGCCGTGGGCTTGGCTTGGCTCATGGTAAAAATCCTCACATATTGTCCGCTTATATTGTCAGACAATTCTCGCGAAGCAATCCCTCTTCGTGTACAAGGCTGGCCTTATTCCTAATCGGCGGTGAAATGGTCGTCGGTCAGCGACTGTATGAGTGCGCGCGACGCTTCGATATGGTCGAGCATGATGGCCTCGGCGCGCTGCACCTGTCCGTCAAGAATGGCGCTCACCAATGCCTGATGCTGGGCATTGGAGTTCAACACCTCCTGGCGGTGAACCAGCATGCGGAACTGCAGCCAGTAGATGGAGTTGTTGAGGCGACGCAGGGTTTCCGCCAGAAGCGCATTGCCGGCGCGTGTCACGAACAAGCCGTGGAATTCTTGGTTCAGATCCGAGAATCGCTGCATATCGCCGCCGAAAACCGCATCGTCCAGCTGCATCTGCAAGGTCTGGAGTTTTGCCGGCTCTGCCAGGATGACCGGAGCGGCCAGACGAACCGCCAGGACCTCGAGCGCCCCGCGAACCTGAAACAGTTGATCCACGCCCTTGCGCGACAATTGTCTGACCGTCACCCCGCGATTGGGCTCAAAGGCCAGGAGTCCGTCGGAAGCCAGGCGCTGAAAGGCTTCCCGGACCGTCGACCTCGATACGCGGAGGCGTTGGGTGAATTCGCCTTCCGTCAGGCGCTGACCTGGCGCCAGATTGCCTGAGCGGACGCGCGCGGTAATGGCGGTGACCACGTTTTCAACGGTGGAAGCGTGTGCAGGGTCACGCATGGTACGATGTTGCCCTCATGTCGTTGTCTGTACCGAGCCTGTGCCGGAGCGCATCGGGACCAGATCCTAACTTTGGCTGGTGCGGCGCTTTCGGCGAAGGCTGAAAAACAGGATGATCGAGCCCTCGGCAATGAACAAGACGACGGATGCCCAGAAGCCGACATGAATGGGGTCGTAGGGGGTTCCGCGCAGCGCATAGCCAAGGCAAAGAAACGGCGTGTTCCACAGGAAGGTGCCGACTGCTGTTGCCAGGGTGAAAGCGCGCGGATCCAGCCGCAGAACGCCAGCCGGCAGCGCGAGGTAAATGCGGACGGTGGGAATGACCTGTCCGGTCAGGGTTACCCAGAAATGATTGCTGCGATACGAATTCGTCAACCGCTCATAGAAGGCCGGTTTGAGGAAAACATATCGGCCATAACGTGCCACGATAGCCTTTGCTCGCTCCGGTCCGAGCAGCCATCCCAGCGAGAACCAGCCCAATGCCCCGGCAGCGGAGCCGATTGTCGTGACGAGAATCGCCAGACCCAGGCCGTTGCCATCGGGCACCGTCATTCCCAGAAGCATGAAGAGGACATAGGAGGGGATGACCGGGATGAACTTCTCAAGCAATGCCAGAGACCCAAAACCAACGAGACCAAAGCTCAGGAGTGTCGCGATGGTTGCGGGCGCTTCGGCGGCTATATCGGCTGCAGGCATTCAAGTTCACGATCTTTTATGCCGAGGTCGGCGGTGTAGTGTCTTTCCTCCAACACGGGCCTGTGATGGTCCTGTTGCGCCAGAACCTCTACGGCAATTGTAGCATAACTTCCAGAGCAATGTATTGGCGGTGACACGAGGCCACGGAGTGTCCCCGCCAAACGACCATGGATGGCCGGGGTTCTAGGGACGGTCGATCTTCGGCCCGATATGCGCCGGAATCGGGCATTGATAGGGGCGTCCTTCGGTTTTTTCCAGCCACTCCGCCTTAGCCTGGGCCAGAAGACCGGGATTGAGAATGAGATCAAGGCCGGTCGAAGCCAGGGACTTTGCCGCATGGGCAAAAGCCTTGTGCGCTGCCGGACTCTTGCCTTGGGCCACCACCTGCCAGGTGTGCGGGGCGGTGCCGATGGCCCATGCGGGTGCCCAGCACTGTGCGGTCGGCGTGACCCAGCTGACGTCGCCGACGTCGGTCGAACCGGCGCGGAAATGCGATTCGCCTTCAAAGTCGCGCAGCCCGAGATGCAGCGGGCTGGAACCGTCAACCTTGCCGTTGAGGAACACGTCCTTTTTGATCTGATAGAGCCGGACGCTGCTCTTGATGGCCTCCGGTGTCAGCGTGTTCTGTATTTCCTGGGCGAAGGCAACATCCCTTTCGTCAAACGGGACCGGACCAAGATCGACCATATTGGCGTGGATTGCACTTTCGAGGGTGATGTTCGGCAGAAGGTTTGTTGCCGCCCGGTCGAACACGATTTCGACCTCGGTATCCGTCATCATCGCCGCGCCTTTGGCGATCCGGTCAACGCGCGCCGCCAGATCAAGCGCCACGGGCAGTTCCGGCGCGCGCACGAGATAGAGCGCTTCCGTGCGGGATTGAACCACGTTGGCGGCTTTCCCGCCGGCGTCCGTGATGGCGTAGTGAACACGGCAATCCTGCGGCATGTGCTCGCGCAGGAAATTGACGCCGACATTCATCAGTTCCAGCGCATCGAGCGCGCTGCGGCCGAGATGGGCGCCATTGGACGCGTGCGCCGCCACACCCTTGAAACGATAGTAGATCTCCAGCACCGCCAGATTGTTGGTGGAGCGCACACCGTTGAACGGTGCGGGATGCCACGTCAGCGCAGTGTCCACATCATCGAAGGCACCGGCGCGGGCCATGAATGTTTTTCCCGAGCCACCCTCTTCGCCGGGGCAGCCGTAATAGCGGATGGTGCCCGGCAATTTGTTCTCCGCCAGGTGCTTCGCCAGGGCAACGGCGGCCAGCATCGAACCGGTGCCGAGCAGATTGTGCCCGCATCCATGCCCCGTGCTCCCGGATTTCTCCGGTTGTTCGACGGCAATACCTGCCTTCTGGCTCAATCCGGCAAGGGCGTCGAATTCACCGAGAAAGGCGATGACCGGCTTGCCATGACCGGCCTCGCCGATAAAGGCGGTTTCGATATCGGCGATCTCACGCTCGATGCGAAAGCCGTGCTTCTCCAGCATGGCAATCTGCGTCTGCGCAGACTGGTGTTCCGAAAAGCTCAACTCCGCATAGTCCCAGATGGCGTCGCTCATTGCAGCAAATTCAGGCTGCAACCGGTCGACAGTTGCAGCAATGGCTGCAACAGTTTGCTTGGTGGTCATCATGTCTTCCCTTTGGTTGTTCAATGTCCGGGCACAAACGCCCGCAAACAAACCTTCAAATTAATCGTCGAGCGATACTTCCCAAACCCGTGCATTCGACTGCCATACGGGCGTGCCATGCACTTTCTTCGACGCACCCCAGAGATCCATCAGGTCATAGAGAAAAATACCCGGCACATCCTGCAGCATGAGCTCGTGAAACTGGTCGAAGATGGCCTGACGCTTGCTTTGGTCGGCTTCCCGGTAGGCCGCATCCATCAGCTCGATCGCCTTGGGATTATCCCACATGAGGGAGGCGTTCTTGTCCTTGTTGCCGACATAGAAACTGTACATCAGAGCGGGATCGAGGCGCGGCGTCACCGACTGCGAGATCACCTGGTAGTTGCCGCTGCGACGCCGGTCGACCTGGGTGGCGTAATCCAGCACTTCGATCTGCACGTTGAGGCCAACCTGCTGCATCATGGCCTGGGCAACCACGGCGACGGGATAGCTTGGAACATTGCCGCGCTTGTTGGCAATGATCTTGATGACTTCGCCCTTGTAACCGGACTCGGCGAGCTCTTTCTTGGCCTTTTCAAGATCGGTGGCAATCCGCTTCTTCTGCACGTCGGAATAGTAGATCGAGTCCAGCGACACCATGGAGGCATTGGCAGCGCCGGTGCCGTTGGAAACAGCCCCGACCAGATCGTCGAGATCGAGGGCTGCGGCCATGGCGCGGCGAACGCCTGCTTTGCTCAGCACCGGATCGCGGGTCTGGATGTAGAGAAGATTCTTGCCGTTGTTCCGCTTCATGATCAGCTGGATCGCGCCGTTGTCCTTCAGTTCCGGGACGAGATCGGCGGGCACTCCCCCCGCATCCAGTGCGCTTGCCAGCAGGCCTGCCTGGACCGTGGACGCATCGGGAACCGCCGTGAATTTTACGCCGTCCACCAGGGGGCGCTTGGAACCAACCATGCCATCCGGCTTGCCGTCGTTCGGCGGCGATACATATTGGTCGAATTTTGCCAGACGGACATACTCGCCGCGCTTCCATTCACCCCACTTGAACGGCCCTGTGCCGATGGGAGCGACGAAACTGCCGTCGGCCGCCACCGACTTCGGGCTGATAATGCCGGTGTAGCCGCATTCCGGCCGTGCCATCAGGCCGAGGAACACCGCCGAAGGCGATGCGATCTTCACGGCGACGGTATGGGCGTCGACAGCCTCGATGCCGGTGACCTTGACGGTTCGGCTGCCGTCGAAATCGGCGCGGCAGGTCCACTTGGTGTCCTCTGCCATATAGCGGTTCCAGTTCCACACGACATCGGCAGCGGTCAGCGGGTCGCCATTGTGGAACTTTACATTGTCGCGCAACGGGAATGTATAGGTCAGACCGTCCGCCGACACATTGACGGATTGGGCGAGAAGCGGCTTCACATCGCCGTTCTCCGTATAGCCCACCAGCCCTTCGACCAGATGAAATATGACGGAGTCGGTGTTGCCGTCGCGGTTGACGCCGGGGACGTTGCTGCGAATATCCGAGCTTTGCGCGACATTGATGTCACGGGCCTGAGCAAGGCCGCCGGCCGTCATCAGGATTGTGCCTGCGAGAAGTATCTTTTTCATGTTCCACTCTTTTTCCATAGGTTCAGGCGTCCAGCCGCCATTTGAGTTTGACGCCGCCATTGTCGTTGAGATCCAGTGCGGGAATGGCTGAAAGCAGTTTGCGCGTATAGGCTTCCCTCGGGGTATCGAAGATTGCGTTCCGGTCTCCCTGCTCGATGATCCGGCCATCCTGCATGACGATCACCCGGTCGGCGATCTGCTCGACAACGCCGAGATCGTGGCTGATGAAGAGGCAGGAAAAGCCATAACGCTTCTGCAGGTTTGAAAAGAGCTCGAGAACCTGCGCGCGCACCGTCACGTCCAAGGCCGATACCGGTTCGTCGGCGATGAGGAATTTGGGTCGGCGCGCGATCGCCCGGGCGATGGCAACGCGCTGACGCTGACCGCCGGAAAGCTGGTGCGGATAGCGGTCGGCAAAAGCCTTGCCGAGGCCGACCTCTTCGAGTGTATCGGCAGCACGCTGCTTTTTTTCCGCCGCCGTCAGGTCGGGGATAAGTCGCAACGCTTCCTCGACAAGTGCCATGATGGTCATGCGCGGGTCGAGCGACGAATAGGGATCCTGAAAAACCATCTGGCAGTTCATGCGGTAGTTGAACCAGTCGCTGTCACGGCGCTTGCCGTGGAACAGGATTTCGCCGCTGGTTTCCTTGACCAGTCCGGCGATGGTGCGGCCGAGCGTGGTTTTCCCCGAGCCCGAGCCGCCGACCAAAGCCACCACCTCGCCCGGATGGATATCGATGCTGATGCCATGAAGGGCGCGTTTGGCAATGCCTTTCTTGAACAGGCTTTTGCGTCCGGCATAATCAACCACGATGTCGCGCGCTGAAACGATCGGGCTGACGCTCGTGTCGATGACACGCACGTCACCGCGAAACGGCAGGGAGGACAGCAGTTTGCGCGTATAGGGATGCTTCGGTCTTGAGAGAATTTCTTCCGTCGTCCCCTGCTCGACCACCACACCCCGTTCCATCACGACAAAACGATGGGTGTAGCGGGCAACCATCGGCAGATCGTGGCTGATCAGGAGGACGGCGGTCCCTTGCTCCTTGGTCAGTTCCACCATCAGTTCCATGACATCGCGCTGCACGACGGCATCCAGCGCGGTGGTTGGCTCGTCGGCAATCAGCAGGGCCGGTTTCAGGAGCATGACCGAAGCCAGCATGATGCGCTGGCGCATGCCGCCGGAAAATTCGTGCGGATAGGCGGTCAATGCACCGGCCGGGTCCTTCAGGCCGACACGGGTCAGCATGTGCAGGATGTTGGTCCGGCGCATCTCGGGTGTCTGCTTGGTGTGGAGAATCAGTCCTTCTTCCAACTGGCGGCCAATGGTCATCGACGGATTGAGGGAGGTCATCGGTTCCTGAAAGACGACGCCGATTTCGCCGCCACGCAAACGCCGCAACGTGCGGTCGCTGGCCTGAAGCGTATCCTGACCCTTGTAAACGATCGAACCGCTGGCATGCCGGATGCCCGGCGCAATCAGTCCGATGATCGACCGTGTCGCCAGCGTCTTGCCCGACCCGGATTCACCGACGATACCGACGATCTCTCCGGGTGAGACATCGAAGCTCACATCTTTGACGACGGCGCCGCCATTGTGGATGACCTCAAGCGTCAGCCCGCGAACACTGAGAAGCGCGTTTTGATTGCTCATTTCAAACCTCTCATGCGGGGATCGAGCTTGTCACGCAGGGCATCCCCAAGCAGGTTGATGCCGAGAAGGGTCAGCGCGATGCAAAGGCCGGGAAAGAAGCCAAGCCAGGCTGCCTGTTCGATGAACGGCCGGCCGGCGGCAAGCATGTTGCCCCAGGTGGGTGCAGGCGGCGGAACGCCAAGGCCGAGGAAGCTCAGCGCACTTTCCGAAAGGATCGCCCAGCCGAACATGGATGTCCCCAGAACCGTAATCGGTGCCAGGCAATTGGGCAGGATGTGGCGGAGAATCGTATAGATTTCGCTGTTGCCCATGACCTTGGAGGCTTCGATGAATTCCCGTTCGCGCAGGGACAGGACGGCACCGCGCACGATACGCGCCATCGACGGGGTATAGGCGATCCCAAGTGCGAAGATGATGCCGTACTGGTTGGCGCCGAAAACCGCGAGCAGTCCGAGGGCGAGAAGAATACCGGGAAAGGCCAGCAGGGCATTGTTGAACGCCATGATGACGCCGTCGACCCAGCCGCGTGCATAACCGCTGATCAGGCCGATAAGGGTGCCGAAGAACACAGCAAAACAGACTGTTGCAAAGCCGATCCAGACACTGGCCTGTGCCCCGACCATCAGCCGGCTCAGGACATCCCGTCCGAACTCGTCGGTGCCGAGAAGATGCGCTGCGCTTGGTGCGGCCAGACGCGCGGAAAAACTGAGCTTCATCGGATCGAACGGCGTCCAGAGCATGCCGATGGCCGCGACGATAAAGAGGAGGGTGATGATGGTGCCACCGATCACCCCGTTGAATGTAAGCTTTTTCATTCCGCCACCACCCGTGGATCAAAGAGTGGATAGAGAAGATCCACGACGAGGTTGACCAGGACATAGGCAACCGCAACCAGCAGGAGACAGCCCTGAATAACGGGATAATCGCGCTGGAAAATACTGTCGACGAGCAGGCGGCCGAGGCCCGGTATGGAGAATACGGTTTCGATAACCGCAATACCACCGAGCAGATTGCCAAGAATCAGGCCGATCATGGTCCAGGTCGGACCGAAGGCGTTCTTGAAGGCGTGACGCCACAGAACTGCCTGTTCCGACAGGCCTTTCGCACGGGCATGAGTGATGTAGTCAAGGCGCAAGACTTCCAGCGTGGATGCGCGGGCCATGCGGATGATCACACCCATCTCGTGGATAAAGAGGGTGGCAACCGGCAGGGCCATGTAGATAAGCCCGGCCTTCCAGTCCGTCGTCACCGAGACGTAGCCGAGCACCGGCACCCAGCCGAGTTTCAGCCCGAAGAAAAGCAGCAGCAGCAGTCCGAGCCAGAATGTGGGAATGGACAGGAGAACTGTTGCCGTGCCGACAAGCGCGAGATCGGTGAGGCTGTTCTGTTTCCACGCCGCGATAACACCGGCCGGGACGGCGATCACGCTTGCAATCAGAACCGCCAGAACAACGATTTGCGCGCTGATGAAAAAACGTGAGAGCACGAGGTGCAGGACGGGTTCACCGGTAACGATGGACTTGCCGAAGTCGCCATTGAACAGATGCCCCACCCAGATCATGAACTGCACCGGAATGCTCTGGTCGAGCCCCAGCGTGGAACGCAGGGCGGCGATCTGCTGCGGTTCGGCAAGATCCCCAAGCATGAGAGCTGCCGGATCGCCCGGGATGAGGCGGATAAGGGTGAACACTGCCACTGCCACGATGACAATCGTGGGCACAGCCATCAGCATTCGGCCGAGTATAAATTTGATCACGTGGTTCCCATTCTGCTCTTTTGGCTGCGCGGAAGTTCCCCGCAGTCATCTGGCCATTGTGTGCCGGACTATGAGCATATGTGAAAACCATGCGCAATATTATGAGTAAATGTCATAGCGCTATGCAAGCGGGTACTTGCTGTGGGGTGTCGGGACCATCCAATAGGGCGGAAAGCTATCCGTTCAGTTTTGCGGGCCCTCGACGTTGAGAAGCCTCTGCTTCATCCGCCTGCTGAGCGCTTCGGCAGCGATGGACAGCGGAACGCCAGCCGCCTTGGCAAGGCCGAAACTCTGCGTGAGCGGCGGATCGAAGGGCCGTATGACGATCCTTGTATCCTTGGTCAGGTGCGCGAAGAAGCTGCTGATGATGGCTATCCCAAGCCCATGCGCGGCATAGGAAAAGGCGGAATTGTTGCTGTGCGTTTCGATCTTGACGGTCTGCGTCACACCGGCCTGGCGAAAGATCTCATCGAGTTTCATGCGGGTGGGCCTGTTGCGGCCGGTCAGGATCAACGGAATATTGCGTAAATCTTTGGGCGTGACGATGTCCAGGGCGGCGAGGGGGTGTTCTGCGGGAATGACGCATACCTTTCGGCCGCTCACGACCACCTCAAGCTCGACGCTGGTGCTCTGCTGTCCTTCATAGCGCAGGAAACCGAAATCCACGATGCGCTGTTCGATCAGGCGGGTGATGGCGCCCGACGTGTCGAAGAACGTTTCTATGCGCACCCGCGGAAAATCCCTGTCGAAATCCGCGAGAAGATCCGGGGTAAACTGGTCGGCAAGGCTGTTGGGCAGGGCGATGCGCACTGATTCAGGCCCGACGGCCCCGCTGCGCAGGTCCTGCGCAAGGTTGGTGAAGCGGTCTATTCCGGCAAGGACGAGTTCGGCGTCATAGGCGAGCTTTTCCGCCTCCGGTGTCGGGATCAGCCGGCCTTTGTCCCGTGCAAACAGCTGCATCGACAGGTTGGCTTCGAGCTGCTGCAGCAGGCGGCTGACGCCCGACTGGCTCAGGCCCATGGCCCGCGCCGTTGCAATTGTGGAGCCGGTAACGAGCAGGGTGCGCAGGACTTCGAGCTGCCGGACATTCATTGGATTCTCACAGATCTCATGGACAGGGCGATTGTGTCTCGATTCGATGGAACAGGCCGAGCCCCGTCGAAGCTAAACTGTTAATTTTGCGTAAACAATCCGTCACGTGCCTTCAAAATGTCCCATTGGGAGGCGAATTGTGAATGGTCTGTCACTTGCGCATTCCGGCACGCCTTCACATGTGTTGCTTCAGGTATATCGAATGAGATCGCCCTGCGATACCTTCTGTAACCTGTTGCTGAATTTGTGGGCTGGAGGATCGATTGCGGTGCACCGGTCACAATTTGAGAAGGAGAGTATGATGAAGAAGACACTTGCTATGGCACTTGCGACCACGTCGTTGGCAATTGCTGGTGCAACGGTCGCTGTTGCAGCCGATATGCCGGCGACCTATCAGGAGCCGGACGCGCGCAACGGCGTGAGGATCGGCTATCTCACCTGCGATATCGATGGCGGCGTCGGCTACGTGCTTGGTTCGGCCAAGGAAGTCGATTGTGTCTTCCGTTCCACAGTCGGCCGTGAGCGTTCGGATCATTATACCGGCGCGATCAAGAAGCTGGGTGTCGATCTCGGGTTTACAACACGCAGCCGCCTCGTCTGGGCTGTGTTTGCACCGACCGCTGGTTACCACCAGGGTTCGCTGAGCGGCGTTTATCGCGGTGCGACAGCGGAAGCCACACTCGGCGCCGGTATCGGCACCAATGTGCTGTTCGGTGGTACCGCAGGCTCCGTTCACCTGCAGGCAATCAGCGTCACGGGCCAGATCGGTCTGAACGTTGCTGCCACCGGCACGTCGATGACGCTTGCCTCGGCCAACTAGGACTGGCTGGTTTTCCTCGCGCCGCGGTGCGAGGGTTGCATTGGAGTGGGCACCGCCGAACAGGTTTCGGCGGTGCCCATTTCCGTTTGGGAGCCGCTGAAACCTGCTTCCCGCCACCCATCATGAAATTCCGGGGCTTTCCGGTTTCGCGCGGGAAAGCGTCGTATCATCGGAAGAACAGCATGCGGCATCGCACTTATCTGCTACAATGACACGCGGCCGATCTGTCCATCGTTGACCAGTTCTAAGGAGTACGACATGCCCAGGAAGAGACCGGAGGGTATTGAACGCTACAATGCACCGGCAGGCGGTTGGGGTGCATTGAAGGCAGTGGCGGAGAGTCTTGCCCGGCAGCAGATTGTTGCCCAGGGAGCGGCGACCCTTTTGAAAGCCAACCAGCCGGATGGGTTTGATTGTCCCGGTTGTGCCTGGCCGGACCCGAAACACACCTCTTCTTTCGAATTCTGCGAAAACGGTGCAAAGGCCGTCACTTGGGAATCGACCGCCAAGCGTATCGGGCCAACCTTCTTTGCATCGCATACGGTTTCGGAATTGTGGAACTGGTCGGATCATGATCTGGAAGATCAGGGGCGCTTGACCGACCCGCTGATTTACGATGCAGCGGCTGACACCTATGTGCCCATTGAGTGGGACAGGGCTTTCGCGCTTATCGGAGCGCAATTGAATGCTCTGCCTGATCCCAACATGGCCGAGTTTTATACCTCAGGCAGAGCCTCGAACGAAGCCGCGTTCCTGTTCCAGCTGTTCGTGAGGGCCTATGGGACCAATAATTTTCCCGATTGCTCGAACATGTGCCACGAGGCGACAAGCGTGGGGCTGCCGCACTCGATCGGCGTTGGCAAGGGAACCGTCACCCTGGAGGATTTCGATCATGCCGATGCCATTTTCAGCTTCGGCCACAATCCCGGCACCAACCATCCGCGCATGATGGCGACCTTGCGCGATGTGGCGCGGCGCGGTGCGCCCATCATCGTTTTCAACCCGCTGAAGGAGCGGGCGCTCGAACGCTTTGCCTCGCCGCAAAGCCCGGTCGAAATGGCCACGCTCGGTTCGACGGATATTGCGTCGGCTTATCATCAGGTTCGCATTGGCGGCGACGTCGCGGTGCTCAAGGGCATGATGAAAAGGGTTTTCGAGCTTGACCGGCGCGATCTGGAGCGCGGTGGAAGGGGAATCCTCGACCGCGATTTTATTGCCGAACATACGTCAGGCATCGAAGCTCTGAGAGAGGATATCGACGCGACGCGCTGGGAGGACATCGAGATCATGTCGGGCCTTACCCGCAGTGCAATCGAAAGTGCGGGCGATGTCTATGCAAAATCCAAAAATGTCATCCTTTGCTACGGCATGGGCATCACCCAGCACCGGAATGGCACGGCAAACGTTCAGCAGATTGCCAACTTCCTGATGCTGCGCGGTAATATCGGCCGGGAAGGTGCAGGCATATGCCCTTTGCGCGGTCATTCCAACGTGCAGGGCGACCGTACCGTCGGCATTACCGAAATTCCCAATGCCGCGCTCATCGACGGCATGGAGCGGGCGTTCGGTTTCCGGCCTTCCGCCGCCAAGGGGCACAATGCCATCGAAGCGATAGAGGCAATTATCGACGGCAGGTCCAAGGCGCTCGTCTGTCTCGGCGGAAATCTGGCTGTCGCCATGTCTGATCCCGATGCAACGTTTGCAGGGATGCGCAAACTTGATCTTGCCGTGCACCTGACGACCAAGTTCAACCGCTCGCATCTGCTGACGGCCAGGACCACCATCGTCCTGCCCGTTCTCGGGCGTACCGACGCCGATGTTCAGGCCACAGGCCGGCAATCCGTGACCGTTGAAGATTCCATGTCGATGGTGCATGCCTCGCGCGGCTTTCTCAATCCGCCCAGCGGCGATCTGCGGTCGGAACCCGCTATCATCGCGGGCATGGCAAAGGCGACTTTGGGTGACCGTTACGGCATCGAATGGGACGCCATGATCGCGGATTACAGCCGGATCCGCGACAAGATTGAAGTTGTTTTCCCTGACTTCAAGGATTTCAATGCGCGTATCCGGGAGCCGGGCGGGTTTCGCCTGAGCGTACCCGCCTCGCATCGCGAATGGAAAACACCGAACCAGAAAGCCTGTTTCCTGGTGGCGAAGGGCTTGAGCGAGGATCCGCGCGTTCTGGAACCCAACGTGCTGACGCTGACGACAATCCGCAGCCATGACCAGTACAACACGACGATCTATGGCATGGATGACCGGTATCGTGGCGTGTTCGGGCGGCGGGATGTGATTTTTCTGAATGCCAAGGACCTGGCCGAACGTGGCTTGGCCGATGGCGATACGCTCGATGTTGAAGCAGCGCGCGATCATGCCGATCCTGATGACCGACCGCGCCGGGTCAAGCGGTTGACCGCCGTGGCCTACAATATTCCTCGCGGCTCTGCCGCTGGGTACTATCCCGAACTGAACACGCTGGTCGCCCTGTCCCACTATGACCAGCAGTCGGGAACGCCGTCTTTCAAATCGATTCCGATCCGGATCACCCGTGCCGCCTGATCGATGGGCAGGGGGCGATACGTCAGCGGCGCGTGGACGCCGCTGAGGCGACAGTTGTCAGCCAGGCAGAAAAATAGTCCGGCCACACGCCGGTCGTCGTATCCTTTTCGCCCATTCCAAAACCGTGACCACCGCTGGCCAGTTGGTGCAGTTCCACGGGTACACCCGCCCGCTTGCAGGCGTCTGCCATGATGCGGGTATTTGCCGGGTCGGAAATGGGGTCATCCTGCGCCTGAACAAGGAACATGGGAGGGCACCCGCTGCGAACATGGGTTTGAACAGACCAGTCCGCACTCCGTTCCGGGCTTGGATGCGTGCCAATCAGGATGCGCCGTGTCGAGGTGTGGTCGTAGGGCGGCTCCAGCGTAATGATGGGATAGATCAGTGCTGAAAACGACGGCCGGGCAGACAGGCCGTCCGCCGCATCGATCCGCTCATAGGAAGGGAAAGCCGAGCGGACGGACGCCATTCCAAGCAGATGCCCGCCGGCAGAAAACCCGAGCACGCCAAGACGTTCCGGATCGACTTCGAAGCGGCTGGCGTTCTGGCGGATCAAGCGCAAAGCACGTTGCGCATCCTGCAACGGCGCCAGCGGACCGGCATTCCATCCTTCTCCGGGCAGCCTGTAGGTCAGGGTGAAGACGGTAAAGCCCCGGTCGATCAGCCAGCGGGCTGCCGAAAGAGCCTCCTTCTTCATTTCGATGCGTTTGTAGCCGCCGCCCGCTGCCACGAGAACCGCTGCGCCATTCGGCTTTGCCGGCTGGAAAACCTCCATCGACGGGGCTGCGATATTGCTGACCGCTCCTTTGGCGCTGACATTGATCGGCCCTGCCGGACCGCCGCCGCCGGGCGGCGTTGCGGGCCAGAGCGGAATGACCGTGTCGGCCGTGCTGGCAAAGAGCCTTGCCGGGTATGCGACGATACCAAGTGCAGCCAATACCGTTCGACGGGTCACCATCATTTGCTTCCTTGCGATTTACCTTTGAGCCTTTGGTGCCTGGCCCTGGTCGCAAAGCCTCTGGATCGACTCCGTCAAAGCCAGAACTTCCTTGTCCTTGAGAAGATCGATCTTCTGGTGAAGCAGCTCCATCTTCTCGTGCAGCAATTCGATTTCCAGCTCGGCTTTGATGTTGATGCGGTAATCATGCTCGGCTTCTTTCCGGTCAATATCCTGCTGCCGGTTCTGGCTCATCATGATGAAGGGCGCCGCATAGGCCGCCTGAAAGGAGAGCGCAAGATTGAGGAGAATGAACGGGTAGGGATCCCAGTGCTGGATATAGGCGGTGACGTTCAATACGATCCAGAAGAACAGGATCGTGGTCTGGATGATGATGAAACTCCATGAGCCCATCGTCGCAGCCACCTGATCGGCAATTCTCTGGCCGCTGGTCAGCCCGTCGCCTGGTTTTTCCGGCTTGAGGCCCCTGTCCCGGCGGCGGACCGTTCGCAAATGATGCAGCAACGCCCGTTCGGTTTCCCAGAGGCCTCTGTGTTCAGTGTCCGTGTGTGTCATCGCATCGTTCCTTGTGGCTCATGAGGTGACACTGCCTAACAAACGCTGTCCAGGCAACGCCAGTTGCACGCAGAAACCGTTTTCGACGGCGGGGAAGGTGAGTTCCCCACCATGCGCCTTGGCAACCTCCGCCGCAATCGCCAGCCCCAGGCCGGACCCGGGTGCGGGGCCGGACCCGACCTCGAAGGGTTCAAGCAGCCGTGCCTGTTCTGTGCTCGAAATGCCGGGACCGTCGTCAATCACGTTGATCCATGCCTTGCTTTCATCGCGGCCGAGCTCCACAGAGAGGCGCGTTGATGCGCCATGGATCAGGGCATTCTGGATCAGATTGGTCAGCGCCTCGCGGATGCTGATCATATCGCCCTGGATATGAAGCTCTGCCGGGCAGGGTAAGAAGGCAATTGTCACTTCCCGTTCCAGTGACAGCGGGACGGCCTGAGCCAGCGTGGTTTTCGTCAATGCATTCAGATCGATCGTTGTGAAACCAACGGTGCCGGCACGATGAATGACCATGGCGTGGTCGAGAAGCTGGCCGGTGAGATTGCCGAGCGCGTTCACCTTTGCACCGAGTTTCTGAATCTGATCCTGCAGTTTCGGGTCGGCATCGTTCGACAGGATTTCCACCTGTGCATTGAGTTCCGCCAAAGGCGTGCGCATCTGATGGGCGGCATCGGCGATAAAGCGCTGCATCAGCGCTATGCGATCGGCAAGCCGGCGCATGAAGTCATCAAGGACGCTGACCAATGCCCGGATTTCATAGGGCGGCGTAACGCGTATGGCGCGCAGATCGTCGGGCTTGCGCGCTGCGATTTCCCGTTCGATACGCGTCAGCGGCTTCAAAGCAATACGCACGGAAATGGCGCCGGCGATCAGGGCAAGAAGGCTCATGATCGCGATCATGCCGACAGCCTTGCCGGCAAGATCCCAGGCGAGGGACTCCCGCGCCCGCAAGGTTTGTGCCACGACGATTTCCACCCAGCCACTGCCGGAGCCGGTATCAATCTGCTTGCCGATCGCCGCAACGCGGACCGGCTGCCCCTGATAGTTGTCGTCGGCAAGGACCACGCCCTTGCGGATGTTTTCCGACGAAATTTTCGGCGCGAGATCGCCATACCCGGCGACAACGACGCCGCGCGGATCGGTCACCCGGTAAAAGACCAGATCATAGGCTGACAGTGTCGCAAATGCGGCCGCTGGCGGGTCGAGGGTTACAACCCCACCCTGCATGTAGACGTTTTCCGCAACCTGTATTGTCCCGCCGATCAAAAGCTTGTCATAGGCATCACGCGCGGCAATGCCGGCATATTGCCAGGCGGCAAGAGCAAGGACGACCGCACCGACACCGAGAATGAGCGCAATGAAGACGATGATCCGGATGTGCAGGGAGTAGCGGATATCATTTGCTTGCAAGTTGATAGCCCAGCCCGCGCGAGGTGCGAATTTCGATTGAAGTATCCGCCAGCTTGCGCCGCAGCCGCGTCACATATTGCTCGACGGCATTGGCGCTCGGCTCCTGGTCGAAGTTGAAAAGCTGCTCCACCAGTTCCTCCTTGGAGACGAAGCGCCTGGGCCGTGCCGCCAGAATCTCGAGGACAATCAATTCACGCCGGGTCAGATCAAGAGCGGTATCGGCAACGCTGGCCGTGCGCCCGGCCCGGTCGATGACGAGGTCCCCGAAGCGCAGGGCATTGTCGGACATGCCGGCACTCCGGCGCAGCAGTGCGCGGGCGCGTGCTTCCAGCTCGCGAAAATCGAACGGCTTGGTCAGATAATCGTCAGCACCAAGATCAAGGACGTCGACGCGGTCATCGACCGCCGATCGTGCGGTCAGGACCAGAACGGGTGTCTTGTCCTTGCGGCCGCGCAGCCCTTTGAGAATCTCGAAACCATCGGCGCCGGGCAGCATCATGTCGAGGATGATGAGATCATAATCCTGCACCCGCAGCACTTCGCTGGCGGTCCGGCCATCGGTTTCGCAATCAACGGCATGGCCGATTTTTTCAAAGCGCTGGGCAATCGCCTTGGCGATATCGGGCATGTCTTCCACGACAAGAATGCGCAAATCGTGCCCCCGAAACGTGAGTCAGGTATGTGTCAGTTACCGCAAGTACAGTCGAGGTGGGAGTTTTGTCAACGTTACGGCGTTGCGCAAAAGAGACGACGCATTGGGAGGAAGTATGACTTTGCATCAGTCCTTTGATGCTCGCGGCGCATTATTGAGCGTCGAGGGCGTCACACTGCAATACAAGACGGAAGATGCGCTGGTGACCGCCACGCATCGCGTCGATTTTCAGGTTTTTCAATCCGACCGCTTTGTTCTTCTCGGGCCGTCAGGCTGCGGCAAGTCGACCTTGCTCAAGGCCATCGGCGGCTATCTCACGCCGACCGAAGGCCAGATCACGCTCAAGGGCAGGGAAGTCACCGAACCCGGCCCTGACCGGATGATGGTCTTTCAGGAATTCGACCAGCTTCTGCCGTGGAAGACGGTCGGTGAAAATGTCGTCTTCGCCCTCACCGCCAGCGGGCGGGCAAAGCCGGCAGAGGCACGTGAACGCGCCCGCAGCTACATCGACAAGGTTGGCCTGACGAAATTCATCGACAGCTATCCCCATATGCTGTCCGGCGGCATGAAGCAGCGTGTGGCCATCGCGCGCGGCATGGCCATGGAGCCCGATGTGCTTCTGATGGATGAGCCCTTCGCAGCGCTCGACGCGCTGACGCGCCGCAAGATGCAGGATGAATTGCTGCAACTCTGGGACGATACGCATTTCACCGTCCTGTTCGTGACCCACTCCATCGAGGAGGCCATCCGCATCGGCACCCGCATTCTGCTCCTTTCACCCCATCCGGGGCAGGTGAAGGCCGAGCTGAACAGCATACCGCCCAGCGAGCTTGGAACCGGTGCGCAGGCGGCACTCGAAACCCGCATCAACGACATGTTGTTCGCCAGTTGAGATTGGAAGATTCGATGACTGAAGTTCTCTACACACGTCCGGAGATTGTACGCGGCGACGGCAAGAAGGATTTCCTGCAGGTCGAGAAGACGCTCTCTGCCTTTGAACGCATCTATCGCATCGGTGCGGTGCGAAAAGCCTTTATCCTGTTCGTTCTTGCTGCCGCCTGGGAGATTTACGGGCGCTGGCTGGGCAATCCATTGCTGTTTCCCAGCTTTTCCCAGACCTTCGCGGCTTTCAGTTCCAATATTGCCGACGGAACCATTCCGGCAAGAGCGCTGGCATCCATCAAAACGCTGCTCATCGGCTATGGCATCGGCATTGTGCTGGCCTCGCTCCTGACCACGCTCGCCATCGGGTCGCGCATTGGTGCCGACCTGCTGGAAACACTGACCTCCATGTTCAATCCGCTCCCGGCCATTGCATTGCTGCCGTTGGCGCTGATCTGGTTTGGTTTGGGGCAGGGAAGCGTGATCTTCGTGCTGGTGCACTCGGTACTGTGGGCCATCGCCTTGAATACCCATGCCGGTTTCCGGTCAGTTTCCAACACGATGCGGATGGTCGGCCTGAATTACGGCCTGCGCGGCCTCAAGCTGGTCCGCCATATCCTGATACCCGCCGCCTTTCCATCCATTCTGACGGGGTTGAAAGTCGGCTGGGCCTTCGCATGGCGCACGCTGATCGCCGCTGAACTGGTGTTTGGCGTATCGTCCGGCTCCGGCGGCCTCGGCTGGTTCATCTTCGAGAACCGCAACCAGCTGGAAACCGCCAACGTCTTTGCAGGCTTGTTCACGGTTATTTTGATCGGCCTTGCCGTCGAGAACCTGATCTTCGCCACGATTGAAAAGAAAACCATTCGCCGCTGGGGAATGCAGGCCTGAGTTTGAACCGCCGGGAACCGGTATGTATAAAGGGAGGACTACAATGAAAATGATGAAACAGCTCTGTGCCGCCGTGCTCGGCATCGGCCTTGGATTGGCGGGTGCAACGGGTGCCGCCCGCGCCGAAGTCAGCGAAGTGCGGATTTCCAAGGGATACGGCATTCTCTATCTGCCGCTGATCGTTATGGAAAACCAGAAGCTGATGGAAAAGCAGGCTGCCAAAGCCGGTCTGGGCGATGTCAAGGTGACATGGCTGATGCTCGATGGCGGCAATGTCATCAATGATGCGATGATGGCCGGTTCGCTCGATTTTGCCGGAACCGGGGCGCCGGGCTTTGTCACCCTCTGGGCCAAGGCCAAGGGCATTCCGAATGTCGAAGTTGTCGGCATCAGCGGTCTCAGCGCCACATCGCTGTGGCTGAATTCGAACAATCCCGAGATCAAGACGCTGAAGGATCTGACACCCAAGGATAAAATTGCCCTGCCGGGGATCAAGACGTCGCTGTCGGCGGTCGTCCTGCAGATGATGGCGGCGCACGAATTTGGACGCGAGAACTATGCGAAGCTCGACCCGTTGACGGTCAGCCTGCCGCATCCGGAAGCCCTGGCAGCGGTGACAAGCGGCCAGACCGAGATCACCGCCCACTTCACTTCGCCACCGTTTTCCTATCTGGAGTTGAAAGACCCGAAGGTGCATCGGGTTGTCAATTCTGTCGATGTCATCGGCAATATCACGCTGGACGTGACCTTTGCGCCGAAGAAGTTCGTCGACGCCAATCCGAAAACCACGGAAGCTTTCCTGGCGGCTCTGGATGAGGCAAACGCTTTCATCGCCGGCAACAAGCAAGCTGCCGCTGAGATTTTCGCCAAGAGTTCAAAGGTGAAAGTGTCGGTCGAGGAAGTTCTTGAAATGCTCAACGACAAGGATTCGCAGTTCTCGACGACGCCGAACGGTGTCATGCAGTTTGCCGAGTTCATGCATCTGGCCGGTACGATCAAGGTCAAGCCCGCAAGCTGGACGGACCTGTTTATCCCGCAACTTCACGCACGCAGCGGGAGTTAAGGGAAGGCTGCCATTCCCGGGTATTCTCACATGACGAGCATGAGCCGGTTGTTATCATCGATAGCAGCCGGCTCATGCTGCCGGTGGTCGAGGGCGCGTGATGACCCGCAGGGCGTTTGTTTTGAGTTTTGCTTGCCAGAATCGACCAGCCGGGGGATAAAGCAGCGACTGCAAAAAGCGAAAGTATTTCGGCTATGGTTGATGCGACACACGAACACGGCATGTCCGGCCAGCCGCTCAACGTCAGCTTCAACACCGAAAATGATCAGGCAATGGTTGTCCTGGCAGGCTCCTGGATTACCCGCTATGTCGGGCGTGTGAATGCGCAAATGCGCAAGATCGAGAATAGGAAGGATTTTCCCAATGCTGTCAGCGATCGGTCCGGCGTCGCCGCTTTGGATACGGGGGGGGCGTGGCTGGTCGACCGCATGCGCGTTGCCCTGGAAGCTGCGGGAAAACAGGTCGAGATACGCGGGCTGAAGCAGCATTGGGAAACGCTTTTTGACGCTGTTGGAAAAACCGCATCTGCTCCGGCGGATGCAAACCCGCCGCTGCACAAGCCGAATCTTGGAATTCAGTTTCTCGATACAATTGGCCGGACAGTGGTCAATTTCGGCGATGATTTTATTAAATCCATGCATGTGCTGGGTGCTGTCGTCACCGGTTCCCAGATGCGCGGCGGCAAGGGAAGCCCTATCCGGTATCCGGCGTTCTTTCACCAGATTGATCGGCTGGGCGTCGGGGCAATCCCGGTGGTGGTGCTGATTTCATTCATTATGGGTGCCATCGTGGCGCAGCAGGGCGCCTATATGCTCAGCACCTATGGTGCCGAGACCTATGCGGTGAATCTCGTCGGCGTGCTGGTGCTGCGCGAGACCGGCGTCCTGTTGACCGCGATCATGATCGCGGGGCGCTCAGGGAGCGCCATCACGGCAGAACTCGGGTCGATGAAGATGCGCGAGGAAGTCGATGCCCTGCACGTCATCGGTCTCAATCCGATCAGCGTTCTGGTGTTTCCCCGTCTGGTCGCACTGAGCATTTCGCTGCCGCTTCTGACGATTATTGCGGATTTTGCCGGGCTTGCGGGCGGGGCCGTCGCGCTATGGCTTTATTCGGACGTATCGCCCGGCATCTATATCGCCAATCTGCGCGATGCGATCACGGTCCAGTATTTCCTGGCGGGCCTGATCAAGGCTCCCTTCATGGCGATGATCATCGGTACCATCGCCGCGGTTGAAGGGATGAAGGTTGGCGGAAGTGCGGAGTCACTGGGTCTGCGCGTGACGGCATCGGTGGTCAAGTCGATCTTCATCGTCATCGTCCTCGATGGTGTGTTTGCCATCTTCTACGCGTCGATCAATTTCTGATACCCGCCCGTTCATCTTTGTGCCTGGCTCGCCATGGAAGCGCAGGCTTCACAGCCGCCTCGGAAGCGGTGCGGTTGCAGAGGTGAGTTTCGCGCTGTATCTCTGTCGCGATAGCCGTTATCGCAGGAGAGGCGGCTGATGGCGGCCACGACGATAGGCATGAAAAGGATAGGCGTCCGATGTTTGCGGCAAAGACGATGAATCACACTGACAAGACCGAGTTTTATCGCGAACTCTGCGCTCAGTTGAACGGCCTTCTCGCTGATGAAAACGATGCCATCGCCAATGCCGCCAACACCTCGGCGCTGATCTTCCAGATGGTGCCCGATCTCAATTGGGCAGGCTTCTATTTCCTTTATTCCGAAGACGAACTCGTTGTCGGCCCCTTTCAGGGCAAGCCGGCCTGCGTGCGTATCGCCGTTGGCAATGGCGTCTGCGGAACGGCTGTTGCGCAGGGAACCTCGATTCTCGTCGAGGATGTCGACGCCTTTCCCGGACATATCGCCTGTGATGCCGCATCCCGTTCGGAGCTTGTCGTGCCGCTTTTCCATGAGGGACGCATTCTGGGTGTTCTCGATCTGGACAGTCCGATACCCGGCCGGTTTGACAGCATCGATCAGTTCGGCATGGAAAAACTCGCCGCAATCTATGTTGCCGCATGCAATTGGGACGATTGAGCGATAAATTTTCGCGCTGCCCAACACCTTGTTAAAATTCCATATTTTCTGATTTTCGGATCGGCTCCAACAGAGAATCTCACAGGATTATTCTGTCAATTCTGAATCCCAGTTGACAAGAACCATGAAGTGCGTTTGTCTTGTAAAGCGATTTACTAAACCGCTTTACAATGGGGAAAGCGCTTGTGATCAAGAAGACGACGCCCAGTCTGAAAGATGTTGCCGCCGCAGCTGGCGTGTCGGTTACGACAGTATCGCGCCTGGTCAATGGCAGTCTTGATCTGCCGTATCACACCAAGAAGCGCATCGAAGATGCAATCAAATCGCTGAACTACATACCCAATCCGCATGCGCGGCGTTTGAGCATGGGACGTTCGGACACCATCGGTCTGGTTGTTCCTGAAATTGCCAACCCGTTCTTTTCAACCCTGGTCGCCGCTGTCGAGCAGGCAGCCGACGAGCGCAAGCTGGCGGTCTCGCTGCATGCGACGCTCAACCGGGCAGGGCGCGAAATCGAATACCTGCAACTGATCGAACGCAATCATGTCGACGGGCTGATCTTCATCACCAACCACCCGGACGACGGTGCGCTTGCCGGCCTTATCAACCGTTCGGGCAAGGTCATCATCGTCGACGAAGACGTTCCGGGTTCGAAAGCGCCGAAACTGTTCTGCGACAATGATCATGGCGGTTATCTCGCCGGTCTTCACCTGGCGCAACAGGGACACAGCCATGTTCTGTTCATCGGCGGCGACGAGCGCATGATCAGCGCGCGCCGCCGTTTCGATGGCCTGATGCGCGCGCTGCGCGAACAGCATGGCGATACGGCGATGGTTGATCGTTACGCCGGTGAATACACCATCGATTATGGGCGCAAAGCTGCCGTCCGCTATCTGGAAGAGCAGCACGCGGCAACGGCCATCTTTGCCAGCTCCGATGAAATTGCCATCGGCCTGATCGAAGTCTTCAAGGACCGGAATGTGTCGGTTCCCGACGATGTTTCGATCATCGGTTTCGATGATGTCGGGCCGCTGCATCTCTTTGCACCGCCGCTGACCGTCATTCGTCAGCCGGTCCGGCAACTCGGGCGCCGGGCGCTCGAACTGCTTCTGGAAACAAACTGGCAGGAGTGGAAACCTTCCGCTTCGGAAGAACTGCTGCCAGTCGAAATCGTCGTGCGGAACTCCGTTGCCCCGCCGGCGAAATAACAAGACGTAACGGTAAGAAAACCAACAGAGGATGAGAACATGACTTTGAATTTGAGCAGGAGAACATTGATTGCATTGGCTGGCTTCACGGCATTGAGCTGCGCCGCCTCGTCGACTGCGATCGCACAGGAAAAGAAGACGATCGCGCTGGTGCAGATCAACCAGCAGGCGCTTTTCTTCAACCAGATGAACCAGGGCGCGCAGAAGGCAGCCGACGCCGCCGGCGTCAAGCTGGTTATCTTCAATTCCAACAATGAACCGACGGCGCAGAACAGTGCCGTGGAGACCTATATTCAGGAAAAGGTATCGGGTCTTGCGGTCGTCGCCATCGACGTCAACGGCCTGATGCCTGCCGTCAAGCAGGCCGCCGACGCGGGTATCCCCGTTGTCGCCATCGACGCGATCCTTCCCGAAGGCCCGCAGAAAGCCCAGATCGGCGTCGACAATGCCAAGGCCGGTGCCGACATGGGCAAGTTCTTCCTTGACTACGTCAAAGCCAATATGGGCGGCAAGGCCAAGATCGGTGTTGTCGGTGCGCTGAACTCCTATATCCAGAATGTCCGGCAGGAAGGCTTTGAAAAGACGATCAAGGGTGTTGACGGTGTTGCAATTGCCGGCGTCGTCGACGGCCAGAATGTGCAGGACAATGCGCTTGCGGCAGCCGAGAACCTGATTACCGGCAACCCGGACCTGACAGCCATCTATGCAACCGGCGAGCCCGCCCTGATGGGCGCCATCGCCGCCGTGCAGAGCCAGGGCAAGCAGGGCACCATCAAGGTGTTCGGCTGGGATCTGACAGCTGAAGCCATTGCCGGCATCGATGCCGGATTTGTTGCCGCGGTTATCCAGCAGGACCCGTCGGCAATGGGTGCCGCCGCCGTGAATGCGTTGCAGAAGGTTGCGGCCGGCCAGACCGTCGAGAAGAACATCGCTGTTCCCGTCACCATCGTCACCAAGGCGAATGTTGACCCATACAGGGCCGTCTTCAAATGATTCAGGAAGGTCAGCAAAGATCTGCTGCCATCGGTTCCGGAGGGGGTATTCCCTCCGGATCTGCCGGCGACGCACATGCCGCCCCGCGTATTTCCTTGCGCGGCATACGCAAATCATTCGGCTCGCACCAGGCATTGCGTGGTGTTGATCTCGACATTTATCCCGGTGAATGCCTTGGGCTTGTCGGTGACAATGCCGCGGGCAAGTCGACGCTGACAAAGATCATTTCCGGTACCTACATTCCGGACGGCGGCACCATGTCCATCGAGGGCGAGGACATTCATCTCACCGGCCCGGGCGATGCGCGCAACAGACATATCGAAATGGTCTTCCAGGATCTGAGCCTTTGCGATGAGATCGATGTGGTCGGCAATCTCTTTCTCGGGCGCGAGCTCAGCAAGGGCATGTTCCTTGACAGCAAGGCAATGCTGGCCGAAGCGCGCAAAATGCTGGATGCGCTGGAAATCCGTATTCCCAAACTGACCAGCAAGGTTGCCCACCTCTCCGGCGGCCAGCGGCAAGCCATCGCGATTGCCCGGGCAGCGTCGTTCAAACCGAACGTCCTGATCATGGACGAGCCGACATCGGCACTCGCCGTGGCCGAAGTCGAAGCGGTGCTTGCCCTGATCAATCGCGTGAAGGCCAATGGCGTTTCGGTCATCCTCATCACGCACCGTCTTCAGGACCTTTTCCGCGTCTGCGACCGCATTGCGGTGATGTACGAGGGCACGAAGGTCGCAGAACGCCAGATCGGCGGCACCAATCTCGAGGATCTGGTCAAACTGATCGTTGGCGAAGGAGCAAAGCAATGACCGTCTATACCGAACGCGGTCACGGATCGCGCCTTGCCGATTTTTTCGGCGAGCACGCGCAGGTTCTGTCGATCGCCGTGTTTTTTGTCGCCTGCATGGTGTTTTTCTCGATCGGCAGCGATACGTTCCTGACCCTTGGCAATATTCTCAATATCGTGCGGCAGGCGGCTCCGCTGCTGATCGTTGCAATCACCATGACCTTCGTCATCATCACCGGCGGCATCGATTTGTCGGTGGGCTCGCAAGTCGCCCTTATCAATGCGGTTGCGGCTGTCGTCATGGCGATGGGATATCCCTGGCCATTGGTCGTGGTTGCAATGATCGTGCTCGGCGGCGGCCTTGGTTTCGTCCAGGGCTGGTTCATCGCCTACCAGGGGATTCCGGCGTTCATCGTTACGCTTGCCGGTCTTTCCATCCTGCGGGGCTTTGCACTCTATCTGACGCAGGGCTATTCGATCCCCATTCAGGATGCGCCGGGTTTCTTTGCGCTGGGTCGCGGCGTCATTGGCGGGGTCCCTGTTCCGGCCATCATCGCCGCCGTCGTTGCCGTTCTGGGCTATGTGGCGATAACATCGACCAAATATGGCCGTCAGGTCGTGGCGGTCGGTTCCAATGCGGAAGCCGCGCGCCGGGTCGGCATGCCGGCCAAATGGATCATCGCTTCGGTCTATCTCATTTCCGGCGTGGCCTGCGCCGTGGCCGGGTTGCTGATCGCAGCGCGCTTGGGGTCCGGATCGTCCAATGCAGCGGTCGGCTTCGAACTCCAGGTGATCGCGGCCGTGGTTCTCGGCGGCACATCCCTCATGGGGGGCCGGGGCACCATCCTCGGAACGGTTCTCGGCACGCTGACCATCGCGGTGATCGGCAACGGGCTGATCCTGATGCACATCTCGCCATTCTTCACCCAGATCGTCACCGGTGCGATCATCCTGATCGCCATCTGGCTGAACACACGGATATTCACGGCAAACTTCCGCTTCGGCAGCGGCAAGAAGAGGTGAGTCCTGTGAACAGCGATCTGTCAGAAGCACATATCCGCTCCGGCAAGGTGATGACGGTCAATGGCCCCATTGCAGCGGAGGCGCTCGGCATCACGTTGATGCATGAGCACATCCTCAACGATTGCCGCTGCTGGTGGCATGCGCCGAAAACGCCGGAGCGGCAGTACCTTGCCGGTGGTTTCGTCTGCATGGAAATATTGGGCGAACTCAAGCAGGACCCCTTCGTCAACAAGCACAACATTACGCTTGATGACGAACCGCTGGCGATTTCAGAACTGCGCGCCTTTGCCAATGCCGGCGGCAAGACCGTGGTGGAGCCGACATGCCGGGGCATTGGCCGCAATCCGCTGGCTCTCCGGCGCATCGCCAAAGCCGCGGGTCTCAATGTGGTGATGGGGGCCGGCTATTATCTCGGTTCCTCCCACCCAGCCGAAGTCGCGGCCATGACCGTGGGCGATATCGCCAACGAGATCGTGCGGGAAGCGGTGGAAGGTGTCGATGGCACCGACGTCAAAATCGGGCTTATCGGTGAAATCGGCGTCTCGTCGGATTTCACCGCGGAGGAGGAGAAGTCGTTGCGCGGTGCAGCTCAGGCACAGGTGCGGACGGGCCTTCCCCTCATGGTGCACTTGCCGGGCTGGTTCCGGCTCGGCCACCGCGTGCTCGACGTCGTGGCGCAGGAGGGTGCCGACATAAGGCACACGGTTCTTTGCCACATGAACCCTTCCCACGATGATTTCAGCTATCAGAGTGAACTCGCCGCCCGCGGTGCATTCATTGAATACGACATGATCGGCATGGATTTCTTCTATGCGGATCAGCAGGTGCAGTGCCCGAGCGACGAAGAAGCCGCCCGCGCCATCGTGCGCCTGGCCGAGGCCGGTTATCTCGACCGGGTTCTGCTGTCGCATGACGTGTTTCTGAAGATGATGCTGACCCGCTATGGCGGCAATGGCTACGCCTATGTGCTGCGCCATTTCCTGCCGCGCCTCAAGCGGCACGGCCTCGATGAAACGGCTCTTGATCAGATGATGCGGGCCAATCCGCGCTCTGTTTTTCAGGCTGGAGCCTGAAGCTAACCCCTATTTTGATATTCACGAAAGTTTGGTGATCCCATGACAAAGAAAGTCCTTCTCGTTGGCGAAAGCTGGGTCAGTTCGGCCACGCACTACAAAGGTTTCGATCAGTTCGGCAGTGTAACGTTTCATCTGGGTGCAGAGCCGCTGGTCAAGGCGCTCGCGGGCAGTGCATTCGAGCTGACCTACATGCCCGCGCATGAAGCGGTCGAAAAATTCCCCTATGACATGGCAGGGCTGGATGCCTATGACGTCATCATCCTGTCGGATATCGGCGCGAACTCGCTGCTGCTGCCGCCTGATGTTTGGCTGCATTCGCGCACCGTTCCAAACCGGCTGAAGCTGATCAAGGCCTGGGTGGAAAAGGGCGGCGCGCTGCTGATGGTGGGCGGGTACTTCTCGTTCCAGGGTATCGATGGCAAGGCGCGCTGGCGGCGGACCCCTGTGGAAGACGTGCTTCCGGTGACCTGCCTTCCCTATGATGACCGCGTTGAAATTCCCGAGGGTACGACGGCGAAGATCGTCATGCCGGACCATCCTGTCGTGGCTGGTCTCGGCGGCGAATGGCCGGTGCTTCTCGGGGTCAATGAGGTCGAAGTGCGCGACGGAGCGGATGTCGAAGTGGTTGCGACGCTGCCGGACGATCAGGGCGGCCATCCGCTGCTGGTTCTCGGGCGCCATGGCAAGGGCAACACGGCGGTCTGGACTTCCGATATCGGGCCGCATTGGCTGTCCCCGGCCTTCTGCGAATGGGAAGGCTACGGCAAGCTCTGGAAGAACATTCTGGCCTGGCTGACGCGCTGATTTTCTCGACGCGCGAGCCGCTATCTCAAAAAACTATGAAAGGGAACGACATGCAGGAAATATCGGATCGTAGCTCCAACGCGGTGCAGGAGATATTCGGCACCAACAAGGTGCTCATTGGAATGATCCATTGCCCGGCCTTCCCCGGGGCACCCCGCTACAGGGGGGCGGATATGGATACGATTTACGATGCCTGCATGCGGGACGCGGAGGCCTGCGTGGAAGGGGGATTGCATGGTCTGGTCATCGAAAACCATGGCGATATCCCCTTTTGCAAGCCGGACGATATCGGGCCCGAAACAACCGGGTTCATGTCCGTTGTCACGGATCGCATTGCCCGGGCCATCGGCATCCCGCTCGGGATCAATGTGCTAGCCAATGCGCCCATTCCGGCTTTCGCCATTGCCATGGCCGGCGGTGCCAAGTTCATTCGCGTCAATCAGTGGGCCAATGCCTATGTCGCGAATGAAGGCTTCATGGAAGGCAGGGCGGCCGAGGCAATGCGCTATCGGTCGATGCTGCGCGCCGAGCACATCAAGGTCTTTGCCGACAGCCATGTGAAGCACGGCAGCCACGCCATCGTTGCGGACCGGACGATCGAAGAACTGACCCGCGATCTCGCTTTCTTTGACGCCGACGGTGTCATCGCCACGGGGCAGCGTACGGGCAATGCCGCAACAATTGAAGAGATCGAGGAAATCGGCTCGGCAACGCATCTGCCGCTTCTGGTTGGATCGGGTGTCAATCGCGACAACATCGTCGAAATACTCAAGCGGACCAACGGTGTCATCGTTGCATCCTCGTTGAAGCAGGGCGGGGTGTGGTGGAACCCGGTGGACATCGAGCGGGTCAAGGCATTCCGCGCCGCTGCAGAACCGGGGCTGGAGCACTGAGAGGATGGAAAACGAAAGCCTTTCCGACCGTATCCTGCGAGAAAATGCGACTGTTCTGCAAACGATGCTGGACCATCGTTTTGTCAGGGACATAAAGCACGACACGCTGAGCAGGGACGCCTTCGACCGCTATCTCGTCTATGAAGGTGCTTTTGTCGACACAGCGATTTCCATCTTCGCCTATGCGGCGGCAACGGCGCAAACCATCGAGCAGAAGCGCTGGCTCATCGCCGTGCTCGACGCGCTTGCCAATGAGCAGATCGTTTATTTCGAGCGCACCTTCGCGCGCCGCGCAATCGATCCGGCCGCATTCGACGTTACGATTCCAGCGGTTGAGGCCTTCCGGTCGGGGATGCTCTGCATTGCTGCCGAAGGCGGGTTTCTCGACATCGTGGCCGCCATGTTTGCGGCGGAATGGATGTACTGGACGTGGTCAAAGGAGGCCTCGATGCATCGCATCAGTGATCCGCTCCTCAAGGAGTGGGTTGATCTGCATGTGAGCCAGGGGTTTGCCGAACAGGCATTGTGGCTTAAGCATCAGCTTGATCTGGCGGGGCCGAGTCTTTCCGAGCAGACGTGTGTCCGGCTCAGCAGTATTTTCGGCCATGCCATGCAGCTCGAAATCGATTTTCATGACGCGCCATACCTCTAACTTTCCAAAGGCCTCCCGATGCGCGCCTATGTAATCGGCAATGTCACCATCGATGAAACGATTATCGTGGACGCCCTGCCAACCTCCGGGGCCTCCATTCTCGGCGAGGTTGGAGCGCACGATCTGGGCGGCAAGGGAACGAACCAGGCTGTCGTCATGGCCCGGTGCGGGCTGCCCACGACACTGGTCGCGCCGGTTGGAAATGATGCACGTGCGGCAGCGATCCGCCAGCGCTTGCAGAATGAGCCGCTCGTGACAGAACTGGTCGAGCTGGATGGAAAGTCGAGCGATACCTCCATCATCTTCCGGCTGCCCGACGGTGAAAATGCGATCGTGACGACAACGGACGCCGCGCAGAACCTGAGTTCAGCCGATGTTGCTGTGAAGCTCCACGCCGCTGAACCGGGTGATCTGGCGATCCTGCAGGGGAACCTGTCGCATCAGGCAACACGTGAAATCCTTGAGCAGGCCAAGGGTCTTCAGATGGTGACTGCGTTCAACCCGTCGCCATTGCGCCCCTATTTCTCGGATCTCTGGGCGCTGGTGGACATTGTGTTTCTCAACCAGGGTGAAGCCTTGGCATTGACTGGAGCCAGTGGAAAAGCTGCCGCGAACCATCTCCTGGAACGCGGCGTCGGGGATGTCGTTCTGACACTGGGGCGCGAAGGCGCCATTCTTGCGAATGGACAGGAGATCATCGCAGTGCCGGCGCAACCCTCCGTCGTGGTTGATACGACCGGGGCCGGAGATACGTTCATGTCCGTGGCCCTCGCATCGTCGGCCCGGCGCCATTGCCGCCTGGACAGGCTGGCAATCGAGCATGCGGTGCGGGGCGCTGCCATAACCGTATCGAGACGCGGAACCCATTCGGCCTTTCCGACAGCGTCGGAACTGGAAGCCTTGCTGGCATCGTCCTGAGAATCGGCGGCCTCAAGCCGTTGTGAATTGTCAGCGCCGCTTTTGCGGCAGATAATTTTGCTGCACCTGCGGGCTGAAACAGAATTTATCGGGATGACGGCACGAATAATCTGCTGTCTGGTTGCCAAAAAACCATAATTGTTCCACCAACATTAAACAGCGAAACTGAAACGTCGAAATCGGATCGAAGCTTTAATGCGTATACAATATGGTTTGCTCAGTGTGTTTCTGGCGTTTGCCCCTCCGGCTTACGCACTGGATGCAGGTTCACCGCCGGTATTGGCGCCGCTGCAGCAGCAGGCGCAAGCGGCCCGCTTGAGCGCTGAGTTTCTGTCGCGCTATCACTACAAGCCCGTTGCGCTTGACGATGCCCTGTCCGCCAAGATCATGGACCGCTTTCTCAAGGCACTCGATCCCGACAGGTTCCTCTTCGTTCAGGCCGATATCGACAAGTTCATGGCCGACAGCACGAAGATCGATGATGCGATCAACCAGGAAGATCTGCGCATCCCTTTTTCCATCTTCAACATCTATGAGCAGCGCGTTGTCGAACGCCTCACCTATGCCCGCTCGCTGCTCAAGCAGAATTTCGATTTCAGTGTGAAGGAAGATTATCCCTTTGTCCGGGACAAGGAGCCCTGGCCGAAATCCGAAGCGGAGAGCGACGAGCTTTGGCGCAAGCGGGTCAAGAATGACTGGCTCCGCCTGAAGCTTGCAGGCAAGACCGACGCTGCCATCCGCGACACGCTCGACAAGCGGTATCAGAACTCGCTGGAACGCGCTTACAAGTACAAGAGCGACGACGTGTTCCAGATTTTCATGGATGCCTACACCACGTCGATCGAACCGCATACGGATTATTTCGGAGCGACGGCATCCGCCGAATTCGATATCTCGATGAAGCTTTCGCTGGTTGGCATCGGCGCGGTCCTGCAGGAGCGGGAAGACTATACGACCATTCGCGAGCTGATGGCCGGCGGTCCTGCACAGCTGTCCGGCAAGCTGGCTGTCGGCGATCGCATCACCGGCGTGGGCCAGGGCGAACGTGGTCCGATAAAGGAAGTGGTCGGTACGCGCCTCGACGAAGTCGTCAAGATGATCCGCGGCGCGAAAGATTCCGTTGTCAGGCTGGATATCCTGCCCGCCGATGCCGGTCCAGACGGCAAGCACCGGGTGATCAGCCTCGTGCGTGACAAGATCAGCCTCGACAAGCAGGCCGCCAAGAAGACCATCCTGTCGATCAAGGATGGTGATGCCACGCGCAAGATAGGCGTCATCACGCTGCCGGCTTTCTACGAGGATTTTGAAGCACGCCGCAAGGGCGACAAGAACTATCGGAGTGCAAGCCGCGACGTGGCCAGGCTTCTGGCCGAACTGAAGAAGGACAAGATCGATAACGTTCTCATCGATCTGCGCAACAATGGCGGCGGTTCGCTGGCCGAGGCCATTGATTTGACCGGCCTGTTCGTCGGCAAGGGGCCGATCGTGCAGGAGCGCAACGCCGGCGGCGAGGTCAATGTGGAGAAGGACAATCTTCCCGCGCCTGCCTGGACCGGCCCGCTTGCGGTCCTGATCAATCGCGGTTCCGCATCCGCATCCGAGATTTTTGCGGCGGCGATACAGGATTATGGCCGGGGCGTCATCGTCGGTGAGCCCAGTTTCGGCAAAGGCACGGTGCAGACCGTCGTCAACCTCGATCAGATCGCCCGCAACAGCAAGCCGAAATTCGGCGAGCTGAAGATGACGGTTGCACAGTTCTTCCGGGTAAACGGCGGCACGACCCAGTTGCGCGGCGTGACGCCGGATATCACCCTGCCCGGCTTCTCCGATCCCAAGAGTTTCGGCGAATCGAGCTACGACAATGCTTTGCCGTGGGCGCAGGTCAAACCGGCGGAATACACGCCAATCGGCGATGTGAAGGCATTGCTGCCGCAACTGCAGAGCCTCCACGATGCGCGGGTGCAAAAGGACCCGGACTTCCAGCGCTTCGTGGAAGATATGGCCGACCTGAAAGCGCAGCGGGAAAAGCGGGTTGTCTCGCTCAATGAAACCGAACGCCGCAATGAGATGGCGGCGCAGGCCAGCCGCATCAAGTCGCGCGAGAAGGTGAATGACGGGGCAGGCGCCGGCGACGACGACGATTCAGCCGACGCGTCGACCCAGGATGATGGCCTGCAGGCCAATGAGCGCAGCCTGAGCGCGGACATCGCCATCGAGAAAGCCCGCAAGAGCGCCAAGGATGTATTGCTCGACGAAGCAGCGCACATTCTCGGTGATGAAGCGGATTTGCTGGCGGGAATTCCGAAACTTGCAGTACAGCAGCCGGCCAATACCAACGGCAAATAGAGGCTGCGCCGGCTTTGACCGGATAATATGCTCTACCCGGTTAACCCGGGTGGAGCATTTTGCCGAACCGGTTACCTCTGCGGCCGGTCCGATGTGAGCGGCACGACAATCTCGACGATGAGACCTCTCGGTTGCGCCTTGTGGGCTCTGACCGATCCGCCATGCAGCTCGATGGCCTGCCGGGTGATGGCCAGGCCGAGGCCGACCCCCGCGCGCGCATCGCCCGTGCTTTCGGCCCGCACAAACGGCCTGAAGATTGCTTCCATCTGAGAGTCGGGAAGGCCGGGCCCCGTGTCCTCCACCCGGATCTGCAGCGCTTTCCCGCCGGCGAGGATGGCGGTGCGTATCACGACCTTGCCGCCCGGTTCGCTGTATTTGATGGCGTTGCGAATGACGTTTTCGATGGCACGGTAAATCAATTCGCCATTGACATGGGACACGGCGGTATCGACGCCGATGACCTCGAGAACAACCCCGTGTGCTTGCCCTTCAAACGCGCCGTCCTCCACGATGGCGTTGACCAGCTCCACGAGATCAACGGGCTGCTTGTCGAACTGGTACGGCTCGCCTGACTCAAGTTGCGCGAGCGTCAGTATTTCTTCGACGAGCCCGTCAAGCCGGTCGATCTCGCGGTTGATGCGCAGAAGCAGGTCCGGCAGGCGTGCGGGATTCTGTTTGAGAATTCCGGCTGCCGCTTGCAGCCGTGACAAGGGGGAGCGCAACTCGTGGGAAACATCGTGGAACAGCCGCTGCTGGCTGAGGTGAAAATCGTCAAGCTTGGCGGCAGCGATGTCAAAATCATGCCCCACGGCGGTTATCTCATCCTTGCGATGGCCGAATGTCTTGCCGATGCGGACATGAAAATCGCCCTTTGCCAGCGAACGCAAACCGGATTGAAGCGTCTCCAGCGGCCAGAGCAGATATCTGGCCAGCCAAAGCGCTGAAGCAAGGCTGGTAATGATGCCCGCAAAGATAATCGGCCAGAAGCCGAGTATTTTTGCGACAATGGAATAGCTCATCCGTTTGGCCGTGATGCTGATGCAGCCTTCGGGCGTCTGGACCAATCGCGACATCGCTGTGACTGCGGGGCCGGATTGGCAGTCGGCCGGTTCCGCATTGGCGACAATGAGATCAACGGGCCGGTTGAAGGATGAGGCCGCTGCGGCGAACCTGGCCACGGCGCCGGTGCCCGAGTCTTTCAATACCGTGGCGGCCGAATCCAGGATCGCCGTCTCGATGAGGTCTTGCGCGGCGCCCTTGGGCGGTGACAGTCCGAATATCGTGCTGATTGCCACCACGACAAGGATGACCCCGGCTATGGTGAGGGCGAGCGTCCAGAAAAATCGCCAGAAGACGCGGCCCATTACTGCCCCTCGACGAGCTGATAGCCCATGCCGCGTATTGAGCGAATCCATGACTGCCCGTCGGCAGCCTTGCCAAGCTTTTGCCGGATACTGCTGATGTGCACGTCAATCCGGCGGTCGAAGGCGGTCAGCGGACGTCCGAATGCGCCCTTGGACAGGTCCTGTTTCGAGACCATCTGGCCGGCGCTTCGCACCAGCACCTCAAGCAGATTGAACTCCGTTCCGGTCAATTCCAGCTGGTGGCCTTGCCACTCCGCGGTGCGCGAGCGCGGGAACAGTTTCAGGGCGCCGGATTGCAGCAGGTGTTCCTCCTGCTCCTGCCTGTGCCGTCCGGTCCGGCGAAGAATGGCGCGAATCCGGGCAACAAGCTCACTCGGCGAACAGGGCTTTGCCAAATAGTCGTCTGCGCCAAGGTTAAGTCCGGTGATCCGGTCGATGTTGTCGCCGCGCGCGCTCAGCATCAGGATTGGAATATCGCTGAATCGCCGTATCCGCTGCATCACCTCGATGCCGTTGAGGTGGGGCATCATGATATCCAGGACCACCAGATCATAGGACCCGGAGACACCCTCCTCGATGCCGCGCTTCCCGTCATGAACAGCGCTCGCATCCAGCCCTTCTTCCCTCAGATATTCCGAAAGGAGACTGGTCAGTTCTATGTCGTCGTCAACCAGCAAGACTTTGGTCATGGTCCGCCTCGCACTCTGAAATCAAACTTTCCTATAGCCGGTCAAGCTGCGCCCCGGGGCCGATTTTACATAACTTTACACAAACTTAACGCTACTTCACACCGAACCATTTATAGAGGCCTGGTGGGGAGAGCGTTTTTGTAAGAAGGCCTGAATCGTGCTCACATCCCTGCTCCGCCACCCCTTGAGTGTGGTCTTTCATCCCTTCCTTGCCAACGACAATTGCAAGCCCGGATCGCTTCTGGTCTTCCCTCGGGAAGATGGCGCGTGCCGGCGAAGCCGTGCCGGGGCCAGGTCGGGTCCGCAGGCCTTAACGGAAAGAGTGTAATTGAGAAATGCCAGGGCAATCAGATCAAAATGTTACAGGATTTCGCGTTCGGTCTTTCGGCCTGCTGGCCCTATTTCTCGTGCTGGCTGGTTGTAACGCGCAACAGGGCAAGCCTCCTGCTGCAGCGGCTCGTCCCGAGGTTGGTGTCGTAACGCTGCATCCGCAATCGGTTGCCGTTACCGCCGAATTGTCGGGGCGGACAACCGCCTCCCTCAGCGCGGATGTGCGTCCGCAAGTGGGCGGCATCATCCAGTCGCGGCTGTTTGACGAGGGCGGCGAAGTAAAGGCCGGGCAGGCCTTGTACCAGATCGATCCGGCGAGTTACCAGGCCACCTATGACAGCGCGATCGCCGCGCAGCAGAAGGCGGATGCGGCGGTACCGAGCGCACAGGCCAAAGTGGAGCGCTATCAGGGCTTGATCAAGCAGAATGCGGTCAGCAAGCAGGATCTTGATGATGCGGTTGCATCGCTCGCCCAGGCAAAGGCCGATGTTGCCTCGGCAAAGGCCAGCGCCGATACCGCCCGCATCAATCTCGACTACACAAAGATCACAGCCCCGATTTCGGGCCGTATCGGCAAGTCGTCCCTGACACCGGGTGCACTTGTCACCGCAAGCCAGGACACGGCGCTTGCCACCATCCGGACACTCGATCCCATCAATGTGGATGTTTCCCAATCAAGCACCAACCTGCTCAATCTGCGTCAGGCGATTGCGGATGGCAGGGTGAAGCTGAGCGGGACGAATGTGAGCGTGAAGCTCAAACTCGACAACGGGACGACCTATACGCACACGGGAAAAATGGAATTTGCCGAGGCCAATGTGGATCAGACCACAGGCACGTTCGCGTTGCGCGCGCAATTTCCCAACCCGGACCGGTTGCTGCTGCCGGGCATGTATGTGCGTGCGGTTGTCGAGGAAGGCGTCGCGCAAAACAGCTTTGTCGTGCCCCAGCGTGCGGTGACCCGTAACGCCAAGGGGGAGGCAACGGCCCTCGTCGTCGATGCGGATGGAAAAGTCGGGGAGCGTGCACTTGGCGTCCGCAGCAGCGTCGGGAACAACTGGCTGGTCGAGACCGGGATAGCCGACGGCGATCGTGTGGTCGTGGAAGGCTCGCAATTCGTGCGCGCGGGCCAGAGTGCGACGCCGGTGGAGGTGACGATCGATGATGTGACCGGGGAGATCAAGGAGCGCAAGCAGGCGGCATTGCCTCAGTCTGACCTTGCGGAAGCCGCCAATCATGAACAGAAGCCGGCGTCTGACGCCTCGGCCAAGAACTGAGGGTTCCCATGTCCGGCTTTTTCATCAACCGTCCGATCTTTGCCTGGGTGATCGCCATCGTCATCATGCTTGGCGGTTTGCTGGCGGTCAATTCATTGTCCATATCGCGCTATCCCCAGATCGCACCGACAACGGTGAGTATCAGCGGTTCCTATCCGGGCGCGGATGCGCAGACCGTCGAGAACTCAGTGACGAAAGTCATCGAACAGGGCATGACGGGTATCGACAATCTCGACTACATGACCTCCACATCGAGTTCGACGGGCAGCACCAGCATCTCCCTGACCTTTACCAGTGCCGCCAATCCCGATGTTGCCCAGATGCAGGTTCAGAACAAGCTGCAGCTTGTTACGTCGCAACTGCCGCAGATCGTGCAGAGCAACGGCCTGACGGTGACGAAATCCTCGACCGGCTTTCTCATGGTTGTCGCATTCGTTTCGACCGACGGCAAAATGACGTCGACCGATCTGGCCGATTATGTCGACAGCACCCTGAACGACACGCTGAAACGGGTTGAGGGTGTCGGCTCAACCCAGTTGTTTGGCTCGGGTTACTCCATGCGGATATGGCTCGACCCGGACAAGCTTGCCAAATATGCGCTCATGCCGAGCGATGTCTCCACGGCAATACAGGCGCAGAACACGCAGGTTTCCGCCGGGCAGCTCGGGGCCATGCCCGCACGGCAGGGACAGCAGCTCAATGCGACAGTGACAGCCAGAAGCCGGCTTCAGACGCCGGAGCAGTTTCGCAATATTATTCTCAAGAGCGCCACCGATGGCTCGCTGGTCCGGCTCAACGACGTGGCGCGCGTGGAAATCGGCGCGGAAAGCTATACGACAAGTGCTGCCTACAACGGCATGCCGGCGGCGGGTCTTGCCATCAACCTGGCCACGGGCGCCAATGCCATCAGCGCGGCGGAAGCCGTCCAGTCGGCCATTGCGCGCCTTTCCACGACTTTTCCGGAAGGGGTCAAGGTTTACTACCCCTACGACACGACGCCCTTCGTTCTTCTCTCGATAGAAGAGGTGGTCAAGACGCTGATCGAGGCCATCATTCTCGTCTTCGTCGTCATGTTCGTGTTTCTGCAAAACATCAGGGCAACGCTCATCCCGTCCATCGCAGTGCCCGTGGTGCTGCTTGGAACGTTTGGCGTGCTCGCGGTTGCAGGCTATTCGATCAATACCCTGACGATGTTCGCCATGGTGCTGGCCATCGGGCTTCTCGTGGACGATGCGATCGTGGTTGTCGAAAACGTCGAACGGGTGATGCAGGAAGAAAAGCTTCCACCGAAAGAAGCAACGCAAAAGTCCATGAAGGAAATCACCGGGGCTCTCATCGGCATCGCCACGGTGTTGTCCGCTGTCTTCGTGCCCATGGCTTTCTTCGGTGGCTCCACCGGCATCATCTATCGCCAGTTCTCCGTCACCATCGTCGCGGCTATGGTGCTCTCCGTCGTGGTTGCACTGGTGCTGACACCGGCTCTGTGCGCAACCATTCTTCGCGCTCCTGTGGCAGGGCATGCGGAGCGCAAGGGCATCTTCGGTTGGTTCAACCGGACTTTCGACCGCAGTACGACGGCCTACCGCAACGGCGCGCAAGGCATCATTCAGCGAAGCAAACGGTTTCTGGTGATTTTCCTGGCGATTGCGATTGCCATGGGCTGGATGTTTGTGCGTCTGCCAAGCTCGTTCCTTCCCGAAGAAGACCAGGGCATTTTGATCACCAGCGTGCAACTGCCGGTGGGGGCGACGCAGGACCGGACATTGCGTGTTTTGAAGCAGGTGTCGGACCATTTCCTCAACGATGAAAAGGATGCGGTGGACGGTGTGTTCACGACGGCCGGTTTCGGCTTTGGCGGGTCCGGTCAGAATGTCGGCATAGCCTTTGTCAGGCTCAAGGACTTTGCGTCGCGCCAGTCGCCGCAACTTTCGGCCAATGCGGTGTCTGGCCGGGCCATGGGTGTCTTTTCCAAGATCAGGGATGCCCGCGTGTTCTCCTTCAACCCGCCTGCGATCCAGGGCATGGGCAACTCCAACGGTTTTGAGTTCTATCTGCAGGATGTCAATGGCGCAGGCCACGATGCCTTGATGCAGACCCGCAACCAACTGCTTGGGCTCGCCGGACAAAGCAAGCTTCTGGCGAATGTGCGCCCGAACGGCCAGGAAGACGAGCCGCAGTTCGCCATCGATATCGATCAGGAGAAGGCCAGCGCGCTGGGTGTCGCCCTGTCCGATATCAACAACACGTTGTCGACGGCGTGGGGCAGCGACTACGTCAACGATTTCATCGATCGCGGCCGGGTAAAGCCCGTCTATCTGCAGTCGGACAAGGATTTCCGCATGCAGCCGGGAGACCTCGACAAATGGCATGTCCGCAATGCCTCGGGGGCTATGGTACCGTTTTCGTCCTTTGCCTCCAGCCACTGGACATTCGGCTCACCGCGGCTGGAGCGGTTCAACGGCTCTGCTGCCGTCGACATTCAGGGTGCCGCTGCTGCCGGTGTCAGCTCGGGCGCGGCGATGGACGAAATCGACAAGCTGATGAGCCAGTTGCCGGCGGGTTATTCGCACGAATGGACGGGCCTTTCGGCACAGGAAAAACTGTCGGGCAATCAGGCCACATCGCTCTATGCAATATCTGTCCTGGTCGTGTTCCTCTGTCTGGCAGCGCTTTACGAAAGCTGGTCGATTCCGTTTGCGGTCATGCTCTCGGTCCCGATCGGTATTTTCGGCGCGCTGCTTGCGGCGAGCCTGTTTGGCCAGACCAATGACGTCTATTTCAAGGTCGGCCTGCTGACGACCGTGGGCCTTGCGGCGAAGAACGCAATTCTCATCGTGGAGTTCGCCATCGAACGGCAGACCGCCGGCATGGGGCTGGTCGAGGCCACACTCGAAGCCGCGCGCCAGCGGTTGCGTCCGATCCTGATGACGTCCTTTGCGTTCATCCTTGGCGTGGCGCCGCTGGCAACTGCAAGCGGCGCCGGTTCCGGCGCCCAGAATTCCATCGGTATCGGCGTCATGGGCGGCATGATCGCGGCAACCGTTCTCGGAGTGTTTTTTGTGCCCCTGCTTTTTGTCGCGGTCAGCCGGTTGTTCCGGCGCCGGAAGAGCGCCGATGGCAAGGTTCCCGACAACAGTGAAACGGCAACAGCCGGTTCGAACTGAGGCATGGGGCGAGATAATGAGCAAGATGGACGCAATGACAATCACAACACCAGCCTCACCCGATCAGTCTTCTCGCGGGAAGCGCCATTTCCGCCTCGGTCAATTGCTTGGGTTTCTTCTGTTGAGCTCAAGCCTTGCCGGATGCGTCGTCGGGCCGGACTATCAGAAGCCGTTGATTGCGATGCCCGGCCAGTGGGGAAGCAGCAAACAGGTAAAGGCGCCCAAGCCGGCGGACCTGTCCAACTGGTGGAAGCGGTTGCGCGATCCAGAGCTGGATGCACTTGTCGACGAAGCGGTCGCAGGCAATCTGGATGTTGCCACTGCAAAGGCGAAAATCCGTGAAGCGCGCGCGACATACCGGCAGACCGCAGGCACGCTTCTGCCATCACTTGACGGGTCCGCATCGGCAACCCGAAACAGGGTGAGTGCCACCAGCACGGGGACCTCCGCGGAGACGTCCAGCCAGTTCCAGACGGGATTTGACGCGAGCTGGGAGCTCGATCTTTTCGGTGCCAACAAACGCAGCGTTGAAGCGGCAAAGTATGGTCTGGATGCAGCCGGCGAAGATCTGCGGTCCACATTGCTGACTTTGATCGGCGATGTCACCTCCAACTATGCCCAGGCGCGCGGCTATCAGGCGCGCATCGCACTGGCCCGCCGTACGGCAGCCTCGCAGAGGGAGACGGCGGCGCTCACGCGCACCAAGTTCGAGGCCGGGTCATCCTCCGCCCTCGATGTTGCCAATGCCTCCGGCCTGGCCAACAGCACGGAAGCCAACATACCATCCCTGGAGACAAGTTATGCGGAAGCGGTACACCGGCTTTCCGTCCTGACGGGCAGGGCGCCTGCAGCCCTCACGGACAGGCTGAAGCGCAGCACACCCATTCCGACGCCGCGCCTGCCTGTCCCGACAGGGGTTCCGGCCGACATCCTGCGCACGCGGCCGGACGTGAGGATGGCGGAGCGCCAATACGCGCAGTACACCGCAAAGATCGGGCAGGCTGAAGCTGCCCGTTATCCCAGCGTCAGCCTGACCGGCAATATCGACACCACGGCCCTGAATATTGGCGATCTCGGCAAGAATTCCACCATCGGCTGGTCGTTCGGCCCGGCATTGAGCGTGCCCATCTTCAGCGGCGGCCAGAAGAAAGCCGCGGTGGAAGTCGCCCAGGCACAGCGCGACCAGTATTTTGTTGCCTACCGGTCGTCGATCCTCACCGCGCTCGAAGATGTCGAAAATGCCATCGTATCGCTGGCACAGGAACGCATCAGGAATGGAAAGCTGGCCGCATCGGCCAAGCACTACCGCGATGCGGCCAGCCTGTCCCGCTCTCTCTACCAGAGCGGAACATCGAGCTTCCTTGATGTGCTTGACGCGGAACGTTCGCTGTATTCGGCGGAAGACGCCCTGCTGCAAAGCCGCGTGGCAATCGCGGCCGATTACATCGCCCTCAACAAGGCGCTTGGCGGCGGATGGAGCGGTTTGGTCGATACAGGCAAACCTGAAGTGAAGGATGTCAATACGGGTCCGCACATCGTAAGCAACCGACAGCTGATGACGAACTGGCAGAAATAAAAACGGCGAGCCCGTAAGGCCCGCCGTTCTGTGCAAAGGATTTGACTGGAGATCGTATCAACTTTGCCACTTGGCGATGCTGCTTGAGTGTCAGCGTCGCCAAATTTCTTGCATCGGGTATTAGAAGTTGCGCTGGAAGCGGATCGCGCCACCGAAAGCATCGTCGTTGCCGCCATGGGCAAGCGAATAATCCTTACGGGCACCGTCGAACTTGGTGTAGTTGAATTCAGGCGTGATCGTGAAGCCGGGAACGATTTCATAGGCAACGTTCAAAGCACCCGCCAGCGTGCCTTCGGATTCATAGGCAAGCTGCGCATTGATAGTCGCCTTGTCCGAAACCTTGGCAGCCAGGCCACCCCAGATGGCGTAGTCACCTTCCCAGGTGCCGAACCAGTTGCGGCGGCCGAGCGGTGCATCGTCATAGTTGGACTGGTAACCGCCCATGACCCATGCGGATACCGTGTCGGTGAACTTCACGTCCAGACGCAGCTTGCCGGCCCATTCCTCGACCTTGGAGTCGTAGCCGACGATGCCGGAAATCTTGCCCCAGGACTGTTCATACTTTGCGCCGGCCAGCACGTGAGGCATGTAGTCGTCGATACGATAGTCGTAGCTATAGTAGTTGTTGCCAACGCTTTCACCCTGTTCAGCGCCGATCATGGCAGAGAAGCCATTGCCCGCATTGAACGTATAGCTGACCTGGTTGCTGTGGTCCGACTGATAGTTGATCACGTCGTCGTTGATGACATTGCCGGCATAACCGGTGAACGAGCCGAAGATTTCATCGGCCACGCCGATACGAAAACCACCGAGTTCGATATAGGCATTCGGTATGGACGTATCATTGGCACCATTATTGTACTGGAAACGCGTCTCGATATAGGAGCGCAACGTGCCGAGTTCGGTTTCCGTGCGGGCATCGAAACGGAGCGTGGCGCGCGTCTTCTTCTGCCAGGTTCCGAATTCTCCGCCCTTGTAGACATTATCGCCGCCCTTGGCGTCATAACGCAGATAACCGCCGATTTTCAGGCAGGTTTCCGTGCCGGGGATATAGAAAAAGCCTTTGCCGTAGGTGTCGCAAACGCGAACATATTCAACGGCTTCTGGTTCGGCAACGACGACTGCGTCGGCAGCGCGTGCACCGGTTACTGCAACGAGCGCTGCAGCCGAGCCGAGAAGGAAGCTCTTGATTGTCATGGGGGATCTCCACACTCTATTGAATGAGTTGCTCAGCCGCATTGCCTTGCAACGAACAGATGAAATCGCTGTCTGTACCGTCCGTAATGGAGATTTGTAACGGTTTTATCACGCAACCGGTGTGGGCGGATGGGCCAAGGTGGTTTCTTGTAAAAACCATGCCTTGCCTCGACCCGTGTGCCATTCCTGCAACAGTCAGAAGCCGCTTATTTGCGATGAGAACTGTTTGATTGCGCCGGTAAAACACAATGGCGGGCTCGACAGGGGATATGAAGCAAAATAACTATGAACCATGACCGCAGCCAATGAAGACACCATCGCCAATCGCATTAGCCGCATCCTTGCGGACAGGATTGTGACGGGCCAATTGGAGCCGGGCGCAAAGCTGCGGCAGGATCATGTGGCGGAAGAATTCGGCGCAAGTCATGTCCCGGTCAGGGAAGCCTTCCGCAAACTGGAAGCACAGGGCCTTGCCGTCAGTGAGCCGCGCCGGGGCGTGCGCGTTGCGTCGTTTGACCTGGCCGAGGTGCGCGAGGTCGCCCTGATGCGCGCCGAGCTTGAGGGGTTGGCGCTCCGGCAGGCTGCGCCGCACCTGACATCGTCCATTCTGGAAGAGGCCGAACAGGCCACCGTTGCCGGCGATAATTCCCGCGACGTGCGCTCCTGGGAAGAGGCGAATCGGCGTTTTCATCGCCTGATTCTCACGCCATGCGCGATGCCGCGTCTCCTGGCGGCCATTGATGACCTTCATTCGGTGAGCGCGCGCTTTCTGTTTTCCGCGTGGCGATCGGAGTGGGAAGTTCGAACCGATCATGATCACAGGGCAATCCTGGGTTTCTTGCGCCAGGGCAATATCGAGAATGCAGTTGCAGTCCTCGAACGGCACGTGCAGTGGATCGGACAAAAGCCGGTCAAAAGCCCGACGGGTTCAACCCGCGACGTTTTCGCTATCGTCGGCTGACCAAGACAGGACGTCGCCTGCGTTTCGATTTTTGAACAGACAAACGCTTCCGCTTGTGCCTGCCGTTCACGACGGTTGCATTTTTGTGCGCGCCTTATAAAATTATAGATAATTTATGATTCTATCTATAATAAGCCATCAGATGGCGCAGAACATATGAGGCCGCACGCAAATGTTGAAAGTTTCCCCGCAGAAGCCAGAAGATTTTACGTCCGCTAACGATGTGGAGGGGCGATGGAGCGTTGATGAAGCCAAAAAAATCTATAATTTGCCATTCAATGATCTGCTGTTCGAAGCGCAGACGGTGCACAGGCGGTACTTCGATCCCAACGCCGTCCAGCTGAGCAAGCTGCTGTCGATCAAAACCGGCGGATGTCCTGAAGATTGCGGCTATTGCAGCCAGTCGGCGCATTACCCCACCGGGCTCAGGGCCTCAAAGCTCCTGCAGGTCGAAAAGGTCGTCGCGGAAGCGCGCAAGGCGCGTGATAGCGGCGCAACGCGATATTGCATGGGCGCGGCGTGGCGAGGCCCCAAGGACCGCGACATCGGCATGGTCGTTGCCATGGTCGAAGGTGTCCGCGCGCTTGGCATGGAAACCTGCATGACACTGGGCATGCTCTCGCCGGAACAGGCAGCAAGGCTCGCCGACGCCGGTCTCGATTATTACAATCACAACATCGATACGTCGGAGCGTTTCTACAGCGCGATCATCAGCACCCGCAGCTTCGCCGATCGTCTCGAAACGCTGGCGCATGTGCGCGATGCCGGGATCAAGGTTTGCTCGGGCGGCATCCTTGGCATGGGCGAGACGGTGGATGACCATATCGCCATGCTGGTTACGCTGGCAAACCTGCCCGTGCCGCCCGAGAGCGTGCCGATCAACATGCTGATCCCCATTCCAGGATCGAAGCTGGCCGATGCTGCCCCGGTGGATCCCATCGAATTTGTCCGCGCCATTGCCGTTGCCCGCATCCTGATGCCCGAAACCCATGTTCGTCTCTCCGCCGGTCGCTCGGACATGAGCGACGAGATGCAGGCCTTGTGTTTCCTCGCCGGCGCCAATTCGATCTTTGTCGGCGATACGTTGCTCACCACCGAAAACCCTGGCGAGGACCAGGACGCGGCCTTGTTCCGCCGGTTGGGGCTGAAGGCCATGCCGCTGGGTGCGTCGGAGTGATGTCCGGCTTTCTCGCCGGTTACGGCAGAACCCTGGCCGGGCTGGAACGGAGGGGAAGGCGACGTTCCCTCATTCCGAATGGCGGGATCGATTTTACCTCCAACGACTATCTCGGCTTTGCCCATTCGCAGCGCATCAGAAGCGCCATCGCCGCCGCGATGGAGCGCGGCGTCCCGGCCGGATCGGGCGGCTCGCGTCTCTTGCGCGGAAATCATGCGGAACATGTATTGCTGGAAGAAGAAGCGGCGGCCTTTTTCGGCTCACAGCGGATGCTGTACTTCTCGACCGGTTACGCGGCCAACGCCGCGCTGTTTTCGACCCTGCCGCAGCGCGGCGATCTCATCGTCCACGATGCGCTCATCCATGCAAGCGCGCATGAAGGCATTGCCGCGAGCCGGGCGCAGGCGGTGGTGGCACGGCACAATGATGTCGGGAGCTTCGAAAATGAATTGGCCAAGTGGCGCAAGGCGGGCGGCAGCGGCCATGCCTGGATCGCAGTGGAAAGCCTCTACTCCATGGATGGGGACTGCGCGCCGCTTGCTGAACTTGCGGCGCTCGCGGACCGCTATGACAGCTTTCTTGTCATCGATGAAGCGCACGCCACCGGCGTGTTCGGCGACAATGGCAGTGGTCTCGCGACCGGGCTGGAACGGCGCGACAATGTTGTCCTCCTGCATACGTGCGGCAAGGCGCTGGGCGTGTCCGGTGCGCTCCTGGGGGCAAATGCGGTCGTCTGCGATTACCTCGTGAACCGCGCCCGTTCCTTCATCTATTCCACCGCCCCATCCCCGCTCATGGCAGCAGGGGTGCGCGAGGCGCTGAAAATGCTTGCCGAGGAACCCGGGCGCCGGCTGGACCTGCAGCGCCTTTCGACATTTGCCCGGTCATATCTGGCAGAAACAATCGGCATGGGAGGCAGCAGCTCGCACATACTGCCCATCATGATTGGCGGTACGATCCGTGCATTGCGTATCGCCGAACGCATGCGCGCGGAAGGGTTCGACATCCGTGCGATCCGCCCGCCGACGGTACCCGAAGGCACCGCGCGATTGAGGATTGCGATCACATTGAATGTCGATGAGACCGCGATTTCCCGGATGCTGGATTGTCTGAAAATAGCCCTTGCCGAGGAGGCCGCATGACGCAGCGTTTTGTCGTGACAGGAACAGATACCAATATCGGCAAGACGGTCTTTTCCGCCGCATTGGCTGGTGCACTTGGTGCTTCTTACTGGAAACCGGTTCAGGCCGGTCTTGAGGGGGAAACGGACAGCGAGGCTGTCATGCGTCTCGGCGGGATACCGGCCGGAAGGATCATTCCCGAGGCATGGCGCCTGCGCACGCCTGCCTCTCCGCATCTCGCCGCCCGGCTGGATAATGTCGAGATACAACCGGAATTGCTGGTTCCGCCCTCGATCGAGGCGCCGCTGATCATCGAGGGTGCCGGCGGTGTCATGGTTCCCCTGACGGAAACCGTGGTGTTTGCCGATGTCTTCTCCCGCTGGCGGATACCGGTCATTCTGTGCGCCCGCACCGGACTTGGAACGATCAACCATACCTTGCTGTCGCTGGAGGCCTTGCGGCAGCGCTCGGTGCCGGTTTTCGGCGTCGTCTTTATCGGCGATGAAGTTGCGGATACCCAGCACATCATCGGCGAGCTGGGACAGGTTCGTTGCCTTGGGCGGCTGCCACTGCTTGAAGCCGTGACACCCGAAGCGCTGCGTCAAGCCTTTCGCGATCATTTCGACGTGGCGCATTTCCGGACGGCAGCCGCATGACGGGCGCCCTCGTATCCTCGCCGGTCTGGCATCCATTCACCCAGCACGCGCTTGAACCCGCGATGAAACGCATTGTCAGAACGGAGGGAGCCTGGCTGTTTGACGCGCAAGGCAATGCCATCCTTGATGCGATTTCCTCCTGGTGGGTCATCACGCACGGGCATCGGCACCCACTGATCATGGAGGCGATCCGCACCGCCTGCGACAGTTACGACCAGATCATCTTTGCCGAATTCACCCATGAGCCGGCGGAAAAGCTGGCGCGCGGCCTGCTGGCCGTCGCACCTGCGGGCCTCGCCCACGTGTTCTATTCGGACAGCGGGTCGACCTGCGTGGAAGTGGCGCTGAAGATGGCGCTCGGCTTCTTCCATAATACCGGCGCACCGCGCTCGCGCATTGTCGTCATGGAGGACGGTTATCACGGCGACACGATTGGAACCATGTCGGCGGGGGAGCGCGGCGTCTTCAACGCGGCATACCAGTCCCTGTTGTTCAGCGTCGACCGTTTGCCGTTTCCCTCGCCCGGCCACGAACAGGCCACGCTCGATGAATTTGAAAGGCTGTGCCGGAGCGGTCAGGCCGCGGCATTGCTGGTCGAGCCTTTGGTGCTCGGGGCAGGGGGCATGCGGATGTACCCGGCTTTTGTGCTGGCCGAACTGAAGCGGATTGCCGCGCGGCATGGCACGTTGCTCATCGCCGACGAGGTGATGACGGGCTGGGGGCGTACGGGAACGCTCTTTGCCTGCACTCAGGCTGGCATCGCGCCGGACATATTGTGCACGTCAAAGGGCTTGACGGGCGGTGCCTTGCCGCTGGCCGCCACGCTGTGCACAGCGCCGGTTTTTGATGCGCATCTGTCGACAGACCGCAGCCGGATGTTCTTTCATTCGAGTTCCTACACCGCGAATCCGATTGCCTGCGCAGCGGCCCTCGCTAACCTTGCCGTGTGGGAAAACGAGCCCGTCGAGGCGCGTATTCAAGCGCTGGAAGCCATGCATCGCGGGAAACTCAAACGGTTCGCCGCAGATGGCCGATTCAGCAATGTGCGGCAGGCGGGTACGATTGCAGCGCTTGATCTGGACGTGCCCGCATCGGGTTATCTCTCGGATGCCGGACCCAAACTGCGGGCGTTCTTCCGCTCCCGAAACCTGCTGATCCGCCCGCTTGGCAACATCATCTATCTGATGCCGCCCTATGGCGCGGAGGAGGGCGATCTTGATCGTGCCTATGACGCGATTGACGAGGCAGCGGATCTGTTTGCGGCAGGCAGGCGATGAGCCGTATCATTGGTTTGGGCCATTACGTTCCGGAGCGCCGCGTGGAAAACGCGGAGATAGAGGTCAACCTTGGGCTCGAGCCCGGCTGGATCGAGCGAAGAACGGGTATCCGTACCCGGTATTGGGCAAGGGATGGCGAGCTGCTCACCGATCTCGCCGCAAAGGCCGGACAGTCGGCACTTGATGACGCCGGGCTGCAATCGGCCGATATCGCCTTGACGCTGCTGGCCACGTCAACGCCCGACCACCTGCTGCCACCGTCGGCGCCGCTGCTTGCGCATCGGCTCAAGCTCGTCAATTCGGGTGCCCTGGATCTTGCCGGAGCCTGCTCGGGTTTCCTCTATGCGCTGACGCTGGCGGACGGTTTCGTCCGCACACAGAAGCGGCCGGTTCTCGTGGTTGCCGCCAACATTCTGAGCCGCCGTATCAACCCGGCGGAACGGGCCAGTGCCGTCCTCTTTGCCGACGCGGCAGGTGCTGTCGTTCTGGCGCCGTCGGCAGAGCCAGGTACGGGCCTGCTCGGTGTGGATTTGGCCGCCGATGGCAGCCATTATGATTTGATCTCCATTCCCGCCGGCGGTTCGAAGACGCCTTTTTCGCCGGACATGGCGGCGGCGGACTGCCTGATGACCATGCGCAACGGCAAGGAAATGTTTGCGCAGGCCGTGCACATGATGACGCGCTGCGCCGAACGGGCAATGGCGGATGCGCGCATAGGCGCTCGGGACGTCAGCCGGTTCGTGCCGCACCAGGCCAATGCGCGTATTTTTGATCTCGTCAGCGACAATCTTGGCATTGACGCCGTGCGGACGGTCCGCACCATAGCGGCCTATGGCAATTCCTCGGCAGCCACCATTCCGCTGTCCTTATCGCTGGCGCAGCGTGATCGGCGATTCATGCCGGGTGAACGGCTGTTGCTGACGGCTGCCGGTGCGGGTCTGACCGGTGGCGCCGTTGTCTGGGGCATCTAGACAGGTGTCCGAATAGGCCGCCATGCCCGGCACTATTTCTGAATGTTGCGCATGATCATGTCGTAATGCGCGTTCACATAGTCGCCGAGTTGCGGCAGGTTGGTCTGGCAGTCCAGGAGTTTGTCGATCGTCAATGTCAGTGCCGGGCTGAGCAGGATATGGCTGCTCTCGCTGGTCGCGGCTCCTGGCCGGAAAACACCTTCGCGGACGCCCCTTTCAACGAGGTTCTGAAACATGGTCAGCATGGGCAGGACAAACTCGTTGTAATGAGCCATTGTCAGCTCGGGAAAACTCCGGCCGTCGGAAATCAGAAAACGCAGGATTTCCCGCGAGTAGGGATTGACGGTCATGTGCTCGTAAACCGTATCGAGGAAAAGCCGGATGAGCTCATGCGGCGGGCGGTTCTGATGCTCGCTCAGGAACTGTTCTTCGTTGAAAATCGGCTGCGAAAGCTTGCGCACGACATCGTGAAACAACTCTTCCTTGTTCTGGAAATACAGATAGATCGTGCCTTTGGTAACGCCTGCCCGCCTGGCCACATCCTCGATGCGCGTGGCGGTATAGCCGCGCTCGACGAACTCGTCGAAAGCCGCATGCAGAATCTCCTGCGGGCGCTGTGCCTTGCGGCGCGCCCGCACGCCGGGGGTGGTGTCCGGCCCGGTTGTGCTTGACGCATTTTTTATTTCGGCCATGATTTCATCCAATGGAGCCTTGAAGTCGACTTGGACAACATTATACATTGACTGAACGATCAGTCAATAATATACCCGCCACACCTTTTCATGGATTGGTTGAATGATGCGGCCTGACTTTTTCTCCTCCGGATTTGTGGTTGAGCGCCAGCGGCAACGGTATGATGTGTCTGCCGTGCCCAGGCTGCTGGTGATGATTTTGGGGCTTGCCCTGCTGGCCGGTTGCCAGCCGAAAAAAGCGGCTGAACAGAAGCCGCCGGCCCAGGTGAATGTCGCCAAGATCGTGTTCACGGATTATGCGCAGAGTGTTTCGGTCACCGGTGAAATACGGGCGAAGATCGACAGCAATCTTTCGTTCCGGGTGAGCGGGAAGGTGACCGAACGGCTTGTGGATGTGGGTGACCATGTTGCTGCCGGCGACGTGCTGGCGCGTATCGACCCGACCCAGCAGCAGGCCGACGTTGCCGCGTCCGATGCGGCGGTCCGTTCCGCCGAGGCGCAACTCCGCCAGACCACCTCCGCCTTCGACCGGCAAAAAGCGCTGCTCGCACAGGGTTTCACCACGAGGAGCGCCTATGACGGTGCCGAGGAAGCCCAGCGCACGGCACAGGGCTCGCTCGATGCAGCCAGGGCGCAACTGCAGACATCGCGCGAAACTCTGTCCTATACCGAGTTGAAAGCCGACGCTTCCGGCGTGGTTACCGCGCGCAACATCGAGGTGGGGCAGGTGACGCAGATCGCATCGACTGCGTTCACGGTGGCGGTGGATGGTCCGCGCGACGCGATTTTCAATGTCTATGAGGGACTGGTCACGCGCAGCATCGGCGATCAGCAGATCCAGATTATTCTGTTCGACAACCCCGCCATAACGGCCACAGGCATTATCCGCGAGGTCTCTCCGACGGTGGACGATGCCTCCGGCACCGTGCGGGTCAAGGTGGCGGTGCAGAACCCGACGCCTCAGATGGCTCTTGGTTCCGTGGTGATCGGAACGGTCAAATTGCCGGCCGTCAAGGCGGCTGTTCTGCCATCGTCGGTCTTGACCTCGGACAATGGCAAGCCGGCCGTTTGGGTCGTCGATCCGCAAACAAACGCCGTCGACCTGCGCGACGTGACCGTGACGGCTTACGAGTCGCTGTCTGTCGCGATTGGCGGCGGATTGCAGGCAGGCGAACAGGTGGTGACGACAGGCGGAACCAGGTTGCGGCCAACCGAGATTGTAGCAATCAAGAGTGGTGATCCGTCATGAGGCGTGTTCTCGTTTACGGCGCAAGCCTTGTCTGTCTGGGTGTGGCTCTCAGTGCCTGCCAGAAGGAAGGCGAGGCCAAGCAGCCGGATGTCGTGCGTCCGGTTCTGTCGGTCGTCGTCAAATCGCAAACCCTGCAGGTCCGGGGATTTGCCGGCAAGATAGAACCGCGTTTTGAAACCCAGCTCGGCTTCCGCACCCTCGGGCGCATCGTGCGCCGTGATGTGTCGGTCGGAGACCAGGTTTCGAACGGGCAGGAGATCGCGGCAATCGATCCGCTCGCGCTCGAACTCGCGGTGCAGGCAGCGCAGGCGAACCTGTCGTCCATCAAGGCCCAGCTTGCCAACGCCGCGTCGACGGCCGACCGGCAGAAGGCGCTTCTCAGCCAGAATTCGGCGACGGAAGCTGTCGTCGATCAGGCGCAGCAGGCCTATGAAGCCGCCGTCGCCTCGGTTGTGCGGTCGGAAGCTGACCTGACGAAGGCGCGCGAAGAACTCGGCTATGCGGTGCTGCGGTCCGATTTCGACGGCGTGGTGACGTCCCTGCAGGCCGATGTCGGGCAGACCGTGACCGCCGGCCAGCTGGTGGCCGTCGTTGCACGCCCTGATGTCCGTGAGGCGGTGGTCGATATTCCCGAAACGGTGGCCGGCGCGATCGAGGCGGGAAGCAGGTTCGGTGTCTCCCTGCAGACCGATCCGACAATACAGACGGCAGGTGTTGTCAGGGAAATCGCACCGCAGGCGGATGAAGCCACGCGCACGCGCCGAACCCGCATCACGCTGCAGCAGCCGCCGGAAGGGTTCCGTTTGGGGACCACGGTGACGGCTTATCTCACCACCGCAGCGGATCCGCGCATCCGCATTCCGGCAACGGCAATCTTCGACAAGGATGGCAAGACGTTCGTGTGGCTGATCGATGAAAAGCAGGCGGCGGTTTCGGCCAGGGAAGTCAAACTGGAAGACCGCACCAATGCGGACGCCATTGTCGTGTCCGGACTGACCGACGGTGACCGGATCGCCACGGCAGGGGCGCATAGCCTGGTCGAAGGCCAGAAAATCAAGATGACTGACGGGAAACCGCTATGAAGAAGTTCAACCTTTCGGAATGGGCGCTCGATCACCGGTCTCTCGTCTGGTATTTCATGATCGTTTTCACAATTGCCGGGATTTTCTCCTATCTCAATCTCGGCCGCGAGGAAGACCCGAACTTTACCATCAAGACCATGGTGATCTCGGCCCAATGGCCGGGAGCGTCGGTCGAGGACACGACGACACAGGTCACCGAGCGGATTGAAAAGAAGCTCGAGGAACTCGATACGCTGGACTATACCCGCAGTGTCAGTTCGCCGGGATCGACGACGATTTTCCTCAACCTCAAGGATACGGTGCGCGGCGATGCCGTCACGCAAACCTGGATCCGCGTCCGCAACATGATCCGCGATATTTCTCCGCAGTTTCCGCAAGGGGTCGTCGGGCCGTTCTTCAACGACCAGTTCGGCGATGTCTATGGCAATGTCTACGGCTTTACCTCCGACGGGCTGAGCCGGCGGCAACTGCGCGATTACGTCGAAGACGTCAGGCGGAAAATCCTGACGGTTCCCGATGTCGGCAAGGTCGAGCTTGTGGGTGCGCAGGACGAGGCGATCTATCTGGAGTTCTCGCCCAAGCAGGTCGCGGCCCTCGGGCTGGACCAGCAGGCCATCATCAGCACCCTGCAGGCGCAGAATGCGATCACCCCGTCGGGCGTCATCGAAACCGGCCCTGAACGGGTGATGATCCGGGTGAACGGCCAGTTCGTGTCGGAGAAGAGCCTGCAGGCCATCAATCTTCGCGTCAATGACCGCTTCTTCCGGTTGAGCGATGTCGCGCGGGTTACCCGCGGTTATATCGATCCGCCGCCCAGCCTGTTCCGCGTGAACGGCAAGGAAGCCATCGGTCTTGCCATCGGCATGAAGCCGAACGGCAACCTCCTGAAGTTTGGCGAACACCTCAAGGCGCAGATGCAGCAGATCACGGCGGATCTGCCCGTGGGCGTTGGCGTCAATCTGGTTTCGGACCAGCCGCAAATCGTCGAGGAGGCGGTATCCGGCTTTACGCGCGCCCTGTTTGAGGCCGTGGCCATCGTGCTGGCGGTCAGCTTTGTCAGCCTGGGCATGCGTGCCGGTTTCGTGGTTGCGCTGGCCATACCGCTTGTCCTGGCGATCACCTTCATGGTGATGGAATATATGGGCATCTCGCTCCAGCGTATTTCACTCGGTGCGCTGATCATCGCGCTGGGCTTGCTCGTCGACGACGCGATGATCGCCGTCGAGATGATGGTGGCGCGGCTTGAGGCAGGGGATAATCTGCGCAAGGCCGCCACCTATGTATACACACACACTGCCTTTCCGATGCTGACCGGTACGCTGGTGACGGTATCCGGCTTCATTCCCGTTGGCCTCAACAGCAGTGCGGCGGGTGAATTCACCTATACGCTGTTCGTCGTGATCGCCGTATCGCTGGTTGTTTCGTGGATCGTGGCAGTCATCTTCACGCCGCTGCTCGGCGTGACGCTGCTGCCGAAGACGATGAAGAACAAGCACGAGAACCCCGGCCGGTTTACCCTGTGGTTCCAGCGTATTCTCCTGCTCTGCATGCGGTTCCGCTGGGTGACCATTGCCGCGACCGTCGTGATTTTCGCGGTTTCCCTGTACGGAATGGGTCACGTCCAGCAGCAGTTCTTCCCCAACTCCGATCGTCATGAGCTGATTGTCGACTGGAACCTGCCGCAGAATGCCTCGATCCTTGAAACCAAGGCGCAGATGGACAAGTTCGAGGCTGAGCAATTGGCCGGCAACGCCGATATCGATCATTGGAGCTCCTATGTCGGGCAGGGTGCCATCCGCTTCCTCCTGTCATTCGACGTGCAGCCGTCAAATCCGTTCTTCGGGCAGACGGTGATCGTGACGAAGAGCCTGGAGGCACGCGACCGGCTGCGGACGACGTTGCAGGCATGGCTGAAGAACGAGTTCCCAAGCACCGACGCCTTTGTCCATCTGCTGGATATCGGACCGCCGGTCGGCCGTCCGGTCCAGTACCGGGTCAGCGGGCCGGATGTGCAGAAGGTGCGCGATTACGCCCATGATATGGCCAATCTGATTGCCGGCAATCCATCCATCGGCGACATCACCTTCGATTGGAACGAACCCTCCCGCGTCATCAAGGTCGACGTGCTGCAGGACAAGGCGCGTCAGCTCGGGATCACCTCGGAATCGATTGCCTCGTCGCTCAATGCCGTTGTCGGCGGTTCGACGATCACGCAGGTCAGGGATTCCATCTATCTGATCAATGTGGTTGTGCGCGCCCGCGCCGATGAACGCGGCTCGATCGACCAGCTTCGCAACATCCAGCTGACGACCAGCAACGGCCAGTCCGTGCCGGCTGCAGCTGTTGCGAATTTCCGCTACGAGCTGGAGCAGTCGGTGGTCTGGCGTCGCGCGCGCCAACCCACCATAACGCTCAAGGCCGGTATCGTCGGTGACCTTCAGCCCGCAACAGTGGTGACGCAACTGGCGCCCAAGGTCGCCGAGTTCGCAGGCAAGCTGCCGCCGGGTTACGGTGTTGTCGTTGGCGGTGCGGTGGAAGAAAGCGGCAAGGCCCAGGCGCCCATCGCAGCCGTTGCTCCGCTCATGCTGTTTGCCATGGTGACCCTTTTGATGATCCAGTTGCAAAGCTTCCAGCGGCTGTTCCTGGTCTTCGCGGTTGCGCCGCTGGCCATCATCGGTGTCGTTGCCGCGTTGCTCTCCAGCAATTCTCCGCTTGGCTTTGTGGCTTTGCTGGGCGTCCTGGCGTTGATCGGCATCCTGATCCGCAATTCTGTGATCCTTGTCGTCCAGATCGAGGATCTGCGGCGGGAAGGCAAGGATCCGTGGAGTGCTGTGGTCGAAGCGACGGAGCATCGCATGCGGCCGATCATGCTGACGGCGGCCGCGGCCAGCCTTGCGCTGATCCCGATTGCCCGGGAAATATTCTGGGGGCCGATGGCCTATGCCATGATGGGCGGCATTATCGTGGGTACGGTGCTGACGCTTCTGTTCCTGCCCGCACTCTACATCGCGTGGTTCCGCATCAAGGCGCCTGACAATACTGTTCCGCCCGCAGGGCATCAGGAACCGGCAAGCGTAAATGCATGATTGGTTGAGGCGGGCGGAGCCAGCGTTCCGCCCATAAAAAAACCGGGGCCTTGCGGCCCCGGACAATCAGCCTTTGCGATGACTAGAAATTGCGCTGGAAGCGGATGATACCACCGAAGGCATCGTCATTGCCGCCATGGGCAAGGGAATAGTCCTTACGCGCGCCGTCAAACTTCGTGTAGTTGAGTTCCGGTGTGATCGTGAAGCCGGGAACAAGCTCGTAAGCCACGTTCAAAGCAGCAGCAATCGTGCCCTGTTCTTCGTAAGCAACCTGCGCATTGACGGTTGCCTTGTCGGTAACCTTGGCAGCCAGGCCGCCCCAGATGGCGTAGTCGCCTTCCCACGTGCCGAACCAGTTGCGGTTGACATTGGTGTTGAAGGACTGGTCGTCATAGTTGGTCTGGTAGGCACCCATCACCCAGGCGGAAACCGTGTCGGTGAACTTGACGTCCAGACGAGCCTTGAAGCCCCATTCTTCCACGGCAGAGTCGTAACCGGCGATACCGGAGATCGTTCCCCAGCCCTGTTCGTACTTGGCACCCACGAGGACGTGGGGCATGTAGTCATCGATGCGGTAATCGTAACCCTGATCCACTTCGCCCTGCTCGGCGGCGATGATCGCCGAGAAGCCATTGCCGGCATTGTATGTGTAGCTTATCTGGTTGCTGGCAAAGCTGTTGTACTGGATCACGTCGTCATTGATGATGTTACCGGCATATCCGACCCACGAGCCGAAGATTTCGTCGGCCACGCCGACGCGGAAGCCGCCCAGTTCGATAAAGGCCTGCGGAATGGACGCGCCATCCTGATTGCCATCGGTATACTGGAAACGCGTCTGGATGTAGGAGCGCAATGTGCCAAGTTCGGTTTCCGTCCGGGCATCAAAACGCACCTCGGCACGGGCACGCTTGTAATAGGTGTCGTTCTGGCCGCCCATGTGTCCGCCCTTGTATGGGTCGTCACCGCCGCCGGCATCGTAGCGCATGTAACCGCCGATCTTCAGGCATGTCTCGGTGCCCGGGATATAGAAGAAGCCGGCACCATATGCGTCACACACTTTGACGTACTCGACGGCTTCTGGTTCAGCGACAACAACTGCATCTGCAGCGCGAGCTCCCGATACTGCAACAAGTGCAGCGGCAGAGCCGAGAAGAAGAGTTTTGATATTCATGTCGATCTCCAGTGAAGGATCATTGTTCTAGGGGCAAGCCAAATTCGCGGTGCCTCACTTATGTCTTACTTTGGTACCCTTTTGGTCAAAGGACATAACTGGTGGTATATTGCTACCAGACACAATGTTGCTAATTTGCACCAGTCACCCCGACGCAAAATGCCGTCATGGCGTGTCGGTCTTGTCTTTCCGGCTGCGCGAAACGCCCAGCCGGCTTACTGTTTTTCGATGCAAATCAAATCTTTGTAAGGTCCGCATCCTGCTATAGGTCACCGACGAATCCCGTTCACGAAAACCGCAATCTTCCGCAAATGTCGCGGGAAAGCCGCGTCCGGCGCAATTTGGCTGCGCAAAGTTGGTAGCAAAAAGCCACCAGTTTTATCCTTTGACTGCCTGGAAAATCGGATGCAACGTGAACCGGCAAATTCTCGTTCATGCGGCAAAACTGCGTGGAACAGGGAGGCAAATGAGTTCAATTGATCTCCAGTCAATGCTCAACGACCCTGCCTTTCCAAGGGGCAGGGTCATTTCTTTTGAGCATGATGGTCGAGATCGGGTGGCGCGGCGAGTGCGCTTTCCGCAAGCGAAGGTCTTCAGGCGTTGCGATCTATGGGCAACAGATCGTAATCCCCGTTGGCAAGATGAATGTCGAATTGGGCGCGGGCTATATGGGCGGCGACCATGTTTTCGAAAACGTCATTGAGGGTCGGCAATATCTCGATCTGCCGGCCGCCGTCTTCCAGCAGACGAACGAGCCCTTCCGCTTCGGCCCGTTTCATAAGCCGGCGAATATGGGTGCGTGACACGCCGAAAAGATTGCCGATTTCATCATAGGGGAAGCTGACGATATTCTCCCGGTCTGCCGGTTGCTGTTCCTTCATTGTCATCAGCTTGCAGAGCAGGACTCCGCCGCCATCGCTGATGGCGAAGAGTTGGGAACTGTGCAGGTTGGAAATCATGGTGCTGACATTGAGCAGCGAATGCAGGCTGGAGGCGAAATAGCGTTCGAGGAAGCCGTCCGTATCGTCGATCAATTGCTGGTAATGTCTCGAAGGAAACAATTTGTCGGCCGCAGCGATGGCAACGCCGACAATCCTGCGCATGCCGGATATCAGCTTGTCCGTCGGCTGGATCAGATGGTTCCGGTGGTCGGTTTCGTCGAGCACGCGGCTGACGAGCCCGATATTCTCCAGAAGATCGATTGTCGCCGAGGTGGTGTTCTTGCTGCAGAGCTTCAGGCTCGACGTTATGTTCTGGATGCTGGAAATGGTTGCGCCGTGATGTCCATTGTCGCGGGTGAAATGCAGTGCGAGAATCGACATGCAGATGACTTGCCGGGCGACATTCGCCATGACCTTGTTGGCCATGTAACGGCCTTCAAAAATTCCGACGGCGTCGTCCGCATAGTCCGCCGCTGCTTCGCTGAAATTGGGATGCTGACGCAGGATCGCGACGCGCTGCAGCAGCCACTCGGAACGTGTTTCATGACTTATGAAGGGAAGGGTTTCGGGCATCCGGTCGTTCATGAAGGCTATTCCCATTCGATTGCCACTCCGTCTGGATTTGCACCAGTGTCGTTTTGCCCTTTGCGGGCAGTTGGTTCGGCGGGTGTCGGGGAGCCCTGTCCTGATCACGCAATGTACATGGTCCTGCGATGAACGCTGATAACAAGTGCGTGAATCAAACGGCACGCCTCGCGTGTGGTCTGGCTTCCCCGGGTACAGAAATTACCTCCACCCCCACGCAAGCGGTCTTGCCTGCTGCGCGACTGGTCTCGGCTGGATGGTCAGGTTTGGGACGGTAAAGACAGGGCGTCTCTAGCCGTCACTTGGCGGAATAGGCGGCAATCATGGCGTCGCACGCCCGCTTCAACTGTTGCTGAGGACCTTCCACGCCAGCACTTTGGCCGCACACGCGGGCCCCCTCGACAAGCAGCACAAGCGCATCCGCCAATTGTTCGGCCTGTGTGACCCCTGCCATGCGGCAAAGGTCGATCAGGCGCTGCTTGTGCACTTTCTTGGCATCGACGATCACTTTGAAAGCGGGGTGATTCGCTTCCTTGAGTTCAATGGCGGCATTGGCCAGGTCGCAGCCGCGCGGATCACTGAACACGCATTCGGCGGCTTCATGAATCCAGCCGCGTATCTGCGCAAGCGGATCATCCGGAAAGGCCGTTTCCAGATCGCGCCAGATCTGTTCGCGCCGTGCGGAAACCTGTTTGAGGCACTCGCAGATCAGGTCGTCCTTCGATCCGAAGTGGCGATACAGCGTCATCTTGTTGGAATCGGCGGCCTCGGCAATCGCGTCGACACCAACGCCCTTGATGCCTTGCTGGCGAAACAGCTCGATGGCGCTGGCCACGATGCGGGCGCGCGGCGGCATTCGGCTGCCGTTGGATTCCCCTGATATAACAGTATCGTGAGGTTTCGAAATTTCCTGCGTAGGCGCGCTTGACATAGATGTTACCGTCCAGTAACTATGGGTTGTTACTTACCGGTAACACGCATTTGGTTCTCATGTCAATTTTTCAAATTGGTGTTCGGGCCGACGCCTTACAAAAGTACTGATTTACCATTCTATTCGTTATTGCGGCGCCGTTGCCGCACAGAAGGAGAGCATCATGCCACAGACATATGCCGATCTTACCCTTGCTGAAGCTTTATCAGATCCCATGATCAACGCCGTCATGCGCGCTGACCATGTGACCCGCAGCGAGCTTGAACTCCTTATGAAATCTGTGGCGCGAAAAAATATTGAAGCTGTCGCATCCAATAATTGGCAGCGCCCGTTTACGGTGGATCAACCCGCGGTATCCAAGAGCCTGCTTGCCATGGGCGCGCGCGTTCGCTCGGCCTGCTGCGAAGGGTCCGTTTAGCGTTCGGGTTGGAGTTCGGGCAGTCCACGGATTGCCAATGCAAATGATCGCCGGCAGTTCCCATGGAGCTGCCGGTTTTGTTTTGCAGCAAGCGGTGCTGCACAGGATTTTCGCAGTTGCACAAAATATCGGCAGACAATGTGCAATTGTTGAGCGCGGCTGTTTGTCTTGGCGGCCCGGTTTTGTTTGCTGGCAAGCCATCATTTGCTGTTTTTACGCCTCCGGGCGGGCCCGCAATTAAGCCTCCGCCGAAAGTGGCACGCAAATTGCTTTGGGTAGTGTATCCGCAGGTGATGGCGCACGATTGGGCGCAGCACCGGCAAAAAGGATCAGCACGCACAACTACCTATGAGAGAAGCCATAATGACAAAATACAAACTCGAATACATCTGGCTCGACGGTTACACGCCGGTCCCCAACCTTCGCGGCAAGACGCAGGTCAAGGAATTCGATGCTTTCCCCAAACTGGAACAGCTGCCTCTCTGGAACTTCGACGGAAGTTCGACGATGCAGGCCGAGGGCAGAAGTTCGGATTGCGTTTTGAAGCCGGTTGCCGTCTATCCGGACAGCGAGCGCAAGAATGGCGTTCTCGTGATGTGCGAAGTGATGATGCCCGATGGCAAGACACCGCATCCTTCCAATACGCGTGCAAGCATCAATGACGATGAAGGCGCATGGTTCGGGTTCGAACAGGAATATTTCCTCTACAAGAACGGCCGCCCGCTCGGCTTCCCCGAGGCCGGCTTCCCTGCGCCCCAGGGCCCCTATTATACGGGCGTCGGCTACAGCAATGTCGGCGATGTCGCCCGCAAGATCGTCGAAGAACATCTCGATATCTGCCTTGCTGCCGGTCTGAACCACGAAGGCATCAATGCCGAAGTGGCCAAGGGACAGTGGGAATTCCAGATTTTCGGCAAGGGCTCCAAGAAGGCCGCGGACGAAATCTGGATGGCGCGCTATCTCCTGCAGCGTCTGTGCGAAAAGTACGGTATCGACGTCGAATACCATTGCAAGCCGCTCGGTGATACCGATTGGAATGGTTCCGGCATGCATGCCAACTTCTCGACGGACTATATGCGCGAAGTCGGCGGCAAAGATTATTTCGAACAGGTCATGGCTGCGTTCGAAGCCGCCTGCGATGAGCATATTGCCGTATACGGACCGGACAATCATCTGCGCCTGACCGGCAAGCACGAGACCCAGTCCATCCATCAGTTCAGCTATGGCGTCGCCGATCGTGGTGCGTCGATCCGCGTGCCGCACAGCTTTGTCGCCAATGGCTATCGGGGCTACCTCGAAGATCGCCGTCCGAATTCCCAGGGCGATCCCTACCAGATCGCGTCGCAGATTCTGCGCACGATCGCATCGGTTCCGGAACCGGTCGAAGACAGGCTCGCTGCCGTCGCTTAAGTTGTTCTGGCATGGCGCGGGTTTTCCCGCGCCATGCCGCTCCCCTCGGATGAGCGATGGAAATCGATCGAGATCCGAAGCCGGCTGCAGGCCTGTTCGCAGCCACCCCTTTGCCATACCTCCGGTAGAATATGAACTCACTTGCAATCAGTAAGTGAGAAGATCATGCTGTGTTTGCAATGCCATGGATCAATCATGCCGGGTCACGCTGATGCGCAATTCACCTGCAAATATTCCTGGAAGCGAGACATTTTCAGCCACAATCGACGTGCAGATTCCACTTGATGACTTCGAGTGGTGCGTTGAAAATGCGCTTCACTCCCCAGGGACGGGAGGCATCAAGGCATTGTTAAACCGGAACGCATGGTGCGTGCCCGGGGGAAACGCGAACCAGATCGCAAGGAACATGTGAAGATGAACCAGTTTCTGACACATACGCTCGCCGCATCGGTGATTGTCGGCGCCGGATTGACACTATTTGCCCTCCCTGCATCCGCAGCGAGCACTGCTGCCCAGTCTGTCACCAAAGAGTGCAGCACGAAGTACAATGCGGCCAAGCAGGCCGGTACGCTCAATGGCCAGAAATGGCCGCAGTTCCTGTCGACCTGCAGTGCGAGCCTGAAGACCGATGCTGCGGCACCGGCTCCTGCGGCCACGGCACCGGCGGTCAAGCAGGCTCAGGACGCCACCAAGCCGGCCAAAACGCCGGCAATGGCAGCAGCGCCGGCAGCAGCCGGAACCATGTCGGCCAAAGCGGTGACCAAGGAATGCAGCACCCAGTATCAGGCTGCCAAAACCGCCGGTACATTGAAGGATCAGAAGTGGCCGCAGTTCCTGTCGGCGTGCAGCGACAGCCTCAAGGCCGACAAATCCGATGCGGCAATGCCGCCGGAACCGGCCGCCGCGCCAGCCAAGGCGACCGCCGGCAAAGCGGGCGCAGCAACCGAAACCGCCGCCAACGGCAAACCTTTGTCTGCCGGTGAAATCGCATTCCGTTCCCGCATTCGCGAATGCGGCGATGAGTGGCAGAAGGCAAAGGCTGCCAACAAGGTTGCCGGCCAGACATGGCCGCAATACTGGAGTGCATGCAACACCCGCCTGAAGTCTGAATAGGAACAGCCTGCCATTCGGCAGGCCGCGATTGAATTCCAAGCACGCCCGGACGGCTCAATTGCCTGTCCGGGCGTTTCTGCTTGCAACGTCGTGGCTTTTCTGGCGTCATCCAACGCTCACAGAGGCGGTATAATATCCGGCTCTGCGCTCGCAAACAGGAGAATGCCATGCCGATCCAGGATCTGGTGAACACCATAGCCACCCAAGCCAATCTCGATCCGCAGGCAGCGGAAAAGGCGGCAGGAACCGTGTTGTCCGTGCTCCAGCATGAAGCTCCGGAACAGGCAGCCAGCCTTTTTGCCAAGATGCCGGGCGCGGCCCAGTTGGCGCAGAGTTTCGACGTCATGGCTGCCGGCAATCAGTCGGGCGGGCTCATCTCCAGCATAACCGGTTTTCTCAGCGGCGCTGCGGGTGAAAAAGTCGGCGCGCTGGTCAATGGCATGGCGGCGCTCAAGGCCAGCGGCTTGACGGTGGAGCAGATTCAGCAGGCGGGTACCGCCGTGATCGCCCATGCCAAGCAATCCGCCGATCCGCAGCTGGTCGATAAGATCGTTGCATCGGTTCCGGGCCTGAAGGGGCATTTTGGTCTTTGAAACAATAGGGTTGATGCGGTTGCCGGCTGACAACCGCATCGCCACCGGATAAACCGCTTCTCGTATCGCGAAGGGCTAGCGAAGGAGCGGGCAGGATGAACGGAACGCGACGCGCGTTTTATTTCGCGCTTGGCTGGGTGATGGTTGCGCTCGGCTTTATCGGCGCGCTCCTTCCGGTCATGCCCACCACCATTTTCCTGATCATCGCCGCCTGGTGTTTCGGCCGTTCTTCGCCGCGTTTCGAGAAATGGCTGCTGGAACACCCGGTCTTCGGCCCGACTTTGGTGCAGTGGCAGCGCCATGGCACCATTCCGCTCCGGGTGAAATGGATTGCCTGCGGCGGCATGGCGTTCGGTTATGGCTCCTTCTGGTATTTTGCGCGGCCGACGCCGCTTCTCGGCGGTGTCGTCATGTTGTTCCTCATCGCCTGCGCCATTTATGTCGTTTCCCGCCCGACCGGGAAATGACGGGCGACCTCGTGCGAATCGAAACGCCCATTCAAGGCCATTGACGTCCCGTCGGCGATGCAGGGAGGTTCCGTCCTGCGGATAAGCGGGATCGCGCGAAACCGGAAGTTGCAGGAATCGGGTGGACAGTGGGGACGCGGGCGAGATGCCGCCCCGAAAAACAGTTGACAAGCGCGCGCAAAAAATCCAACTCTATTACATTAAAAGGGGATATATTCCATTACAATGGAATTATTTGGATGAGGAGCAGCGGTGTCTGATTTACTCGTAAGCTTGTACACCGACAAGCTGGCCGAACTGAAGACCAAGGCTGACGGCGTTGCTGTGACCATCCGTCCGGTGCTCGCGCCCGAGGCACAACTGGTCACGGACTGGGTCCGCGAACATTTCAGTGCCAATTGGGCCAGCGAAGTCACGGTTGCCATCACCCGCCAGCCCTCGGCCTGTCTCATCGCCATCGAGGATGGCGCGCTTGCAGGATTTGCCTGCTACGACGCGATAGCGCGCGGCTTCTTCGGCCCGACGGGCGTCCATCCCGACAAGCAGGGGAAGGGCTTCGGCCTTGCCCTCTTTTCAGCCGCCTTGCAAACCATGAAAACGCTCGGCCATGCCTATGCGTTCATCGGTGATGCCGGTCCGGTGGACTTCTACGTGAAGGCCGCCGGCGCCATCGAAATCCCAGCCGAAAACAAAGGCATCTATCAGGGCATGTTGCGCGCCAAGCGAACCTGAAGCCTATCCCCAATCACAGTTCCCATGGAGTGAATACAGTGTCCAGCCAATTGCCTCTCGCCCTGTTCGTCGGCATTCCCAACCCGGTCCTGTCACCCGATGAGATCGCGCTGTTTCGCGAGACCAACCCGCTCGGCCTCTTTGTCGGCCGCCGCAACCAGCGTGAGCCCGAGCAGGTCAAGGCATTGATCGAAAGCTTCCGCGAGGCTGTCGGGCGTGCCGATGCGCCGGTCTTCACCGACCAGGAGGGTGGCCGCGTTCAGCATCTCGACGCCGGCCCGTGGCCGCTGTTCCGCAGTTTTGGCGAGTTTGCCCGTCTCGCACGGCATGATCTTGAGCTGGCACGAAAGGCGCTGCGGCTCTCTTCCCGTGCCATGGGCACCATGATGACCGAGCTTGGACTGTCCAGCGGTTGCTCGCCGGTGCTCGATCTGGTGTTCGATACCACAAGCGACGTCATCGGCGCCCGGTCGTTCGGGGCTGATCCGGAACTCGTGACGCTGCTCGGCCGCGAGGTCATCGACGGTTTGCTGGAGACGGGCAACATGCCGGTCATGAAGCACATCCCGGGCCACGGCCGCGCCACGCTGGATTCCCACAAGGAGCGGCCGGTCGTCGATGCGAGCAAGGAAACCCTCCTTGCAACGGATTTCAAGCCGTTCATCGATCTCAAGGATACGCCCTGGGCGATGGTGGCGCATGTGGTCTATTCGGCCTATGACAAGGAGCAGCCCGCTTCCGTCTCGCCCGTCATGCTGGATGTCATCCGCAAGGACCTGGGGTATGACGGTGTCCTCGTCTCCGACTGCATTTTCATGAATTCTCTGACCGGCACCATGCCGGAACGCGTCGCGCAGGTTCTCGACGCGGGCTTCGATATTGCGCTGCACAGCCATGGCGATCTTGCGGACAGCGAAGCGGCGGCGAAGGCATCCCGCCCGCTGACCGCAGACGCCGCCCGCCGCATCGCCGCCGCCAATGCCCGGCTTGGATCGCTGAAAGTCGATGTCAAGGCGGTGCATGCGGAAGTGGAAGACATGTTTGCAGGTGCACTGGTCAGCTGATCGTCTTTAATCAATAAAAACAGGGGAATACGCATGTCGAGAAACCGTCTGTTTGCAGCAGCTTCTGCAATGATGCTCCTGTCTGCGCCTGCCATGGCGCAGACGGTGCTGACCGTCAACATCGAGCCGGCCACCACCTGGGTGCGCAATTTCAATCCGTTCAACCAGACGTCGGCCCGTCAGAGCACGCTTGATTTCATTTATGAGCCGCTCGTCGTCTTCAACCGCTTCGACAACAACAAGCCGAACTATCGCCTCGCCGAAAGTTTCAAGCTGGCGGACGATCTGAAGAGCATCGAGTTCAAGCTGCGGCCGGACATGAAATGGTCGGATGGCAAGCCGCTGACCTCGGCCGACGTCAAATTCACCTATGACTATCTGCAGAAGTTCCCTGCGCTGGATTTCGTCAGCATCTGGAAATTCATCAGCGGCGTCGAGGTTGTCGATGCGCAGACCATTCGTTTCACGCTGGTCAATCCAAGCTCGCTGGCCGCCGACCAGCTGGTGCAGGTTCCGATCATTCCGGAACATGTCTGGAAGGATATTGCCGATCCGGTGACTTTCGCCAACGAGAATCCGGTCGGCAGTGGCCCGATGACCGAGATTGCCCGGTTCACCGGCCAGACCTACGACCAGTGCCGCAATCCGAACTACTGGGATGCCAAGGACCTCAAGATCGACTGTATGCGCTTCCCGCAATTGGCCGATAACAACCAGATCCTGACCGCAACCGCCAATGGTACGCTCGATTGGGGTGTGTCGTTCCTGCCGGATATCGAGAACACCTATGTAGCCAAGGACCCGAAGAACTTCCACTACTGGTACACGCCGGGCAGCATGGTTGCTTTCCTGTTCAATCTGGAAACGGCCAACGCCAACAACCGCAAGGCCTTCAACGACGTGAAATTCCGCCGCGCCGTCAGCATGGCGCTGGACCGCAAGGGCATGATCGACGTGGCCGGTTACGGTTATCCCACGCTGAATGACGATCCCTCGGGCATGGGCGAACTGTACAAGAACTGGTCCGATCCGTCTGTGCTGACCGACTTCGGCAAATACGGCAAATATGACACGGACGCGGCCAAGGCCCTGCTCGACGAGGCGGGCTATGTGGACAAGGACGGCGACGGCTTCCGTGACAACCCCGATGGCACAAAGCTGTCGTTCTCGCTGATCGTGCCCAATGCCTGGACGGACTGGATCGACACGGTGCAGATCGCCATTGAAGGCATGCAGGCGGCCGGGCTCGATGTGAAGATTGCAACGCCGGAAGAAGCGGTCTGGTCGGGTAACCTGATCAATGGCAATTTCGACATGGCCATCAACAGCCTGCCGGCGGCGGCCTCACCCTATTATCCCTATCAGCGTGCCTATAACGAGCAGGACAAGGGCAAGACCCGCTTTACCGCGCAGCGCTGGTTCAATCCTGATCTCGCCAAGCTGCTGGTCGATTTCACACGGACCGCTGATCCGGCAGAACAGAAGACCGTGATGAACAAGGCCCAGCGCATTGTTGCGGAAAACCTGCCGATGATGCCGGTGTTCAACAATCCGAACTGGTATCAGTACAACACCAAGCGGTTCAGCGGCTGGTCGACAAAGGAGCACCCCTTCGTCAATCCGTCGATCACCCGCAACAATCCGGCGCGTCTCATCCACCTTCTGGCGCTTGAGCCGGTCAAATAGGCATCGCACATGTGGGGACGGGTGAAACCTGTCCCCGCCGCGATGGGAGATGCATATGGCCTTTTTGCTTCGACGCCTCGGATTCTATCTGGCTGCCTTCATTGCGGCTGCCACGATCAATTTCTTCCTGCCGCGCCTGATGCCGGGGGATCCGATCCAGATCATGTTTTCCAGCACCGGCACGGAACTGTCGGCGGAAAATCTCGCGTCGCTGAAACTGACTTTCGGCTTCGTCGACGGGCCGCTCTGGCAGCAGTACCTCACTTATCTCAAGAGCATTTTCACGGGCGATCTCGGCCGGTCGATCAAATATTTTCCGCTGCCGGTAACGGAGGTTCTCGGCCATGCCCTGATCTGGACCGTGGCCCTGATGGGAACCGCCACACTGATCAGTTTCACGCTCGGGACATTCCTCGGCATTCTCGCCGCCTGGCGGCGCGGCAGTGTCTTCGACGTCGTCGTGTCCGTCGGTGCGATCTTCGCCACCTCCGTCCCGGCGGTGGTCACGTCGCTGATCGTGCTCTTCTTCTTCGGCTTCACGCTCAACTGGTTCCCGACCGGCTATTCCGCCGATCCGGCGCTCGATCCCGCGTTCTCCCTGACCTATATCCTCAGCGTTCTCTATCACGGCATCCTGCCGATGCTGACCTTGTGCACGGTGCTGACCGGTGGTTTTGCCGTCACCATGCGCAACAACATGATCAACCTTCTTGGCGAGGATTATATCGTCATGGGGCGGGCCAAGGGGCTTTCCGACAGCCGGGTGATGATCTGGTATGCGGCGCGCAATGCGCTGCTGCCAACGGTCAGCAGCCTTGCCATCGCCATCGGCACGGTGCTCGGCGGTTCGCTGGTCACCGAAGTCGTGTTCAATTATCCCGGCCTCGGGAACATCCTCTACCAGGCCATTCTCGCCCGCGACTATCCCGTCATTCAGGGCCAGCTCCTGATCATGACCATCGCCATGCTTGTCGCCAATTTCATCGTGGATATCAGCTATGTGCTGCTCGATCCGCGCCTGCGGAGGACATGAGCCATGCAACCTCTCATCGCCGGACTTGTCCGCAACCGCAAGGCCCTGGTCGGCATGATCATTCTTCTGATCATCGTCCTGATCGCCCTCGCGGCACCGCTGCTGACAGAGTATAACCCGGCAGCGCGCGTCGGCCGGCCGCACCAGCCGCCATCGGCCGAGCATTGGCTCGGCACCACACGCATCGGCCAGGATGTCTTTGCCCGGTTGATCTACGGGGCGCGGACATCGCTTGCCGTCGGTTTCGGCGCCGGGCTCCTGATTACGGTGCTGGGCACGGCGCTCGGCATCATTGCCGGGTATCGCGGCGGCAAGACGGATGAAGTCATCAGCTTCTTCACCAATATGGTGCTGGTGGTGCCCAACCTGCCGCTGCTGCTGGTGCTTGCCTCCTTCATCGGTCAGGCCAGCCCGCTGGTCATTGCCATTATCCTCGGCTGCACGTCCTGGGCCTGGGGCGCGCGCGTAACCCGCGCCGAAACCCTGTCGGTCAAGCAGAAGGATTTTGTCAAATCGGCCGAAATGATGGGCGAGCCGCGCTGGCGTATCATGACCTTTGAAATCTTCCCCAATCTGATTTCCATCGTCGGCATCAATTTCATCGGCAGCGTGATTTTCGCGATCATCACGGAAGCAACGCTGGAGTTCCTTGGCCTTGGCGATCCCAAGACCGTGTCCTGGGGCATGATGCTGTACAACGCGCAAAAAGCGTCAGCCCTGTCCGTCGGCGCCTGGTGGGATATCCTGACCCCGTGTTTCGCCCTCGCGCTGCTGGGGATCGGCCTGTCGCTGCTGAACTTTGCCGTCGACGAGATCGCCAATCCGCGCCTTCGCACGGGAAACAGCATGAGCCGCTGGTCGGCACTGATCAGCTCCGGGGAGGGCCGCCTGTGACCGCACCGCTGCTTCAGGTGAAAAACCTCACCATCGACTATATCGGCGACAGCACGGATTTTCGCGCAGTGGACAATGTCAGCTTCGACGTCGCCCGCGGGGAAGTCTTTGGTCTTGCCGGAGAATCCGGTTGCGGCAAGAGCACCATCGCCTTTGCCATCAGCCGGCTGCACAAGCCGCCGGCATTGATCCGGTCCGGCGAGATATTGCTCGAGGACAGGGATGTGCTTGATCTCAACCCGGCGCAGTTGCGGGATTTCCGCTGGCGTGAAGTTGCCATGGTGTTCCAGAGCGCCATGAATTCGCTCAATCCCGTGCTGCGCATTCAGGAACAGTTTTATGACGTGCTGCGCACGCACCAGAAGATGAACCGGGCGCAGGCGCGCGAGCGGACGGCGGAGATGCTGCGTCTTGTCGATATTCCGCCCGACCGGATGAAGGACTATCCGCACCAGTTTTCCGGTGGCATGCGCCAGCGTATCGTTATTGCGATCTGCCTTGCGCTCAATCCGAAGATCGTCGTGATGGACGAGCCGACCACCGCGCTCGATGTGGTGGTGCAGCGCGAAATCCTGCAGCGCATCAACGAGCTGCGCCGTACCTTCGGCTTTTCCGTGCTGTTCATCACCCATGACCTCGGCCTGATGGTGCAGTTCTGCGACCGCATCGGCATCATGCTGGCGGGCAGGCTCGTGGAGCAGAACACCGCGGAAAACATCTATGGCGCGCCACAGCACGACTATACCAAAAAGCTCTGGGCTTCCTTCCCGTCGCTGCACGGAGAACCGGTGATGGAGAAGGTATCGATATGAGCGATCCGCAAACCGCCATCCTTGCGCTCGACCGCGTGTCGAAGTCCTTTGGCACCGCGCCCTTCAAGGTGAATGCGGCGCAGTCGGTTTCCTTCGAGCTGCATGCCGGCCGGACCCTTGCGCTGGTCGGTGAATCCGGCAGCGGCAAGACCACCTGCGCCCGGCTGGTGATGCGGGAATACATGCCAAGCGAAGGCCAGCTGCTGTTCAAGGGCAAACCTGTCGCGACCGACAACGCCAAGGCGCTCGCCGCCTATCGCCGCTCGGTGCAGATGATCTTCCAGGATCCGTTTTCCTCGCTCAATCCGGCCCATACAATCGACTATCACCTGCGCCGCCCGCTGCAGTTGCACCGGCGCGATCTGCGGGGAAAACAGCTCGATGCTGCCATTGAGGAACTGCTGACCCGGGTCAAGCTCGATCCGAAAATCGTCGCGCGCAAACACCCGCATGAACTGTCGGGCGGACAGCGCCAGCGCGTCAACATCGCCCGCACGCTGGCGGTCGGCGCCGAAGTGATCGTGGCGGATGAGCCGACATCCATGCTGGATGTCTCGGTGCGTCTCGGCGTGCTCAACCTGCTCAACGAGATGAAGCGGGACATGAAGCTTGCGCTGCTTTATATCACCCATGACATCGCTACTGCCCGCTACGTCGCCGAGGACATTGTCGTCATGTATGCCGGACAGATCGTCGAATGGGGCAATGTCAACAAGGTCATCGACAACCCGCAGCATCCCTACACCCGGCTTCTCCTGTCGGCGGTGCCCGATCCGGAGATGCGGTTCGACGATCCGAAGGCGCAATTGAAGGCGGCCGATGTCGACGAAGTCCGGCGCTTGTCAGCGGTGCCGCAGGATCGCATCGTCGCTATCGAGCCCGGCCATTTCATCCGCCAGATCGCAAGCGGCAGGGCGGCGTAAAGCGCGCCGTCGCGATTGACCAAAACTGCCGGATGATTGCACAATCCTCCAAAGCGGATCAAAGCTGGCGGTTCGGCTCTGGTTCGCGCGCGTGATGACACCTAGATAGGGTGGGCATTACCCGAGGAGAACTGCCGTGGACAAAATTACCGAGCTTGCACAATTGATCGAAAAGCACACGGGTGCCGATGGGCTGTTTTCGACGGATATTCCGCGCCTGAACCTCGCCCGTGCCACGGCGCCGACCGAGCCGAACCATGTGGTGCATGAACCGGCGGTCTGTGTGATCGCCCAGGGCCGCAAGCGCACCATGCTGGGTGACGAGGTCTACTATTATGACAAGGCGACCTATCTGACCGTTTCGGTTGATCTGCCGATTGTGGGTCATGTCATCGAAGCGTCGGAAGACGAGCCCTATCTGTCGCTGCGCCTTGACCTTGATCCCACCATGCTCAGCGCATTGCTGCTGGAAGCACCGAAGGAAAGTTTCAGCAACCAGCTGCCCGACCGCGGCATGTCGCTCAATCCGATGGGGCCGGACCTGCTCGACAATGTCGTGCGGCTCGTCCGCCTTCTCGATACGCCGAAGGACATTTCCATGCTGGCGCCGCTGACCGAGCGTGAACTGCTCTACCGGCTCCTGACGGGCGAACAGTCCGGCCGCCTGCGCCAGATCGCCCAGTCGGAAAGCCGTCTGCATCAGGTGAACAAGGCCATCGGACTGATCAAGCGCAATTTCCGCAAGACGCTGCGCATCGAGCATGTGGCCTCCGAAGCCAATATGAGCCCGTCCTCCTTCCATCAGCATTTCAAGGCGGTGACGTCGATGAGCCCGCTGCAATACCAGAAGCAATTGCGGCTGCAGGAAGCACGGCGGCTCATCCTCAGCCAGTCGCTGGACGCGGCAACGGCGGGCCACGCGGTGGGCTATGACAGCCCCTCGCAGTTCAGCCGCGAATATGCGCGCCTGTTCGGCCAGCCGCCGCTGCGCGATATCGCCCGGCTGAAGGACATGCCGGACTATCTGCTGGAAGGCTAGAGCCGCCTACCGGTCGCCTTGTCGAAAATGTGCAGGGCACCGGCATCGATGGCAAAGCGCTGGGCCATCCCGGCTGTCACCGCCGATTTCGGCGGCAGGCTGGCGGTCAGGCGCTGGCTGCCGATGGTTGACGTAACCACCAGTTCGGGGCCGGTCAGCTCCACCACCTCGACCATGGCATCGATGCCAAGCGCCGCGTCACCAGCCGGAGCAAGGCTCAGGCTTTCGGGGCGGATGCCGATGACGACATCGCGTGCCTGACCGGCCTTTTCCCGGATATCGGCGGGAAGCGCAAAGCCGCTCAGCGATCCGTCAATATGGGCAATGCCCTCGGCCACCGTGGCTTCCAGCATGTTCATCGGCGGCGAGCCGACGAAGCTGGCGACATAACGGGTGGCCGGGTGGTTGTAGATCTCATCAGGCGTTGCCAATTGCTCGATCTGGCCGTCGCGCATCACGGCGATGCGGGTTGCCAGCGTCATCGCTTCGATCTGGTCATGGGTGACATAGACAATCGTCGTCCCCAGCATCAGGTGCAGGCGCTTCAGTTCGGTGCGCATTTCCATGCGCAGTTTCGCATCGAGGTTCGACAGCGGCTCGTCGAACAGGAAAATCTGCGGATCGCGCACCAGAGCCCGGCCGATGGCGACGCGCTGGCGCTGGCCGCCGGAAAGTTCGGAAGGCTTGCGTTCAAGCAGGTTTTCGATCTGCAGGATTTTTGCGGTCTTGCGCACTGCGTCCGTGCGTGCGGCCGCCGGAACCTTGCGCATTTCCAGCCCGAAGCCGATGTTGCGTGCCACCGACATGTTCGGATAGAGCGCATAGGACTGGAACACCATGGCGATGTCCCGGTCCTTCGGATGCACGCCGGTCACGGAGCGGTCGCCGATGCGCACATCGCCTTCCGTTGCTTCCGCCAGCCCTGCAATGATGTTGAGGAGCGTGGACTTGCCGCAGCCGGAGGAGCCGAGCAGCACCAGGAACTCGCCGCTGGCAAGCGACAGGTCAATACCTCTCAGGGTTTCGATGACGCCGTAGCGTTTCCTGATGTCGATGAGTTCAAGGGCGCTCATTGCGCATTCTCCGGCGTGGTGTCGAGGTCGTGGCTGTCATAGCGGCGGGGTACGGTCGAGATGGCTTTGGACGCCACATGGACACCGGCGGCGATGCAGTGTTGCAGGGGCATTTCCCGGGCAAGGGCGGCCAGGAAGGCCGCATTGAAAACATCACCGGCGCCGATCGTGTCGGCAACGGACACCATCGGTGCATCGGTCGTCACCAGCTGATTGTCCGGACCGATGGCCAGGGCACCGTCCGATCCGCATTTGACCACGACGATGGCGTTTTCCGGCATCAGCGCCTTCAGCGTGCGCGCCGCGTCTGCGGGCTCGATGCTGTTGGCCAGCCGCGTTGTTTCCACCTCGTTGAACAGGGCGCAGTGACAGCGTGACAGCCATCGGCGGGTCGCCGCACGGTTGGCGTCGCTCCAGCCGCCGGCTGGCCAGCCCGTATCGAGCGCGACGCGGATATCGTTGGCATCGGCCCAGTCAAACAGCGCATCATAGTCCGCAACCAGCGCATCGGTCAGGAACGAACCGCACAGGAGGACATAACCGCCGCGCAACTGGTGCGTGTCCAGCATGGCGAGCACATCCGGCCAGGACAGGGCGCCGAGATGGCCGCGCGTCGTGAAGAACGTGCGCTCGCCATTGGGATGGGTAATACCGACGGACAGGGTTGTTCCCATCGGGGCAACAGGCCAGCGCTGGCCGCGCACGCCGAATTCTTCGCGCAGCCATTGGCCGAACTGGTCGCTGCCGACATTGGCGGCGATCTGGAAGTCGATGCCGAGCCCTTCCCAGGTCAAAGCCGAATTGCCGGCCGAACCGCCGACACGCAGTTCGTCGTAATCGACCATGATCTCGGTGCCGGGCGTCGGCCAGGGGTCGGCAGGGCCGAGGATCAGGTCCACGTTGACATTTCCAATGACGGCCAGCGGGCGCATGTTCCTACTCGCTCCGCGTAATCTTGGTGGAGCGCACGGGCGTTCCGACATCGGCGACCCGTTCACCGGCAAAGGCGATCATGAAATGCTGCGCGGCGGGCAGCAGCGCGAAAATGGCGGCGATCCCGGCGGCTTCTCCGGCATTGACGGTGGTAACGCCATCAATCGGCTTTTCGCCCGAGGCGTCGAACACCACCACAGGCGATCCTGCTTCGCACGCGGACACGGCCATTCCGGCAACCAGCCCGGCGGTGGCATCCTTGCCGCGGAACAGCACGACACCGACCTTCGGTCCGAGCATTTCCATCGGCCCATGCCGCAATTGCCCGCCTTCCAGCGAGAAGCAGGGGATGCGCGACAGTTCGGTGAGGCCGAGCGCTATGGCTTCGGCAACGCCCTGCAAACGGCGCCCCGATGTTACCACCGAGGAAACATCGGAGAGTGTTTTGACGGCCGCATCAATCTGCGCTGTGTCACCGCGTTGAAGGCGCTCGAGCGCTGCCGCGGGATCATCGCCAAGCGCTGTCAAAACAGCAAGATGCAGCGCAAAACTGACGGTCAGGCTGCGGGTGGCGGCAAAGGCGTTTTCGGTGCCGCCGGCACCCACGAGCGAGGGCACGGTGCGGGCCAGCGTCGATCCGCCTTCGAGCGTCAGGCCGAACGTATCGGGCGCCACGCCCGCCTCGGCAAACCAGCGCAGCACTTCGGCGCTTTCACCGGACTGGGACGTTACAAACACTGTCTTGCCGCTGATCGGCACCGGCTGCCCGAGCTGTTCCGACAGGGGCAGCGCCACCGCATCGATCCCCAGGCTGCGATAGAGGGGCTCGACGGCCCGGCTGACCGCGTGGGAGCCGCCCATGCCGAGCAGCAGGAGGCGTCCGGTCTTGCGCAGCGACTGGACGATTGTCGCGGCAAGCGGCTTTGCCGCTTCGAAGGAAGCGATTGCATCGGCATTCTGCCGCGCCATTTCCTTTTCGATCGCCACAAGGCCGGCGGGCCGGTTCTGGTCAGATGTCATGCTCATCCCTTGACGCCGCCATTGGTCAGGCCCGAAATCAGGGCACGCTGCATGAACAGACCGATGATCAGCGGCGGCAGGGCGGCCAGCACACCCGCTGTGGCGATCAGTCCGTAATCGGAGACCCGGCCGCCTGCAAGATCGGCGATGGCGACGGTGAGGGTCTTGGCCCGCTGGTCGGAGGTGAACAGCAGGGCATAGAAGAATTCATCCCAGGCGAGCAGGAAGGCAAAGAGAGCTGCCGTCGCCATAACAGGCGCAGCAAGCGGCAGGGTAATCAGGCGCAGGATCTGGTCAAGCCGCGCGCCATCGACCGTCGCCGCGCTTTCGATTTCGCGCGGAATGGAATCGAAGCCGGATTTCATCAGCCATGTGGTGAAGGGCGCAAGGATGGTCAGATACACCAGGGCCAGTCCGAAAACATTGTTGAGAAGACCGAGGGCCGAGAGGGCCATATAGAGTGGAACGGCGAGAGCGACCGGCGGCAGCATGTAGGTGGCGATGACCGCATAGAGGGACCAGCCGACGCTTGGCGTGCGCGACACCGCCCAGGCCGAGGGTATGGCGACAACAAGTGCCGCCGCTGTTGCCATGCCTGCCACTTTGAGACTGTTGAAAAGCGAGGCGACGAATGCCTCCCCGGCGCTGTTGGCGACGCTCGACAGGAGAACGCCATAGCGTGAGAGGTCGATGGTTTCGGGCCACCAGCGCAGCGGCTTGGTGATGAGGTCGGTGGTCGACGAAATGCTCATGATGAACAGCCAGACCACCGGCGCAAGGATGACTGCCGCCAGAAAAAGTGCCGCGGCATGGACAAGGATCGTGGCTGTCAGGCTGCGGCGTTCCATCAGGAGGCTCCTGCGCTTTTGCGGATCAAGGCGGCATAGGCGACGGCAAGAACGGTGACGAGAAGCGTGACGATCAGGGCAAGCGACGCTCCGGACCCTGCGCGCTGAAACGAGAAGGCTTCCTGATACACAAGGATGGACAGGGTGCGGGTGCTGTTGGCCGGGCCGCCGCGCGTCATCACCCAGATGAGGTCAAAGACCTTGAATGCTTCGATGGTGCGCAGGACCAGCGCCACCATCAGCGGGCCGGCGAGATAGGGCATGATGACGAAACGGAACCGGGCCCAGGCGCCGGCACCGTCCACCATCGACGCGGCGGTGATATCGCGCGGCACGGCCTGCAGCGCAGCAAGCGCGATCAATGCCACCAGCGGAAAATTCTTCCAGCAGTCGGCAACGATGAGGGCGGTCAGCGCCGTGCCGGGCTCGCCGAGCCAAGAGCGATAGGTATCGAGAAGGCCGATCTGCGTGAGCGCCGCGTTGAGCGCGCCATATTCCGGGTTGTAGATCAGCCGCCACAGGGTGGCATTGACCACCGTGGGCAGGGCCCATGGCAGGATCATCAGCGCCCGCAAGACGGAGCGGCCATAGAACTGCTGGTTCAGGAGCAGCGCGGCGAGAACGCCGATCACCATTTCGGCTGCGACCGAAAGCACGGCGAACAGCGTGGTGGTAACGAGGGTCCGCTGGAAATTCGCGCCGGACAGCATTTTCACGTAGTTGTCGAGGCCAACGAAGCCGCCTGCCGTGCCGACCAGTTTGGCATCGGTGAAGGAAAGGCGCACGGTATCGACCAGCGGCCAGCCGATAATCGCAATCATGACGATGAGAAGTGGCAGCATCAGGAGCCACGCGCGTGTCGTAATCCAATTGCTCGTCATGAAAAGCAGCCTGCCACACTATCAATCATTGAGAAAGATACGGGCGGCGGTGCACATCCGCCGCCCGTATGGTTGCATCACAGGCCGCTGTTTGCAGCGGCTGTCTTGAGCGCATCTTCCGGCTTGGCCTGGCCGAGCAGCGATTCCTGCACTGCCTGCTGCAGGGCGGTCGACAGCTCCTGATATTTTGGCGTCGTCGGGCGCGGATACATCACCGCAAGGCTCTGCTTGGCGGCGGCAATCAGCTCTTCCTGGCCTTTTGAGACCGCCGGATCCGTATAGGATGATGCCCAGATCGGCAGGCTCAGCTTGGCATACTGGTTCTGTGTCTGCTGCGAGGTCATGAACGCAATATACTTCCAGGCCTCATCGGGATGCTTGCTGGTGGAGGTGATGCCGAGGCCCATCGAGCCGTTGACAGCGGAGACGGCGCTCTTGCCGTCGATACCCGGCGCGGGAACAACGCCGACCTTGCCGGCAACCTTGCTGTCCTTCGGATCATTGGCCATGTTGTACATGTAGGTCCAGTTGAGCGCGAAGGCGGCTTCGCCGTTCTGGAATACGCGGCGCACGTCCTCTTCCAGGAATTCCTTGGAGTTGGGGTTGGTCAGGCCGGACTTGTAGCTGTCGACCATGTAGTTGAGGGCATCGAGGCCGCCGCCCGACTGGAAGACGGGCTTGCCGTCCTTGATGAAGCTGCCGCCATAGGCACTGACCAGCGTGGCGTAATCGCAGATCGCGGCTTCCGCCTGCGACCAGCTCCAGGCGATCGGTGTTGCCAGGAGGCCCTTGTCCTTGATGGTCTTGGCCTGCTCGGTCAGTTCGGCCCAGGTCTTGGGCGGGTTCTTGATGCCGGCCCTTTCAAGGATTTCCTTGTTGTAGAACAGGTACTTCGTGTCGAGAATCCATGGCATGCCATAACGCTTGCCCTGATACTCCACCGTGGTCCATGCCCCCGGGAGCACGCCGGTCTTCATGTCGCCGGTAATCTTGTCCGAAACGTCGAGCAGCACCTTGTTGGTGGCGTATTCCGCCGGCCAGATCACATCGAACAGAACCACGTCGTAACCGCCGCCCGAGCCCTGGGCCAGGACGGTCTTGTCATGCAGGCCTTCATAGGGCACGAATTCGAGGTTGACGGTGACATCCGGATTGGCCTTGGTGAAGGCCTCGCTCATCGCGCGGACATCGGCTTCGCTATAGGCAGCCTGCGCCATGAAAAGCGCGTTGATCTTGGTTTCTGCATGGGCGGGAGAGGCAAGCGCTGCTCCCAGAAGTGTTGCGCCAAGCAGCGCGGTCTGGATGGATTTCAACATGGTACCTCCTATTTGGCTCTTGTGGCCCGGAACCTGTCCGTGGTGAACGGGTGCCGGTTGGTGGTCATTATGCGCGGGAGCTTTTGTCATTCAGGACTGTCCGCGACGTGCCTACGTCCAGCCAGTGCTCACGTTCCCCAAGACTCTTGCGGTCTTTTGATTAAATCAATTGTTTTGACTTATTTCTTGATCAATATTGATCTGGTGTCAAGAGGGGGCGGAATGGACGCGAGAAAATCGATCCGGGCCAAGAGCGGAACCAATCTGGGTGGTGCGAGCGCGCACAACCGTCGCATCATGATCGATGCGCTGCGGGTCAATGGCGCCTTGTCCCGCGCCGACCTTGCCCGTGCCACCGGACTGACCCCGCAGACCGTGTCCAACATCATCGAGGAACTGGCCCGGGACGGGCTCGTGCAGTCGCAGGCCAGTGTCCGCAAGGGCCGGGGCCAGCCTGCCACACCGTATCATCTGGTGCCCGATGGCGCTTTCGCCGTCGGCTTGCAGATCGACCGGCATGTCACGCGCACCGTCATCGTCAACCTGGTTGGCGACGTGCTGGTGCAGACGGAATCCAAATTGCCCTCCGGCGGCCCCGCGGAAGGGGTTCTTGTCATTCTCGATATCGTCAAAAAGGCCTGTGAAGCGCTGACAGCGCAATTCCCGCATGCGGCGAGAAAGCTCGTCGGGCTCGGCCTTGCCATGCCCGGCCCCTTCGGCATCAACGAGCTCTACGACGATCCATGGATGATGACAGCGTGGCAGAACTTTCCGCTGGCCGAACGGATAGCGGAAGGCACCGGCCTCGAAGTTGCCCTGCAGAACGATGCCTCGGCGGCGGCAACGGCGGAAAGGCTGCTGGGCGCCGCCCATGGCCTTGACCATGTCGTGTGCATTTATCTCGGCTATGGTCTTGGCGCCGGGCTGATCCTCAATGGCGAGATCTATGGCGGGGCCTACTCCAATGCCGGCGAGATCGGCATGATGCTGGCGCTGGCTCCCGGCGACGATGCGAATGTCGAGCCGCTGGAGCACTACACGTCCATGGCCTCGCTGTGCAATGTGCTGGGTATCGACCCTTCGGACCCCCGGCTTTTCGCGCTGGTCACCGATGCGGTGGTCAATGGCGGTCCCGAAGTGGAGCGCTGGATCGACAACGCGGCGGACCGTTTGCGCCGGACTGTCCAGATGCTGGAATCGATCTTCGATCCGCAGACCACCATTCTGTGCGGCGGCGCGCCCAAAGCGCTGATTGACCGCCTGATCGAGCGGATGGGGCCCCTGATGCCGTCGATAGCGGACCGGGCTCTCCGCTACCCCGAGCCCCGCCTTCAGGCAGGGCTAGCTGATCCTTGGTCAGTCGCCTTGGGAGCGGCAGCGGAGCCGATTGCGCGGGCCTTTGACCCGCGCTTCTCGGCAATTTTGAAAACGCCCTGATCAGGCGGCGTTCTTGATCGCGTCGCCCAGCATCGACACGATGGTGTCGATCTGTTCCTTCTCGACGATCAATGGTGGCGACAGGGCGATGATATCGCCGGTCACGCGCACCAGCAGGCCTTTCTTGAAGCAGTCGGTGAAGACATCGTAGCCGCGAGCACCCACAGCGTCGGGACGCGAGGCGAGTTCTATGCCGGCAACGAGGCCGATGGTGCGGATGTCGACGATGCCGGGCAGGCCCTTGAGGCTGTGGATCGCATCCTGCCAGTGCTCCGCCACATCGGCGGCGCGGGTCAGAAGCCCTTCCTCCTCGTAGACTTCCAGCGTAGCCAGACCGGCGGCGCAGGCGACGGGATGCCCGGAATAGGTATAGCCGTGGAAAAGCTCGATCTGGCTCTCGGGGCCATGCATCAGCGCATCGTAAATGGTTTCGCTGGCAAACACCGCGCCCATGGGTACGGCACCGTTGGTCAGGCCCTTGGCGGTGGTGACGAGATCGGGCACCACGCCGAAGTAGTCGACGGCAAACGGGGTGCCGAGGCGGCCGAAGCCGGTGATGACTTCATCGAAAATCAGCAGGATGCCATGCTTCTGGCTGAGTGCGCGCAAACGCTCGAGATAGCCCTTCGGCGGCAGGAGAACGCCGGTTGACCCCGCAACCGGTTCGACGATGACTGCGGCGATGGTTTCCGCACCGTGCAGCGCGACCAGCCGCTCCAGATCGTCGGCCAGATCCGCGCCGTGCTCAGGCAGGCCTTTGACGAAGGCGTTGCGGACGGGATCGTGCGTGTGGCGGATATGGTCGGTGCCTGGCAGGAGCGGAAAGACGCGGCGGTTGTTGACAAGGCCGCCGACGGAAATGCCGCCGAAGCCGACGCCGTGATAGCCGCGCTCACGGCCGATGACCCGGGTGCGTGTGCCCTGTCCGATGGCGCGCTGATAGGCGATGGCGATCTTCAGCGCGGTATCGACGGATTCCGAGCCGGAGCCGGTGAAGAATACTTTTGTCAGGCCGGCCTTCTTGCCGCCCGGCGCGTGCGCCGCAAGTTTTTCGGCAAAGTCGAAGGCGAGTGGGTGGCCCATCTGGAACGACGGCGCGTAGTCCATGGTGATCAACTGGCGCGCCACGGCGTCGGCAATCTTTTCGCGCCCGTGCCCGGCATTGACACACCAGAGGCCAGCCGTGCCATCCAGCACCTGTCCACCATCGACATCGGTGTAGTACATGCCCTTGGCGGAGGCGAGCAGGCGCGGCGCTGCCTTGAACTGCCGGTTCGCCGTGAATGGCATCCAATAATTTTCGAGTGATGGTGTATTGCTCATGAGCATGTGGGGCGACTCCTCTTCTCACCACAGGGAGCCATGCTTTCTATTCACCAACAAGTCCTTTTCTATGTTCACATAAAGCATTGATTTTACTGAGTACGTCATTCATAAATTCATTATATCGAACATGTAGAACAGCCAAAGGGGCATCCGATGCAAATTGATCTGGGCGGGCGTCTGCGTTTCCTGCGGCAAAGGCACAACCTGTCGCAGCGCGAACTGGCCAAGCGGGCCGGCGTGACCAATTCCACCATCTCGCTGATCGAGTCCAATCAGACCAATCCCTCGGTCGGTGCGCTCAAGCGCATTCTCGATGGCATCCCCATCGGCCTGTCCGAATTCTTCGCCCTTGAACCGGACCGCAAGCAGAAGGTGTTCTACGAGGCGGGCGAGTTGGTCGAAATCGGCAAGGGCAACATCTCCTATCTGCAAATCGGCGAGAACCTGTTCGGCCGTGCCCTGCAGATCCTGAAAGAGCGCTATGAACCCGGCGGCGATACGGGGCGTGTCATGCTCGTGCACGAGGGGGAAGAGGGCGGTGTCGTCATCAGCGGGCGGATTGAAGTGACCGTCGACGACCAGCGGCGCATTCTTGGCCCGGGCGACGCCTATTATTTCGAAAGCCGCCAGCCGCACCGCTTCCGCTGTGTCGGCCCCAATCCCTGCGAGGTCGTCAGCGCCTGCACGCCGCCGACATTCTGATCAGCGCAGGGATGAAAACCAGGCGATGAGTTCGGCGCTGTTGTGCAGCCCGAACGCGCGCATGATGCGGGCGCGGTGCGCCTCGATGGTGCGTTTCGACAGGCCGATTTCCAGGGCAATCTGCGCATTGGTCTTGCCTTGGGAAACAAGGGTCAGCACCTGTTTCTGCCTGTCGGAAATGAGGCTGGCATTGCCTGCCACCGTCCGGTTCATCGGCTCGAAGCAGTAGAGCGCTTCGGCGAAGGGATCGGCGTGGTTGCCGCTGCGTCCGCGCACCCGGCACCAGAAGCTGGCGCCGTCGCGCCGCCGCATCACCCGTTCGTCGTAATAGACGCGCCCGCCGGCGAAATTCGTTCGCCACATTTCTCCTGTACGCACGAAGTCAGTGATCTTGGGATAGAGGCGGCTGAAGCTCTGGTCGATCAGTTCGCCGCGTTCATAGCCGAAGGTCTCGGCGAATTCGAAATTGCAATCGCGTATGATACGGTGTGTCGCATAGACCATCGGCACCGGCATGTCGGTCAGCACGAAGCGTTTTGCGCTTCCTGAAACGGCAATGTCGGAGATAGGAAACTCGGCTGTGGTCATGCAGTATTAATACGACTACCTGTGCCATCAAGACAAGCCATACCGTTGCGGCAACGGCAGCGTTCAGACCCTGCCGCAGAGGATGCAGAACAATGGGAGAGTGTTCTTGAAAAAAGTACGATCAAATGTAAGCGATGCGCTGGATGGCGTGCTGTTTGACGGCATGACGATCATGGCGGGAGGCTTTGGCCTGTGCGGCATTCCGGAAGCCCTGATCTATGCGATCCGCGATTCCGGCGTGAAGAATCTGACGGTCATTTCCAACAATGCGGGCGTTGACGGCATTGGCCTTGGCGTGCTTCTGGAAACCAGGCAGATCCGCAAGATGATCTCGTCCTATGTCGGCGAGAACAAACTGTTCGCCCAGCAATATCTTTCCGGCGAACTGGAGCTGGAATTCAATCCGCAGGGCACGCTGGCCGAACGCATCCGCGCCGGTGGCGCAGGTATTCCGGCGTTCTTCACCAAGACCGGCGTTGGCACCATCATTGCCGACGGCAAGGACGTGCGCGAGTTCGATGGCGAGTCCTATGTGATGGAACGCGGCCTGTTTGCCGACCTGTCCATCGTTCACGCCTTCAAGGGCGATACTGAAGGCAATCTCGTCTATCGCAAGACCGCCCGCAATTTCAATCCGATCATGGCGACAGCCGCCAAGGTGACGATTGCCGAAGTGGAAAACCTGGTCGATGCCGGCAAGATCGATGGCGACCATGTCCACACGCCGGGCATTTTCGTCAAGCGCATCGTGCATGTGCCGAACCCTGTCAAACATATCGAACAACGGACGACCCGTCCGCGTCTTGTCGCTGCAAGCGAGGTGAACTGAGATGGCCTGGACACGTGATCAGATGGCCGAACGGGCCGCGAAAGAACTGCAGGACGGTTTCTACGTCAATCTCGGCATCGGTATTCCAACCCTTGTCGCCAACTACATCCCGACCGGCATGAGCGTTCAGCTGCAGAGCGAGAACGGCATGCTCGGCATGGGCCCGTTCCCCTATGAGGGCGAGGAAGATGCCGACCTCATCAATGCGGGCAAGCAGACAATCACCGAACTGCCGACAACCAGCTATTTCTCCGGGGCCGACAGTTTTGGCATGATCCGCGGCGGGCACATCGACCTGTCGATCCTTGGTGCCATGCAGGTGGCGCGCAATGGCGATCTGGCCAACTGGATGGTTCCGGGCAAGATGGTCAAGGGCATGGGCGGCGCCATGGACCTGGTGGCCGGTGTCAAGAAGGTCGTCGTTGTCATGGAGCATGAGGCCAAGGGCGAGGCCAAGCTTCTGGAAGCATGCACGCTTCCGCTCACGGGACAGCGCGTCACCGATCTCGTCATCACCGACCTTGGCGTCTTCACGATCGAGCGGCGCGGTGAACCGAAGATGACGCTCATCGAGATAGCGCCCGGCGTTACCGTGGACGAAATCAAGGCAAAGACACAGGCGGCATTCGACGTCGCCCTGTAAGATATTTTACGTGTCATGCGAGCCGGCAGAGTGTGATCCTCTGCCGGCTCGCTGCGTTTCGGCGGGGGCGCGGCCATTTTACCGCCGTTTTATCGGCAATTGGTCTGCAATGCTGACGCAATCTCGTCCTGCGATGATCAGGGCCAGGATGAATGACGACCGCCCGTGCAGGCGGTCAATAGTAAAAAGGCCATCGCATTGAAGTCTGTTTTTTGTGCGCTTATCTCACCCGAAGCGCTTTGGCGTATCATGCAACCGATCAAGCGAATGGCGTAACGGCGTGGATTCTTCAACAAACCAACCCGATCTGAGCAAGACTCTGGCTTCCATTGTGGACAATAAGAGCCGGCGGAACGTCTTTCGCAGGCATCCCTTTCTGTTTGGCGGCGGGCTTCTCGTCATCCTGGCTTTGGCGGCGGTGAGCTGGTTTTCGCGCGGGACCCACTATGATTACACCCAGAAGCCGCTGACGAGGGGCACGCTTTCCATCACCGTATCGGCGACCGGAACCGTTCAGCCGACCGAACAGGTGGATGTGTCCAGCGAGCTCTCCGGCACCGTGCGCACCGTTCTGGTCGACTACAACAGTTTTGTCGCCAAAGGCGACGTGCTGGCAACGCTGGATATCGACACGATCAGAACCAACATCGAGAGCTCGAAGTCAAAACTTCTGGCATCACGTGCGCGGGTCGTGCAGTCGCAGGCGACGCTTGAGGCCAAGAAGAACGCGTTCGAGCGCATGACATCGCTGCAGGACAGCAAGGTTTCATCGGTACGCGAGCTGGATGTGGCCAAGTCGGAATATGACTCGGCCGTCGCCGCGCTCGACGTCGCCAATGCGGAGGTAGCCGTTTCGGAAGCGGAACTGCAGGTGAACGAGACCTCCCTGCGCAAATCCAAAATCGTTTCGCCGATCGACGGCGTCGTGCTCAGCCGCTCGGTCGATCCGGGGGCGACGGTGGCTGCCGCCTTTCAGGCGCCCGTGCTGTTCAAGCTCGCCGGCAACCTGAAGAAGATGCAGCTGCAGGTCAATGTCGACGAAGCCGATGTCGGTCTGGTCAAGCCGCAGCAGGACGCAACCTTCAATGTCGATGCCTATCCGGACCGGACATTCCCGGCGAAGATCGTCAATATCCGGTTCCAGCCGGAAACCGTATCGAATGTCGTGACCTACAAGGCGATGCTGGCCGTCGAGAATGATGATCTTGCCCTGCGTCCCGGCATGACGGCGACAGCCTATGTCAAGGTCAGGGAGGTCAAGGATGCCCTGCTGGTGCCGAATGCGGCCCTGCGTTTTGCGCCGCCCAACGCGCCGGCGAAAACCGAGGCAGCCGAAAGTCCCGAGCAGACGGCAAGCATCCCCGACACGGTGAAGAAGGAAGCCGGTGTGCAGCGGTCCGTCTGGGTGCTTCGTGCCGGCAAGCCGGAAAAAATCGAGGTGCGTGCCGGGGCGACGGACGGGCGCAACACCATCGTGCTCTCGGGCGGCGTCAAGGAAGGCGACGAGGTCATCGTGGCAGCGAGCACGCCGCCCAAATGACCATCCAGTCCGTGCAAAAAGCCGTGCCGCTGATCGAATTCCGCCGGATCACCAAGAGTTATGGAGCTGGCGAGGCGGCGGTCCACGCCCTGGCGGGAGTGGACTTTGCCATCGAACGGGGCGATTTCGTTGCCATCATGGGGCCGTCGGGTTCCGGCAAGTCGACGGCGATGAACCTGATCGGCTGTCTCGACCGGCCAAGCACCGGGCAGTATCTGTTCGGCGGCACCGGCATCGACCAGCTCGACCGGCATCAGCAGACGACGCTGCGGCGCGAATTGCTGGGATTCGTCTTCCAGGGGTTCAATCTCCTGCGCCGCACATCCGCCGTGGAGAATGTGGAGCTGCCCCTCATCTATCGCGGCATGGGCGCTGCGGAGCGGCGCAAGCGCGCACTGGAAGCATTGCGGCAGGTGGGGCTGGCGGCACGCGCCAATCATGTCCCTTCGGAATTGTCGGGCGGCCAGCAGCAGCGTGTGGCGATTGCCCGCGCCATCGTCACCAACCCGCAGGTGCTGCTCGCCGACGAGCCGACCGGCAATCTCGACACGAAGACGAGTGTCGAGATCATGGAACTGATCTCCGGCTTTAACCGCGACAACGGCATTACCGTGATCATGGTCACGCACGAGCCGGATATAGCCGCCTATGCCAAGCGCATCATCCGCTTTGTCGATGGTCACATCCAGAGCGACGAACGCAGACAGGATATATAACCATGCTGCTTGAAGCGTTCCGGCTGGCACTGCACTCCATGTCGCGCAACATGATGCGCTCCTTCCTGACGATGCTGGGCATTGTCATCGGCGTCGGCGCGGTGATCGCCATGGTCACCGTCGGCAATGGCACGCGCCAGAGAGTGACCGGTGAAATCTCCAAGCTCGGCACCAATCTGCTGTTCGTATCACCCGGCAATCCGGAGCGCCGGTCGACTCTGCCGCCGCGCACATTCGATATCCGGGATGTCGATGCGATCCGCGACCAGGTGCCGGGCGTGGCCGCTGTGGCACCGCTCGGCCAGGTCTCGGGCACCGCCATCCGCGAGGGCAACAGCCGGACGGCATCGATCGTCGGTTCCACCAACGATTACTTTACCACCATGAACTGGCAGCTTGCCACGGGCCGCAATTTTCTGGAATCGGAGGAGCGCAGCGGCCGCTCCGTCTGCATCATCGGTGCGACGGTGCAAAGGGTCCTGTTCGGCAACAGCATTCCGGACGGCGAGCGCATCCGCGTCAACCGCATTTCCTGCGAAGTCATCGGTACGCTGGTCTCCAAGGGCAAGGCAATCGACGGGCAGGATCAGGACAATATGGTCCTCATCCCATTCCGCATGTTCCAGCGGCGTATTGCCGGTTCGACCGATGTCTCCCTGATAACAGTTTCGGCCAGGGATGGGGCAACGGCACCGGTCAAGACAGCGCTCGAGGACCTGTTCAAGGAACGCCGCAAAATCCGCCAGTCGGGCGACCGGGATTTCGAGGTGACCGATCTCAGTCAGATTCTTGGCATCGTTTCCATGACCACCGTGATCCTGACCGGGCTCTTGTCGTCCATCGCTGCGGTCAGCCTGCTCGTCGGCGGCATCGGCATCATGAACATCATGCTGGTCTCCGTCACCGAGCGCACCCGCGAGATCGGCGTGCGCCTGGCCATCGGTGCCACGGAAGGGCAGGTGCTGACGCAGTTTCTGGTCGAGGCCATCGTGCTTTGCCTGTTCGGCGGCCTGATCGGCACGGTTATCGGCCTGGCGCTTGCCTTTACCGCGGTGACATTGATGGGGGTGCCGTTCGTCTTCGATCCGTCGATCGTCCTCATCGCCTTCGGCTTCTCCGCCCTGATCGGCGTGGTGTTCGGCTATTTCCCGGCGCGCCGCGCCGCGCGGATGAATCCCATCGACGCACTGCGCTATGAGTAGCACCGGTAGCCATATGTCCTGTTTGAGCAGGAAAGACCCCTAAACAGAACGGAGAGAAAACAGTCTTGGCGGGCAGGGACTGATGGGCGGGATCCCTGCAAGTGCCTTGACCATTCTCTCTCCGAACAGTGCCCATGATGGATAGGCACTTCTACGCCGCAGGCGCGTGGACGGGACTGAAATCCACGGCGCTGCGGAGTGCGGTCGGACATGATCCCGGCGGCCTTTGCGCCACCGGGATCATACGTCGTCGTCAGAACCGGTAGTTGAGACCGGCTTTAAGCTCATGACTGCCAATGTCGGTCTCGCTGCGGCCGAGAGCCGACGTTGCCTTCACATTGGGCGTGTGGATGTAGTTGTATTCAATCTTGGCCGACAGGCCGCCGGCAAAGGCCTGTTCAACGCCGGCGCCAACGAGATAACCGGTCTTCCAGCCGCTGGTGTCGCGCACCTTGTCGCCCGAATCGAATTTGGTCATGGCCACGCCGGCCGTTCCGAAGACAAGCGTCTGGTTGAAGGTCAGGCCCGCCTTGGCCTTGGCGGCGGCGCGCCATTTTTCTTCGACCTTGCCGCCAAGGACCTTGTGCTCGGCACCGCCGAGATAGGAGCCTTCCACTTCGGCACCGAGGACAGCCGGTCCCATCTGGTAGTTGTAGCCGCCCTGGATGCCGCCGCTCCAGCCGTTTCTGTCGGCGAAGGGGTTGGGAAACTTGGTAAAGGCGGTTCCGCCGTGGGCACCGATATACGCGCCGCTCCACTGGGAGGCGGGCGGATCACTATAGGCCGGTGCGGAATTGTAGAGATCGGCGGCCATCGCCGTCCCGGTTGATAAGGCCGCCAGCGCAAACACGCCGGCGAGCAAGACAGTCTTTCTCTGAGAGGACATTCGCATTACTCCAAACATACAAGCGCATGATCCACCGAACTGTCCGGCGACATGTTGATGCGCGGGTTCAACTCCTGAGAGCCTGATACACTTGGGTTGATCACGCTCTGGTACAGATGTCTTCCGGCGCGATGATCGCCCGATCCATGAAATGGCCACCGAAACTGACGCAAAACCCCTGCAATCGACCACCCCACTTCCGGCAATACCTCTTGCGCCGGAAGACATGGTTTATTTTGCAATTGAAGATTGCATCCACATTGCACAGAACGGGAAAATGAGAAATTTTATTATATATTTCAATAATTTATAGCGTTTTTGTTTACGGTTTCTTAAGCAAAAAAGGCATTCGGCGTGTCAGACGCTGTTCGCCGGCATGCCGCAAGGCGCGCCCTGTGCCTGGCGCCGCCGCGATCCCCCGGAAGGGTTTAACGGGTCTTTTCCACCACGCAGACCGGACCCCGCTCCGGGTGGCGCGAATCCGTGTCGACGCAGGTCGCATCATACCGGAACGTATCGTAGTAGACACCGCCTGCGCATCCCGTCAGCAGGGGAAGGCCTGCGGCCAGCGTCAAAAATACCGGTTTGAAATATTTCAGGGGGTGATGGTTCATTTCCGCCGCATCTTTCCTATATATAGCCTGTCACAAGTGACACAGTGGCGTAACAATCCACTGATATTCTTTAGGAATTGGTCGAGTTAACATTCCGCGAATTACAGTATCCTACTGACATCTGGTGCCTAAATAAGGCATGTTCGGACGGAGCTTTGCGATCACGTTTTTGGTGATCGCTGATAAAAGGCTTGATCGAAGACGATGGACGTATAAGTTCTGCCTTCCGATTTGTTAACCAACCATTCACGTTAGGAGCAAAGCGATGAGCACAACCGTCGGCGACTATTCATTGCCAGAAGCCATTTCCACGGCGATAGCCAATGGTACAAACATTGTTAGGGCGTTCCGCGAACAATTCGGATATTCCGTAGAGGATTTGGCCGTTGCGTGCGGTCTTACAACCCTTGAAATTGATACAATTGAAAGCGGGCAGAATTCCGACCCGACGAAATTGGAACGCATTGCCCATGCCCTCGGGCTGCCGGCAAATGCCATGACGCCTGACGTCTCAAAACGTCTAAGCGCATGAAATAATTGATTTTTTAAATCAAAAAATCCAAAAGACTGCCAGAGCCAAATCCCAACTCTGGCAGTCTTTTGATTCTGGCGATTGCCTGCCTACAGGCAGAGCAGCGTACGCGTCAGCGGGTGCTCGCCATCGGCCAGACCGTCAATCACATCGAAATGATGCTTTCCCGGCTCTTCCACCACATCCGCGTGACACTCGAAGCCTGACCAGATATTGGCCAGCAGTGCGCTCTGGCGCACGAATTCCGGCCGTTCCGCGCCGCCGACCCAGGCCGTCACATCAATGCCTTCCTGCGGTTCGAGCAGGGCAGGGCTCTCCAGCCGCGCCTCGACAGCATCGAGATGAAACGTTTCATTCATCCGCGTCTTCATCAGAGGGCGCAGATCGCCGAGCGCCGATATGGGCACCGTTTTGCGGATGCGATGGCGAATCGGCTGCCCGAGCGGCGAGGTCGACGACACCATCCGCGCGACGAGATGCCCGCCCGCCGAATGGCCCGTCAGGTGAACCGGTCCGGGGACTTCTCCCGCGGCATGGGTAATGGCGGTGCCAATCTGCACGGTGATGTCGCTGATGCGGGCCTGCGGGCACAGCACGTAGGATGGGATGGCGACGGCAAACCCGTGCGTGAGCGGCCCCTTTGCCAGATGCGACCATGCCGACTTGTCGAAACTCATCCAGAATCCGCCGTGCACGAACACGACGAGGCCCTTCGCCTCACCGCGCGGCATGAAGAGATCGAGGACATTGCGTTCATGCGGACCGTAGCCGATATCGGCCCTCAGCCGGCCGGCGGTTGTCATTTCCGTGCGAAAGTCCGCGGCAAGCCCCTTCCATCTCGGCGGAAAATCATTTCCTCCGGGGATGTAGGCGCCATTGGAATAGGCGGCGTCCCAGTCGAATTTCGCGCTCATGACGGTTCCCCCATCGATGCCGTTGCCCAAGACTATCAGAGGACGAACCCGGCGCAAAATGCCGGGTTCATCATGCGCGTTGCCTATTCCCGTATCTTTTCGCGAATCTGCGTACCGGAGCCGGATTTGCGCAGGTTGGGCAAGGCCAGCATCAGCAGAACGAATGCGCCGGTGGCGAATTTCAGATCGGCCGGGGCCAGACCAAGCGTCAGGCAGAAGGAAATCAGCTGGTAATAGACGATCGAACCGACCACCGGCGCCATGACCTGGCGCAGGATGGTTTGCCGTCCGGTGATCGCTTCGCCGATGATCAGCGCCGCAAGCCCGTTGATCAGGATGCCGAAGCCCATGTTGACGTCGACGAAACCTTGCGTCTGCACCATGATGCTGCCGCCGGTTGCCGAAAGCGCACTGGCAACGCCGACACCCATGATGGTGGCGATGCCGACATTGATGCCCTGTGCCTCGGCCATGTCAGGGCTTGCGCCGACGGCGCGCATCGACGTGCCCTTTTCCGACATGAAGAAATACAGCATCAGGCCGACAACCAGGGCAATCAGGGCGCCGACGATCAGGATTTTCACCCATGAAACATTGGCAGAAGGACCCGCAAGAATGGTGAACACCGTGTCATAGGTGAAGAGCGGAATGTTTGTGCGGCCCATGATGCGCAGGTTGATGCTGTAGAGCATCGTCATGACCAGGATACCGGCGAGCAGCGTGTTGATCTTGAAGCGCAAATGGATGAATGCCGTGGTGCAGCCGGCGAGAAAGCCGCAGACGAGCGCGACACCGCAGGCCAGAAACGGATTGACGCCCATGCTGATCAGCGTGCCGCAGACGCAGCCGCCGAGCGGGAAGGCGCCTTCCGATGTCAGATCCGGGAAATTCAGGATGCGGAACGGCAGCATCACGCCGAGCACCACGAAGGCGACGATCAGGCTTTGCGCTATCGTGACGGGAATGAGACCGTAGAAACTGGTAAGAATGTCCAGCATGCTGCTCAACTCCCCTGCAATGCGATGGCGTCGGATTTGGTGTGAAACCGGTCAATGAGGTCGGGTACGGTAATGCCGCGTTTCTCCTCCTGTCCGATCTCAAGCAGAACCTTGCCCGCATCCATCATGACGATCTTGTTGCCGTACTTGATCGCATGTTCCATATTGTGCGTGACCATCAGCGTGGTCAGCTTCAGTTCCTCGACGGCGCGCACGGTGGTGTCCATCACCAGCTTGGCGGTGCGCGGATCGAGCGCGGCCGTATGCTCGTCGAGCAACAGCAGTTTGGGCCGGGTCGACACCGCCATCACCAGCGATAGCGACTGGCGCTGGCCGCCGGACAAAAGCCCGACGGGCATGTCCAGCCGGTTTTCCAGGCCGAGATTGAGTTCCGCGAGCTGTTCACGATATTTGGCCTTGCGCGGCGCGGTCAGCCCGTAGGAGAAGCCGCGCGGCTTGCCGCGCAATTCGGCCAGCAGCATGTTCTCGCCGATGGTCATGGTCGGCGCTGTGCCGATCATCGGGTCCTGGAACACGCGGGCAATGAACTGCGCACGGCGATGCGCGTTCAGCTTGGTGACATCCTGGCCGTCAATCGTGATGCGTCCGGCATCGAGCGGCAGTTTGCCGGAAACGGCGTTGAGAAAACTGGACTTGCCCGCGCCATTGCTGCCGATGACGATGCAGAAGTCGGCCGGTTTGAGCGCGATGTTCAAGCCATCAAGCGCCCGGCGTTCATCCAGTGTGCCGCGATAGAAAATCTTTGTGCCGCCCGTTACGGCAAGCATGTTGGTAGTCATGTTTGAGCCCCTCAAACCAGGACGAAGCGCCCCGTGTCAAAAGTTCCTGCGCCTGTGATGGCGCAGGAACTATATGTTTGCAGACGATAGGAGAAGGCTTATTTGACGAAACAGCCGCAATCTTTGAGGGAGTCCGGGGCTTTATGCCCGGTTTTCTCCAGGACCTTCTCGTTGATCAGCGCCGCGTGATCCGCATAGGACGGCTTGATCGGTGCGAGGCTGGCAGCAGACTTTCCGGCAATGATCTCGGCAGCAAGCTTGGCGGCGTTCTGGCCAACCTTGGTGTAGGACACTTCGAAGGCAGCGGCGACAAGGCCGTCACGCACGGCCTGGGCCGAGGCATTGACGATCGGGATATTGATGCTGAGCGCTGCGGCGGCAACAGCGGGAACGGCCGGCTGCACCAGGTTCGAGGCCGGTACGTAAATGACATCGGCCTTGCCGGCGAGCGAGCTCACGCGCATCGGGATGTCATTGGTATTGTCGAGACCGACTTCCACGACGGTCAGGCCCTGCGCCGCGGCAGCTTCCTTGACCAGCTTCAGCACGGCAACGTCATTGTCTTCACCCGGATTGTAGAGATAGGCGAGACGCTTGGCATCCGGCAGCAGCTGCTTGATGAACTTGACGACGGAGTTGACGTCCTGCAGATCGGACGCACCGGTCATGTTCTTGTCGCCGGCTTCCCAGGATGGTGTCAGCTTGGCGACGACCGGATCGGTCACGGCGGCGAAAACAACCGGCGTGCCGGTGTTGCCGACGATCTGGCGGGCGCCCTGTGCCACCGGCGTGGTGACGGCGAGGATCAGTTTCGGATTGGCCGAAGCCAGTTTCGTCACCATTTGCGGAATGAGCGTTGCGTCGAAATTCACCTGCAGCTCATCGAAAACCGCATCGGTAATGCCGAGCTTGACCAGTTCGGCCTTGAAGGCGGTGACGGTCTCGTCCAGCTGCGGATGCTTGCCGAACTGCGCAATGCCGATCTTCGTTTCCGCATAGGCTGCGCTGAGCCCAAGCCCCATTCCCAGTGCTGCAGCAAGCGCTGTCCGCACGACGTATTTTGCACCGATCATCGATTGTTCTCCATTTTTTGTTGGCTTTTTATTGGCCTCGCCTCCTCAGGCTTGAAAATAATATAACAAACGTGAAATGATATACAAACAGAAAATGGCAAAGGCCGAGGGAACGCAATGGCCGAAAGCATCAAGTCGGAAAACCTCTATACAGCGTTGCGCTCGCGCATCCTGAATGGTGACCTGCAACCTGGGCAATCTCTGCGGTTGCGCACGCTGGCCGCCGAACTCGGCAGCAGTGCCACGCCGGTGCGGGAGGCGCTGAACCGGCTGCAGGCGGAGAGCTTTGTCACCACCGAGGCCAACAAGGGCTTTCGCGTGGCCATCGTCACCCTGGAGGAACTGCAGGATCTCGAAGCGGCGCGGTCCGTCATCGAAACCCAACTGCTCGTCAGTTCCATCGAGAACGGCGACCGGGACTGGGAGGCCAATCTCGTCGGGGCGCATTACCGGCTGTCGACCTGCGAAGTGCCCAATTCCTTTTCGCAGTTCGAGGCAATCGATGTCTGGGACGTCGCCCACACCGAATTTCACATGGCGCTCATCGCCGGGGCGTCATCCAAGTGGCTGCTCAACTTTGCCCAGCAGCTGCATGCCCAGCTGCACCGCTATCGCCGCCACATCATCCTGCGGATCGATCACCTGACCCGTGTCGCGCAGGAAAACAGCGACAAGTCGCTCGGCAACCTGTCGCGCGAAGCGCTGGGGATCGATGCCCACACGGCCCTGATGGAGGCGGCGCTCGCCCGCGACAAGGCCAGGGCGGCGGCCCTGATGCTGGACCATGTGCGGCTTGCCAAGGACGCCTTTCTGAAACTTGCCAAAGCCAGCGGCATCGCCGGTTTTGATACGGCCGCCTGACAGATCAAAGAGAAGAGTGACGATGACACGGATCAATGCAACACATTCGGATGAGACGGATACCCTGCGCCATTTCCGCGAGCGGTTCGATCTGCCGGATGGGGTGATTTACCTCGACGGCAATTCACTGGGCGCCCTGCCGAAGACGGTGAAAGCCCGCGTGGCCCAAACCATCAGCGAGGAATGGGGCAATCAGCTCATCCGCAGCTGGAATACGGCGGGCTGGGTGCATCTGCCGCAAAAGGTCGGCGGCCGGATCGGCCGCCTGATCGGGGCGCAGGAGGGCACTGTCGTGTCGGCCGACAGCACCTCCATCAACCTGTTCAAGGTGCTGTCCGCCGCGCTCGGCCTCAATCCGGGCCGCAGCAAGATTGTCTCTGAACGGGAGAATTTTCCGACCGATCTCTATATCGCCGAGGGTGTCGCCAGGCAGATCGGTCAGGGCCACCGGCTTGTGCTGGCTGACAAGCCTGCCGATATCCCGGCGATGCTGGCGGACGATGTCGCCGTTCTCATGCTGACCCATGTGAACTATCGCACGGGCTATCGGCACGACATGGCCGCGATCACCCAAGCGGCGCATGACAAGGGCATTCTCGTCATCTGGGATCTCGCCCATTCCGCCGGTGCCATGGCGATTGATCTCACTGGAGCGGACGCGGATTTTGCCATCGGCTGCGGCTATAAATATCTCAATGGCGGTCCCGGCGCCCCGGCGTTTCTCTATGTCAATCCGCGCCATCACGGCGGCTTTCGCCAGCCGCTGTCCGGCTGGTTCGGGCACCGCGCGCCCTTCGCCTTCGAATCATCCTATGCACCGTCGAACAGCATTGACCAGTATCTGTGCGGCACGCCCTCCGTGCTTGGCATGGTGGCGATGGATGAGGCACTGGCGCTCTGGGACGACGTGGACATGGATGCGCTGCGGGCCAAGTCCGTGGCGCTGTGCGATTTCTTCATTCAGGAAGTCGACGGTTTTGCCGGAGAATTCGGCCTGACGCTGGTCACGCCGCGCAACCCCGATCAGCGCGGCAGCCAGGTTTCCTATTCCTGCGACAATGGCTATGCCATCATGCAGGCGCTGATCGCCCGCGGCGTCATCGGCGATTTCCGCGCGCCCGATATCATCCGCTTCGGCTTTACGCCGCTTTATCTCAGCTTTGCCGAAGTGTCCGAAGCGGTTGCCATCCTGCGGGACATTCTGTCGACACGGGCCTGGGATGCACCGAAATACAAGGTGAGGGAGGCCGTTACATGAGCCGCACACCCTACAATCCGGAGACGGAAGGCGCGCAGATGTCCTTCGACGGGCGCATGTCCTATGGCGATTACCTGCGCCTCGACAAAATATTGACGGCACAGGCACCGCTCTCCGATGCCCATGACGAAATGCTGTTCATCGTGCAGCACCAGGCGTCGGAAATCTGGATGCGGCTGGTCATCCATGAACTCATGTCGGTCTGCGAACACATTGCCAAAGACGATCTTGCGCCGTCGTTCAAGATGCTCAGCCGCGTCTCGCGCATTCTCGACCAGCTGAATTCCGCCTGGGACGTGCTCCGGACCATGACGCCGAGCGAGTACACGACCTTCCGCGAGGCGCTCGGCATGTCATCGGGTTTCCAGTCGTTCCAGTACCGCGCCATCGAATTTCTGGCCGGCAACAAGAACGCCGCCATGATGCGTCCGCACGCCCACAGACCCGATATTCATGCGTGGCTGGAGGGTATCCTGCGCGCGCCCAGCATTTACGACCAGTCCATCCGTCTGCTGGCCCGCAAGGGCTTTGCCATCGACGCGGCGGTGCTGGAGCGGGATTGCGCGTTGCCCTACGAGGCCAATGACAGCGTGCGCGATGCCTGGCTGGTGGTCTACCGCTCGCCGGAGACCCACTGGCCGCTGTATGAACTGGCGGAAAAGCTGGTGGATTTCGAGGATTATTTCCGCCGATGGCGGTTCAACCATGTCACCACGGTGGAACGCATCATCGGCTTCAAGACCGGCACGGGCGGAACATCCGGCGTCAACTACCTGCGCAAGATGCTCGATGTCGTGCTGTTTCCGGAATTGTGGAGCATGCGGACCGAACTTTAGGTCCGCATTGCATCAGGCGGCGTATTTGTCGATGGCGACGCAGTCCATCGCCGACTTGGCGTGAATGTGGTTGCTGTGCGCAAAGCCGTGCCTGGCAATGGCTGCCAGATCGTCGTCCGGCTTGATCGGCCGTGACCACCAGTTGTCGTTGAGCACCCAGCCCTGGGCGGTGGCGCTTTCGACGTCCTGGCTGTCGGGGCGCAGCACGCAGGACTCATGCATGATTCGGGCATTGGGCGAGCGCCTGTTCATCATCTTGCGGCCTTCGGCGAGGGCCGTGGCCTCGTCTTCGGCAATGACAAGCTGATGAAACAGATGACGTGTCTGTTTGTATTTGGTCAGATAGGCAAATTTGACTTGATACGCTGGCACTTCATTCTCCTGCACCAAAGACTCAGTCGTTAACCATTTATTAATATTGGCACTTGACACGGCTTTTTCAAGGAGATGCAGGTTTTATACAGGTTTATTTGCGGGCGGTTTTCATCGCCCGCACATTCGTCAAGACCTTGTTTTCAAACGATAAAGTTATTTTGTTTCACGGTCGAAATAAAAAGCCGTCCTGCCCTTGGGGGCAGAACGGCTCAAATGTGGCGTCAATCGGCTTGACGCGAATCAGCCATAGACGAGCTTGTCCTGCCGCTTCCGCAGTTCGACGATCTTCGAGCCGGGGATGGGGGCGGCATTGGCGCTGGTGATGAGTTCGCCCTTGGCGATGGGTGCCGTCACCGTGCCGCCCTGCCACACGCCCCCGGCG